>ENA-OPNI01000005-OPNI01000005.1-human-gut-metagenome-genome-assembly--contig:-NODE-5-length-102578-cov-4.769047_pt1 | contig 102578 bp, 94 predicted proteins | sample MGYA00241538_ERZ501773 | MGnify/ENA primary metagenome ERZ501773 (study PRJEB25962, sample SAMEA2042556) | human gut metagenome | biome: human gut; feature: human-associated habitat; material: faeces...
TTATCTAATGTAGCCTCTGCACCATTATTTACAGCAAACAAAGGTGTATATCTTACTGTGCCGTTATCGTTTAAGATTAAACTAGGAGTAGTTAGTTTTGTTGTATGGTTCCAAGTTGAATATGTTGTTCCATTTACATTAAATTTTATGCGCGCCATATTAACCTACTGTAATTAAACAACCGCCGATTTTTACACCTGCTGAAAAATTATGTTGAGCTGAAATAGTTTGAGCTGATGCTAACTTTACATAAGTTGATGTTATGGTTGCTCCGTCACCGTCCTGTATTGCTTTTGTCGCACTGGCACAACTGCCTGACTTTGTGATAAATCCTGAATCATTAGTGAACTGACTTAACTTACTGTATGTAGTGCCTGTATCAGGCACAACCCATTGACCGTCACATCTTAGATAGCGATTTGCTGCGCCTGTTGCGGGTGCTGGCACTAAGCCTGCAGAACCGTTAGCACTAGTGGTCGCTCCTTTCATGTTTGAATAGGTCGTATTAGTATCCTGAGTTGTAATAGTGCCTGTTGTACCGTCGCCTTTTGTATAAGTAATTGTACAACCGTTTACAGACAAAGACTTGATGTAAGTAGCGTTAATCTGCTGTCCAACGCTGTCTTGTGTAGCCTTTGTTGCACTTGCACTGTTACCACTACATTCTTTGGCACTGTCAGCGATCTTCGCGCTGTCAGCCTCTTCAGCTGATGTTGCCTTACCATCAAGGTTTCCTTTTATAGTTTGAGGCAGTTTTATAATGACATTTTTTGTACCGTCAAAATCAATACCTGTACCTGTATTGTCTCCACTTGCATCCTGAATGTTAATAGTACGAGCGGTGGCGAGTTTTTGTGCATTTTTAACATTAGCCCAATAAATTAAATCTGTAGGAGCTTTTATTGTGGTTGAAGGTCCATTGTCAGTAACACAAACGTAAAGTTCATTGTTATAACGGACAAAAGATCCTACTTCATAATCAATATTATTTGCATAGTTATAAATACCACCATGCATGAAGTAGTATGCAACTTCGCCTAATAACTTAAACAGAGCATTAAAATCTTCACGCTCTGGAGCTATACCTCCTTCTTCAAGTGGTACAGCTGTAATTCTGCCAAACAGTTTTGAAAAAGATATGTTACCTGAATCAACTGCAACGTCATCTTCAATCTTGTTTACATCGGCATTTTCGCCTAATGGTCTTGTCCAAATTTGAGGCTGTTTATTCATGTTTTATAAACCTTTTAGAAATATGTAGATATAAAAAAAGCGGGATTTTTATTTCCCGCTCTTCTGATCTAATTCAGCAATTCTTTTTAGCATCGCTCCTAACTTGCACGGTTTTGAGCAATAACCTTTACTATCCAAAGGCGCTAGACAATACTTACACTTCTTCATTTATAAGCTCCTTATACTCAGTCTTTAAAGCCTCTAAAGTATCTTTGTCATCTAAAAGATAAGCTGTTACAAATTCTTCTTTGATCTCTGCAATTCTGTTATCTTTGGTTAAGATCTCTTTTTGAATTTCTTTTTGTTTTACAGCTTTATCAGTAGGAGGTGTAAAAGTAATAGAACCATCTGCGTTAACTTTTGTATTAGCAGGGCAAACGTCCTTAACATGATCACCAAAGATTGATAAGTCAGTAACCTCTTTGGCTCCTTCTTTGACTAGTCGTCTTGCATCAGTTTTATTGTCTACATTGATGCATTCGCCGTTTAAGATAAAAACTTTAATCATAAAATAATCCTATTGGTAGGCTCGTAAAACATCACCGTCATCTGATGCATTAGTAATATTAAAAGTAACAGTTGAAGAGGTCGGAATATAAATATATGCGCCTGATGAACTCTGAACCACAAAATAATAGTACACAGCGCCAATGTTATAAGCATGTCCTACAAAGTCATTTGTGCCCGAAAGAACTTGTATATTGCATGAATGACCACCTGAATGTGTGATATATAAGGGTTTACCAACAGTTAATCCTGTAATACTCCAGTTGCCGTCATAGTTTCTTGTAGCTCTTAAAGTAACCTTACCAGCATCAGCTTTTTTTAGATAAGTAGTATTGATCTGCAAACCATCACTGTCTTGAACAGCACGTGTACTTAACCATGATGAATTAGCGTAATTGACTGAGAAATTAGCAGGGTTGTAGACATACATGTTTGTGCCGTCATTTCCGCCCCATAGCCATGTAGGTTGACCATCTCTACCACTCCAGTTAAAGTTAATATCACCGCCTCCTACTTCACGAGGATAAGCTCTGTTATTAGATGTGATATATCCACAGTCATTTTGAAACTGTGATAACTTACTGTAGGTTGTGTTTGTGTCTTGAGTGGTAAGTGTGTACTTGGTATTATCTAACTTTGTTACTGTAATGGTTTTACCTGAGATAGCGATATTCTTAACAATGGTATTATCAAGATTTAAACCATCAGCATTTTGTTTTGCCTTTTCAGCTGAACCACTTGATTTGGCGTAATTAACGCTAAAGTTATAAGGATCCCAAACATAGAAATCTACACCATTGTTACTACCTAAAAGCCATGAAGGCTGATTTGCCTGTCCACTCCATATTACATTGATATCTGTACCATCAGAACGCTTTGGATAGGCTCTATCTGCTAAAGTTGCATGATCTGCTTCTGTTGCATGATCAGAGTTATTTGAAGCGTTAACTTTTGTGATAGAAACATTGCCTTTACTGTCAGCGTTGAAGTTATTAACAGAACGAACAACATGCTTAGATTGAACAGTAAGATTACCTGTAATATTACCGCCTGTAAGAGGTAAATAGCGGGTTAGATCCTGTACTGTGGCAAATTTACACCAGTATGAGCTGTCTGTAGGAGCTTTAATTATAGATGCAGAAGGACCATTCTTTTTTATACATAAATACAGTTCATTATTGTATTTAATAAATGATCCTAAGTCATAATCTACAGATGTGTTGTACTCCCATACACCACCGTTCATGGCATAAAAAATGGATTGTCCAATTAGGTTAAACAATCCATTAAAATCTCTTCTCTTAGGAGCCATACCACCGGCTTTTAACGGAACTTCAAAGATTGATCTGAACAGTGTTTTTTGATCAACAAAGCCGGCTTCTAAATTTTCATCCAAAATGTCGTTTTTATCGGCATTGTCTCCTAAAGGTTGTTTCCAAATTTGAGGTTGTTTACTCATGCTATATCCTCACGAGAGTAAGTAGAAAATGTTGAATTACCGAAGTTCTTTAAGTTTGAACCTTTAAAGCCAAATGTAGGGGTGATCACCTGATAAAACTCAAGACCAACACCTGTAGGCAGCCATGGTAAGTTTAAAAGCGCTGCTATGTCAGCACTGGCAACGTTAGAACGCATTAAAAGGCGTAATGTCATGGTACTGATATGAAGAATTTGTATATCAGCTTTAGGAAACATTGTATGCAGCATTTTGTTAAGATCTGCCAAAGAACTGTTTCCAATATTAATCATAGCTTTAACGAAAATGTAAGTTCTATAAGCTTCATCGCTTAATCTTAGCTGACCGTTAACTTCCGTATAAAAAGGAGCATGATTAAAATCAGCTACTCGCTCATTTTTTAACTTCACAGGATCAAAGCCAAAATATGGAAGTGATTCGTCTTTAGCTAAAAAGGTGCGACCAGCTGCAACAATTCTTCCCCAGACATCAAGCCCTATGCCTTCTGCTGTAAGAGGGTTAATCATCTTGTTGTAAATCAGTTCGATGTCAGCTTCGGGGTTGATTGATTCCCAAAAAGCGTTAACTAAGTTACAAATATGTTTTGATGCTGAATACTGTGATTGTATAGTTGCATCGATATGAAACTCTGACACTTATTCCTCCTTCTCATCAACAAATTCCAAAATGATGTTGTTTTTTAACAATACTGGTTCACGGTTACATGGAGTGTGGATCATGTTCTCGAAGTTTGTACCATCAGATGAAATAGATATGTTCATGATGTTATTGATATTGTTGTTTAATGTTGAAATGATGAATCGACTTGCATAAATATCTTCGTTCATACCCACTCTTAACAGCGGTTCATTAGCAATAAGATTATCTTCTAGACCATAGAAGTTGTTGTAAATAGCATCTTTAATAAGTGTCTCGTACTGATTTGGCAAAGTCTCTTTGTCTTTTAAAAGAACTTTAATGTAAATCTGCAATTTCTCAGGTCTTAAGAAGGTTACATCTTCTGTAGCTCCAGTGTATTCATCTTTTACTTTTACAGAAGTATTGCCGTTGTAATCGCATCCTGCAGATACCGTCTCATAGATAGCTCTGGCAATGTCCTGATCATTACCGCCTATCACAGCAATGAATACACTGTGAGGTTTGATACTGTAGCCGTCTACTTTCTTAATTACATTGGTTCTATTACTGTCGATGTAACAGGATAAAACACCATCACATTGAGATATTCGAGAGTAGATAGCTCCATTTGTCCCTCGTGAATTTAACGCTACAGAGTTGTATCTTCGAGTTTCAAAGGCTGATTGTGATTCTTCATAAGAACCTACAGAAGCACTGGCGTTGTTAGTTACACTATCCCAGCCTGCAACAGTAGTTACAATGTTTGTTAATGTATCCGCTCCTGCTTCAACAGGGCCTGTTTCAGAACATTTAAACTGAGCATCAACAGAACCATTACTCTTAATAGTGACGTTGTTCATTAACTCCCATTTAATGCCAGTAACCTCAGATTGAATAAGTGAGCCTTTAGGAATAAAAGTGTTTTCTCTACCTTTACAGGTACAAACACAGGTAGAGTTAACAGCTGAATGTCTGGTTAAAAAATAAATCTTGCCTAATGCATCCTGAAACTTACCTGATGCAGTCAACGGGTTAAATTGATTGGCAAGAAAAGCAATTTCAGCATCTTTTTGAGAAATTGCAGCAGTTTGAGAATCAATTAACTGTCCTGCAGGGGTTTCAGGCTCTGTATTAAGCTCAGGTGTATTGTCTTCTTTAAAAGCTTCTTTCCATTGAGATGCTACCTCAGAGCGTATATCCTCAACTTCAGAAACTGTAAAACCTTTTGAACTGTCAAATTGCAACATTGATCATTGTCCCATCGTTTAATTGAATTAACATTTGGCAAACTAACATTCTGCCTTCAGTAGTCAGCTGGTTAACCTGAGCGTCTGCAACTCCTTCAACTTCAAGCGCAGCATCTCTTAATCTGTTTTTTAGAATATCTATTGAAGGCTGTTCTTTTAACTCAAGAGCAAAGTGAGGAATACCACGATCTTCATCGTAATAAGCATCTTTGATAAACAATCTGCAAGCATTAGCAACGTTTTGCGCTATGGCATATTCAGCATAGCAGTTAGCTATCTTGCCGTTTTTATCGACAAACAAGTCCCATTTGTCAGGATCTAAGAATAGAGAGTGCATATTAAGAACCTTGAAATTTAGTGATTGATGAACTATTCTTATTAACAATCCGTAAAAAGAGTAAGTCAATTTTATCTAGACAGTCATTAAGGTTGGATGATGGGTTAACCCTAAAACATTACTCGATTCAACACCCGGCTACTTGTAGTGTTTCCTTAATGCGCTTACGTCTTTTTACTAAATTAAGTGGTAATGTTAAAGAGTTGAGTAGGACCTTTAACTTCAGAGCTATCCTCCTCCGTAGAAACAGCATCGTCCTTCTAGAAACGATGAAAGGCTCTTACCGCTTAATTCTTTTAGTTATGTAAGCGGTAATGCTGAGAAAGTATTTTTTTAGCTTCAGAGTTATCTTCTTTGAAAATAAGCAAAACTTTTTCAATAAAGATTAAATACTCTACCGCTTATTAAGTAAGCCATGATGTTAAAGAACAAGGTGGAACTTTAACTTTAGACTCATCCTTCCTTCGGTTGTGAAAATTACAATATTTTCTTATAAGAAAATATAAAGGGGTCTCACGGCTTACTTAGCTTTTTTTGAGGAAAAGCAGTAATAATTGCCTTTCTTTTTGTTCCGTAAATGCCTTTACTGATTATTACAGTAAAATTGTTGTAACGAAGCATGCATTGATGAACTGTCTCTTCAACAACTTGACCTTTAGTCACAATCTCATCGAGTTGAGCTAACATCTCCTTTAGTTTGCCTTTCTGATTGGATCTTCTTTCAAGAATATGATGTAACCCAGAATTTTCATCACCCCAATGTAAATCAATATCTCCAATATGTTTATTATGAAAAGCATTTGGAATATATCCATGCTTTGCTTTTAGCATGTCATTCACAGCTTCTTGATGCTTTGAAATAACATTTAATTTCTGCTTATAAAGTGACTTAAGATCAAGCGATGGATTATAGTTGTTCTTTGCTCTTTTCTTTTCATGACTTGTTGATAAATCAGCTATATTACTTCCTTTAAAATGACCTGACTGTATGTCTCCATAACTGTTAATTAAAAGATGCTTACCATTTTTAATGGTTACCCAATAAGGATTATTAGTGTTTGAATCACAGGTTAAGAAATTAGCGTAAAGCATACCTAATCTGTAAGCTACACCAAGTTTAAAAGCTTGTTCTGTATTCATCAGTTTGGCGTTCCTGTATTGCCACTGCCAGGATAAACACCATTGTGAGTGTGGGTATGTAATGAAGTGCCAGAAGCAATAACATCTTTCTGTGAGATGATGTCTCCGTTAAATGTAGCAGTTCCTCCGCCTTGAGTACCTGATACTAAAGTTCCTGTAACCTGCACATTACCGTTTAGAATGATTGTAGGAGCATTGATAGTAGCTGTTTGAGTGTTGACTGTAACGCTGTCAGAAGCATCTACAGTGCATGTTCGACATTTAATGTGTACATACTCATCTGTTTCTACTGTGTAACCCTCGGGAGCGTGCAGAACGATTGTTTTGTCCTGTTTTAGATGTATCCACACTTTAGGATCTTTAGTGTGAATGGTTGCTACCATGATTGCATCAGCAGGATTGAACTTTCTGAAGCTTGCAGGTCTTGAAGTAGCAGTCGTGGTGCGGTTGATGTTTGATACATCAGCCTTCATGCATAAGAAAACGCCAATATCATTTGGTTCAGGATCCATAATGACAGCAGCAATGCCTGCTTGAAATCTGTAGTGTGGTAATTCCTGATAAGAAGGTGTTGAAAGAGCATTACCTTCTGCATCAGTTTGTGCAATTAAAGGTGTTGCAATAACAGTTTTGGTACCACCTTCACCTGACGAGGAACAGCTCTCAATCTTAGCTAAAAAGCCTGTAAAGACAACTTTATCAATCAGTGACCGTATGTGATACTCCTCAGCGTTAAAAGGGCTTAACGGAGCATACATACTCTGAGTACTGGCTTTTTTAGTAGATGTAATTTCAGACATTATACATACCTTCCACAAGCACCACTCATGTGAGGGTAGTAGGCTGTGATTGTAGATTCCCAAGAACCATCACCAGGTAAATTAGATGATAGCTTGTGACTTAATTTTGTAATGCGCCACTGACCTGTACATTTAGGAACTAAAGTTTTTAACTCAACAAGACCTGCAAATTTAAACTGAGGATTGAATACAGCTTTAAAGCTGATACCATTAGAAGACATGGAAGGATAACCAATCAAACCTGTACTGGCTGTTAGCTTTGGTACAGTTCCTTTTACAGATGAGCCGTTACTGATTAAGATCATTTTGTCATCATCAATAACAAGTTCTGCTCCTACCTGTTCACAAGCCTGTCTGGCCTGTTCAATAGGTGAACCGCTAAAAATTGCGTTTTTAACAGATGCCGTTACGCCTTCATTCTTGAATGTAAAACCTGCAATCTCTGCTTGTTTCTCAACAAAACTTGCAACGCTCTGCGTTCCTTTAACAACATTCTGACCTTGTGCAGTAATAGAGCCAAAGAAACCAATACGTGCATCAATTTTCATTTTGATGTCAGGCTGTGAATTAAAGTCAGCTACAGCAGATGCTATAGTTCCTGCAAATACTTGTGTAAAACCGCTGTAATCATCACCTGCAAAGATATTTATATAGTTGTAGTTGTGGTACATCGGCATCATTGCAAGTGTTGATATACGCTCCATGACGTCACGAGGCAAGTTATAGATTTCTACAGATGCTTTTCCAAAATCAGGTGGTCCTAATTTCTCTATGTTTGCTGACATACCAAGATCAGAGATTATGATGCTGTTAGAGCCGTTTTTAAAAGTTCCTTTGTTTAAAGTAATTTGAACTTTCAATTTTCTGATTTTAAAAGAGGATGGTGCAGATGCCTGTTTGGTTATAGCTTTATTGGTTTTAATCTCAGTTACTGATTGTGTTTTGGTTGAAGAACTATTTTTTAATACACTGGTAGTTTTACCCCAGATAATCTTAGATGCAAACATGTTAGAACCTCAAACCAAGATCTTTACATTCAGTTTCAGTCAGATAAACAAGTTCAAATCTGTCACCCAATTCGGTGTAATTAGGTTGCTTAGGCATATCCGCAGGGTTAATTACATCAACAATGTAAAGTTGACCTTTAAACTTAGATGGAGACTGAATAATGCCTGTTTTAGGCTGAACTATTGCGCCTTCAACAATTGCTTCATCATCTACATACAAATCAAGAAACATGTAATCACCTTTTTGATACAGGTGAATCTGGCAGATTTGATCATCAAGTATGATTTGAAATTCCTGATTTGGTAATGCTTCAACAGATAGAACTTCCATAGCTAATTTCTAATCCACTTTTTAAAATCATCAACAGGTTTACTTAACACACTGTTAAGCATTGATTCAGGCTTTTTCTGTGTCTGTCCTCTTGATTTGCGTTTTGCAATCTTTGTATTGGTATACTCACTCTTAAACTGTCGTACCTCAACAAAGCCACAGTTAACAGTGAGTAAATCAACTCCTGTTGATGCGTCTCTGTGATAATCCATTTTGATAAGATTAAGCGATTTGTATTCCTGATCAGGCGTAATCAAACTGACTATTGTTTCATTGTTGCTCAATTCCATTAACGCAGATACAGCTGATAAGATTGTTTCAGGTGTTCCTTTAATACCTAAAACAACCTGTATCTCAATAGGGGATTGAGTTTTATTGTAAGAAACAAAAGAACCGTTTTCAGTAGGTGAGGAGATAGCTTTGCTTTCATTTTTAACATCAATGGCAAAGAATGTATTAAAAGTAACAGCCCTCTCTCCGTTATCATCCACAATGTTCCATGTTCTGGTTACCTTTTGTCCCTGATTATTGCTGTTACCTGAAAGGCCATTGATAAAAGAACCTAGTCCTGCCTTTTTAGCAATAGCAAAAGCCTGTGAATTCTGAAACCTGTTAACCTGTTTAAAGAACTTTAAATTATCAAGTTTACGCAGGCTGTTTCTAAGATAGGGGTTTGCTGTCAGCTTGGTAATATCACTCTGAGTAAACATATTACCTGAGGTGATATTCTTTAAGCCCAACCTGTCTAATGCTTTGTCCTGATAGTTTTTAAAGTTCTCTAATCCGTTAATAATTCTTACTTTAAAGCCATTTGTTGAGCTTTGAGCATTACTGGAATTTAATACAGCATCGTCTTTTACATCAGCCATATTCTCCACCTATAATTAAAATGTCATCTGTATTGATGAGTTACGACTTAGTTATAGCAGACGCTTTGCGCTGCTAAATAAGAGTTATCAAGACCGTTAGCTGTCTGTATTACAGAACGTGTCATCTCAGGAGTTGCTCCATTGATGGTGAAATTGTTGTTAACAGTCTTACTCTGATTAGAAGTAGAATTTGAATTAGTGGTATGGTTACTTACATTTGAGTTTGTAACTACCTGTTGTGTTTTTTCAGGTGTAGGAATAGAAGCAACACCAACCTTTAGATTATTAGCTGTTCTAACAAAACCCTGTAATGTTTTCTGATCAGTCTGTAGTGTATTAAGACGTTTGTTAGCTTCATTGTACTTACCGGCCTTTCTTAACCTGTCAATTTCAGCAAGTTCTTTTTTCTGTCTTGCAAGCTCAGCTCTAAAAGAACGTTCAAATTTGTTTCTCTTTTCAAGTTCATTGTTTAACTTGGATACAGAATTGTCCTGAACTGATGCCTGAACCTGTTTTACGTTTTCAACATTTTTAACGTTGGTTACATTTGAATTCTCAACATTCTTACTGGTTGTTAAGACGCTGTTCTTTGTATTTTCAACGTTATTAACATTCTCTACGTTCTTTAAGTTCTGAATGTCTGTTTCTTTCTTTTTCTCTTCAAGTTTTGTAAGTACTCTTGTTTGAGATTTCTGCTCGGGTAAACTTGAAGTTTGAACGTCATCATCCACAATAGGAGCATCGGTACCTTCATAAGTGGTAGGTTTTGATCCCTGTTTCTTATCTTCATCATCATCGTTTGAGAAAGGATTTAAACCTTTTACCCACTCGATCATGCTTTTACCTTTTTCAACTACAGAATTAAACATTCCTAAGAATTTACCTTTGATGTAGTCGATAATATGCATTAACCAGTCTGTAACAGGTTTAAACAGATTTTTAAATGAACTGCAGAAGTCAGCCCAGCCTTGTTTTAATAACTCAGTGTCTCCAGTAAACAGGGCAACAATAGCGCCCATTACCATTTCTACAACACCGAGGATTGCATTAAAAGCACTTCCTACAGCATTCACAAGAAACATTGCAGCTTGTGCTAACCCGTCAAACCATGTTGCATCATTTCCTTGGTCAAACAGCTTTGCTAAAAGAATGCCAAAGTAAGCAATACCATTAAAAACATGTTCTAAGATGTTTGATAGGGATCTTAGTGACTGCTTTAATGTTTCAATGAAGGTATTAACTCCTTCTGAATTTTTAAAACGTTCATAAAACTTTGTTATAAAGTCATAAGCTTTTTTACCAAAGTTAATGAAAGGATCCCAGAAAGTACCAAAGAGGGATTTACCTCCTTTTATCCTTACTATCAGATCATCAATAACAAGAGCTAAAGCTACAATACCTGCAATGATCCACGTAATAGGATTCATTAAAATTGCACCTGCAAGAGATATAAATGCAGGCACCAAAGCAGTAGTAATAACCACAGCTAAGATTTTAAAGAATCTTGCAGCATCTTCCTTGTGTTCTCCTAACCACTTGGAGAATGAATTTAAAGCCTCTACTCCTTTTAAGAGTATTGGATTAAAAGAACGCATCAGAACAGCTGAGAAATCAGCTACAGCAATTCTAAAGTTAGTTAAAGCCTTTTGGCTTTTTACATAAACTTCAATATCCTGTTTTGTGTAGCGGTTGAATGCTGCCATCTTCTCACGCCACTCATCTAGCTGCTTGTAGTAAGCACCTGTCATCTGAGCTACTTGTGATAATCCACCAAAGTAAGATTTAAACATTGCACCAACAGAGAAAGCAGCTGCTAAAGGTCCTGCGATACCCTTAACAAGCCCAAGCATACGATTAGCTGTATTATTAGCTGTTTTATCTAATGCCTGCGCAACATTAGATGTGCTCTTTTTTGCATTCTCCTCAACTTTGTTCATCTGACTGTCAATATCGCCAGTATCTAAGCCGAGTTTAATTAAAAGTACGTCACCTAATGTTGCCATTTTTTAAGTTCTCTGTTTACTTGCAAAATCATTTGCAATGTTTTCGTTAGTTCTTGCAACATACAGACACTCTAACAGGTCCATAGCATCTTCGTAGCTGTAGTACTGTTCTAGTTCTTGTAATGTTGCATAATGCTCCTGTATTAAAGGAGCAAACAGGCGTGAGAAGTTCTGTGTTTGAATAAAATGAGGTGTTTGACCACCAGAACTTAAGCTTGCTTCTTCAAGCTGTTTTCGTTCTTGTAAGAAGAAAAATTTACAGCAAATACCTCTTTCTGTAATTGCCATAAAGCTCTAATATCATCAAAGATTTCAAGCTCTTTTTCAGTAATACTGATGATGGCTTCGTCATTCATTCTTACAGCTGTTTCTTTAACAAGGTCAAATAACAGATGATCTACAGTGTCAGGATCTAACTGACCAAAGAAACTAAAGCCTTTTTGAGCTATTAAATTGGTAATGGTACTCATAGTATCTGAACCTGATACGCCTAGTTTCTCTATATCAATGTTGAGTAATCCTGCTTTTGCCAGAGCTATACCAACTCTGATTAACCACTTTTCAGCCTTAATTGCAGGGATTTGAGTTAATCTGAACTTATATTGAGCTTCACCATCAACGATGGTAATGTTTTTAATCTGTCTCATGTAATAATCTCACCTATAAAAAAAATAGGGCATCAAAACTGATACCCCAAAATCAATATTAGCTACGGAAAAAAGAGTTAAATAGTTGAATCGTTTACATCTTCAAAGGTAAATCCCCACTGAGTAGGCTCTAATACTTTCTTAGCATTTAAAATTGAAGGAACCTCAGTCAGGATCCCTTTAATCAAAGTAAATTCCTTATCCAGAGCAGGAATAGAAATTGAAGCTGTAATTGAATAAGTTGTCTTATTTAATCGCTGATTGTTAGCAATATTTCTTAAGTACTCAATAGAATCTGAATCAGCTTCTAATGAAATCTTAAATGGAATAGGTGCAGGGGTGTAACCAGCTGCAAGCTGTCCGTCAACACCCATTCTTACCTCAGCAATAGTTACATTATCAGAGCTGAACGCATCATCAGATGCGAACTTCTCAATCTGCACTCCTGAAGGGTAAAGATCTTCAACTGTTAAGATTAAGATTGCGTTTGCACTTGTAATAGTCTTCATTTATTTCTCCTAAACTACAGCAATTGAAGGCATGGTTAAACGATGTACTGCACCACCATAGGTGTAAACCAAGTTACAAGAAGGGGATTTACGTTGCTGTCTTGTCTGAGCTGAAGGATCTAAAATCTGTAAGTAGTAGCCGTTATTGTAGATTTCGTCTGAGTAATCAGCACCTAACTCTTCGATTAAAGAGCTCTTTTGAGTTTCAGATAAAGATACACCAGCTTCAATTACGCCATTATTCTTTGCACGGTTAATTACATCTCTTAGCCATGAGCGGATCATTGCGTAACCACGTAAGGTGTATGGTACTCTTCTAACAGCTTCAAATCCTGCCATTACCTGAACCTGCATTGCGTTACATAACCAGATTGAATTTAGATAAGTATCAATCCAGTCCCATTCACCTAACATACGGCCAGAGTATAACCAGACAAAGTTGTCATTACGGGTTGCATAGTTACCTATGAAGTTGACTTTGTGTCCCTCAAGAGCATTTGCTTCGTCTGTATCTAATACATTTGCACCTAATCCATCCTGAGACTTGAAAGCAAAAGTAATAGTGCTGTTCTTGTTATCCCAGGCAATAGAAGCAGCTGCACCCATGATAAACGCTGCAACACGATATGAATCATAAACAACAGTGGTTGCTGCTATGTTTTCTGTAATCAACTTTTCAGCAATAATTGATTTACTGTTACTGTCAGCATTTTCTTTAGAACTGTCCCAAAGAACATACAGATAACAAACACCAGCAGATGCATTAGCTGTAGCCCATTCGCCTAATTCTAAAGCTTCATCGTCTGATGCTTCCCATAAGGTGGTGAAGGTAACGAAGTTTTGGAAGCTTAAAGTTAACTTGTTGAAAGTAGCTGAAAGGGTGGTTGAATCAGAACCGTCTGAAACTATACATGAATCAGCAGTAAAGCCCATTGCAAGAGCAACATCACCTGTAGGAGTATCAACAGATACATTAGATGATGATGTACCATTGGTGATGGTAAATGCGTTAGTAACTGAATCAAAAGCAACTGTTAAACCTGATAACTCAGCATCTTCTGAATCAGAATCAAGATCTCTTAAAGCTTCTTGAACCTTGTCAGCTACTTCAGATAATGAAGATGCTGAGGATAAGTCTAAGCTTGAAACTGTATGTATTTTACCTGTTAATGTTACAGAAAAAGCGCCATTTGAAATCTGTTTTAAAGATGCTAACGCTGTTGAAGGTTTTAATGCTGTACCTCTAACAAAAGGCGCTACACCTGTATCGCAGTAACGATAGAAATACAGAACAGAAGGCTTAATCTGACTGTTCTTGTAACCGCCAAAGTACACCTGAGCAAATTTATATTCATCTGATGTTTCACCAAATGCAGAAGCTACAGCCGAAGCTGATGAATATGCGGTAGGTGCATTTACAGCCAGTCTTGAATTCTTTGAAAGAACAAGACCATTAAAGACTAGATCAGAGCCTGTACCTTTTAAAATTCGAGGTACAATGCTGACGATGTTACTTGCACTAATTGGCATTGTATTTTTCTCCTATTTAATAGAATCTACGTTCTTAATACCTAGAACGTTCAAAGAAGGGTCTTGCTTTTCAGCTTCAGACAAAGGGGTAATAAAATTGTTTTTTACATTAACTTCAGTAAAACCATAGCTGTCATAAATACTTTCAGTGGACATTGCTATATGAAGAGTAGTTGACCAACGCTTTAAGTAGTTGTTATCGTCAGCCACAATAGTGGTATCGTTTGAACTGTCAGCATAAAGAATATGCATCCCTCGAGCATTTAAGAACTCATAAACAACATCTGAACGTGTAAAATTATCTATTGAACTAGCTCTTAACATGGCATCTAATCCATCAGAGCCGTTAGAAGTGTCTGCGTAACAGTCAATCTGCACACTTACTTCATATTCAACTTTGTTATGTTCTTCTTCATTTTGAGCATCATATTTGATCTCATTGGTGCCGTGTCTGACGATATTTAATATTGAGTAGATAACGTAGTCACTTGAATCTTCAGGAAGAGTTAGATTGTTTTGATTGCCATAAAAGATGTTGTTTTCATCTACAGAGGGGATTAAGAATTCATTTAACAGCTCATAGAGTGTTTCCTGTAGATTTGTCGATGTCTTGATCGTGTTCATTGCCTTTGTCTTCAGAAGGAGTTACGGGAATAGATGGTGTAAGTTCAATAGCTTTAATAGTTAGGTTTGGTGCTCTGTCTTGAAGTTGAACTCTTAAGCACATCCAACCTGCTTTTGAAAAGTCCTCTTCCACAGCGATTACAAACCACCACATGCCATTACTGTCTTTTAGGTAATCACCACTGCGTGACAGCTGTCTGAATACGCTGTATGGCTTTTCTTTTAGCTTATCTGATGATTGTAAATAGAGCTTTCTGATCTGTGAGTTTTGACCTGCAAGATTAGAGTGATCTAATGCAGCATCATTCTCTGACTGAAAACTGCCTTTAACTTCTATACCGTTCAGATAAATGGCTTTTACAATGCCTTTTACATTCTGTTGTCCCCAGGGACGACAGCGTGTAAATGTTTCATCTGCAAGGTTAGCGTTAATAGCTCCTCGCACGATGTTGTGAAGATTTAACATGGTTTTGCCTATGTTGAAAAAGTAAGAAAGGTTTCTTATAATTTAGTAAAAGGTGAATTTTGTGATCTACCTGTCGTAGGAAGCAGGATTGGCGTAACAAGTTCACCTTAATAAAAGAGCTTTATGATTCTACCTGTCTTTTGAAGCAGGACTGGATGTCATGAAGCTCTTTTATTTTTTAATTTTGTCCGCCTTATCAATTGCATAATGTGAGAATTCTGCAACCTTTCCAGCCTGTTTTGATATTAAAGTGACCTTATAAAATTCATTACCTATCTTAAGTGTCTTTTGTGTATAGTGAATTACTGTCGTATTGTCAGAACGATGATAATCTCTTATAACTCCAACTTCATGACCTGTTCTGTAGATATAAGCTAAATACGGCAGAACTTTTATTTTTCTGTCATTGATATGGCTAGCAGTTTCTTTAATACCATTTGTAGAAAAGATTAACTTATCGCAACCGGTCAAACCCTTTGGTTTAATAATTGGTACTGAATAATATTCTTTTAAATACTTAATAATGCGTTTTGTAGTTGATAAGTTTTTAACTTCTTCTGACTTACTAAAATATTCAAATGTCGGTAACTTATCAGGTCCAACAGAAGATCCTGCACCACCGACAACTTTATGATTTTTAATTGCTATTGTTTGATTGTCTTTAGTTTTACGAAATTCAATTTCTTCATCATTGGTTATTTTTAACTTTAATCCATATACATAACCTAATGCATAAACATAACCGAATATAAAAGCTTTAGCTTTATTCATTATTGAATCTCAAAACTTATTGAATCTCTTAATAACCCTGAACTGATACCAGCCTGAGACGAGCTTGATGTTCCTGTACCGTCTTGTGAATGCCCCTCTGAAATAGCTCTATATATAGCCATTGTCATAGGTGAACGAGGTAGAAACCTGTTATTCCTGGAACCACCATTTTCAAGAGTTGTTTGAATATCCTGAACCATAATCGCACCGACCATTTGAAGCGATTTAACATAAAAAGAGGCATCAGCACCTACGGAGAAATGAACCAGAGATTTAATAAAGTAGTCTTTCCAATTCTTTTCTTCATCTGCAATGGTGTATCTAAAAAATGGTCTTGGTGGATTGTATAAAGTCGCACCAACAGGTACATGAACACCATGATGAGATAAATAACCGCTTTGCTTTGGTGTTACTCTTTGAACCCAGCCGAACTCTAAGTATTTGCCGTATTCCTGTGTTGATACACCGCTTTCAGAACGCATATCTCTAACACCAACAGCTACAGTCTTGCTAGATTCTGTCTTAAGGTTTTTAACCAAAGATTTAAGCTGTTCTAAGTTAACTTTGATCTTATGCATGATGTGATATTTGTGAAAAATAGCCTATAATTCAGTAAAGCAAGAGTTTTAGAAAAGAATTCTGTTTCTTTGTAATACATTGTCTAGGTCCGAAATATGCGATGTTCTCTTGCTTGTATCTTTGTAAAAAGCAACCTATAATTACGACCAAGACGGTAGTGAAAGTCAGAAAGACGGCACTTCTGCTTACGGTTAGGATTTATTCCTAGAACCAGGATGGTGAGTGGGCCGCACACCCGCTACCGTCTTTTCAATTTAACCTAAGTTTGAAAAGAGAAAGCCACTTTTCTGTAATACACTGAATCAGGTTGCTAGTTGGCAGTGTTCTTTGGTTTGTATTTTTATTCAAAATAACCTACACTTAGGAGAAGGTAGTAGTAAAAGTCAGAAAATCGGTCATACTGCTTACGGTTAGGATTTATTCCTATGAGCCCGGATGGTGAATGGGGCCGCTCGCCTGCTACTACTTATTTTAAGTGTTTTTTGCACTTAATTAAAAATAATCTATAATAGTAAAACGCTAGAGTTTGAAAGAAGAATCCCATCTTTCTGTAATTCACCGAGTGAGGTTAGCAGTATGCGGTGTTCTCTAGCGAATCTACTTTCTTATCATACTTTTTGACTTTTTTATCTTTAGCATTTTAGGATATATTTCCATATTCGTTAAAACAAAGCGATTACTGTGTCTTCCGTTAATATCTGTGTAATTTTTAGTAATTACTAACCTATATCTAATATTGTTAATTGAATGTTCAATATAAAAGGCTCTATCATCTTTTTCTGTAAATCTATTAATTATCGACCCTTTATTAATTATCTCTGGTAAGTATTTAACTGCTTTCTCAGGATCTTGACTGCTTTCTTGTCTTCTTTTAATAATATGTTGTAATCCGGCCCTATCATTACCCCAAACTAGGTCTATATCACCAATACCATCACGATGAAAGGCATCTTTTATGTGTCCGTGTTTCATAGATAAGAGCACACTAACAGCCTTTTCGTTTCTAAGATTTTTACCAGTGATCTCGTTTCCATAAAGCTCTTTAATTGTGGTTGAACTATAGCTTGCTTCATTACCAACCCCACTAACTTCTTTTGTCTTGGTGTTGATGGCAATTTTCTTGCCATTCTTAGCTGTTCTAAAGATAAGATCTTTATCAGGTATGTTCTCATCTTTAGTTAACATGGTCTGTCTTGCTTTCATGCCTAATCCAAACATAAAACCAAGACAGTAGGCTTTAACAATATTTTGAGTTAGTGGAGTTATCATAGTTAACCAATGAAGTTTTTAATGAAGTCACTTTTAATAAAAATGACATCTGATTAAAAAGATTAGTTACGACGTTTGCACGTCATCGACAAGCACATCATGTATGGTACATCATCACCCAAAAGGATGATTTATCTTACATCCATAGAAACGACCGCCTTTGGTGTGACCTTTTAACATTTGCCATGCATGTTGACCGCATAATGTCTGATTCCACCAATCGGCGGTATCTTTGTTTGACTTAAACAAATCAAAACTTGTATTTACTGAGCCTTGTGATGCAGAAGTTACTCTTCCTGGCTGTCCGTTTTTGTTCCACAACTCTAATGTCGCTAAATGACAGGTAACAGCATATAAAAATGTTCTACGTGTGTAGATGTCGTTTTCAGGCTCATACTTGAAGCATGATGAACTGTCATCATTGCCATACAGCTCACAGGCATCTTGAAAGCACATTTTTAAAGCTTCATCTGAAATATCAGCCAAATGCTCATATCTGCATCTAAAAACATCTATATCAAATTCAACTTTCATTTCAGATAAAACCTCAATCAACAGGGGAGCTTAAACTCCCCATTCATTACTATTCTTTTGCTTCTTCAACTTTTGCGTCTTTAGGAGAAGCAGGATCAAAACCGCCTGATGTCTGTGCGATCTTGTCCTGTACAGTATCTGACTTCATCTCATTCTCATTTTTGATTTCAAAAACACTTGGTAAAAAGCCTTTTGCACCAATAAACATGGTTTCACGTCCATGTAGAGCTTTAATAGCTTCCCAGTCTGTTCTTGATAATGTCTGATGTACTCCATTACCAGACTCAGTTAAGATGCCTTTTCTCTTACCTCGTAAAACAGCATCTGTTCCGTATAAAACTACAGATTTTGTTCCACCTGAGCCGTTAGGAATATCATCAAACTTGTGGTTATGACGTAAGCAAACAACAATATGAACAACGTCTGCACCTGTTAACTTCTCTGTCTCAGTTTTCTTTTTAACTGCCATTTTATAGTCTCCATAAATTAAAAAAGGCGGTAAAAACCGCCTTAAGAGATGAGATTGAAAAACTAGATACCCTTCATGATAGCAATCAATGAAGGACGCTTAATCACAGTACCAAAGGTAGTACCGATAGCTTTCTGTGAGAAGTGTGACTCATGAGGAATTAAGCGACCTAAACGATACTTCTCTGAATAAGAAGGCTGTGCTGTAATATCGCCATTGTACTCAGGAACAATTAAGTACAATGTTTCACCTGTAGTATCACTTAACTCAGGAACTACCTCAATCTGAATGTTTGGATAGTTCTCAAGTAATAAGCCTTTAGCTGTCTTACCAAACTGAGTTGCATTTGTCAGATCAGCGTTTCTTGCATTGGAAATACCTAAGATCATAGGAGTATTTGCATCAATGTTACCGCCGTTGTTTTTCTGTAACTCAGTGATTAACTTTACAATATCGTCATAAGCTCTATTAGCAAAGTCAGCTGTTGAGTCAGCCTTTTTATCAGCCCATGTTGATTTACCATTTGCTGAAATTGGTGAAATAGAATCAGGTAAATTAGGATCATTTAACAGACCATAGATTTCCTTACCCTCAACACCAAAGAGATAGAACTTATTCTGTGCTCTTTCAATAATTGATGCTGATGCTCTCTGTTTACCTGCTACAAGTGACAGTTTTGCAGCAGCTGCTAATTCAGCTTCAAAGTCACCATATTTTAAGGTAGTCTGGAATCTGAACTGCTCACGAACAGGGAATTCATAATTAACATCTACAGATGAACCATTCTGAAAATCAGAATAAGCTTCAACGTCACCTGCCAACTCCTCTACAGGGAATGTATAAGAGTTATCAGTCCACTTACCAACCTGAGCTTCAATACCTAACTTTGTTGCAGCTGTTTTTGCAAACAGAATTTGTACAATTTTAGGATCGATGTAAGCAGTAAATGCTGATGGAACTCCAACGTTAGCAGGAGTAATTGCAGCATCCTGCGCTAACATTCTTGCGGTTTTGTTGTAATCAGTACGGATATTACCGTTTACTGAATCATAAGCCATAAAGCCTTTTGCATAAGGAGCGACAATACCACGCTCTTTAGCTAGCTCAAAATCTTCGATCATTGATTATCTCCTAGAATCTCTCAGCGATGACTAAATCACCTTCAGCAAAGTTCTTCTTGCCGTCAGTTGCTTTAACTACCCAGCCTGTATCAACTACACCTGTACCTGCAGTTGCTGCTACAGATACAACACCAGTAGTAGGCTTAATTAAAATCTTTAAGCCTGTAGTACCTGCAGAAGGAGCCTTAATGTAGTACTGGCCACGTAAAGCAATGGTTACAGTCTCACCATCTCTATAAACTGATGTCGCTTCATCAGTTACAGATTCAAAAGTTGAAGTTAAGTTGCGTTCTACAATACCGATTGGCAACTCGGTATCAGCTGATGCTGTAGCTGAAACTACACCGTCTTTATTAAAGAATGCAAAACCACCTGCTTTTACGGTACCGTCTGAGAAGTAGTTTGTATCTGTATAAAACGCCTGACCTACAACTACCTGCTGACCTTCAAAGCCTTTAGCAGGGTATAGACCGACAGTCTTCTGTAAAATTGACATTTATTAAACTCCTACCTGAACATTTGTTAAAATTTCTGAAATAGCACTATTCTTTGCTGTAGGAGCTGAATCAGTAGCCATTACAGTTCTCTTGTCCTTAGTTGCAGTTAATGCGCTGATTACAGCTTTTGCTGCTTTGCCTGTTAACTGATTGTAATTTCTGATGCCCAGCTTCTTAGCTGCTTCACGGTAAATCTGACCTGCGCTGTCAAAAGCCATTGCATCAACATTACCTAAAATTTGTCTGCACTCATTAGCAGCTGCATATTTAAGCTTTAGCTGTCTGTTAACAGCCTTAACCGCTACTTTAATCTGTGCATCCTGACCTAATGACTTATCTGTATTCTTATCTTTTTCGGATGAAAGCTTAAAGCCTGTAATGAATGCTTTCTTAAGCTCTGGTGAAGCTTCATCTAATCCACACTGCTTTAAAGCATCGCCAATGACCTTATCGTCATCGTCTTCTGCCTGAGCATTGTCATTAGGTTCTTCATCCTTAGCTGAATCAGTATCATCAAGATCATCATCAGTAGCATCTACAGGCTCTTCATGTTCAGAACCATTATCAGAAGTATCAAGATCATCGTCTTCAGCAGGTTCTGATGTTTCCGAATCATCGTCTTCAGCTGAATTTAAAATGTCTTTATACTTGTCTTCATCACCATTAGCTTTGATAGCTTCAATTAAAGCTTCAAGCTTACCGTCAGTTGCAGGAGTATTATCCTTATCAACCATGTCGCCTTCTTTTGCCTTGTGCAGGTCAAGAATTGACTGTGCAAGGTTCTTCTCGGCATTTTCAATTGCTGCATTATCAGCCATTGTATTTTTCTCCTTGATTTGTGCGTCTTCCACCAGTACATCATGTCCCGCACGGCCCTCTTCAACGAGAGCAACATGATTACAATTAATATCAGTCATTACGAAATCGTAATGTTGACCATCAAACTCACCTTCTTTTTTTACAGGCGTGTATCTGTAAGCAAGACTTAGCTCACGCATTGAACCGTCTTTAATACGGTTAATAGCCTTAGCATCGTGAAAATGAAGTGAATTAGTAAGATAAGGTGCTTCCCATTTGGCATCATCGCCAGTAGAACCAATACGAGTATCTTTAGCAGGCGCATTTGCGTAATCAGCGTGATGCTCAAACTGAATTGGAATGCCGTTTAAACTCTGAATAGTGTCAGGTTTTGATAATTCTGATGCAGGTCGATAACCGTGATAAATGACATCAGATTCAAAACCAAGTTCTCCATGATTAGGTATCTCATGTCCATAGTATGGTGCTACCTGTTCTTTAGTCACAGGGGAAACAGCAACATGAAGAAAACCATTGTCGTCCACAGTTCTTACTGAATCTTTATCTATTGAGAAATTGTCAAAAGCTAAACTTGTTGGCATGATTTGACCTATATTTATAATTAGAAGTCGTCTTAGTTAAGATGTAACTACGACTAAGACGAGTTACGACACCACTCTGGTAAAGCCATACGAAAACCGCACTTACAGTAAGGCAGTTCACCAGGCAAAACATTCTTGTTTACATCACTGTCATACAGTCCTACAGAGATGTCATAGCGCTGACCATCAAAAGCTCTGTGAGTTTCTCTTGACGTGTATTTGCCAGGTACATGTTTCCAGATAGCGTATTGAATTCCTAAATCCTTTGCGTTGCTGATTTGTATCTGTATACTTGATTTATGTACCTGATCACTTACAACACGCTCTACACGTGCTCTGTCAAAACCTTGTGTTGCACCTAAGACAATGCGAAGATCTGAAAGATTGTCTCCACCTAGCAGACCTTTTTGAACAACATCAGAAATACGCTGTACATCGTTAAGTGAAATCTTTGTGATTAAAGCAGCATTCTCTTTAATCATTCCTTCCATTTGAGAAGCAATAGAAGGGGAAATGAACTGTTTTTTAATGGTAGGTACTGTCCATTTTCTTTTCAGGTAATCAAGATTAAACCCTGCTGCTTTAAGAGCTTGTTTCTGAGCAAAACTGACTGTTGCAACTTGATTGTGTATGAACCAGTCACAAAGCTGTCTTGAAATGCTGTTTAATCCTGTAGCCCATGAACCTATATTTCGATTTATAAAATCATCAATATGGTTCTTAAGCCATTCAGGATCAGCTTTAGCCATTGAACGCAGTATCTTGCGCTGTAGCTTTAGTAATTGCTGTCGTTCTGCCTGTGTCTTAGGTTTAGACAATGAAGCATCTGTTGTAAGCATTGCTTCACTGTCCAGATTGAGCATGATTTGATTTAAAACATAACGTTGAAAATCACTTTGAAGTTTCAGAACCTTCTTTTGAAAGGTTTTGAGAAGCCACTGATTCGGCTCGATTACTCTCGCTGTTCTCAGCTTTTTCATTCTTAGCCTCATTCATCATCTGTGTAAATGGATCGTCTGTCTTAAAATCTTCCTGCTCGCCATTCTGCATTGCTTGTGCATGAGCTTGTTGCAGTTCTTCTGGCATTTCACTGTCGATAAAATCAAGGCCAATGTCTTGATCATTCTTAACAGCTTCACGAAGTTCTTCAGCGCTTAGAACCTGTCTATCAAGTAACTGAACCCATGCACCTACCTTAGTTTGAGCTGTCATAGCCTGTGATGCTCTGTTCTCAACATCAAGAGCTACAAAGTCGAATGTAATTGAAGGATCAATCTCTCCAAATTCAGCACGTTCAATAGCATTGATACAACGCTGAATTGCATCTCGGTGAAGTTCCTGTTTAGAAGAAATGTGGTCGTAGTAATTCTTAAGGTCAGATTCACCTGTAGCGTTAAAGCCTGAAGGAGAGATACCAAGTAGCTTAACAGCAGGTACTCGGTTAATTGCACAAATCATTTCTAGGCTTTGTTTAACAATATCTGTACAGCCTGCTACTGTAGTTTGCACATTAGTTACATCTTCACTGTCTTTATCACACACAAAGATTGAATCGTTATCTCTGTAACGGGCTAACATAGCCATCTTTGCGTCAAAGAAAGCAATACCTTGAGCGTCACTATTCAGAATTGCATCCATATCAGTTTTAACTACAAGAAGTGAAATCTTTTGCAGTAGCTTTGCTGTGTATGTCCTGCACTCATTAAAGTGAAGAATGTAATCCCATAGAATCTGAGCTTGTGGAATACCTAAGAAGTTGTAATTTGGTTTTAGAAGTAAAGGAGGTTCATTATCAACAATTCTTAGTAATCTGTCTTTATGAACTTTCTTACCTAACACATACCAATATTTAGGCTTCATATAATCAGATGCTAAAGGATTGTAAGCGTTGTATTCGGCAGGTGAGACGTTAACAGGATCAACCACGATGAACTTTAGATTATGTTTAGGATCAATCTCAGCTGACTGATTGTTAATTGCTAGTGGCAAATCAAGTTCATCTGAACCTGTATCTATAAAGATAAAGCAACCTCCCATGTAGCCTGTTGTTGTAAAAGCATCATGGAATAATGATTGAATGCGATACTTGTTCTTGATTAAATCATCAAGTTTACTGATCTTGTCAGGATCAGTGTCTTCTCCACCTTTTAGCTCGATCCATTTTTTTGACATGTCATCAGCGACGGTTGAGATACAAGCTCTAACCATACCTTGCTGAGCGATCTGCTGTAGTGCTCCATAACCTACAAATGAAGTAACAGGGAACTGTCCCATATCAAAGGCATGTTGCTGTAAGCTCTGATAAATGGAATCAAAACCGCCAATACTTTCAAAAGCAGAATCCATTGCAAGACGTGTATTTTCTTTGCAACCTAACGTTACAGGCAAAGAGAAAGCTTTCTTAACCTTTTCTAAGGTATCAAATGCTTCAGCTGTTCTTTTAGGCATAAGCAACTGATTAAGTAACTCTTCAGGAGAGATCTTTTTCTTTGCTTTGGTCTCTTTAATTTCTGCTTTTTGTTCTTTAGTATTCATAGGCAATAAAAAAGCACCTTGCGGTGCCTTCTTTTGTAATTATTTAACTAGATTTTGAATAACAATTGGTATTGATGCTTTGATAAATTCCCAACTAAGCGAAATCCCAATCTGTTTTGATTTAAGTTTAATTGCATTCCAAATTTTTTGATCTCGTAGTGCATCTAAAAGATCATGTCCTGACATGGTTATATAAACACCTCTTAAATCCCAAAAGTTAAAAGAACCATCAGAATTTCTTTGCACTTCAGCATGCTTTATTATTCCAGCATCTACAAGAATTTCTATATGACCAAGTAATACTTCATCTGAAATACAATAAGGTGGTTTTACACTTAATCCATCATTGATAAATGAATCTAAAGAATTGTTTTCAATCTTCTCTAAGATTACTTTTATGACATCCCAATCACGTTTCATATTTACCTCTTATAGCAAGACAAAGAACAGCAATAATGAAATAATCGATAAGATTGACTGAACTCTCAATAGCCATCCTCTACGTGCAATCTGAACCTTTAAATTGGCAATTACTTTGTCATAGTCGTAAAGAATATCTTTAACTGATTTGTCATCTTCTTTTAACTCATCATACAAAGCTCTAAACTTGTCCATTGGTAGATAAGTTGAACCTGTGAATAAGCCACTTAACGACATACAACCAAGAATCAATGAAGCTGTAGAAGTAAATGTCATCGCAACTGCAATGTAATACAAATCCTGATGAACAGGCATTGCTTTTAAGCCTGCAATTAAAGCTACATTTAACCAAAGGTATGTCTTAGAAACATCACGCTGATGTTCTTTTACTTCTTGACTTAAGTTATACCAGAATTTGTAAGCATACTCTAAAGACAATAATGGTGAAAACATGATAAATACCTTATTTATGCAATTCTAAAATCACAGGGCTTATAATTACTAGAAAGACAAACCAAATGAACCATGACATACATTAAAACCTTCTTCTGCCTTGTTTTAACAGTCTTAAATTAGCTTCTGAAACTCTATTTTGAGTGTCTTTTAACTCTACAAGACCATAACGAAGTGCATCCATGCAATGACTGAACTCATGATTAGGTTTGTTTGTTGGTTTACCTAATCTATCCTTTTCCCAACAGTAATTTTTGATTTCATGTTCAAAGTTTGTACATTTAGGAGAATAGATGATCTTGTAGTTCTGTATCTTTTGAATACCATAATTTACAGAATCAGGACCTTTAGGAGCAGCCTTTGCGTTAACTCCAACTCTACGCAATTCTTCAATAGATTTAGGCTCTGCTGCATCACAATAAACAGGTTCACCTCTTAATCCAATGTCATTCTTTATGTGTTTTGCAATCTCTTGATTGGTAACATTGGTAAGATATAGCTCATAACAGATAAAAATCTCTTTATTCTCAGTATCAACAAATCCACCAACAAAAGCTGTAGGATCAGTAAAACCAAAATCTAAACCAAAGAACGCTTTATATCTGCGAGGTGCTCCAATGTAGTCTCTGTCGTTTAACTCTCGACATTCTACATTCTCATAAATAAGGCCTTCTGCAATACCCCAATCACCTAATCCCTCAATTTGATATCTGCGAGGATTGCGCTTTTTCATGTCTTCAAATAAAGCATGATCAGCTTCAGATAACCACTCGTTACAGAGGTAATTAGTTGTCTTGGTAAATGTAAGTTCGGAAGGTTCATCGAAAAAGCGTGACTTTAACCATGACTGTTCAGACCATGGATTAAAGGTGATCATAATTCTGATGAAGTAATCATCAGGCATCTGACCACGAAAAGACATATCTAACTTGTTAAAAGCTTCTTCGTCTACAATCTCATATGCTTCTTCAATCCATACCCAGCAAAGATAACCTTTAGGCACGGAAATAGAAGTGATCTTCTGACCTTCATCTAATCCACGAAACAAGATCTTTTGACCTGTAGGATTGTAAACAATCTCTAGAGGAGAGGTCTTGAACGTGAAGTAGTTCTTAATGCCAAATCGTTCACATGCCCACTGCAGATCAGAAAACTGACTATCTCTGATGGTGTTTTGGTAACGTCTTACACAAAGTGCATTACCTAATGGCATTTTTACAATGTGGTATATAAGCCACAATGCAGTTGTTTTTGATTTTTTACTAGCTCTTGAACCTTTACAGACTACATAACGTTTCTTTGTGTTCCACCAATCGCCATAATTGTGACCAACTATATCAAGCAATTGTGAAACTTTAGTAGTCATCAGGCATTTCACCAACGATTATTACAGGGGAAACGTTAACATTAGTTGAAGTATCGTAAGCACCTTGCATCTTAGCCAGAAGATCTGCTGCTTTGATGCGGTCAAAATTAGAAGGTAGTTTAAAGTCGTGAACAACGTCACCCATTCCTTTATTGCTAACTACCATTAACTGCTCTTCTTTAGCTTCACCACGAGCGATTGAGGTTAAGATTTTTTGAATTTCGTTTTTATCTGCAATAAGTTTTGAATTAGCTTCATCAGCTAGTTCCTTAATTCTCTGTTTGATATGTTTTTTCTGTAACAGCTTATAACCATAAGAGCCTGCTGCATTTCCTTTCATTGAATAGCCTGCATCTATTACAGATTGTTTTGCATTTGCATTAGAAGCGTAAGCAATGCAAAACTTTTCTTCTTTTGGATTTAGTTTTGGCATGATTACACCGTTTTGAAAAATTAGAAAAGCTAAACTATAATTAAGTAAATACCGTAAAGCTCCATTTCTAGGAAGAAAAAACCGTACGCCTAGATTTGTAGGTATACCGAACCTCGATTAACAAGCGATATATTCACCTTTACGGTATGATGTCATATCCTGTTAACAACCATGTCTTTTGTCTTTTTCCTTCTCTTAAAGATAGTATTGCTTCATAACCATTGTGTTGTATTGCTACTGTTTGATTTGATTTAATATATCTAACAATCTGTCCATTAGCCACAGCGTTTAACACTTCATAAATTGCTTTATTTCCATGTTTATCTGCTATGTGTTCTAATCCATAACCTTTATGTTTAGGTAAAGCAATACCCTTATCAATAGTTATATTATTAGAACCACCATATTCTTTTAAATCATTTCTTAAATTGGAAATCTGAACTTTCTTAGCGCCTTTTTGTATTTGTTTATATGCGGTTAAAACTAAACGAGTTCGTTCTTTCTTTTTCTCAAGAATATTCCATCTTGAAAACGCTTTTGTCTGTCCATTATTTTTTACATTGTTGGCACTTAACAAATTTATTGGTTGATTTTTAAACCTGCCACTTTGAATAACTCCATCTTCGTCAATGAGAAAATGCTTTCCTTTCTTGGTCGTTATCCAATACGGATTGTTGGTAGAAGCATCAAAACTTAATTTATGGAGTTTATGATAACTAAAGCCTAAACCACAACAAAATCCTAATGTATAGGCTCGAGTTATATTCATACTTACTCCGTTAAGCTTTGATACCGTTTACTTAACTCATTACGTTCAACTGCAATCTCATCACACTTAGCTGAGAGCTTAAGGACATACTCTGCAAGAGTTTTTCTGTCCTGTCTAAGTTGTCCACATTCACAGGTTGCTTTAGCCTCTCTGGAAGAAGTGGAATTTGTGGACAATGTTGTTCTGTTGGAACTGCCACTGTCTGAGTGCATGCTGTTAGAAAATTTACGATTATTAAGCATAGACAAAGCTTTATCATATTTATCTTGAATCTTCTGAAGTTCATTGTTAGCCTCTTTGTCAGCTTGTCTCTGTTGTTCCTGCCAATAGTGTTCTCTATTAAGCTGCTTAACTGTAGCTTCTTGATCTGCTTTTATAGCTTCAGTCTGCAGTTGAGCAATTTCGGCTCTGTAATGCTTGGCTGTGATGGTGACACCAAAACAGGAGCCAATGACAGCTGACATAGTAGCTACAATTAAAAATAATTTAAGATCCATAAACAATATAAGAAATTAAACCTATTAACATTGCAAGCAGTACAAGATAGCTTGTAACTTGCGCATAAAGCTCTTAAAAAAAAACGAATAAGCAATAAAAAAGGGTACTCATGCGAGTACCCTTTTTTTTGAGCAAATAAAGTGTTAATTATGTGTAACTAATTTAGCTATATAACCCGATCTAGTTTCTCCAATAGATTGAGCTAACCTATCTAAACGTCTTAACACTTTTGATGATAAAGTAATATTTATTCTTTCTACTTTGTCTGTTAATTTTGATAAATCTAAATCAACGACACCTAAAACAAAATCATCTAAATTAGGATATTTTGTTTTTAAAGTTTCAATATCGCTAGGTTGAGGAATATCTATATTATTCTCACTTGCAACCTTTGCCCATTCTTCTCCAGCTTCTGCAATATCAACCAATAGCTTATCTAAAGTTTCTGATTGAGCAGTACAGCCTTCAAAATCCAAAAGCATAGCACCATAATCTTCATTATTTGCATCTTTTGGCTCTATAGCAATGTAGTACTTCATATGTAAACTCCTAATCACTAGAGAAGAGATATATTTCAATCTCTTCTTTTGTGTTATTTAAGGTTTGCAGTTTTCAAAATGCTATGTAATAAACCTTTTTTCATATCCTTTCTAGGATGTGTAATGGTTATTATTTTTGCATAATTAGGATGCTTAAAAGTGAAATGATCACCTTTTGAAGAAACAAGCACCCAGCCGTTTGCCTTTAACTTAATCAGTTCATCACTGCTCATTAGCTTGACCTCACAATAATTAAGTTACATATAAAATTATACACACTATAATACACATTATTAAGTTAAGAATTAAAATATTAAATTCTTTTCTTAGCGTCTTGCGATTCTTGCTATTAAGGTGTGAAGCAAACCCCTTATTAAACTAATGAATTGTTACATATCAATTAAAGATAACGTTCGCTTCACACTTATGAGCAATCTACTAGCGAAACCGACAAAGACTAGTAAACCACTCATAAGTGTGAGCTGTCTGTTTTACTTCTGACAGCAAAGAAGGAGATTTTCAAATACCTGAAACATGTTGTCACAAGCACCTGAACACGTGGAAATCTTAAGAAAGAAACAGTTTCTGTTCAGCCTGTCTTCTCTTTGTTAATCCTGGCAGAACTACACCGCCTGCTTTGTTAATATCTAAGAACTCAAGCGATGCGCCATACTTATCGCCATTTTTCATCTTAGACCAAAGTTTATAACCTGTTAAAACCTGAATAGGAGATAACCAGCGTCCGTCTTTAGTTTTTTTACCTGATAGGTTGAAGAGTAAACTGCAGAGGGCATCAAACATGCCTTGAGTAACTTCAATTTCATCGGCATTTAATGCTGCTATAACCTGACGTTCAATCTTTTCTAGATCTGATTTTAAAAGGTGCTCTGCTTCAATCTCTGTACAAATAGAATTCTTTTTAACATCAGGTCCATGGTGACCATAACCAATAGTCCATCCGCTCTCACTGGATACAGGCTTATATGCTGTAGTTCTTAAACCTTCAAAATTCTGAATAAGGGCAATGGCATGACTACTAATCTTCATTTATAAAATCTCTGTTATCGTTGCAATTAATTCACCGTTGTGAGGCTGGAGCTCACCACGCTTAATATTTAAAACATCTACCTGTGAATCATCATTCCAGACGCCAGCAATGGAGCATGCATCAAGAAAACCTTTCATAGGATTGTCTACATCACGTTTGCGCTTGTCAGGAAAATGAAGAGTTACATCAACGTGGATTTTTGCTTCAGGGGAGAATGGTTTATCTATTTGAGATTTGATTAACCAAATTGCCTGTTCTTTCCATGAACGGTACTTTGATGTCTCAACCATTCCTCTACCTCTGTAAGATCTTGTTAATCGAGCATTTGCACTTACAGGCATTGGAATACGTAAAATCATGATGATTGATGACCAAAGAAAGTACAGCCTAACAAGGCCAGTAGAGAAATGAACATGTACAAACAAGCAAAGCCGTTAGCAGAAAGCACAACGGCTAAGCCAATCTCAACAGACCACATCACTGTCAAACATAAACAATGACTAAATGAGCGTTTAATCTTTTTTGGCATAATGATCCTCGTTAAGATTAAAGCGCTTCAGTACAAGTTTAAGAGTGATCTCTGTAATGCGACCTGCACCGATTGCACCAATACCAACAGCTAGATACAAGCAGTCAGACTTAGTTATGCTTGAGTAATGACTTTGTACCCACCCACACAAAGCAAAAGCAATGCATCCACAGAGGACAGCTTCAATACATTTTTTGTAGTTCTCAGGAGGTTGTCCTTTTAAGATGTCAAAGCATAAAGCTACGATACATGCGATTATTCCTGCTGCAAGGTAGTAACAGTATGGTGCTAATGAGTTAAACACCTCATCTAACATGAAATACCTCGCAAAAATAAAATTAGTGTGTAGAAACGAAAAAAGCACCTACAATGAGGTGCTTCTTCTTACAGGATTATCGATGAAATTTACGTAACAATCTATATATATAGTTATTTCATGTTACAAATCTATTCTAATAGGGGTCAACAAGGATGTCAACGGTTAAAAATAACGATAAATCAACTTGTTATAAAATAGTTTAAAATAAAAATATTAGGAATAATTACTAATAAAGCTCGATATTGAAGTTTTTATTTGAGCAAAATAATAAAAAAGTGATGTTAATCACTAAAATATTTTAGCTCTTTTAGCACTCCATACAAAAACTTATGCCACTTCTCCATAGCTTCACGTCTTTCTTGAAGCAATGATGATCGCATGTAAGCTCTTGTGATTGCGTTACCAATAGCATGAGTTAGACATGCTTCAGCTGTGAATAAGTTAATGCCATTATGAACCATCCATGCCATTCCCGCAGCTCTCCAACCATGAAGCATAAAATCAATGTTATGTTTTTTTAATTCGATTAAGGTTTTACTTCTGATTGTCTCAGGAGCTATTTTAAATATTCTTCCTGGTCGTTCTTTGTCGCAGATCTTGTCTAAAAGAAGCTTAAATTCAGGTGTTATTGGTACCTTAAAATTATTTATTCCTGTTTTTGTTTTCTTAATGTTGATTACATTGTTTTTATTGTCAATATCTTCTAATTCAACAGATGCTGCTTCAATAGGTCGAACTAAAACAAAGAACCCGAAGATTATGTAATTTACATATCTTTGATTCTTAAAATTACTTAAAACCTCTGACAATATTTTTTTTATTCCATCTTCTGGAAAGTCAGGATCTACAGATTTTAAATGTGTGACTGTATGAGAGGGGATCAGCTTTTTTAGTTTTTGAAAATTGTTATTTTCTAATTTCTCGTTATTAACTGCAAAATCTACAAGCTGATTAAAGAAATCAGCAATTCTTTTTGCAGCAGTTATTTTATTTGAATAAATAGTGCTGTTAATGATATCTCTGACTTCAATAAAAGTTATCTTTGCTAAGGGTTTGTCTTTTATAGCACCTAACTTGGATAAAAGCCCACGAAGATGTTTTACAGTATTTTTTGAATAAGATTTTGTTCGTAAGAAATCATCATAAGTATTTTGAAGTGTGTACTCTTGTTCTTTTAGTTTAACGGCTAGTCTTTGATTATATTCTTTGATGTACTCTTTAGGCTTATAACCTTTCAGTGCAAGATCATAACGTTCTTTAAGCATTGCTAATGCCATATCAAGAGTTACGTCTGAAACTGATCCTAAAAATTCCTGATGACGTTTGCCATTGATAGTGGTTCTAAAGCAGTAAGAACGAGTGATATTTCCATTAGCGCATCTTCTAGCTAGAACTGATAAGTTGTCAGTGATGGTAACTCTAATAGAACTCTTGTCTTCAGGAACATTAAGAGCTCTGATAGTCTTATCTGTAAATTTCATAATGATATCCATGTGATCCAAAGTGTTACCCAGAAAGGTGGATAACAATTTATGAAATTATACAGATTTAACGATATTTTTACTACTTTATAGAGGTGATTTTAGATATTAACTTATTAAAACATAAGAAAAATATTTTTAATATTGTAAAAATGATTAAAAATAAGATAGATAATCCCTCATTTCCTGCCAAATGTGGCAGGATTTTTTTTATTGAAACCTTACTTTACAAGTCTTGATGCTCTGCTAAATGCCTTAGAAAAGCCAGACAGACTGAAATAAAGATCTAAATTTCCTATCTTAAAATTGACTTTATTCCCACTTTTGAACAATTTTACTAACTCATCATTCTTGCTTTGAGGTACAAAGCATTCACTTACAGTTTCGTCTTCAGCACATTTAGCTTCGAATTTATAGCTTTTATTATCATCTACTGCAATTGCAATATCCATCAGGTAGTACTTAGGTTCCATTCCTCTATCAGTTTGATCTTTTGTTCTGACAATTTCAATGAGATAAAGCTCAGGAGTTAAAAAATCAAGAAAGATACCAACGTTATCCTGTACATATTTAGTACCAATTCTTGCTGTTTTTTGACCATCCATAACAAATGATCCTGTTATCCAGTCACCATGCTCTTTTTCGTTTGAAAAGGTACCGTTACCTGCTATACATGATTGATGGAGGGTAAAGACAGCTAAACAGCTAAGCGTGAAATTTTTTAGTAATTTTGAGATAATCATAGAGTGAACCTTAATATCAACATCTACGATTTTTGTGGCTGAAGAAACAAAAGACAAGAGAAAACGTAAGAGTATGAGGTTTGTATCTCAATATTGTCAGTGCCTTTCTAATTTTGTAGAGATGCTTAATGCTTCTTTGTAATTGAGAAGTGAATAAATGCGTATATTAGCTCTATAGAGCTAAGTAAGCAGCATAATACAGGTATGTTAAGATTGATAATCACACATTAACTCAACATAATCTAATGTGTGATTATCAGAAAAGTTATTACATGAAGAATTTAGAAAAAGTAAAAAATCTTGCTCAAATGTCGTGATTACCTTCGCACAGCTTAACTCTTTAGGAATACAAAGAAGTGTGTTACAAAAGCTTGTAAAAAGTGGTGAAGTATACAGGTATGCTCGAAGCCTTTCTTTTAAAGCCAGTAAACAAATGTCTTTATTATCTGGTGGAAACTTATCTTTATGAAAAAAATAAACCTGCCTATCTAAAAGAAGGGCAGGTTTAGGATTTTATCTAGTTACGACCTATTATTCCTGAATCTCAGGTAACTTATCTTTAACTTCCTTGTTTACGATGTTTGCAACACAAGAATCTGACCAAACATTTAATGCTGTTTCAATCATATCAATTACAGCATATACAGGAAGAATGATACCCATTAGAGCTACTGGAACGTTCATTGATGATACTAATGAAAGTGTTAAGAAGTAGCAGCCCATAGGAACACCAGCATTACCTACAGCAGCAAAGGTTGCAATAAAGATCCAGGCTACGATAGTACCAAAGCCAATATCAATACCTGCATTCTGTAACAGATAGATGGAGGTGATAAGAATGAATGCTGCGCAACCGTTCATGTTGATGGTGGTGCAGATTGGTAGTACGAAACGTGAAACTCTCTTGTCTACCTTTAAGTTATCTTCAGCTGAAGCGATAGTAACTGGTAGAGTACCTGCTGATGACTTTGAGAATAAAGCTACAGCTAATGCAGGTAACATTCCACGAGCAATCTTTAATGGGTTTAAACCTCTTAAGAGTAAGATTGCAGGTAAGATGATGAACATCTGGATTAAGTTAGAGCTAATTACAGCACCAAAGTAAGATGCGATACCACCGATGATTACACCTGCCTCTAACTGAGCTACTAACTGAGCAGTGAAAGCTAAGATACCGATAGGTAAGATCCTGATTAACCAGTGAATCAGAACAAATAACAGATCCTGGAAACCAATGATGAAGTTTAGAAGAGTATGTTTTGTCTCAGTTTCTGGTAATGAAGCAATACCAAGACCAAAAGCTGCTGCAACTAAAAGAATTGATAGAACATTACCTGCAACAAATGGCTGTAGTAAGTTGTTTGGAATGATGTTCTGAATGTGCTGTAAGTATGATAAAGACTCATACTGAGATACAGCAGCTGCTGCAGACTCACTTGGATTGATTACGTTAGCAGGAGCAATGTAAGTAAATAAAATTGCACCAACTAAAGCAGCTAAGATAGTAGTTAATAAGGTGTAGAAAATGGTGTGACCGAAGATAGTACCACCTTTAGAACCTTTAGATAACTTAGCTAAAGTTGAGATTAAGCTTACAGCAATTACAGGAACTGCAACAAAACTGAATAATCTTGTGAAAACAGTAGCAATGAAGTTAAAGATCTCATTTAGGGTATCATTGCCAACATAACCTAATATAGCACCTAAGATCAGTGCACCAATGTAAAGAACAGCTGTTATAATTCTGCTCTTCTTGCTAATTGAGGCATAAGCAGTATTAGTTGCCTCATCAATTCTCTGTGAATTTTCTGACATAAATCATCCTATTGTTAACGTTGTGATGCCGTATGTGTTATTTGAAAAGCCACCAGCATCTTTATTATTAGAATTAGTCCTGATGATATAAAGCTGTTGATAAGTATCTGTCACCGTTATCAGGAAGTATAACTACGATGGTTTTCCCTTCATTCTCAGGGCGTTGTGCTAATTGTAAAGCACCTGTTAGGGCAGCACCTGATGAAATACCAATGAATAGACCTTCATTCTGAGCTAATAGACGGCCATTGTTAAAGGCATCCTCATCTTTGACACCAATGATCTCATCTACAACAGCCTTGTCGTAAACACCTGGAATGAAACCAGCTGAGATACCTTGGATCTTGTGAGGACCAGGCTTACCACCTGAAAGAACAGGTGAAGCTGCTGCTTCTACAGCTACAACTTTAATATCTTTATTCTTTTCTTTTAAGAATTTACCTGTACCTGATACTGTACCACCAGAACCTACTGCTGATACAAAAATGTCTACCTTACCTTCGGTATCTTTGAAAATTTCAGGACCTGTAGTCTCGTAGTGAGCCTTTGCGTTTGCCTGATTTTCAAACTGCTGAGGAATAAAGGTATTTGCTGATGCTTTTGCTAACTCCTGAGCTTTTTCGATAGCACCTTTCATACCTTTAGCGCCTTCTGTTAGAACCAGGTTAGCACCATAAGCTTTTAAGATATTACGTCTTTCAACTGACATAGTCTCAGGTAAAACTAGAGTAACAGACAGACCAAAAGCAGCACCAACTAAAGCTAAACCGATACCGGTATTTCCAGAGGTAGGCTCAATGATCTTAGTATCTTTGTTGATTTTGCCTGAATCTAAAGCATCTTTTATCATGAAATAAGCTGCTCTATCTTTTACAGAACCAGAGGGATTCATAGCTTCAAATTTAGCTAAGATCTTTGCTTTTAAGTTTAACTTTTTCTCAAGATTTGATAACTCAACTAATGGGGTTTTTCCAATTAGCTCAACTACTGACTTATATACTGCCATATGTGCTACTCCAATTTTATTTACTGAATTCTTTTGATATCGTTAAAGATTGTTTATCTCTTTTCAATGTCTATATGAAAACATATATAAATCAAAAACAAAATACCTAAAAATGAGTGTTATTAATATTTGCACCAAAAGTAAACATTATTGAATAAAAAATCTTTAAAATTCAATAAACTAGAAAACATAGTAGTTTACTAAGTTTTTTATTAAAAATTAAATTCCTATATGAATACTAGGTAATTCTTTTAAAATTATGCATGTATAAAATCATCATGATATTGTTATATATAAAATATTAGTTTTAGAAATTATTTTGTGCATAATGTTACATTACTTTGTTTTTAACTTTGTTTGCAAAATATCGTAAAATTAGAAAAGTTTAATTTATTGAGTTTTTTTATATGGCAAACGAAGAGCTATTTCCGCTCAGCATGATAGACAATATCCGAGCACATCCTGAAAATTATCGTCTTTTAGAGAAGATCCCTTTAACTATTGAAGGTGTAGATACTCATTTTCCAATAAAACTCAATGAACCTGTTCAAGGTGAGAAGTTATATTCAGTAGTCTTTTTAGACACTGAAACTACCGGTATGGATCCTTTAAAAAACAAGATCATTGAATTAGGTATGGTAAAGGCAACCTTCTCATTAGAAAGAAAGTTACTTATCTCTGTTGATCGTTACTATGACGAGTTTGAAGATCCTCAAGAGCCAATTCCACCAGAAATTGTAGCTTTAACGCATATTACTGATGAGATGGTTTCAGGCAGATGTTTTGATGATGAAATGGTTGCTAACTTCCTATCAGGTCGCCCTTTAATCGTAGCTCACAATGCTGCCTTTGATAGACCTTTCTTTGAAAAGCGATTCTCAACCTTAACCAATCTTTCATGGGCATGTTCTTTAAAAGAGGTTCCATGGAAAACTTTAGGTTTCCCCGGTGCAAAGCTAGAATACTTAAATACCTTCTTAGGTTATTTCTATGAAGCTCACAGAGCTTATGTTGATTGTTTAGCTTTGTTGTGGGTCATGTATGTAAGAAGTGATGCTTTTGGAGCTCTTGTAAAGAGTGCTTTAACACCAAGTATTAAAGTTATCATTCAGGGCAACACCTTTAGCATCAATCAGGATCTAAAGAGACTAGAATTCAGATTTGAACCTAATACAAAGTCATGGGTTCGCTTTGTAGCAGATAAAGAACAGGCAGAGAAGTTAAAAACAACTCTTGAGACTACCTATAAGGAAGGCTCTGTTAATTTCTCAGTTGAATTTAAAGAATTCAATGCTAAGACACGATATAAACGATAATGTCTTTACAGATATTCTGAATTTTTAATCAAACGAGGATTATTGAGACAATGGGGTTAGATTTATGAACAATCTTGTAAAGAAGGGTACTTACTTTTTTAAAGAATTCCAGAACTTTGCTGTAAAAGGTAATGTAATGGACATGGCCATCGGTGTGGTTATTGGTACTGCATTTGGCAAAATCGTGTCATCTTTAGTTGCTGATATCATCATGCCTTTAATTGGTCTTTTTGTGGGCAGCATTGATTTAAAAGATCTTGCTTTTACATTAAAAGATAAGACTGATGATGCTCCTGGAATTGTTTTAACTTATGGTATCTTTTTACAGAATGTCTTAGATTTTATCATAGTAGCCTTTGCTATCTTTATCTGTATTAAGATCATCATCAACTTAAAGCACAAGGTATTAAAGGATGAGGAAGCGGAAACAGAAGCTGCTCCTGAGCCTGAAAATATTGTGCTTTTAAGAGAAATTCGTGACCTCTTAAAAGAGAAAAATCAGAAGTAATCATAGATTAGTTAAAGATAAGAGCTCAGCATTTTAATGATCCTGAGCTCTTTTTGTATCAGCTCAACTTAGGTTCAAGGCTCTACAACAGCCGATAAGATATGAGTAACAGATACAAAGAAGAACTCTCATTAAGCTCTCTTCAATCTCTTACTCAATCTTTATGGTGTCTATCAGCGAAAACAAAAAAGCTCAGATTTTACTCTGAGCTTTTTTTAGAGTGAGTGTTAACTCGGATTTTGTAGAAAAGTATGCCATAAGGAAAAGTAAAAAACTAAAAAAAAACGGTCAAAACAGCAAGGGAAAGGCGATTTAAGACTTTCCCTTTCTTTTTGTCTGTGATATACTATCTCATAATTATATGAGATAATTAAAGGTAACATTATGCCTCAAATTCCAGTTCCAAAACTTCCTTGCGCCAAACTTGGTATTGTTAACTCTAAGAGTGGTACTTACTACTATGTACAGACTTATACTCACCACTACGACAAAGTGAAGAAGCGTTCTGTTAGAGACAGTCAGAAGACTATTGGTACTGTTACTGGTGGCGATAAATACGGTGTTATTAAGTTCAAGCAGTTCTTTTTAGATGAACATCCTGAACTTGAGAACTTTATTGTCTCCTGGACTAAGGATGGATTTAGTTATAAGTTAGCTGATGAAGAGGATTTCTCTACCATTATCGAAAGACCTATTGAGAAGAAGCTTGCTGGTGCTTCCTGGGCTTTACAGAAACTGATGGGTGATAGTGGTATTGGTGATGCTCTAAGAGAAACCTTTAACTCATATAAGCGCAATCTTAAATTAGCATCACTTGTGATCTACATGGTGATTAAAAGAACCAATGCCATGCATCACTATGAGCCTTTTTCTAAGCTCACCTGGTTACCATGGTCTAGACCCATGAATGACGGACAAATCACCAGACTCTTTCAATCTGTTACCTATGACGAGGTTATACGTTTCTTTAATGCTCTTAACAGAAACTACTGTCAAAAGTATGGTAAAGATTTCTATAAGAGAGTCTTTGTTGCTCTTGATTCTACTTCTGTATCTACCTATTCAAATAACCTGTCTTTGGCTGAGTATGGCCATAACAAAGACGGTGATGATATTCCTCAGATTAACTATATGCTTGTCTGTGATGAAGTTACGGGTTTACCTATCTATGCAAAAGTTTATAAAGGCAATGTGGTTGATGTTACTACTGTTAAGAACTTACTTGCCGAACTTAAAATCATGCATTCACGTGTTACCTCCAGTAATAACAAGGAGGATTTTGTTCCTACCTTAATCTTTGTTACTGACCGTGGTTATGATTCTGAAGACAATCTGCAATATTACCTTATTCATCACTACAGCTTTGTCATCCGTTCTATGCTCCGTTCTAAATGGGTTAAAGACGTTCTCTTAGAAAACTATGACAAGCTTATGGAAGATAATTCCCTTGATACCTACACTTCTCAACATATGTGCTCTGCTCAGGTAGAGTACAAGTATGACGACTTCCCTGTAGATAAAAGAAATAAGAGCAACAAAGCTACTGCTAACATCAGTGTTCACATGTACTTTGATGAAAAAATCAGAGCTAACAGCAGAGCTGTTATTAAGGCTAATACTGCTGTTTCCAGAGATGAATACAATAAGCTTGTTGATAAGCTTTATGCAGAGAATGAAACTGTTACTGCTAAACTTCTGTCTGAGCTTAAACTGGAAGACGCTACTAAGCAGAAGTTCGTCAACCACTATTGTGTCTTTGATTCTAAAGGATATGCAAAAATCTCTGCTGATAAGATTGATGAGAAACTTAAGTTCTCTGGCATCATGGTTCTCTTAAGTGATGCTATCACTGATGCTAAAGAAGCTTATTTCGCCTACGAAAGACGTAATACTGTTGAATCCAACTTCCAGATATTCAAAGATCATTTAAACTTTGACCGTATATACTCATCATCTGACCGTGCCTTCCTGGGTAAGTTCCTCTGTCAGCTTATTGCTGCTTCTCTAAAGATGATATTTAACACTCGCATCAGAGATTATGAAAAATCAGATGCAGCTTCTAAAGATGGTCTTAAGTTCTCAAACAAGTCTCTATCAAGAATACTCGAAGATCTAGATACCATTATGCTTTCTGTATACAAAGGTGGTTATTACTTTGATGAAATAGCTGGCATCTATAAAACAATGTATAAAGCTATTGATATTCCTTTACCTGAAGCTAAGCATAAATACGAGCCAGATCAGGATGACAGGATCACAGATGAAGAGTTAAATGCTGAGTATGAAAAGATGGATGAAGATCTGGTAGAGATTGAAAAACAGCTGTAACAAAAAGTCCGACTTTTTAAATCGGACTTTTGATGTTCGCAGATTACTATGTCATAAAAAACTTACAAAATCTGCGTGTTAATTATTCATCAAACTCTTTGTTGATAGCGTTCTTCTTGATGGCGATACCGCAGACATCTAAATCGTTATCAGCATCCTCACTAAACTCTTTGCTGTCTTTATAAAGAGCAATTAACTGATCATAGGCACTTTTATCGCCATTTTTTTCTGAAATTTCAATTACTCTATCAAGACCATAGTGCTCGTTATCTTTGTTTACAACGTCTTTGATACCGGCACCAGCAAATACCATACTATCAAGATAGGTGAACTTGCCTTTTGAGTTTACATAAACGATTAGTTTATCAGAGCAAAGCTCAAGCTGAGTCTCAACAGGTTCAACTGACTGTCCTTTGTGCTCATGAACCACAATAGGTGACTTCAGTCCAGCCTGAGAGAAGATAAAGTTACCGGTGTACTCGCTTAAAATCATGGCAAAAATCGAGATGGTAAAGTTCTCTCTCTTCTTTTGCATTAAGATATGGTTCAAATCAGTGATGGTTTCACCTGGTAATTTATTGTCCTCAGTAAATGACTTTCTAATAAAGCTTGTGCACAGGGTAATTGCATTAGTTGCTGCAATACCGCTCTTAGAGCATGCTCCAAAAACAATACCAATATTATCTTTATCAACTCTGAAAACATCATAGAAATCTGATGGCTTCTTCTTAGAAGGCATGATGAATGATGCAATATCCAAAAATCTAGATGCTGGCATATCTGAACCATCTGGCATTAAATCTTTGTGGACATCACTTACCATGGTATAGATAGCATTCTCGGTTGCCTCTAAAGTATCTTTTTTAGCTTTAGTCTCTATTTCCTGTTCTTTTGAAGCTACATTCTCACAGATAGAACGACCTAGAGAATTTATAGATTCTGTTAGTTTCTTTAGTTTTACATAGTTCTGCTTTGAAGGATCGATCTTCTCGGTGATTTCATCCATCTTAGCTTTACCGGATAAAACATTTGCTGCCATTACGTCAACATTGTTGGTAAGAGTGGTTATTGAACTTGAAATCTTTTCTAAAGACTTCAAGAAAGCAAAAATCAGTAAAGATGCTAACAGTGCACTTAAGATTAAGATAATGAAGTTAAAGTAAACTACAGGCTTTATGATGGTGCCTTTGATAGTCTCAACCACTACATAAACATCATAATCTTTGATGTATTTGATGGTGCAAAGCTTTTCTCTGTTATCATTATTTGAAAGCTCAGTTTGCAACTCTTTTTCTTTGGATTGTTTATAGAATGAAGCTGGAATTTCGCCAGCTTTAAATTTGTTATCACTTGATACAACAACTTTAAAGCTGTCATCCACTACAGTGACCTTGGTGTTACCGTCTTTTACAATATCGTTTAAAGCAATCTTAGTGATAGCATCTTTAAAAGACATAGGTGTAAAGATCTGGTTTGCCTGCAGTTTTTCTGTGTACAGGTAATTCTTGTCATTCACGTTTTCGATCTTGTAGCCGATAAACTTCTTACCTTCAGATAACTTACACCAGTAATTATCAAGTTTTACACCGTTATCTTTTAACGAACCTTTAATGCTGTCTTCAAAAGATTTTGGGATATTCAATATAGCCATACAGTTATCAGAATCAGGTAATTCTACTGATGTTTCAAATAACTGATTGGTAGCATTTGATTGAGCAAAATAAGTAAAGGTAGCAAAATCTAAAAGATCTTGTTTGTCGTAGGTCTGGTGAAACTTCTCCAAAGCTTCATATTGAACATTCGAAATGCTGTTGATGAAGTTTAACTTTTCTTTTTCAATGCTAGAAGTTGCATAGTTCTCTAAAGATGAACTAAAGATCCCTAATACCTCATCATGATTTTCAAACTGAGTCTTTATCGCATTGTCGTATATAGCAGTCTGATTATATAAACATAGTGCTGAGGCTAATACTGTAAAGCCACCAGCTAAAGAAACGATTAATTTATGCTTAAGTTTCATAGTTGACCTATGTGTTTTTAGTGCATGCAAATGCCAGATGTTAATTATTCACCGTGGGTAACAGTCAATAAGTCATCATTATTTATAATATTCTGTTAAAGCAAAAGTCATGCCTTTGTTTTCCGTTCTTTACAAAAGAAAAAAGCAACGTCACAAATATGGACTATTATCATATCCATATAAAGGCAAAAACACTGAATAAACAGATCTTTTAATTGTATCTTTTATAAAGTAAATTATAGCTGTAAATCACAACTAGATTAAAGATTTAAAAAGACTTTTTTTGTTTTTGTGCAATAGGTTTACTTAATTTTTTAATTTTGTGTTTCTCTTCTAATTTTATCTAAGCCATTTTTGCAAAATAAGATACTTCTACAGTAGCTTTATCTGCAAGAGAGACTTGTACCAGCAATCATGTTTCAAATCACAAGTCTTAGTGATTACGGCGTTTTAAAGTTATTTTTTGGAATTTTTTCTGTTATGTCTTAAAATATCGTCAAAATTAATTTACGTAAAATAATGTTATGGAAAATATATCTAATAAATTAACCATCAAAGACAGATTTAGAGGCTTTTTACCTGTTGTAGTGGATGTTGAAACTGCAGGCCTTGATCCTAAAAAGAGTGCTTTGATTGAAGTCGCTATGATGACTATAAAGATTGATGAAAATGGTCAATTTGTACCTGACGAACTTTATAGCGCTAATATCAGACCGTTTGAAGGTTCTGAAATTTGCCAAAAGAATATTGATTTTTTACATATAGATCCTTTTGATGAAAGCAGAAATCTTGTGACAGAGTCAGATGCTTTATTACCTATGTTCAAAGCTATTAAGAAGAAACTTAAAGAACAGGGGTGCAAGAGGGCAATTTTAGTAGGTCATAATGCTCATTTTGACCATTCATTTATCTTTGCTGCAATTGACCGATTAAAGGCAGCTTCAAAATCTCCATTCCATCCTTTCTCTGTAATCGATACAGCATCATTATCAATGTTAATGTTAGGTCAGAGTGTCTTGCAAAAGGCCTGTTATGCTGCTCATGTTGATTTTGACCAGAACTGTGCTCATGGTGCAGCTTATGATACAAGAAAGGAAACAGAATTATTCTGTGCAATCTTAAACAGATTTACTAAATTCTGTGGTATGCCTGAGCCTGTAGATATTGAGATTGATTACAATAACTCAAAGAACAAAGAATGTGATACAGAATCAAAAGATTCAGCTCAAGATAGTTGTGTGTGCGACTCAGACTAAATTCAGGCAGAATTAGCTAGTATTAGAAGAGTATTTGATGAAATTTCAGAGATACTTAAATTTGTTTTCAACAGCTATTTTTATGAGCAGTTTTGCTTTAGTAAGTAATGCTCATGATAATGAGCATGCTCTTGAGCAAGAGCATATGCCAAAACCTTCTCCTCCTAACACCATTGCCGGTCTTAAAAAATCAGCAAAGACAGGAGACTATGCTTTATTAAGAGGTCAGTTTGTCAGAAAGTTTGAAGATGATATCTTCGAATTTGCCGATGATTCTAAAAAAGCTATCTTTGTGTCATTTGAAGGTGTGAAGGTCCCTCAAGATCTCAGCTTTGGTTATGAGTACTTCTTATGGGGGCAGGTGCTTGAAAATGATAAGACTACTGTTTTGCAGGCTTTGTTTTTGTCTCCAAAGATGTTTAGTAAAGAACACAATTATTAGGTTTTCTGTATAGGTTTTAGCTCTCTTCGTTTTAGTGATTTTGAGTCTTATAAAACCTATAATTGAAAATTAAAGGTTAATTTACAGTTTTAAAGAAGAACTCATAGTAAAAGGAGTTTATATGAAGTTTTTTGTAACAGGTGTTAATGGTCAGCTCGGTCATGATGTCATGAATGAGCTTCATTCAAGAGGTCATGAAGGTGTAGGATCAGACATTCAGGATGTATATTCAGGTGTAGCTGATGGCACTGCTGTTACAACAATGCCTTATGTAAAACTCGACATCACTGATGCAAATGCAGTGCGAGAAGTTATCTCTAAAGTAAAGCCTGATGCTGTAATTCATTGTGCAGCTTGGACTGCTGTTGATTTAGCAGAGGAAAAAGAAGATTTAGTAAGAAAGGTCAATGTTGATGGTACTGCAAACATCGCTAATGTTTGTAAAGAATTAGATTGTAAGATGCTGTATCTGTCTACAGACTATGTCTTTAATGGTTTAGGCGATAAGCCTTGGGAGCCTGACTGCAAAGATTATGCTCCTCTAAATGTTTATGGTCAGTCAAAACTCGACGGTGAGCTTGCTGTATCAAAGACTTTAGAAAAATACTTTATTGTAAGAATTGCTTGGGTATTTGGTGTTAATGGTAAGAACTTCATTAAGACCATGATTAACGTAGGTAAAACTCACGATGCTGTAAAAGTTGTAAATGATCAGATTGGTACTCCTACTTACACCTTGGATTTGGCAAGATTATTAGTTGATATGTGCGAAACACAAAAGTATGGCTACTATCATGCAACTAACGAAGGTGGTTACATTTCATGGTATGACTTCTGTGTTGAGTTCTACAAGCAGTATGGATTAAAGACTAAAGTTATCCCTGTAACTACTGCTGAATATGGACTTTCAAAGGCAAAGCGTCCATTTAATTCTCGTTTAGATAAGTCTAAGTTAGTTAAAAATGGCTTCAAGCCATTACCTACATGGCAGGATGCAGTAAAGAGATATCTATCTCAGGCTAAGATCTAAGCTTTTATTCTTATCTATATTTTCTTTTATGCCTTATTAAGTGGATCTTAATAGGGCATAAATTTCTCGTTTTCATTAACTTACAGTCTGAAAAGCAAATTTTGTTAAAATAGTCAAATCTTTTAACAAATGTTGGTTTAATTATGTTTACAACTACAACTACTTTTATTGTCTACATTTTTGCCATGATTGTCATTGGCATTGTAGCAGCTCGCTCAACTTCTTCTCTAAATGATTATGTATTAGGCGGACGTAAATTAGGTCGTGTGATCACCGGTCTTTCTGCTGGTGCTTCGGATATGTCAGGTTGGCTGTTAATGGGCCTGCCTGGTGCTTTATTTGTATCAGGTATCAGCCAAGCTTGGATTGCTATTGGTCTTACCATTGGTCAGTGGTGTAATTGGAAATTTGTGGCAGCTCGTTTACGTTCTTTTACTCAGAACGCATCTGATGCTTTAACTCTTCCTGATTACTTTGCTGCAAGATTTAAAGATAAGTTACGTTTAACTGCTGTGATTTCGGCTTTTATTATCTTAATCTTCTCAGTTGTTTACTGTTCATCTGGTATGGTGTCAGGTGCTAGATTATTCCAGCAGACCTTTGGTATGGATTATGAAAATGCCTTACTTATTGGAGCTGTTTCTACCATTCTTTATGTATGTATCGGTGGTTTCTTAGCAGTAAGCTGGACTGATGCTGTACAGGCATCTTTAATGATTTTTGCTTTAGTTATCACTCCTATCATTATTATCTTGGATGTGGGTTCAATTTCAGAAGCTAATGCTTTAGTTTCTCTAAAAGGCCCTGATATGGCTAACATGTTAAAGGGCACAACCGTTATTGGTCTTATCTCTTTAGCAGGCTGGGGCTTAGGTTATGTGGGGCAGCCTCATATTCTAGTTCGCTTCATGGCAGCAGCTTCCGTACGAGGTATGGGTGGTGCAAGACGAATCAGTATCAGCTGGATGATTTTCTGTCTGTTAGGAGCTGTAGCAGTAGGTTACTACGGTGTTGCCTTTGCAGCAAAACATCCTGAGCTTACAGTTGATAATCCTGAGCAGATCTTCATCATTGTAACTCAGACCTTATTTACTCCATGGATAGCAGGTATCTTGCTTTCAGCTATCTTAGCTGCAATTATGAGTACCTTATCATGCCAGTTATTAGTAGCATCAACTACTTTAACAGCTGACTTCTATCGCAGAGTTGTAAGACCTCATGCTTCTCAGACTGAGTTAGTATGGATTGGTAGATTTATGCTGTTATTAGTGGCTGCAATTGCATATATCATTGCTTTAGATCCAAATTCAGGTATCTTAAAGTTAGTATCTTATGCATGGGCAGGTTTCGGTGCTTCATTTGGTCCTACCGTTGTGATCTCTGTCTTCTGGAAGAAGATGACCTTAAAGGGGGCAATTTGGGGTATGATTGCAGGTGCAGTTACCGTGATTGTATGGGAAATTGGCAAGTTCTTTGACTTATACTCTTTAGTACCAGGATTCATCATCTCATCAGCTGTTATCTTTGTTGTAAGCCTCTTAACACAAAATGGTAACGAAGAGGTTGAAACACTGTATAATGATCTTGAGAAAAAGTTCTGGGAAGAAGTTAAATCTCGTTAAGATTTAGGATATTGTTATAGGAGAAAGACTTGAAAAACCTTCCACCTAATGTGTATATGCAGTCCTACCTGCAAAAGGCAGGAGTACGTTTTAACATTAACGTGGTCGATACCATGTGTAAAAAAGGTTTAGGTCTTTCTTTTTACATCTTCTGTCTGTTATTTATTTTATTGTCTGTAATTTACTTTACAGACAATATCTGTATCTTCCCTGATAAAGGGCATTTCTATTTTCTGTCACTTCTTGTAGCTCTATATTTAGCTTTATATATCATAAGAGTTGTCCGCTTTAGAATCTTAAGATCAAAGTTAAGAGAGGATAATGCTCCGATTGTGGTTGAAGCTTATGCAATTGTGCTCTTTGATTTGAGCTCTCAGAATTGTGAAAAAATTGTTAAGCCAAAAAAATCAGCAATTTTATATAAAGAGTGTGGTAGCAAGAAACCAAGATTCTTTACTGGTGTTGTAAAGAATAAAATTGAGCATCACTACTACAAAGATCAGATTGCAAGAGTTTTTATTGATAGAAAACACCCTCGCTTCTATTCTGTTGATGATGACAAGTTCTATAAGACAGTCTCTGAGAAACTTCAAAAAGAACAGGCTAAGTATGAGATCTCTGCCTTAGAAGGAAAGCTGAATGCTGTTTCTGTAAAAAAAGAAAAGTAGCTAATTAAAAAGTTATTTCTTCCAGTCTAAAACAGTCATTTCTTTAATAGCTTCAGATTCAAGTAAGACTTTATTTGGATTTACAGCAAAGCGATGTGAGCACATCATAATCATTGGCACGTCGTTAACAGTATCACCGTAGCCATATGAATCCTCAAGTGAGAGGCTATGCTCTTTTAAGAACATGTTGATCCTGGTAACTTTGTCTTTTTGAAAGGCAGGAATACCACTGATCTCACCAGTGAGTACTCCATCTTTTTTCTCCATTGGAGATGCAATTACATACTTAATGTTAAGTTGCTCTGCGATATGTTCTGCTAGATAATCCATAGTAGAGGTAACAATCACTACAGTATCATTTCTGTCATTGTGAAATTTGATAGCTCTTTTGGCTCCAGGATATACTACAGGCATAATTGAGTTTTTTACAATATCATGTAATACCTTATAAAGCTTGTCTTTATCCATACCAACTAAAGGCTTTACAGCGAATCTTAAAAAGTCACAAACTTTGAGTGTACCTTCATAGAACTGACGCTCAAAATCTTCAAGGCTTGAGAGAATATTCTCATTAGCAATACCTCTTTTGACAAATTCTGCAATACTGATGTCATTAGTATCACCACCTATTATGGTTCCATCCATGTCAAAAAAAGCTACGCTCATTCATTTTCTCCTAGAGATTCTGCTTGTTCAAAAGACAGAGGAATATTTGCCTCTTCCTGATCACATTTACCAGTGATAATGTCAAAGGTTTTTCTCATATCTAAATTTGGAAAATCAAACCTGTAGCGCCAAGTGGTATATCCTTCATCATTGTTAACAAGTACTTTTGAACTTGTAGCAAAGCCTAATTGAATCAACAGTGAGCCTAATTGCTTACCTTCTAGGGATTTATCAACACTGCAGATGAATAAAGGATCTTGACCATCCTTGCCGTACAGCCATGAGAGGTCATTATTTTTATGTTTTAAAGCATATTTTAAAAATGTGTAATTTCCTGAGGCTGAATATGGATACAGCAACCCCTGGTTTTGCATTAAATGAGAAATACTAGCAGGACACATCACCTTTACAAGGTTATCTGAAAAACAAAATCCGCCATAACATTTCTCTAAAATGTTAAGGTAGGTCTCTGCTGTCACATCTTTTGCTTTTGCAAATTTATCAATCTGATTTTTAAAGACGATTTTGACTTCTTCTTTGGTGAAACCGAACATGGAATCAAAGGAAGGATCAGATGAAAGATCTTCAACTAGAGGAAGACCTTCAGAGTATTCTGAGGCTAAAGCAAATTTTGTATGACCTGATAAAAGACACCATCTAACTGCTTTATCGGTGTGTCTTATCACGTTTAACATATCAAGATACGTACAGTTAGCTTCTGTTGCTTTTTCTTTATCAGCCATCATCGCAGCTACCATTAAAGGTTTATCATAATTATCAATAATGATAGCCATACTTTCCTGATGTCTTTTGTAGAGCGATTCTAAGAGCCTTGTAAAATATACCTTTGGTGTCATATAGGTATCGAAATGACTTTCGATATGATGAAACCAGAAAAGCTCTTGTAGCACATCAATTAGACCGCGCTTGAAGTCTTTAGGTGTTTTAGCTTTGAAATTCTTAAAATCTAAACAGACAGTATGTCTGCAAGGTAATTCTTTTAGAAGACCTTCATCTTCAATCTTGCCTACGATATCTTTCTCTCTTCTGATAATTCTGTCTGTGGCATTAGTAAGTAAAGACAAGCCAAAACCTCTAGGTCTTGTCATCATATAGATAGAAGGTGTGGCGAATGTTTGAGGAGATTCTAGTTTTAGAATAAAGGACATCACTTTAAGTGATTTGTCACGATTTATCTGTTCTGAAACAATCAGATCTTGAAGATTGGTATAGACAAGTGAATTTGAATTCATATCTGAAAAGACTCATTATGGGTGGGGGTCTCAACCACATCACGGTACCTCGAATAAGAACCCTGGCTGCTTCCTTCCGGACCTGACCTGTTGAACCCTCATCGAGTACGTGAGGACCGAAAACCCCCATAGAGCGAGATCATTTTAAAGAAAATGGACTTGATTATCAAGCAGTAAGAACGCAATTTTTTTTCAACATCTAAATCTGGTGAAGATTGCTCATAAAAAGAAGAGATTTTTAGCTCTAATTATCTGAAATTGTGACAAAATTCGAGATAATTGTCGATTATTAAAAGAAATAAACTAGCTCATGTAGTATGATGTAACGAATAAATTATAACAACCCTTTACAACTGAAAAAATGAAAGATAACAAAAAGCCAATTCCAGATAAATCAAGACGTGCACCTAAAAGAGATATTGATGGCGTTTTCCTTTTAGATAAGCCATCAGGTATCAGTTCAGCTTTAGCTCTAACTAAGGTAAGAGGAATTTATAGAGCTAATAAGGGCGGTCACACTGGTTCTTTAGATCCATTAGCTTCAGGACTTTTACCAATCTGTTTAGGGCAGGCTGCTAAGTTTTCTTCATATTTTTTAGAAGGTTCTAAAAAATACCTTGCAACCGGTAAATTAGGTATCGTTACTGCCACAGGTGATGCTGAGGGGGAAGTTATCCTGGCTAATAAAGTCACAGATGAATGCTCAAAGGTAGATGAGGTTATAAAGACTTTTATTGGTACCATTACTCAAGTTCCACCTATGTATTCAGCTATTAAAGTTGATGGCAGACCTTTATATAAATATGCACGCTCAGGAAAAGTTGTTGAAGTACCTAAAAGACAGGTTGAGATTTTCTATATTAAACTTTTAGAAAGGACAGAAGATACTTTTACTATAGAAGTTTATTGTTCAAAGGGTACTTACATCAGAACCTTAGTAGAAGATATTGGTCAGTCTTTAGGTTGTGGTGCTCATGTAACCATGTTACGCAGAATCGAAGTTGACGGTCTGCCAAAGGGCTCCATGCATACCCTTGATTATATTCAAGAGTTAGCAGATAAACGTGAAGATTTTACTGATTTTACAGAGTTAGATAGTCTTCTGATTCCAATTGATAAGGCTATGAGTTATCTTCCTTTTATTGAAATTCCTTATGACAAGGCTGTGTTGTTATGTCAGGGACAAAGACAGGAAAAACTTGAAAATTGTAAGTTTGAAGGATGCTCTTTAGACTATACTGATACTATACAAATCAAAACAGATGGTATGTTTATAGGTGTAGGTCATATACAAAAGGGAGTCTTGATCTCAGATAGAATGATGTCGGATCCTTTACATACAAACCTTGGACTATACAAAGACTAAATTTAGGAGTCGCTATGTTAGGTTTTATTAAAACTCTAACTTTGACATTAGTGTTCTCAACCATTCTATGCGGTTGTGAAGACAAATCTGTTGCTTCATCAGAGAATTTAACTGAAGCTATCAACTCAGAGTTATCCAAACAAATAATTTGGATGGCTCTTCCTGGTTCTTCGGTTATAGAAGGAACAGTATCAGCTCCTTTTGTGATTGTTGATCCATACAACTCAAAAAATTCCGAAACCAATTATGCCGGCAAAAAAGACTATTTAAAAAGAGTAATAGATTATGCAAAGTTATTAGAAAGGCATAAAGCATTAAAGTTAACTGAGGATTCTTTTACCATCTCTGCTCCTTTTATAGGTTCAGTAAGAGCTTTTGGTTATACTGTTAAATATAATCAAGATCTCTTAAGAACTATTCAGACCACTTCTTTTTATGGCTTGAGCAAGGCTCAGGCAGGTACCATTGAATTAAAAGATATAATCAACTCTACACCTGTATTTGAAAAGGATGGAGAAAAGTGTATTGATATTACTTTTTCTATCAAGGTGTCTCAAAAGCTAGACTGTATTGATGATGAAATTTTAGAAAGTTCAGCGATTACAGAAGAGGTTTCAAGTCTGAGAACTACCTATAGATTAGTTTTAGATGAGAATGCAAAACGCTGGATCGTAAGAGATCCAGCTCCATTGCAGCTGGATCCTGTTAAAAAATTCTTTAAATTCCTGATAGATGGTTAATATGTCTTTTGAAGATAAAGTCTGGTATCAAAAATTAAGCTTCAAAAATATCCTAGCTGTAGCTCCTCTCTTACCTTTTACAGCTCTGTTTGGAGCTATCACTTCTGTAAGACGCAAATGTTATAATAATGGCTTCTTTAAAAAAACTAAATTAAAAACACCTGTCATTGTTGTAGGCGGTATCTCTGTAGGTGGTACCGGTAAAACTCCTCTATGTATTGCTCTTTTACTAAAGTTAAAAGAGTTAGGTTATAAGCCAGGTTTAATCTCAAGAGGCTATCGCGGTAAAGCTGAGTGCTACCCTCTTACAGTCAATACAACTACTGATGTAAAACAATGTGGTGATGAGCCTCTTTTAATTAAGATGTCAGTTGGCGATAGCGCTGTTGTAGCTGTCGATCCTCTAAGAGAAAGAGGTGCTCAATATTTAGAGCACTTAGGTTGTGATGTCATCGTGACCGATGATGGCTTGCAACACTACTCTTTAGACAGAGATATTGAGATTATTGTATTAGATGGTAAAAGACTCTTAGGTAATGGTCTGTTACTGCCAGCAGGTCCCTTACGTGAAGGTAAGTGGCATTTAGATAAAGCTGATTTTGTGATAGTAAACGGTATTAGTCATAATCTTAACTATACCTCTATGACTTTAGTACCAAAACCAGTAGTAAGTCTTAAGGCTTTCGCTAAAATTGACAGTGAAACTGACTATTTACAAAAAGGCTGTGACGTCTGCGCACTCGCTGGTATTGGCAATCCAAAGCGTTTTTACGATACTCTAAAGCAATGTGATTTCTGTGTTGTTGATACTATCGATGTAGGTGATCATAAAAAGGTTGATAAAGAGGTTTTAAAAGCACACTCATTGCTGCACCCTGTGGTCATGACCTCTAAAGACGCAGTTAAATATGCTCATCTGAATCTTGAGAATTTATATGTTTTAAATATTGAAGCAGTACTTCCAGAGTCTTTTTTTGAATCGCTTAATGAAAAGATTAAATCACTAGGTAAGTAAGATTAGGTTGCTAATCACAGTGAACTAATCTCAAGTAACGAAGGTAGATAATTTTATGTCCTGTTGTAAGAATAAGTCAGAATACATCGTAGCAATTCCAGCTCGTTATGCTTCAACTAGATTTCCTGGCAAGCCATTAGTACTAGTAGGTGGCATTCCCATGATTAAACGTGTTTGCATGCAGGCATTAAAGTCTGATGCAAAGATGGTTGTAGCCTGCATTGATGATGAGCGTGTTGAATCAGTATTAGAGGGTATGGATAAAGTACGTGTCTGCATGACTTCAACAGATTGTAACTGTGGTACAGACAGATTAGCTCAGATGATTGAAAAAATGCAGATTGATCCTGAGACTATCATCGTAAATGTGCAGGGTGATGAACCTTTAATTAACCCAGAGCACATAAAACAGGTAGCAACTCTTTTAGAAAGCTCAAAAGCTGATATGTCAACCTTATGCTTTAAGATTGATAATGTAAAAGATGTCTTTGATCCAAATTGTGTGAAGGTTGTTTTTGATAAGAACAGAAAAGCTCTTTACTTCAGTCGTGCTCCTATTCCATACGAGCGTGAGAACTTTAAGCAAAAAGATATTACTTCTCTTTGCTTTGATCACTACCATCACATCGGTATTTACGCCTATAAAGCAGGTACTGTTCTAAAGTATTCTAAGATGGCTCAAACCACTCTTGAAAAGAGTGAATCTTTAGAGCAGTTAAGACTTATGGAAAATGGTATGTCTATTGCCGTAGGAGTTGCTTTAAATCCTCCTGAGACTGGTGTAGATACTAAAGAAGATCTTGAGAGGATCAACAAGATCTTAGAAAATCAAAACAGTAAGTGTTAACCTTTACATTGCATAATTTTTTTTAGAGATCGGATTAAAGCTTCAATACGGAATTATGCAATTTACTGTTGTAATGTAAACATTTTAGTTAGATAATAATTGCGCTTGTCGGAGTGCCTTTAAGGCTGAGACTGTTTTTAACAGAATCCGTTACTACCTGATCCAGTTAATGCTGGCGTAGGGAACAAGGTTCATTTCGGCACGCAAGTATTCCAATTACTTATAAGAGACGTGCAAAATGGCCCACCTAACTACCAATAAGATTTTTACTCCTGATATTGAACGCATCTCTATTAAGGGTAGCTCTCCTCTGATTAAAGTTCCTTTTAATAAGATAAATCTTTCAAATGGCGATAGTGTCTTGGTATCAACCGTAGAAGGTCCTGATGTTAATGCCAAAAACCTACCTAAGGTTTCAGAGACCTATGCTCCGTATGTAATCGACGGCGATGCTAGAAAAGTTAAAAAGACCATTTTAGAAAGAGCAAAAGCAGGCGAAATCACTCCCCATATGGAGTACGTTGCTATTCGTGAATCTTATAAAAGCGATGGCGATATGCCTTTTAGCCCTGATGATGTAAGAGAAGAGCTTGCTAAAGGTACAGCCGTAATTCCAGCTAATATCAATCACACAGAATGCGAGCCTATGATTATCGGCAAACATTTCTCTGTAAAAGTAAATGCCAATATCGGTGCTTCCTCATTATCATCAGGTTTTGATGAGGAAATTAAAAAGTTACGTTTGTCTTTAAAATTTGGCGCTGACACCGTGATGGATTTATCAACTGGTATTGATGATTTAGGTGGTTTAAGAAGCGCAATTTTAAGAGCATCTCCTGTTCCTATTGGAACTGTTCCTGTTTATGAAGCACTAGACAGAGCTCATGGTGATGTTAATTTATTAACCTGGGCGCTATTCCGCGACACCGTAATCGATCAGGCGCGTCAGGGTGTTGATTATTTCACAATTCATGCCGGATTATTAAAAGATCTGCTACCTCATGCAGCTAAAAGAATTTTAGGCATTGTTTCACGCGGAGGCTCTATTATGGCAAGCGCCATGATGAGAACTGACAGTGAAAACATGGCTTATGAGCACTTTGATGAATTAATTGAAATCTGCCATGACTATGATGTTGCTTTATCTTTAGGTGATGGTCTGCGTCCTGGCTGTATCTCAGATGCTTGTGATAAAGCTCAATATGGTGAATTAGAGAACATAGGTAAGCTTGCTAAACGCTGTTTTGATGCTGGTGTTCAATGCTTTATTGAAGGTCCAGGTCATGTGCCTATGAATAAGGTTTATGAGAATCAGGAGTTACAGGAAAAATTCTGTAACAAGGCTCCATTCTATACTTTAGGACCTTTAGTAACTGATATTGCTCCAGGTTATGATCATATTACATCTGCAATCGGTGGTTCTATGATTGCTTCATTTGGTACTGCAATGCTTTGCTATGTAACTCCTGCTGAGCACTTGGCACTACCTACAGAGCAGGATGTTAAGACAGGGCTTATTACCTACAAACTGGCAGCTCATGCAGCCGACTTAGCTAAGAATTTACCTGGTGCCAAGCTTCGTGATGATGCTATGGCCAAAGCTCGTGCTGACTTTAGATGGTATGACCAGTTTGCATTATCTTTAGATCCTCAGAATGCTTATGATGTCTGGAGAGCACAGATGCCTGAAGAGTGTGCTAACTCTCATGAGCCAGCATTCTGCTCAATGTGCGGACCAAGATTCTGTCCTATTCGTTTAAACCGTAAGTTACAGGCAAAATACAATGCTAAATAATGAAAGACCAAAGGTTTTGGTGGTAGCTGGACTTGATTCAGGCGGAGGTGCGGGAATTACTGCAGACTGTATTACTGTTTACGATAATAAGGCCTTTGCTCTACCTTGTGTCAGTGCGTTAACCTGTCAGTCTTTAAAGAACATTACCAAAGTTAAGGCAACAGATGAAGAGATTTTCAAAGAGTCTTTGTCATTAGCTTCATCTGATTGGGATCATATTGATGCCATTAAGGTAGGTTTAATCAGTGATGACAATTTACTTACCATACTTTTAGATGCTTTAAAGACAACGTTTAAAGACGTGCCTGTAGTTTGGGATCCTGTGTTGTGTGGCACAGCAGGTGATCTTAACAGTGTTGATTTAAAGCAAAGATTAGATGAGATCTTGCCATTAGTCTCTATCTTTACTCCTAATCTTCCAGAAGCATTAACTTTAGCTTCATGGGATGAGGAGAAGTTAAAAAATGAAGGTACAAAAAAGCTAGCTCAATTCTTTATTGATAAAGGTGCTCGTGCTGTCATCATTAAAGGAGGTCACAACATCTTGTCTAAAGATGCTGAAGACACATTCGTATCTGATTTTGTTGCTTTTACCATGAAGCATCCATACATTGAAGGTAAAGGTGCTCATGGAGGTGGCTGTGCATTATCCTCAGCACTTGCAGCTTTAGTTGCAAATAAATTTGCTTTCCATGATGCAGCGGTCCTTGCTAAGGCTTATGTATATTCAGGAATTAAGCATCCTGCTTTAACTCTTGATGATGTCGATGCTCTAAAAGAAAGACCTCCTATTGGACATAATGGCTTAGTAAATGATATGTCGTTAATGCCTGAAGTTTTTGAAGATGGCTTCCCTGAAACATCAAAGCCATTTCCTTCCTGTCCAATAAAACTAGGTTTATATCCAGTTGTAGATTCAGTTGACTGGATTAAAAGACTTGTAAAAGATGGAGTAAGAACCATTCAGCTGCGTATCAAAGATAAAAGTGATCCAAAGCTTTTTGAAAAGATAAGTGAAGCAGTTGAATTTTGTGATGCCAATAAAGTACGTCTCTTTATTGATGATCACTATGAATTGGCAATTATGGCTCATGCTTATGGTGTTCATTTGGGTATGGAAGATCTGCGTGATGCTGATATTGAAAAAATTAGAAAAGCAGGTCTTCGCTTAGGTGTATCAACTCATGGTAGCTATGAAATGCTAAAAGCCTATCAGTTGCATCCATCTTATATAGCATTAGGCCATATCTTCCCGACAAATTCAAAGGTTATGCCATCTAAGCCTCAGGGCTGTTTTAAGCTCTCAGTAGAACAGGATCTGATAAAAGACAGTGTTCCTACTGTGGCAATTGGTGGCATCAAACTCTTTAATGTAAAAGACGTAATTGCCTCTAATGTAGGCTCTGTAGCTTTAATTACAGGAATTACTAAAGCAAATGATCCTGATGAAACAACCAAGCAATGGTTAGCTTTATGTGGAAATGGTGGTGATAAGGAATAACGGAGTAACTTGCTATGATAATTCACTACAATCAACAAGAAAATATAGAGTTAAAAGAGGGCATAACCCTTAATGAGTTCCTTCAGTCAAAGCAACTTTCACGCGAGGGCGTGGCAGTAGCTGTTGATGAAAAAATTGTTAAAAAAGCTGATTTTGACACCTTTGAATTAAAAGATGGTATGTCAGTAGATGTGTTTAATATGGTTTCAGGTGGTTAGAAATGACAGAAAAATTAGTATTAGCAGGTCAAGAGTTTGAGAACAGACTTATCATTGGTACAGGTAAGTATGCATCAGGGGAAGTGTTAACAGCTTCAGCTAAAGCATCAGGTGCTCAGATTGCGACTATGGCTGTAAAAAGAGTAGATACCAAAAATCATACTGATGAAATCGTAAAGCCATTAAAAGACTTAGGTATTACTCTAATGCCTAATACCTCAGGTGCTAAAAACAGCCGTGAAGCAATCTTTGCTGCGCAATTAGCTCGTGAAGCTTTAGGTACAGATTGGGTTAAAGTTGAAATTCATCCTGATGTAAGATACCTGCTACCAGATCCTGTAGAAACTTTTAAAGCATGTGAAGAGTTAGTTAAAGATGGCTTTAAGGTTTTTCCTTATATTCAGGCTGATCCTGTATTAGCTCGTCGCTTAGAGGATATCGGAGTTAGCGCTGTAATGCCTTTAGGAGCTCCTATTGGTTCTGCTAAAGGGCTAGAGACTAAGGCTATGCTGGAGATCATTATTGCTCAGTCACATGTACCTGTAATTGTTGATGCTGGAATTGGTGCTCCATCTGATGCTGCCTTAGCCTTTGAATTAGGTGCTGATGCTGTAATGGTAAACACCGCAATTGCAGCTTCTCGTGACCCTGTGGCTATGTCTCATGCCTTTAAGTTAGCTCAAGAGGCAGGTAGAACAGCTTTTGAAGCAGGTCTAGCTGTTAAGGCTCAATCAGCAGTTGCAACATCTCCAATGGAAGCATTCTTAAAAGAGGCTATGAAATAAGATGAGTTTTTATGATGAGCTGTCAAAAATCGATGTAGACAAGTTTGTCTCATTGGTTGATTCAAGAACTGATGCAGATGTTGAAAGAGCAATTTATAAAACTACTCCTCGCACCGTTGATGATTTCGCTGCACTAATCAGTGAAAATGCCAGAAAACATTATCTTGATGTGATGGTACAAGAGGCTACACAGTTAACTAGAAAGAGATTTGGTCGCTGTGTAAATATGTATTTGCCTTTATACCTTACTAACCTGTGTAACAACAAGTGTGTTTACTGTGGGTTCTCTGTAATGAATAAGTTCAAGCGTGTAGTTCTTACAATGCAAGAAATTGAAGAAGAATTGCAGGCAATGAATAAAATGGGATATACCAATATCCTGTTAGTATCAGGTGAGAACTCTCATAGAGCAGGCATGCCATATTTTAGAGAAGTGTTACCGCTTACTAAAAAATATGCTGATTACCTGCAAATGGAAGTTCAGCCTTTAGAGACAGAGGAATATGCTGAGTTAAAGACTTTAGGTTTAGATGCTGTTTCTGTTTATCAGGAAACTTACCATCCAGGTTGCTATAAGCAGGTTCACCTAGGAGGCAAGAAAGCTGATATGCGCTTTAGAATGGAAACTCCAGACAGATTAGGTCAGGCTGGTATTGATAAGGTTGGCATGGGCGCACTTTTAGGTCTATATGACTGGAAAGTTGATCTCTGTGCTTTAGCTATGCATGTGTTATACATGAGAGATCATTATTGGAAGACCGCTCTTTCAATTTCTTTCCCTCGTCTAAGGCCTGCTCAAGGAGGCTATCAGCCTCATTCTCCAGTTGATGATGCTAAATTAGTTCAAATCATAAGTGCATGGAGAATCTTTGATAACGAACTTGATCTTACTATCTCAACAAGAGAGAGTGCTTCATTTAGAGACTTAATTCTGCCTATTGGTATTACAGCTGTATCAGCTGGTTCCTCAACAGAGCCTGGTGGTTATGCTCATAAGGGTAAATACCTTGAGCAGTGGACTATCAATGATGACAGAACTGTAGATGAAGTTGTAGCTGCAATGGAAAAGAGCGGTTTTGATGCTGTATTCCATAATGCCTCAGCAACCTACTTTAAAGCTGTTTAGATAATGTCTTGAAAATGATGAAATATCATCTTCAATGAGAAACAGAGGTAAGTGAATGCCTCTGTTTATTTGATGGTTCTAATTTACCAAACTGGGGGTGTCCAAATTAGTAAAAATAGAACTACCGTTGCTAATTTTGTAACGCAGAAATTGTATCACATCGTTTGCTTTTCTATATATACAAAACTTATTTGTAATCATCAACTAACGTTTTGATATACCATATAATTGCTTTTTCTATCATATGTATCGATTTTTGTGAAATTATCTTAGGTAGAGCTGCTTAAAGTATGTGCCTAGTCTGAGTTGATTACTATTCTCTAGACGTGACAATTATCAGCTAATAAGAGCTGTGGTACGGAATATTTGTATTTTGAAGTTGCAAGTCTATTCCGAGTATTAGAGCACTAGAATCATCTTTGTTGCCGTACTATCTCATTTCTTACTTTACATCTTATTATCTAAAATTTAGACGTCAGCTTATCTAAACTCTACTTTTATTTTTGTTGTATCTGTTTGACCAGCTTCATCTATAACAGTAATACTGTAAAAGCCTTCGCTTTTAGGTTCAAAATAATGCTGCTCAAATTGCTCGTTGTTAACAGTAATAATTAGCTCACCTGTTTGACCTTTGGTTTTTATGTATACTTTCCCATGGCTATCAGGTGACACTGTCTGTCCGTTTGTTGGAAAGGTAATTTCTAACTTTTTCTCATGATTTAAAGCATGACTTTGATTTGTAAGATTAATCTCTTTTAAAGCTGTTGGAGGAGCAGTATTTAATAAAGGCGAGTTTAGGTCTTCCTTATATAATTTCTCTGTTTTGCTTTTTGATAAGATCTCAAAAAGGTATGGTGACGCACTGTCATATCCTGTGTAGTGAGTGTTTCCTTTTATATTGTACGGAGAACTAATAGAGACTGCCACTGTAAGATTGTTTAATGAGCCTATAGCTAAAGCATCTGTAAACTCGTAAGCTGTACCGGTTTTATAAGAAATTAGCTTTTGCTCTGGATATAAGTATGGTCTTGGAGTCTCTTTTAAGATTTCAAATACAGCACGGGCACTGTCTTTAGTTAATAGTCTGTATTTTTGTAAGTTTATATCAGACTTGTTCTTATATGTAAATTCATGCATCAGACCATCTTCATTTAACATTGCATATAGCCTTGCCAAGTTATAAAGATTGATGATGCCACTGCCTAAAACAATTGAAAGATCACTTTTATTGTTTCTGATTTTTAATAGCTGTTCATTTAAATTGAATTTTTTAGAAAAACTGTTTGCTCCAACTAAATTGAGCACTTCTAAAGCGGGAAGGTTAAGTGAATAAGTAAGAGCCTTTTTAGCACTGACGTTGCCACAAAATTTTCTGCTAAAGTTGTTAGGAGACCAGGTTCCATACAGATTTTGATTGTCATGTAAAATCGTATTTGGATGCAGCATTCCTTTTTCCATAGCAAAAGCATAGGCAAAAGGTTTTAGCGAAGAACCAGGCGATCTTAATCTGAAAGGTAAACATACAGTAGTCTTCTTGTTTGAAGAAGAACCTAGCACTCCCTTAATAGTGTGACTTTTTACATCTAAGACAATCGCACTTAATACATAGTTTGGATCTGAGTTTTGCTCAAATTTTGCAGCGATAAGGTTCAGTTCATCCTGCACAGTGTCATCAAGACTTGAAAAGATCTCTTTATCATCGGTATGCAAGATATCCAATCCCTTAAAATCTGTTTTAGTATTGCTCTTTTTTAAATTGAATACATAGTTACCAAATGTTAGTGCATTTTGTCTAATGGTAAATCTCTTATGTGGAAGCTCTTCTTTTAAAGAAAGATTTAGCTGCTCTTTTGTGATTATAAAAGCCCTATTTGCAAGCTTTAGAACCTCGTTTTTGTAATAAAGCGCTGATTTTGGATTTTTATCAGGGCGAATGTGCTCTGGTGCTCTTGGCAGTGCTGTAAGTAAGGCTGCCTCAGATGGAGTTAAGGTATTTGGTAAATGGTTGAACCAGGTTAATGAAGCTGCCTTTACACCTTCTATGTTGCCTCCAAAAGGAGAAAGGGTAAGGTAAAGCGTTAAGATACCATCTCTTTTATATTTTAAGGTTAAATAAATGGCCTGAACCATTTCTTTTACCTTGTTAATATAAGTCCTTTTGTGACCTGTAAGCCTTTTAGCTACTTGCATGGCTAATGTGGATGCTCCAGAGCCTACATTCTGGTTTCTAAAGTTATAAAAAGCAGCTCTTACAATTGAAAACGGATCAACTCCAAAGTGAGAGTAAAAGCGCTTATCCTCATTGGCAATGAGCATGTTTATGTAGAGTTTTGAAACCTCATCTTTGGTGGTTTTAAATCTAAGTCCTGAGGTGTCACTGCTTAAGGTATAGGCTAGTACATTTCCTTTATCAGAATAAAGTACGTATGATCTGTCGAGAAATTTAGATAATGACAATTCATTTATGCTTGTGAATACAAACACAAAGATGGCACCTGTGATACAGAGTATCAAAAGTGCCATAGCATAAATTAAAAACCTTGGATTACGCTTATCCATTTATCAGGGGATAAATCCTTACTTAACCTCAATTGTATTTTTCTCATTAAATACTACCTCAGATGTAGTTCTAAAGGAGGCATTGTGAACAGTAAGCGCTAATGGGGCTGACTTTCCTTTATATGCTCCCTTTAGGATGTAAGCAAATGCCAAGTCATTTGTCCTGTTCTGACTAGCACTTATAATAGAACTGTCTCCTTTGGTAATTTTGATTGCATAGCTGTCAGTAAGTTCACCCAAGAAAGGATATCTTTGTGATGCTTCATTAGCATCGATACTTCTTAAATAAAGCATATTAGCAGGTAGCAAAGATTCGACAGAAATCTTGCCTGAGAGCTTATTCTCATGTACCTTTACAAGTACAATAATGTCCTCATTCACATTGACTGTAAGTGGACTTGCAAGCTCTGTTCCGTCTGTTGAGAAGTAGTTCACTGTAATATCTTGTCTGTCTTTTGAGATCGCATATTTCTCTGGAACATCATAGATGCTTGCACTGAGAAATGTATCACTCTCTCCGTCATTGACTAAAGTGATTTCATTTCCTTGTATAGAACCTTCTGAAAAGGACAGTTTGTTTTTATTTTCATTTACAAGCATCTCCATCATCATTGCTCTTTGAGCTGGTGTCTTGTAGCTGTAAGAGTTTTCTTTAGAGACAATTTCATAAACTTGATTTAGTCTCTTTGTGTCAAGGGTATTGCCTTTTAGCTTTAAAAACTCATTTAAGACACAAAGACTGTCATAAGCTGTGTCAGTGATATACAAAGGCTCATATTCTTGAAGTGCCTGAATGAGATTTATAATCTTATTGTTTGAAATATTTGCTTTATCAATTGAAATTCTTATATTCTCTGCTTCATTTAAAAGTTCATAAGCTTTTAAAACAGCAAGCTCCTGTCTCTTTTGATCACCATACAAAGCAAAAGCTTTGGCATAGGAGATATAGGCATTGATCTCTTTTGATTTTGAGTGATCAAATCTAAAGGTAAGAGTTGAACTTTGGTTATCAGAAGACAAAGTCAGGGCATACATGCATAGGGCAGCTGTAGACTCATTATCAGAATTTGCATTTCTTCTGATGTTCTCTAGAAGCTTGTCTTGAACGTTAAAGTTAACGTTATAGCCTTTTTCTTGAGCTTTATTTAATACAAGATAAGCATATGCTGCAGCATAGCCACCTTCTTCGTAATTGACTAATGAGTAATCTACATACCCCTGGTTATTGATTGTAGAGTTTACGTAGTCAATTAAAGAACTTATCTTATTCTGATAAGTCTTGTATTCATTTGATGATTTGTCTTGATACTTATCTGAATACTCTAAAAGAGTTGACAGATCAGATAAGGTATCAAAGTAATTGCTCTTATATGAGCTAAAAGCTACTTTTCCAAGTTCTTTTGGAGAAACTGCAGGCATTACTCCATAGCTTAACTTTACCTTTGTACCATCTTTAAAGGTATTCTTAAATTTAAAGGTTGTCTGTTCTTTTACTTTTAATGGAATAATGGCACTTTCAAGTACTTTTCCTCTATTAGGTAAAACCTTTATCTCATAACTGTCTTCGTATGTGTAGTTAGATGCTTTTGCCTTTAGTAAAATGGTACCAGTACCTTCACTTAAGGCTGTAAGTTGTATTCTTTCATTAGCTTTACTGTTTTTTAGTCCCACACTCTTATCAAGTGCACATTCTATAGCACCAATACAAGAAACTTTAAAATCGACATCTTTTTTATCTTTTTTAAGGTCATCAAACATGACTCTAGCATCAAAAGCATCGCCTACATGTAAGTAGCTTGGAGTTGCTAATTTAGTAACAGCATCAGAGGTAATCGTAATGTCTTTTGAGTAGCTACCGACTCTATCTTTATTCCAACCTACAACCATCAGTCTTGCTTTACCTGTAAAGTTTGGAATATCAAAGCTAACAGTAGCTTTACCATCTTTTGTTTGTACTCTTGATGAGTTCAGTGACAAAAGGGATTTAGTGGTATTAGATAAAATTTGGGCATTAGATCCGACTAGCATCTCGTCAGAGCCATAACCTTGACCGTCTTTAGATAAAGCTTTCATCACATAAGCGTACATATCATTTACTTTGGTTGAGAAAGCTCTTTTTTCAGTTAAGAATGCAAAAGGATCAGGGGATTTCTGAGAATTGATAGAGAGAATACCTTCGTCAACTAGGTATGCTCTTAAATAGGTGTTGTCATCACTGTCATCAACATCAAGATTTACAGTAAGTGTGCTTTTGGGTTTTACTGTATCTTCAACTGAGGCGTTGATGTTAAGTAATCTGCTATCATTCTTAAATTTGATATAAGAAAGACCTACAGCACGGGATGCTGTTCTGAATTTTGATGCTGTACCTTTGTAAGCTGTAACTAAAACATAGGTACCAGTATCCTTAATATCAGCTGAGTCAAAGCCTACTTCATTGTGTCCTTTGTTTACTTTAAAGCTTTGTTTTGTTTCGATAGCAGAATTACCAACAATCAAGGTTCCGTAACCTTCAAACTCACTTTCAAAGCTTAAATTTACTCTGTCCCCCTTTTGATAGCTCTCTTTATCTTGAGTTATCAAGATTTTTTCAGGTGTCAGATCGTTGTCTTCACTGACATAACCTTTTACAAAGTTGTATTTTGTTGAAGCTTTATCATTTTTAAGTTCAACTGTATACAACCCATCCTCAAGATTTAGAGGAATAGAGCTTACTTTATCTTTATTAAAAGTAAATTCGCCAAAGTCAACTGGTTCTGTATATTCATTCTTTACAAACTTCCAGTTACCATCTACATAAGCGTACTGATAAGAGATATTTCGTTTTAATAATGTATAACTAGCCTTTCCATCTAGTCTTTTACCGTCCTGGAGGCAAAGAATAGAGTTTAAGGTGTATTTGTTATCAGCTTTAGAAAGTTTTACTCCTATCAAAGGTGAGGTGTATTTTACTTTTGCTTCTTTTGTAAGATAAGAAGATCCTGTTGCAGGATCTAATACATAAACATCAAATTTTACTTTGCAAGGATAGTTCTCATCTGAAGCTTTAAATGTAAAGTTAAATACACCATTTTGATTGGTATTGCCAGAATCTATCTGTGCAAACTTAGTGTAGTTGCCATTATTTAAAGCCTCCTCATCAATACCGAAACTATAGTCTTTATAAGCATCAACCGCATGTTGGTCAGGAAGAATGCTATAGCTTCCTGAAATGCCTATATCTTGGGCTTTAGCTCCATAGTTGTAATCCGTATTAACAGAGATGATATCATCGTTATCTATCACATCTTTTACTTTTAATGAAGATGATAAAGCAGATGGAGTAAAGGCAGAAACTGTAAGTTGAGTTGATGATAAGAGATGTTTTTCATCAAAACCAAGTTCAAAAGTCCATGTACCTAATTGAGCATTTTCAGGTAACTTGTACTCATATTCAAAGCTGTTTTCAACAGCTTTTGATAAAGGAATTTCTCTTTCAATGACATAGTCAGGACGTCTTATAAAGAGCTTTAATGCTTTTAGAGATGCAGCACTCAGATCTTTGTTTCTAACTAAAGCCTGATAAACGGTAGTCTCACCTGGTCGTAAAAGAGTTCTGTTAGTATAGGCAAAGACTTTGTAATCGTTGTTGTCGCTAATACCAGAGCCTTCTTCAAAGTACAGAGGGCTTGCTCTTAAATCCAGTGGGAAGAAATCGTCGTTACTTACAACGGTAACTGTAGCAACACTCTGTCCGTTTTCACCTTGGCAGATAGCTTTGTCAAAATGAACAAAACCATCAGAATCGGTGGGCTTGGAGTCTAATACATCATTAGCTAAAGATTTTAGGGTAACGGTTGCGCCCTTCACAGGAGAAGCATCAGTAAGTGATCTTACATTAACATCAATACCGTTTGAGCCTGAATAAGAGGTGACACCTAAATTAGAGATAAAGAGCAGTTTTGATAGCTCTAAGGAATTGTCATCATAAGTGAAAAAGTCATCTAAAGTTAAATTGCTATCATCTTTAGCTTTAATTACAGAGAGAACATAAACACCGCTTTTATCTTTGTTTACAAATTCGCTGATATCTACAGCTGTAAGTTCAACTTCATTCTTTTTATTTTTGAAGTTGATGGTTTTAGCTCCTAAAAATTTACCGTGGTTAAACAGAAGCTTGCGGATATCGTATTTCTCTGGATTTTCTGAATACAGACTAAACAGCTCTGCTTGAGGCAAAGAGTTATTGGAGATCTTAAATACACCTAAAGTTACTGCATATGTATTTACAGTCTCAAGTTCAACTAATTTTTGTTTTTCATTGCTAGGCAATATTAAGCCTTTGGCAATTTTCACAGAGCTCGTCTCATCAATAGTTGTAAAGGTAGTATCAGAATCTGTATTGGTCGTTAAGGTCTTATCAGTTCCTTGTGTCTTTTTTATAAAGTTAATACCTTTATGCAGTTTTAAGGTATAGGTCTTTCCAAAGTCAAGACCAGAGACACACAGACGATTGTCTTTAACAAAAGGGTAAGCATCTTTTATTTTGGTACTGTTATTTGTAAAAACTTCTACAGCAGCAGACAAATCCTGATCTTTTATAAGCTCTTTATCAGTGATAAAACATGATAAAGCTTTGCCTCTAGTATTTTCATCAATAGCTCTTTTAACTTCAATTGAAAGTTTATCAGTAGACTCATCAGCATTCTTTGCATAGCATTTAGAAATAAGCACTGGGTTTAACAGTAAAACTGTGCATAAAGACAAAAGAGATAATCTGTTATTCATAGATACTCCAAATTATGATTGAGACTGCCTGAAACTAAAGTTAACGTTCTCTGAGGTAGTTTACTTTTAATTCAATTCTAACAAATCTATCAATAAATACTTTGATAGGAATTAGCAAATATAATTTACAGGAAAGTAAATCGTGTCATAAAAGTTTCTAAAAATCTTTCTTAAGGTATAAAAATCAAGTGTGATCTCATATAATGACTAAACTAAATTCATTAAAGAATGATCTTAAAATGTAGTTAAATAAGCGAGCAATATTAAAAAATTCTATTTGTTTAAGGATTACTTATGGCAAAGGTTCAGAAAAAAGGTTTAGTAAGAATTTATAACGCAGGCAAATACAGCATGAAGGGCTTTAAAGCTGGTCTTGAAAACGAAGCTGCTATTAGACAAGAGATTTTTTTAGGTGTGATCTTAACTTTAGTTGCTTTTTATTTAAGATTTTTCTCAGACTTTGGTTATTCAACTTTAGAGCTAATTGCTTTAATTTCTATGCCTTGGCTCACAGTTGTAGCAGAGCTGTTAAACTCAGGTATTGAAGCTGTTGTAGATAGAATTGGTACTGAGTTTAATGAACTGTCAGGCAGAGCTAAGGACTTAGGATCAGCTGCTGTTTTTGTAATGCTAATTTTAACTTTAGTAACATGGGTTCTAATTGTTGTTGACCATTGTATTTAGCAGTTAACCATACCTTATCAGATAAAGAGCATTACTGATGAGTATTCGTGATCACAGCTATTACATGACAAAAGCCTATCAAGAGGCATTAAAGGCAAAAAAAATAGGTGAGATCCCTGTAGGTGCAGTTGTTGTAAATAAAGATGGTGACATTGTAGCTACAGGGTACAACCAGACTATCAGCTCTAATGATTCTTCAGCTCACGCCGAGATCGTAGCCCTAAGAGCTTTAGGGCAAAGAGTTTCAAATTATCGCTTTCCAGACTATTCAATTTATGTAACTTTAGAGCCTTGCTGTATGTGTGCAATGGCTCTTATCCACGCAAGATTAAAAAATCTCTATTTTGGAGCTTATGATTTAAAGACTGGAGCCTGTGGCTCAGCCTTTAACTTAATCTCTGATCCTAAACATAATCATAAGATTATTGTTGAAGGAGGGATCTTAAAAAAAGAGTGTTCTGCTTTACTCTCAGACTTTTTTAAAGAGAGAAGACAAGCTAAAAAAGAGTTAAAAAAGATAATACAGGACTTTAAAAGTAAGCTTGGCTCTTAAAAACACTTCTTTTCAATTTCGTTTTAAACACGCTTTGCTATATGTCTTTTGAGTTGCAGCCTTATCGGAACAAAACAATGCTCAATTTGTGAGCGCTTTTGTGAGATCTGACGCTAAATCAAATCTTTGAACGTTCTCATTATGCTATACTATGATAATGAGCAGATAGGGTTGAAGTCTGCAATTATATAAAAATAATAAAAATGTGACCTTGTTTTGAGGAGCTACAGCAGTGAAAACACGCAACAGCATTCGTGCAGAAATTAATGCACTTTATAACGAAAGAATAATCGGCTGGCTAAGTGATTCAGTCAAGTCTAAAAAGAATTTTGAAGCTGTAAGAATTTATTTAGGTGCTCCTACTCGTGATGAGGATGTGCTAAATAATAAAGACGAGTTTGTTCGTTTTTGTAACGATTGGCACAAAGAGCTTAATGCAGGAAAAGTAGACTTTTTGGATAAGACTTATCCTGATCTAGGAAAATTTGAAGTTCCTGTTCATTTGGTTTTTGAAAAAGTAGATGATCTTGCTGCATGGGCAGGTCATTTGGTGGAATTCCATTCAGCTCAAAAACGTCTTCAGACAGTAAAGAAAACTTTACCTGAGTTATTAGATTCTGCTGTAGAGAATATTCATGCCTTAACCACCTTAGAAGATCAGGATTTTGAGCGTTTCTTGCTTGTATGCAAGTGGCTGTGCGCTCATAAAGATTCTTCTGCAATGATTCGTCAGATCCCTGTTCGTGGTGTTGATACTTTGTGGTTTGAAAAATACAGATATGTTGTGCTTGCTTTTATGCGCAAGTATCTTGATTTAAATCCATTAAGACGCGATTTATTACAGTTAGGTTTAGTTCCTCCAGCTCCAACCGTACGTTTAGTTTTATTAGATAAACTGTTACGTAGCAGAGTAGGCGGTTTACGTGATATTGGTATTACTGTTGATGATTTAGCTAAACTTGATATTAAACCTAGAAAGGTTCTTTTTTTTGATGATTTAGCAACTGCTTTATCTGTTCCTGATGTACCTGGCATGGTATGTTTAGTTTTACCTTTCCAGACTTCTAGAGTTTGCACTATTCCATGGATTGCTCATGCTCAGTGCGCTTATGTTTCAAATATTGAAATGAGAGCTTTTGCTGTATTGAACAATCTCAGAGTTCATTTACCTAATACTAAGAGCATTACCTTGAGCAAGGAGTTCTTTGAAGCAAACTCTGATCTATGGTCATTTGATGATATTGAAATTGAAGAACTCAACACCTCAATGGCTTTAAACTCAAAAGAAGCTACTTTATACAATATGCTAGCAGCTGGTGTCTTTGGAAGAAAAGCGCGTCTTCCATTAGAGCGAATTCCTCTTTCAGAGATCTTTGATGCTCTTGATATTGAGTATAAAGAAGAGTCAGTTGAAGATACTGTAGTTGAGCAAAACTCAAATCTGTCAACTCCAGCAGCTGTTAAAAATGTAGCACCTGTTGCTTCTGTTTTAACTAAAACAGAAGAGACTGTTGTAGAAAAAGCTGCAAACGATGATGAAATAAAGAATGTTGTAGCAGAAGAGACTAAAGAAGCTACAGAGTCTCCTGCAACAACAACTGAAAATCATTAGTAACAAATCTCATTTTTACAAGAATTGACATCATGTTATGGCTTTTTTGCTATAAATTGGTGTCAATTTGTTTACGTAGAAAAGAATTTTAAAGAGATCCTTTAAGACTGGTTATTTGATAAAGATCTTCAAATAACTGTCGATATGAAAAAGAGTATTTTAAATGTCAGCGCAATTTATCAGTGTTCACCCAGACAATCCACAGCCACGTTTTATAAAACAGATCTGTGAATGTCTTAATGATGGTGGCGTAGTTGTAGTTCCTACTGATTCAGCTTATGCCTTATGTTGTAAGCTTGAGCAAAAGCACGCAATGGAGCGAATTGCAAGAATTAGACAGGTGGACAAGCACCACAATTTTACTCTTTTGTGTCGCGATCTTTCTGAGTTATCAACTTATGCAAAAGTTGAGAACAATGTATTTAGACTTTTAAAGAATCATACACCAGGAGCTTATACTTTTATTCTTCCAGCCACTAAGGAAGTACCTCGCCGTTTAATGAACGAAAAGAGAAAAACAATTGGTATTAGAGTTCCTGATAATGCAATTGTGAGTGCTATTGTTTCTGAATTAAATGAACCATTGATGAGTTGCTCTTTAATTCTACCTGAGCATGAAGAGGCAGAATCCGATCCTGTAACCATCAATGATGAAATTGGTTCTGTAGTGGATGTAATCGTAGATGGCGGTGTACTCTCACCAAGTCCAACTTCTGTTATAGTGTTTAACGATGGTGTACCAGAGGTTGCTCGCTACGGATCAGGTGACGTATCTGATTTTGAATAGTATTGGTAATAGGTTTTAAGAGGAAATCAAATTGGATTCAGGCCTATTTAAAAGAAGAAAAATGGCAATCAGACTGGGCTTAGGTCTGATGGTGGTTGTCATTATTTCTGATTTTTTCCTCTATCCGAGACAGTACTCTTATCCTAGCTCTGTATCTGAATACAGCACACAGGAGAATAACGATAAAAGGTATTTTCTGCGCCAGCAGATAGAGAACTCTAAGACTTATGAGCAGATGAAACTTAGAGTTAGAAGCTCTCAATATATAAGTCAAGAAAATCTCTACGATAAAGTTGATCCCAAAAAACAACAGAATTTCCAGGAAGATACCTCTAGAAAAAGAGGCGAACAAATTTTGGAAAATAAAGGAATGTCTTCAACAGCATCTGCAAACAGTTCTGATGGTTCTCGCATTAAAAACAAGACAGGTAAAGTAAAGGCTAAAGGTCTGTCTGATTGGATGAAGCAGAACGCACTCTTAAATGATGATGAGAAATAGTTCTTATTTTCTCTTAATCATTATCCAAATTGTCCATGCAAGAAAAAATATGTATAATCAAATATACATATTTTAATCTCATACCTTTAAAATAGACAGTAATTGCTCTTAATTTGATCATCGAATTTCAAAATAAAATTCATTCTCATTTTGATGAATTTTTAACTTATTCGCACTATACTAAAAATATAAGCAACAAGTAACGTTAAGATTGGCTTTTGAGCTAGTAATATATGAAGTTAATTTTTAAGATATCTGTCGCAACTTTGCTTTCATTGGTATCCACTGTGTTTGTTGCTAATGCAGATGCAGGTAATGATGAAAATGCGCAGACAGAACAGTCTTTGAAAAAGCAGGAATTAGATCTTAAGAGGGCTCGTTTAAGAGAGTCTTTAAAGCAGGATCAGGCTCATTCTCTTCAAAGAAGAGCTTTGGACAAACAGAAAAATCAAGCAAATATTGATAGAGTTGACTATTACAATGTTTTAAGAAATAAATCTGACAGTGTACAAATCGAAACAGAATCTGAAAAACTTGTCAATAACGTTCAAAATGATGCTGATGAGCGCACAAAAGCCTTCCAGGAATGGGTTAACAGCAATATGCTACTTGATTCTGATTCTAAGATTTCTCATAAAGATGCTATGAAGTACGAACAAAAAGAGGAATTAAAGAAGAACCTTTTAGAGAGCAATTCTGAAACAGTTATTGTGGAAAAGAAATCAATTGGTAAAATTGAAAAGGTAAATAAAGAATGAGGCTCTAAGAGCTAAGGGTTAAGATTGTTGAAGTTTCTACTTACAAAAAAGGCAGACTTTTTTAAGATCTGCCTTTTCTTTAATTTCTTGTGGTTAGATTAGAGGCATGTTGTGTTTTGCACACTCTTCTCTCATTTTTTCAGGCCAAATACTTGCCTGAATTTCTCCAATATGAGCCTTGTGTAAAAGAACCATACAAAGTCTGCTCTGACCAATACCGCCACCAATTGTTAATGGTAATTCTCCATTTAATAACTTCTTGTGGAAGTAAAGCTCTTTACGTTCTTCTTTATTCTCTAGGCGTAGCTGGCGGTTTAAAGCTTCGATATCCACACGGATACCCATTGAAGATAATTCGAATGAACGATTTAAGATTGGATACCAAATTAAGATATCACCGTTTAAGCCAAATTTGCCGTCTTCATTCTTAGTAGACCAGTCATCATAGTCAGGAGCTCTACCATCGTGCTTCTCGCCATTTGACAGCTTACCACCGATGCCCATTAAGAATACAGCACCATATTTCTTACAGATTAGATCTTCACGCTCTTTTGGAGTCTTATCAGGGTACATCTGTAAAAGCTCTTCAGCATGAACAAAGGTAATTTCCTGAGGTAAGAATGGCTTGATGTTCTCATAGCTCTCACATGCTAAATACTCAGTTCTTAAAATAGCTGAATAGATACGTCTTACAATGTTCTTTAAAAAGGTAAGATTTCTATCTTCTTTAGTGATAACCTCTTCCCAGTCCCATTGATCAACATACAGTGAATGAAGATTATCCAGTTCTTCGTCAGCACGAATAGCATTCATATCGGTATAAATGCCGTAGCCTGGCCCAATCTTTAACTCTCCTAGGGTCAGTCTCTTCCACTTTGCTAAAGAGTGTACAACTTCAGCTTTCTGATCATTTAAATCTTTAATAGGGAAGGTAACCGCTCTTTCAATACCATTTAAATCGTCATTGATACCTAAGCCTTTTAATACAAATAAAGGTGCAGTAACACGGCGTAAACGAAGCTCTGTAGCAAGATTCTGCTGAAAGAAGTCTTTGATTAACTTAATTCCTTTTTCTGTTTGAATTTTGTCTAAGAGTGGAGTGTAGTCCTTTGGAATGATTAGATTACTCATTTCTGATTATCCTTAATATATAGTAATTGTGAAGATTTTACCTTTGATATCACTTTTTTTAAATATCTTTTTTTGATAATTAAGATAAATTCATGTCACTGCAATGAATATTAAGAACAATGAAGGCGTCTTTTAAATGATTTTCAAAATTTCTTAAAATGACTAAAGCTTAAGCGTACGAATTCTATGGTGCATTAAGCTAAGAGGACATTAAAAGAAATTCAATCAATAAAATCTAAATAATTTGAATAATATGCTATTTGTATAAAATATTATACAAAAATTACTACTTTTTGCAAGAAGGTTCACTGATTTTATTGAGGCTTAAAGCATATAATAATTTGGACTGTGAGGTTTTGTATGCAATGTAAAAAGAACCTTCTGTGTGTTGTCTCTGTTTTATCCATACTCTTTGCAGTAAGTTTTACATCAGAAAACACATATGCAAATGAAATCGATATCGATATTGATTCTTCTCTTTTAGAGTTAGTAGAGAAGAACAATTCTTTTTTGCTGCAAAAAGAAGCTTCTAAGTCTCCAAAAGATAGATTACTTGAGTCTGTAATTAGAAGAAAAACTCAAGAAGCTATTCTTTATCGTAATTATGTGGCACCAGTTGATCCTAATTTGAAAGAGTTAAAGCGTTCGATGAATCTTGAAAATGCAAGGGAACATGGTGAAGAGATACTTGCAGAGAGAAAGAACGGTGGCTTTAAAAAGAAACAAAGTCAAAATCTTGAACAAGGTTTAATGTCTAGCTTTGATAAAAAGAAGACTCAGAAGAAAAAATATAAGGTGCTAGATAAAAAGAAAGAAAACGGTGATTCTAATTTGTTTAAAGATCAGGCAGGTTCCGTATCTAATGCCTTTAAAAAATTAAAATAGTGAATAGCCTTTATGTGGTACATCTTTAAGTTTGAAATTAATATACTGCTGATCCTTCTAATGGTAATAGTAGTACGCTCTTTCCCAAGAGAGCATGACAGATTTAACCAACCATTCGTTTATACCTGCTATGCAATCATAGTCTGCTGTTCTATGCATTACATAGAGTCAATTGTACCTTATACAAATTACGCTGAAGTTCATCAGGTACTGTATGTAATTGAGTCAGTACTTTGGATCTTCATCCCATACTGGTGGCTACACTTTGTATTTGAAAAACTAGGTTACAGTCATTACCTTAATCAAGGCTTAATAATTTATTTGAAAAAAGCTCCTTTGGTAATTGTTACTCTGATGGCTTGTGCTTCTCTTTTCATGCCAATTCTTTTTAAATTAAATCTGTTCGGAGATCCTGTAGAGGGTAGCTACACCTTTGTAATGGATATCTTGGTAGCTTTGTACTCAACAGCATCCCTTGCACTATGTTTGACTACAATTCTCTTATCTTCAAACAGTGAACTTAAAAAATATGCTATGTTCCTTACCATTCCAACTCTAATCTGTGGTGGTATTCAGATTTTTACATTTTACAACATGAGCAATATTTTCTATGTTACAGAAACAGTTTTCTGCATCATTACCTTCATTAACATTCATGAGGATAGAGTGTTCATTGATGCTCTAACTGGACTTAACAATAGAAACCGCTTTAAAAAGTACTTATCTACAGTAATGATGTCATCATCTGTGAATCGTTCTAATATGTACCTAACCTACATTGACGTTGATGAATTTAAAAAGATCAATGATAATTACGGGCATGTTGTTGGAGATCTTGCTTTAAGAACTGTCGCTGAGGCAATGCGTGAAGTAGGTGCTCAGACTCGTTCTTTTATCGCTCGTTTAGGCGGTGATGAATTTGCCATAATCTCAGGTCACTCAAATAAAGAAGACTACGACAAGATGGTATTAACACTGTCAATGCTGTTAGATGAAAAAGCTACGGCTAACTTTTCTGAATTTAAGGTAAAATTCTCTTTAGGAACTACAAGTTTGGATATTCCAAATGCTTCTATGAACGACATCATCAAAATTGCTGATAGACGCATGTATGAGCAAAAGAGAATTAAAAAGATTAACAATGCACAGAGGAATAATTAGTAATGGCATCAACATTATTTTATTCAGTCGAAATTGACATTATCTGCATTGTTGTATTTATCTGTGTAATTTCAAATATTTGGAAAAGTGGTGATAGAGCAAGATTTAGCTATATCTTGGTATTGGCTTTAGTTATTTTTCAGGCTTTATCTGATATCTTTTTAAAAACTTATACAAGCATTAGCTGTTATGCTCTCTTTGCTAAAAATGAAGTTTGTACCAAAGATGTAACTCAGGTGGTTATCTTCAGCTGTATGTTGTCTTTCTTCAATCTTTTGGTTCCATATGTACTCTTTGTCATCAGTTATTTAATAAAGGCCGAAAAATCCAGAACCAAAGGTATTAAGCTTTGTGTGCTATCTATTCCATTTTTGATTTTATGCTATTTCGTGCTTACATCACCTGCTAATGGCCATATCCAATTCTTAACCTATCATGGAGCATATGTACATGGTAAGTATTACTCAGCATTAGTAGGCACTGTAGGTTTTTACTCCATCCTAGCTCTAGTAAACTTCATGTACGTAGTAGCATCAAGACAGGACAAGATGATTGAGTTTTCAATCTCTAAGGTTGACTACATACTTTTTTACCTAACTTGTACTTTACCATTCGTATTAGCTCCAGTAAATTTACTTGTAGATGACGTTTTACTGGTTTCTCCTTGCTACGCAGTATGTTTCTTCTTCTTGATGACCTTACATCAACATATGCGTATTTCTATTGATGATTTAACTACTTTAAACAATCGTAATGAGCTTAAAAGTTATCTTTTAAACTTAGTTTCACTTTCTGAAGCTGAAAGAAAAACTACTTATATGATGTTTATTGATGTGAATAAGTTCAAGTCAATCAATGATAACTATGGTCATAACGAAGGTGATGTGGTCCTAATGCAGCTATCAAGATTATTAAAGGGTGTTGCTGAGACCTTTAATTGTTTCTTATGCCGTTATGGCGGTGACGAGTTTATCTTAATTAAGAAGAATGCAAATGAAGAAAGAGCTGCCGGTGTCTGCCACTACATTGACAAGACCGTAGCTAGACTGAAAATCCTCTCATTAGCTCCATATGAACTTTCTGTCTCAACTGGTTATGTCCGTTTTGATAATCGCTTTAAGACTGCTAAAGATTTTATTGAAGCTGCTGACAGACTAATGTATGAGACCAAGAGAAGTACTAGAAAAGATTATTCTAAGATCTAAATAAAAAGCCTCCAGCTAAAAGAGGAGGCTTCATCTTTAAGAACTAAATCCTATTTATCATCAATTCTTAACATCACAGCTGTTGATAAATCAACTTTAGTATTGTGCTTTAGTTTTACTGACCAACCAGTGCCTGGTGCTACATCTAAAGGTTTGCCATCTTTAGCATTTACAAGTGTTGAACCGTCAAGATCAACTAGTCCTTTTGGTGTAAATAACGCAATATGTGAGTTCTTCTCAAAGCGGTTCTTTACATCGATATTTAAGGTACCGTCAGCATCTTGTGAGGTGATTTCACCGCAGATCTGTAATTTGCCTGGATTTGGTGAGTTAGTCTCATAATCCTGGGTCTTATCAGGACGGTGTGGCTCAAGTAAAGCTGTGGTGTAACCTCTTGATGGAATAGAGTTTACGATGTTGTAACTTTCATCAGGGATCTCTTTACCTTCGCAGATGGCATCAATAGCTAATCTGTAAGCACGAGAAATCGCAGCAGAATAGAATGGTGATCTTGAACGACCTTCAATCTTTAAAGAATCAACGCCAATCTCAATTAGCTTCTTTAAAACAGGAAGTGTGCACAGATCTTTAGAGTTCATCAAATATGAACCATTCAGATCCTCTTCCATGGTCATCCATTCTCCAGGATGATGCATAGACTCTTCAATCTGAGCTGATAAAGTAGTACCGTCATCAGCCTCAAAGGTAGTTACATCGTCAGCTGTTGCAGCATGCACGTTGCGAATGTTAAAGCCGTAACGGCATGAATTATTGCAAGCTCCGATATTGGCATCACGGTGTGATAGCAGACCTGAAATTAAGCAACGACCAGATACTGCGATACATAAAGCTCCGTGAGCAAATACCTCAATTTCCATATCAGGACATTCTTGCTTAATCATGTCAATTTCGGTTAAGGAAAGTTCACGAGCTAAAATACATCTTGTAAGACCTACTTTCTGCCAGAACTTAACTGAACCTGCATTAACAGTATTTGCCTGAACTGATAAGTGAATTGGAATATCAGGATAGCGGTTACGGACAATATCGATTAGACCAGGATCTGCCATGATGAAAGCATCAGGCTTTAACTGAGCCATTTCGTCTACTACTTTTTCAAATGCAGCTACACGTCTTACATGAGGAATGATATTGAGTACTGCATGTACCTTTTTTCCCATAGCATGGGCTTCTTCGATACCTTTAATAAAGTCTTCACGGATAAAACCATTTCCGCGTACTCTCAAAGACCATTTAGGAACACCAGCATACACCGCATCAGCACCATAGGCTAAGGCCATATGTAAGTGTTTTAAGCTTCCTGCTGGAGCTAAAAGTTCAGGCTTTTTAGTTACGGTCACAGCTAAAAATCTCCATTAGGTAATCACATAGTTCGCTTAACAGTTCACCTTGAAGAACTAAAAGAGCCTGAGCATCAGCGGTCTCGTCATCTGATTTTTCAGGCAGATTCTTTTCAAGGTAAATATCTGTAGGTTTTAATTTCTTTAAAGCCAAATCTGAGGTTAAGGTAAGCTTTAAGGATTCATCAAAAGATAAACCAATTTCGGTTGCAACTTTACCAGCCTCTAAATGTACAGCTATCTCTTCTGATGTCAGATCTTCTTTTGAAGCTCTGATAATGCCACCGTCTTCATCTGTGCTCTTTAAGGTAGTCTCTGATCCGAAAGTAAAACGCTTAGGAAGAGTTGTTGCATCTTTTAACCAAGATGTCATCTTCTCATCTACCATAGCGTGTGGAGCTAAAAGTTTAGCAGGGAAGGTAGAGAAAGCTTCTCGTAACATGGCTAAAGCTTTTTCAGCTCTCTTGCTAGAAGTGGCTGCAACGCCTACAAGACTTTTATCAGTATTCACCCAGATTAAAAGCTCACGACGGGTTGCAAATGCCTGTGCTAAAAGCTTTCCTGCAACAGCCGCTTTTAAAGCTTCTTTTTCGTTCTTACGTAGCTGTCTTTTAAGCTCTATTTCTTTTTTAGCAGTAAGTTCGTTTAACTCAGTCTTAACTACAGATGAAGGTAAAAGTTTTGTTTCTTCAATCAGTTTAAAAAAGTGATTCTCACCTGATGAGAAGTGATACAAGCCTTCATGTGAAAAAATAGGCGCAAAGCCTACAGAGGCCAGTTCTTGAGCAGCACAAGGCTTGAAACTAGCTTTTTCTAGCGCTTCTTCAACAAGTGCATCGTCTTTTAAAACACCGTTTAATTCTGATAAATCAACAGTGTAGAAACGAAGATTTTTAAACCACATATTTTATGTTTTCCTACTTAAAAAATTTTGCCTAAATTATGGACAAAAATGGCTGATTTTTCAAGTTCTAATGCTATGATTAAACCATTTATTTCATTGATTTTTTAATACAAAAATGATAATATTTATGCCTATTAGACTAATGAAAATTACAAGGTAGAACTAATGTCAGATAATACCGATAATCCAAATTCAGAGCAGAACGCATCACAGTCTTCTGAGAATGAATTAACTACAGCACAGAGCGTTAATTCATCTGTACCAACAGTAAAACTTGAAGACGAGTTAAAGCAGTCATTCATTGACTATGCGATGTCTGTTATCGTAGACCGTGCTCTTCCTGACGTGCGTGATGGTTTAAAGCCTGTTCACAGACGTGTTCTTTTTGATATGTATGATCTAAAAGTATGGAGTACTGGCCAGACTAAAAAGTCAGCTCGTATTGTAGGCGACGTTATTGGTAGATTCCATCCACATGGAGATACTGCTGTATACGAAACTATTGTTCGTATGGCTCAATGGTTCTCAATGCGTGAACCTTTAATCTTCGGTCAGGGTAACTTTGGTGATATCGATGGTGATGGCGCAGCTGCTATGCGTTATACCGAAGTTAAGATGACTAAGATTGCCGAGCAGATGTTAGCTGATATTGATAAAGAGACTGTCGACAGCTATCCAAACTATGACGGTAATGAGCAGATCCCTGAAGTTTTACCAACCAAATTCCCAAATCTGTTGGTAAACGGCTCATCAGGTATTGCTGTAGGTATGGCAACTAACATTCCTACTCACAACCTTTCTGAGGTTATTGATGGCGTAATCGCCGTTTTGGATAACCCAGAGATAGGTCTTGATGAACTTATGCATTACATTCCTGGTCCTGATTTCCCAACAGGCGGTATTATCGTAGGTACTGATGGTATCAGACAGGCTTATGAAACCGGTAAAGGACGTTGTATCATCAGATCAAAGACTAGAGTGGAGACAGATAAGTCTGGTAAGCAGACCATTTATGTAGACGAGATCCCTTATGTTGTACACAAGGTTGATATCGTAAAGCAGATTGAAAAACTCATCAAAGAAAAGAAGATCGAAGGTATTGCAAGTATCGTTGATGAGTCAGATAAAGACTGTGCTGTTAAGATTGCAATTGACTTAAAACGTGATGCTTATCCTGAAGCTGTTCTAAACAATCTGTATCAGAACACCATGTTACAGGCAAGCTTCCCAATTAACATGGTAGCTTTAGTTCACAATCATCCAAAGCAGTTATCATTAAAGGAAATCTTAACTGAGTTTGTTAAGTTCCGCCGAGAGATCGTAACAAGAAGAACAGTATATCTGTTACGTCAGGCAAGAAGAACAGCTCATACCAACGAAGGCTTGATGATTGCCAAGGCAAACATTCAGCGAGTAATTGATATTATTACAGCAGCAGATAATGCTGAAGATGCACGCATTAAGTTAATGGCTGAAGCTTGGGATTCTTCTGTAATTTCACCTCTTATCCAAAGAGCTGAAGACGGTTCTAATATTTCTTTACCTCAAGGTATTCCTGCTGATAAGGGGATCATTGGCGATAAGTACTACTTATCAGATCCTCAGGCAAGAGCAATTCTTGAGTTAAGATTATCTAAATTAACTCACCTAGCTCAAGATGAGATCCGTGATAAGTACAATGAATTAGTTGCTGCTATTCGTGATTACTTAGAGATCTTAAACAATCCTGAAAGAATGAAGCAGGAAATCAGGACTGAGTTACAGGAAGTTAAAGAGACTTATGGCAACAAGCGCAAGACTGCATTCACTGTAGACTTAGGTAAGATTGACAAGGGTGATTTAATTGCACGTCGTGACGTAATTGTTACTCTGTCAGCTCAAGGCTATATCAAGTATCAGGATATCTCTACTTATGAGAGTCAAGCTCGTGGTGGTAAGGGTAAACTTGCAACTAAATTAAAGGATGAGGATTACATCACCAAGGTAGTTGTAGCCTCAACTCACGATAAGATGATGTTCTTTACTAACAAGGGTCGTGCCTTTGTTAGCGTGGTTTATGACTTACCAACCTCAGAGAACCGCACATCAAAGGGCTTGCCAGTACAGAACTTCTTTAATATTGATAAAGAAAATGGAGAGGTTGTAACCGCCTTACTGCCAATTTCAGAGTTTAACTCAGAGCAGTACTTCTTCATGGCAACTAAGAACGGCTTAATTAAGAAGACCTCACTTAGTGCTTATGCATCATTCGTTAACAGAATGGGCACAAACGGTTTAATTGCTCTTAAGTTAAATGAAGGTGATGAGTTAATCGGTGTTGAATTATCATCAGGCGATGATGATGTATTCTTATTTACATCCAATGGTTATGCTCAGCACTTCTGTGAATACTATAAGCGCTCTGCTGTCGCAGATGAGGATTCTTCAGATGATGCTGACAGCTCTGATAACTCTCAAGAATCATCAGATGAGAATGATGATAGCTCAATTGATAGACATTCAGGTGCAGGCGTACGTCCATCAGGTCGTGGTTCTGGCTGTATCCGTGGTATCAAGCTAAGAGAGAACGGTAAAGTTGTATCCTTGATGGTAATTCCTCCATCAGAGGTAGACAAGCAGTTCTTAATTGCTTGTGCTAATGGCTATGGTAAGAGAACCCGTCTGTCAGACATTTCATTACGCAATAGAGGCGGTATGGGCGTCATCGTTATCAAGAATCTTGATAGAAACGGTGAGGTTGTTGGTGCCGTTCTTGCTGATGACAATTCAGACTATATGTTAATTACTAACCAGGGGCAGTTAATTAGATCATCAATGTCTGATACTCCACTTGTAAGTCGTTCTGCTGCTGGTAACATCTTAATGCGTATGTATGAAGGTGATTCTGTAATGGCAATTCAGTCAATTCCTGAAGATGTTGTACAAAACTCTAAGAAAATGGCCGAAGCTAGGCAGAAGGAACGTGAAGAGTTAAAGGCGGCACAAGAAGCTCAAAACTCATCACCAAGCCTTGAAACATCATTAAACGAAAAGCCTGATGAATCCGCACCTGAAAATAGCACTGATACTCAGACAGTTGACAGTGGCGATAACAATTCAGATAATCAATAATATATAAGGCATGGAGAATACACTCCGTGTCTTTTTTACTTGATCTTAAACAATAAATTTTCATTTGTTTTAATTTTTAACCGATTTTCTTAATACTTTTGTTGGAGAACAAAATGAGTAAAGTTTGGAATTACTATGCAGGTCCTTGTATGCTTCCTGTTGAAGTTATGGAAAAGGCTCAAAAGGAATTCAGAGATTTTGAAGGCACTGGTATGGGTGTAGTAGAACTTTCTCATCGTTCTGCTGAGTTCATGAAGGTTGCTAAAGAGGCTGAAGCTTTATTAAGAGAGCTTTTAGATATTCCTTCTAACTACAGAGTATTATTCGAGCAAGGTGGTGGTCGTGGCCAGTTTGCTGCTATTCCACTAAATTTATTACCTGAAAATGGTCATGCTGATTACTTTGTAACTGGTCACTGGTCTCGCTGTGCTTTTAAGGAGTGTGATGAGCACTACGGTAAGGCAATTTTGCACGAGTGCACCTTCGAGAACAAAGATGGTCTGTATGAAGTTGATTACTCAAAGATGAAGGTTACAGAAGGTGCTGCATATGCTTATATGTGTATCAATGAAACCGTAAATGGCATTGAGTCATTTGAGTTACCAGATACAGGAGATGTTCCTTTAATTGCTGATATGTCATCAGACATCTTAACTAGACCTATTGATGTTTCAAAGTTTGGTGCCATCATCTTTGGTGTTCAGAAGAACGTAGCTCCAGCTGGTATGACAGTTACCATCGTTCGTGAAGATCTATTAGGCAAGGCAAGAAAATACTGCCCATCAATCATGAATTGGTCTGTACTTGATAAGTTTGAGTCTATGTACAATACACCATGCACTTTCTCGTGGTATATGGCTTGTCTGAACTTAAAGTGGATAAAAAGTTTGGGCGGTGTTAAAGAAATGGAAAGAAGAAACATCGCTAAGTCAAAAATGGTCTATGATTATCTAGAAAGCTCAGACTTCTATCGTGTAAGAATTGCAGTTAAGGACAGATCACGTGTTAACTGCGTATTCAATCTAAAAGATGAATCTTTAAATGATGAGTTTGTAGCTGAAGGTAAGAAGAACGGCCTTGTAGGTATTAAAGGTCATAAAGTATTAGGTGGCATGAGAGCAAGTTTATACAACGCTATGCCAATTGAAGGTGCAAAAGTGTTAGTAGACTTCTTAAAGAAGTTTGCTGCCGCTCATCAGTAATTACCTCAATAAATTATAAAAAGGACGTAGGTTATGGAGTTACATCGTACCCCTTGGTTTGAAAGTTACCCACAAGATGTGCCATATACAATCAATCCAAAACTGTACGATAATCTTCCAGCACTCTTTGACGATTGCTGTCAAAAGTATGGAAATAGAAAGTCCTTTATCAGCTTAAACTGCTCTGTAACCTATAATGAAGTCTATGAAAAGACCTGTGCTTTAGCTACATATCTTCAGAAAGTCCTTAAAGCTAAAAAAGGTGACAGATTGGCTGTAATTCTGCCTAATGTCATTCAATACCCAATTTCAGTGTTTGCAGCCTTAAAATGTGGTATGCAGGTTGTAAACATTAATCCTTTATATACTTCTCATGAGATTTTAGGAGTGCTACGTGACAGTGGTGCCCGAATTGTGGTCTGTCTTGAAAGCATTACCTCAGAAGTATTAAAGATACATGATCAGACTTATCTTGATTACATCATCTCCTGTTCTGTAGGTGATTGCCTGTCACCAATGAAAGGAGCATTTGTTAACTTCTATTTACGTCACTTTACCCATATGGTTCCTAAATATGATAAAGATAAAGTTATCATGTTTAATAACTGCCTTAAGGAAGCAGCTGGTAGAGACTTTGATAAAGTAGAGATAGATTTTGATGATATTGCATTCTTACAGTACACAGGTGGTACAACAGGTAAGCCAAAAGGCGCAATGCTAAGTCATGGCAATATCATTTCAAATGTTGCTCAAGCAGATGGCATGTACGGACCAAGACTACATAAAGGTGAGGAAGCTATTCTTACTGCGCTGCCTCTATACCATGTCTTTGCAATGACTATCAATTTGATGTTTGCCTTCTATTTAGGTTGCACCAATCTTTTAATCATTGATCCTAGAAAGTTTGATGATCTTATCAATCAGTTAAAGAAGAATTCAGATATCTCAATTATTACAGGTGTTAATACTCTCTTTAACGCTTTTGTTAACTATAACCTTTTTGAAAAAGTAAAACTTAAGCACTTACGTTTAGTTGTAGGTGGTGGTACGGCAGTTCAGTCAGGTGTTGCTCAAAGATTTTTAAAGGCATCAGGCGGTATTCCTATTTTAGAAGGTTATGGATTAACAGAATGTTCTCCATTGTGCTGTGTAGTACCTTATACTCAGACTGAGTATAACGGTACTATCGGTCTTCCTACTCCTTCAACATTAGCCAGAATCGTCAATATCGAAACTGGTGAAGAAATTTGGAACAAAGGTGTTGCCGGCGAACTTGAGTTTAAAGGTCCTCAAGTTATGAAAGGTTACTTTGAAAACTCAAAAGAAACAGAAAATGTCTTTGATGATGGATGGCTTCGAACCGGTGATATTGCTCAGTGGTGTGATGGCGGTTATTTAAAGATCATTGACAGAATTAAAGATATGATCTTAGTTTCTGGTTTTAATGTCTTCCCTACAGAAATTGAGAATGTGGTAAGTCGCTTTGATAAAGTTTTAGAGTGTGCTGTAATTGGTGTTCCATCAAAAACTACAGGTGAGTCAATTAAGCTTTATATAATAAGACGTGATCCTACTTTAACCAGAGAAGAAGTTTTAGCTTACTGTAAGAAATATCTAACAGGATATAAACTTCCAAAACATATAGAGTTCGTCGAGACTTTACCTAAATCTCCTGTTGGTAAAGTATTACGTCGATATTTAAAACAGAATCGTCTTAAAGTTTAATTTAGGTGTTTCTTATTTTATAATGTGCTCGCAATTGAGGAGAGCACATGAGCACTAACAATATTGTCTTAGTTGATAATGAGACTTCATTAAATGTTCTAAACACATTTTTGTCATCACTATGCGAGGATAAAAATGTAAGTGTGGATACTGAATTTACAAGAACTAAGACATATTATCCTATATTAGATCTTGTACAAATATGCATTGATGACACAGTCTATATAGTTGACCCTCATGCTTTAAAGCTTTTATCATTTTTCAAAGCCTTTGTTAATACCAAGGCAAATTGTCTGTTCTTTTCGGCTCGTGAAGATCTTGAGATACTGTCTTTTGAAGCTCATAAGTTAGGTCTTGAAAAGACTCTTCCAGAAAAATGCATTGATTTACAGCTAATGAAGGCCTTTTTAGGATTAGGTTATTCAAAAGGGTTACAAGCTACATTAGAAGAAGAGCTTAATGTCATATTACCTAAAGACCAAACTCGTTCAGACTGGTCATTGCGACCATTGACAGATGAGCAGATTGTCTATGCTGCTAATGATGTTCTCTATTTAGATAAGCTCTATCAGTCTCTTATTAGTAAGTTTAAGCAAGCAGATCCTCGTTTAACATGGTTCTATGAGGAAATGGACAATCAAAAGGATAACTGTACGATCATTCCTAAGCCTGAAACGGCTTATCTAAATGCCAAAGGAGCAGGAACTGTTAGTCTGGCAGAACTTACTGTTTTAAAATTTCTATGTCAAAAGCGTATGGAATTTGCAATGGAAAATGATGTAGCTCAAAACAGGATCATCACAGGGGGGGCCTTATCTCCAATTGCTAGGTTAAAAAATCTCTCTAATGCGTCTTTAGCTAAAGCAGGTGTAAAACCTGGAGCCATAAGACAGTATGGAAAACTTGTGATCTCATGGTTTAACGAAGCCCAAAAAGTTCCTGTAGAGCAAGATCTTGAGTACCCAATTGAACACATCCTATCAGACAGAAATGTTGGTAAAGCTGTAAAAAAATTGAAGCATGTATTATCACTTATAGCAAAAGAGCGGGGGATAAACGAAGAGCTTATAAGCTCAAAACAGCTTTGCTATGATTATTTTAAAGCTCTAAAAGAAAATAGCAGACCAAGACTTTTTACTTCATGGTATCAAGAGTGTATTGGTAAAGAGCATCAACTTCCACCTTTCCCTGAAGAGTAATCTTTACTTTATAAGAGCTTGAGAAAAGTTACCTTATTTTCTACCTTGAGGTCATACCTTTTTTGTATTCTCAAAAAATTTTTTACAAATAAGAAAAGCTCTGCAAAGCAGAGCTTTAAGGTTAGTTAATATGAATTGTTATATATGAGGTTTGCTTTATAGAGCCCAGCCTAACTGAACGTTCCAGAAAGCAGTGTAGATTACAGCTACGATAATTAAGATTGCATAGCTTGCTATAGCGAAACCGCCAGTTGTCTTGAATGTCTTAGCTGTGGTTATGATTGCCTTAGGATCGTCATCGCCATTGTTAGTTGATAATGAAACGAATGCGATGATTGCAGTGGTTAGGATCCAGTTGTAGAACATCTGGTCTAAGAAGCCCATCTGTAAAGGTAAGAACTTCAGTAAGAATGCGATTACGATTGAGCATAATACACCAACTACTGCTCCCTTTGAGTTTGCCTTCTTGTAGAACAGACCGCATAAGAATACTGATAAGATACCAGGTGAAACAACACCGGTGTACTCTTGGATGAACTGGAATGCCTGACCTAGAGAGCTTAATAGAGGAGCAATGAAGATTGCGATTGCTAAAGCTACAATAGCAGTTAAACGACCAACTCTCACTAAAGATACATCTGATGCTGACTTGTTGATGTACTCTTTGTAGATATCCATGGTGAAGATGGTTGCAGTTGAGTTTAGCATTGATGCTAAGGATGAAACAATAGCTGCTGCAAGAGCTGCGAATACAACACCTTTTAGACCTGTAGGCAGTAACTGAGCAACCCAAGGATATGACTTATCAGGATGATCAGCTGTAGGAATGTTGTTAGCAACAATGTTACCATACTGTTCTTTTAATGAGTCTAATAGAGCAGGATTGTGAACAGTGATGTAGTAAGCTGCAATACCTGGAATTACGCAGATTAAAGGAATGATTAACTTTAAGAAGCCTGCGAATACAAGACCAGTCTGAGCTTCGTGAATTGACTTAGCAGCGAATGTACGCTGAATAATGTACTGGTTGAAGCCCCAGTAGTACAAGTTAGTAACCCATAGACCACCGATTAGAACAGAGATACCTGGTAACTGTGAGAAGTTAGGATTAGATCTGTCTAAGATCATTTCAAAGTGCTCAGGAATATCCTGAACTAAAGTTGACCAGCCAGCCATGAAGCCTTCACCCTGACCAATCCACTTTAAGGCTACATATGATGTTGCAAAACCACCGATTACTAAAACAGCAACCTGGATAACGTCAGTCCAAACAACTGCTGACAGACCACCGTATACTGAGTATAGAAGAGCGAAAGCTGCTAATCCTAAGATTGAGTACATCAGAGGAATACCTAAAATGGTCTCTAATGCTAAACCGCCTAGGTAGAGAACTGATGTTAAGTTTACTAAGATGTATAAGCTGATCCAGAATATTGCAAGAATGGTTTTTAGAGTTTTATTAAAACGTTTCTCAACGAATTCAGGAATAGTGTAAATACCTTTTTCGATAAAGATAGGAATGAAGTATTTACCAACTAAGATTAAGGTCACAGCAGCCATAATTTCGTAAGCTGCAATGCCCATACCGATAGCATAGCCAGAACCTGACATACCGATGAACTGTTCTGCTGAAATATTAGCAGCAATTAGTGAGGCACCAACAGCCCACCAAGGAATAGATTTACCTGCTAAGAAATACCCCTCAGCGCTCTTGTGATTTTTACGAGAAGCTGAAAGGGCGATAACTAAGACTACGATAGCGTATATACCAAAGATAACGTAATCAATGGTAGATAAACCAGAAGTTACTGTTTCCATGTGTTTTTCCCTTAATTTATTTGACTATATTGAAACGAAGTAAACGTTTACGGAAATAATAGCAGTATTTAAAAACAATGCAACTTAAGGAATTCTGGTTGGTTTTGTCTTAAAGATTGAAAAAATTGAAAGTATTTTACAATGAACAATTATATTTCGATTGATGATAAAAAACTTAAAAATCAATTAAATAGAATAATTAAAAAATTTAGATTATCAGATATATCAAATTTTTTCTTGAGAAAATTAAAATATCGTAAACGTTTTAGATTTATTTAACTGTTTGATAACTAAAGAAAATATTAAAAGCGATTAAAATTCAATTTTGTGATCTTGTGCTAGATTTTTTTTGCACGTTTGCAACCTTTTGGTCGAGAAAACGGTTTTAGCTAAATAAGCTTTGTATGTTGATTTAATATTTTGGTAACTTGAACTGTTTTTTTAAGATAGGGGATAGCGTTGACGATAGCAATTAATAAGACTAGCTTTTGGTGATTTTAAGATAGCTGTCCTTGTAATACACAGTGTTAATCCGAAAAAATTTTTTCCCATTTATTTCGTGTCAGATCTGATGTCTTTAACTTATCAAGACGTAAGTTTCAGGATATTAAAAAGCCCCGCATATAGCAGGGCTCGTGTTAACAATTAACTGTTAATTAGAATGCGAAGCCTAGGCTTGGATTCCAGAATGCTGCATAGATTGCAGCAACAATTAACAGAATTGCGTATGAAGCGATAGCAAAGCCACCAGAGGTCTTGAAGGTCTCTGAAGTAGTCTTGATTGCCTTAGAATCGTCATCGCCTTCGTTAGTTGATAATGATACGAATACGATGATAGCGATGGTTAGAATGCAGGTGTATAACATCTGATCCATGAATGGCATCTTGATAGGTAAGAACTTCAATAATAGAGCGATTACGATTGATGATAGAACACCAATTACAGCACCCTTTGAGTTTGCCTTCTTGTAGAATAGACCGCATAAGAATACAGCTAAGATACCAGGTGAAACAACACCGGTGTATTCCTGGATGTACTGGAATGCCTGACCTAATGAGCTTAACATTGGAGCTAAGAAGATAGCGATTACTAAAGCTACGACAGCAGTGATACGACCTACAGTTACTAATGTGATATCAGAAGCGTTCTTGTTGATGTACTCCTTGTAGATATCCATTGTGAAGATAGTAGCTGTTGAGTTTAACATTGAAGCTAAAGATGAAACGATAGCTGCTGCTAAAGCTGCGAATACTAAGCCCTTAACACCTACAGGTAGTAACTGTGCAACCCATGGATAAGCACGGTCAGTCTGTGTTGCTGTAGGAATGTTGTTAGCCACGATATCACCATAGGTTGCCTGTAACTGCTCTAACAGTGCAGGGTTCTGAACAGTGATGTAGTAAGCTGCGATACCAGGAATTACAACAATGATAGGAGTAATGCACTTTAAGAAAGCTGCAAATGCTAAACCCTTCTGAGCCTCATCTACAGACTTAGCTGCGAATGTACGCTGAATGATGTACTGGTTGAAGCCCCAGTAGTACAGGTTAGCAACCCACATACCACCGATTAGAACTGCAATACCAGGTAAGTTGCTGAACTGTGGATTTGACTGATCTAAGATCATGGTGAAGTGATCTGGGATCTCGTCGATTAGAGTACCTAAACCTGAGAATGCACCAGCGTCACCACCGATTAACTTTAATGCTAAGTATGATGTTGCAAAGCCACCGATTACTAGAACAGCAACCTGGATAACGTCAGTCCATACAACAGCTGATAGACCACCGTATACTGAGTAGATTAGAGCGAATGCAGCTAAACCTAAGATTGTGTACATCATAGGAATACCTAAAATTGTCTCTAATGCTAAACCACCTAAGTAAAGAACTGATGACAGATTTACGAAGATGTATAGGCAGATCCAGAATACTGCAAGAATTGTCTTTAAGGTCTTGTTGAAACGCTTCTCAACGAACTCAGGAATTGTATAAATACCTTTTTCGATGAAGATAGGTAAGAAGTACTTACCAACAAGAATTAAGGTGATAGCTGCCATGAACTCATAAGCTGCGATACCGAAACCGATAGCGTAACCAGAACCTGACATGCCGATGAACTGCTCAGCAGAAATGTTTGCTGCAATCAATGATGCACCAACGGCCCACCATGGAATTGACTTACCTGCTAAGAAGTAACCTTCTGCGCTCTTGGTGTTCTTTTTAGAAGCGAACAGACCAATTGCAATTACAACAATGGCATAAATTCCAAAGATTACATAATCAATGGCACTTAAACCTGCAACTACATTTTCCATATTAACTAACCTTGTGTTTGAAAATTGAAATTTTAAAGACTTAAAAAAGCCAATAAAACCGATCGACGTGATTATACAAAAATTTTTCTGATGAACCACCTGTTACTTTAGTGATAAAATATGCATAAAACCGTATCGTTAAGATTTTATATTCAGTTAGCTTAATCTCAATATTAGTTGAAAAAACTTTTTAGAAAAATCTGTTTGTAAATCAAATTGATAATTAATAATCTGTTTCATTTATGCAAAAAATTAATTAGTAAAATTTAGGATAATTTTGAAATTTATTTATAAATAATGTAATCGGTTTCATATATATAACTCATTGATATATAAAATAAAAAAATATCTACAATTTTTGCTAAAATGTGAGATGACTATCAATTTTTTGTATAACACAAAATTCCACTGACTTTTTTGTAGGCTCAATTTTCGCACAATGTAATCTTAATATAAACATATAGACTTACTATGGAAAGGCGATAATCAGCTGTTTTCTCCTTTTATTGTGTTGATGAATCAATATTTGAAACTTATGTGTGTCAGAATTTGCAATTTCTTAATATTTGTATGGAAATTTTTAAAGAACACTTTTAAACTCTAGATATCGGGTAAGGAGTTTGATATGGATAACTACGTAGATTCTAAAATCCTTATATGTAAGGTTTCTTATAACTGGTATCAGGTTATTAAGTCAAACTTCATTTCAAATGGATCTTCAGTTACTAACTGCTGGTACACTCCGTTTGAAGAATTTGCTCATGACAAAGATGATGAGGAATTACCTCCAACAGGTTCTTTAGTTCTTTTCTTAGTCGAGAAGGATGGAGAGCAGATTATCTGTGGTGGGGGATTTTTTTTGAAACATCTTAATATGGATATAACCTCCTGCTGGAATCAGTATGGCGTTTTATCTGGTTATATGAACTTGAACGACTTCTTAAGAAGAGCAAAAGAGTTCAAAGCTGATATGAATGATCCATTAAGTTGCTACATTGCAGATGGCTCCTTTATATTCATTAGAAAGAACATGGTTTATGTACCAGAAATGTTCAAAATCAACTTTGAGGAAAGATCTCGCGTAACTATTCCTAGTGATGAACCTTTTGGTATGTACTTAAAAAAGGTTTGTTTAGAAAGGCGCAAGACTCAAATCGATCAGTCATCCTGCACCTGGCCCGGTATCTATTATGTAGCTTCTATTCACAAGAGTGCAGAACATGCATCTCAATATAGAACCGAGCTTTTAAGTGCCTATGGTTTTAAGTGTGCAGTTACAGGTTGCACCTTAATGCCAGCCTTATCTGTAGCTCATATCAAGACTATATATGATGATAGATATCTTGATCTTAACAATGGCGTGGTTTTACGCTCTGATATCCACCATCTGTTCTCAAAAGGTTATTTGACGTTCTATTACGACACTGATGGTTCTGTAAAAGTTAAGATTTCAAAGAATATGAAGTTAAACCTTGATCCTGAGTATTCAGAATTGGATGGTAAAAAGTTGTCTTTACCTGAGAATAAAGACTATTGGCCTAATCCTGAATACCTAAAGTGGCATAACGATATCAGATTTGAGAATTGGTTAAAGTACGGAGAGTTTTCTTTAATCGATGCTTTACCAATGCATCCTAGAGAAGGTTAATTATGAAGATCGCTGTATTAGGTGCAAATAACTCCATTGGCAGCAAGATTGTTCTAAAAGCTGAAGAACAGGGCATAGGTTCAGTTTGTGTTGTTGACAGTTTCTCTAATGTTCCAGGTAACGGCAAGGTTTTAATTAAGCCTTGCCTTGAACTTACAAAAGACGATGTTAAAGATTGTCACTATGTAATTGATACCATATCTTTTCTTTCTATTTCTAAGTTCTCATCTGACGATCTGCCTTTATGGCATTTACTTGAAATCTTAAAAGACAGTGAGGTAAAGCTCTTAGAGTTAGGCAGTTGTACCTTCCTGTATTCAGATAACACCAGACAGCGTTATGTAGGATCTGGTGACAACGAGATCTTAGATGACAGTGAACTAAAACATGAAAGACTCTGCATCAATGCATACAAGAGACTGTCATTATGCAGAAATGTAAAGTGGTCAGTTCTCTGCCCACCATTGCTCTTTGATAAAGAAGGATATGCCTCTGGAAAATTCGAGTTTCATGATGATGTGTTGCCTGTAGGATTAGAAGGCGACAGCTTTATCAGTGAAGCTGATTTTTCAAGTTCAGTGATTGAACTTTTAAAGAGAATACCAAAGCTTCATACCTGTACTTCGGTTAGAGGTTTGAGAGTCTAACTATCTTTAAAAGCTAATAATAAACCACAGTAGCGCTGTGGTTTTTTGTTAGATTTTGCCTTCTTTTACCTTTTCGATAATGTCTTTAAGCTCTTTAATGAATTTCTGAGTATCTAAGAAGTAGTTTGGATATTCGCTCTTAATATTGATAAATTTATCAGATCTAATCATAAGAACTGATACATTTTTTAGGTTTTGAGTTTCCTGTTCTCTAAATCTATAGAAATCCTCAGCTAAACTATCTGTACCGACTTTAAATGACATGATTTTGATATTACTTTTGCCATCATCTTTAACAGTAAGCTCTAATACATAGTAGTAATCATCAGAATTTACTTTTTTCTCTTTGATACTTACAACTACGCCTTGCAACTTTCTTGTGATATTAAGTTCGTTATCAATGTCCTCAATTTCTTTTGCTATTTCAAGAGGTGATACTTTTGCTAGTGCATCAGGTATCTTTGTCTTTTCTTTTAAAGCAAAAAGAGCACTTACAAGAAGTAAGAATCGTTTTGTTTTGAACTCTCCTTTACCTGTCTTGTATGATTCCTTATCAATCATACCTAATGTTTCTACAGTTGTTCCCCAACAGTGCTGAAGCTGAGTTCTTATTTGAATTTCGATATTGTATTGAGCAAATTCAGGATGTTTTTTACTTTTGTACTTGAAGATCATGTGGACACTTCTGTAACCATCATCCTTTGGTCCATCTGTGTTTATGTAGTCTTTTTCGTTTGACAAAGACAAAGTAGAAGTTTTTCTAAGTAATCCGTCATGGACTTTTTTAATATCATCTATTGTAGGTACTACTATTCTAAGACCACTATATCCTGCATTCTTGAAAGTTCTATTCCGCCAAATCTATTCAGTTTTTCAATGATAGATGGCATACGTTTTAAACGTTGACCAATGATTAACTTTTTGAAGCCAAGAATGTTTAATCTAATTTTTATTAAAGCGCGAACTTTATTTAAAGGTTGAGAATGAATATTTCTCCAATCAGAGATTACTTTAAATGTATTTTGATATTCAAAGGTTTCAATGTTGCCTTTTCTAATTATGTCACCGCATTTGTTGACATAAGTCTTGCTTGGTATAGGAAAATCACTTCACTTTGAAGCCTTGAATTTATTTTGCGAATTGGATGCAAAACACTACTAATGATACAGATACATCCTTATCTAAGACAATTATGTTATTTTGAATTGTAAAGTATGCATCTGTATAAGCTTAATTGCCTAATCAAATTTAGGAGATTATGCTTAACTTAATCTTTGTAACCAAAAGTTAAAGCAATAAAGTTGAAGGTGATAAAACTTCGATTTCGTTCTAGAAAGTTAACTCTGTTTAGTTAAAAATACCTTATAAAAATATAGAGTAGAGATTCATAAGCAATTTGTAACAAATTAACTTATAAGCAACAGCATAAATATCAAGAACCATCTTCTGTAAAACTAATTTTATTATAGGTGTTCAATAATTGTGATTTAAAAAAATCTCTACTATTCGTCACAAAATAGGCATATCATGTGCGCACTTATTTTTAATTTTGTGACATGGAGCAAAAATGAGCTTTTTAGATACACTGACCCAGATGGGGGCTCTGTTTCTGCTTGTTATCATTGGTTTTTGCTGTAACAAGCTAAGATACATGGATGTCGACTTTAATCGTAAGTTCTCATCTCTTATTTTAAATATTACTGCACCTTTCTTAATATTATCTTCAGTAATGGGTGAGGTATTACCTAAGCCAGAGGATATTCCTCCTGTATTAACTGCAGGTCTTTTGTCTTATGTTTTCCTTTTTATCATTGCTTTTACTGTATCAAAGTTAATCTGTAAAAATCCTGATGATCTTGGTTCATACAGATTCATGCTGATCTTTGGAAACATCAACTACATTGGTTTCCCTGTATTAGATGCTTTATTTGGTTCAACCGCAATTTTCTATGCTGCGGTTGTAACTATTCCATTTAACATCCTAATCTTTATGTTTGGTGTGCCTATTATTACCTCAGGTAAAGGTAAGTTTGAGTTCAAGTGGAGAACTCTATTCTCTCCATGTCTGTGTGCAACTTACATCACTATCGTGATTGTATGTCTGCAGGCTAAGATGCCAAAAGAAATATCAGAAGCTAGCTCTTTAGTTGGAAGCATGACTGTACCTGGTTCATTACTAATTATTGGTTCTACTCTTGCTGGTATTCCTGTATTGAGAATGTTAGGCAATGTAAGAATGTATATTCTTACTGCAATTAAGCTTTTAGCGATTCCTGTTGTTCTATACGGTTTATTCAGATTAAGCCCATTAGATTACAAATACACTCAGGTATTAGTAATTCTATTTGGTATGCCTGTAGCTTCAATTGGTACAATGCTGTGCTTAAAGAATAATATTGATGGTAGCACCATGTCAGAAGGTACTTTCTTAACCACTCTGTTATCAGTACTTTCAATTCCTCTTCTGGCTCTGATCTTATAACAGAGCTTAAAAAAAGGCAGTCACACCTGAATGCGACTGCCTTAAACCTAGATTTTATCCATTAAATCAAAGAACTCTAGTACATCATTAGTAGTGCAATTTTCTTTTAGCAGCTTCAATGATGCAATCTGCTATCTCGTCTTGAGACATAGCAGATGAATCAATTAACATGTCTCTGTACTTAATGGTATCTAACTTCTCATCTGTAAAGAACTTATGATATGAGTCTCTTGCTCTATCAATTTCCTTTACCTGTATTTTGCAGCAAAACACCAAAATTTGACTAATTAGCGAAGGCTAACTTCATTATTTGACACCTAAACTCCGCAGATCATAGTTACTAATCTTTGATCTGTTTCTTAGGAAAAGGAATTTTAAAAGTCTCAAAGAGATCTCTAGTTTTTTAGGGATCTCTTTTACCAGACAGTGGCGACAGATACTTCTCAAAGCATCTGTATGCTTAAGCTTTAATTTTATCTACCTCAATTTAATATTTACGGTACAGCCGATTACAATATGTGCTTTTGCCTGCAAAGCTGTTTTGCAGGCTCTTTTTTAGCAAGTTCTTAAGTCATCTCTTTATTTTCCGCATATAAAGATAAATGAGTGGTTAAACGTTCATGGAACTGTGATGCTGTCGTGAGGTTCATTTACAGAAGGTACAAAAGATATCTTTAATGAACCTATCTTAGTAGAGATAGCGCAAAAGTATCATAAGAGCTGTGCTCAAATTGCTTTAAGATATCAGTAGCAAAACGTCATTGTGGTAATTCCTAAATCATCAATTGTAACGAGAATGAAATAGAACCTTGAGAGCTTTGACTTTAGTTAAGATGAGAGTGATCTTAAAAAGATAGAGTCACTTCATACTGGCAAATCACTTTTTTACTGGTACTCATATTTTGATATGCGTTAAAAATCTCACTTAATCATGCTGAATTTAAGTCTTTTTAGTTTGTTTTAAAAAGTTATAGCTATATACTGTGAATGGTTTTATTAAGACAAAGCAATTATGAACAGACAGAAAAAGCTCGTTATTTTAGTATTAAGGTACGTATCTATATTCTTAAATTTATTTAAGGATAGTGGATACCATAAGATCTTGTCACCATTTGATGGCAATATTGTACCTTCTGATATGATTGCAGAGTCTAACATATCACGAGATGTCTTTGGTAATTCTTTAGGTATCCAACCTGTTGAGAATAAAGTTCTTTCTCCATGTGCCTGTATCGTTGAGAGAATTTCTCCTGTAGGCAATGCTATGCTTTTAAAAGTTGGCAATGCACATCTCATCATCAACATAGGGTTGGAGTTTGAGAAGTACAAAAAAGAATTCTTTAAATTAAATGTAGTTGAAGGTCAGAGAATTTCAAAAGGACAAAAGCTGATGTCCTTTGATATCGAAAAGATCTACAAAGTGGATACCAACTTTGTATGTACAATTACGGTAAAACAAAATCGTACTTCCAGACATGTAAGCTTTATCAATGCAAAACACGTATCATTTGATACCATCTTATGTACTCTTAACGTGCTGTAGTTAAGAGTAACAATCATAAGTTTATATCTTAAGCTATTAAATTAAGCTTTAAACATCTTTTAAATCATGTAGTCGTTTGAGTACATCTCAATCTGTTTGTCTAAAAGATCCTGCAGGGAGATTGAATCTAAATAATCAGTGATGATTTTGTATAAGCCCTGCCATACAGGTAGAGTTACACAGTTTGCACTTCTTTCACAATTAACAGGATCACACTCTAAACAGGCTACAGGAGCTAAATTACCTTCGGTTAAACGTAAAATTGCACCTAAGCTATATTCAGATGGTTCTTTTGCTAACTGGTAGCCACCCTGATAACCGCGAGAGGTTTTTAAAAAGTTAGATCTGTTTAATACAGGAATGATCTGCTCTAAGTATTTTTTTGAAATGTTCTGTCTTTGAGCGATATCTTTTAAAGTAATAAATCCGTTGTTACGGTGTTCTGCCAAATCAAGCATCATGCGAATGGCATATCTTCCTTTGGTCGAAATTTTCATGTGATCTTTCCTTTAATATTTAATACTTATCATTTTACTAGGATTTATGGTATTTTTAAAGAGTGAAAAAAATATTACAATGTGAATAGCGTATCAGAACCGGCAAATTTAGAGGCAATTATGACCTTAACCCAACTTCATTATGCAATAACAATTTCAGAAACCGGATCATTTAATAAGGCAGCTCAGATCTTATATGTTTCTCAGCCAAGTCTTTCAAATGCTATTCATGATCTAGAAGATGAATTTTCAATCTCCATCTTCCACAGATCAGGTCGTGGTGTCAGCCTCACCAATGAAGGTGTTGAGTTCATTACCTACGCAAGACAGGTTTATCATCAGTACGAGTCTTTATTAGATAAGTTTGGTAAGAACGGTACTTTAAAAAAGAAGTTCGGTGTTTCTACTCAGCACTATTCTTTTGCAACCAAGTCTTTCGTGGAGATGGTTAAGAAATTTAATACCGCAGAGTATGACTTTGCTATCCGTGAGACCAAGACTCGTGAAGTTATCGATGACGTAAGCTCATTAAAGAGTGAAATTGGTATTTTATATTTATCAAACTTTAACCGTAACATGATCTTAAAGCTCTTAAACTCAGCTGAGCTTGAATTCCATCATCTGATTAACTGTCAGGTTTATGTGTACCTGTATAAAGATCATCCATTAGCAACATACAAAGAAATTCATTTCTCAGATCTAGCTGATTACCCAAGCTTATCTTTTGAACAGGGCGATAACAGCTCTTTCTATTTTGCAGAAGAAATCTATTCTACTAAAGAGTACTTACGAACTGTAAAAGTAAATGATAGAGCCTCAATGCTGAACCTAATGCGTGGTCTTAACGGCTTTACCTTGTGTTCTGGTATTATCTGTGAGGAGTTAAATGGTGACGATTATGTAGCTGTGCCATTTAAACCTGATGAGGGCGATGAAGATGACAATATGAGCATTGGCTATATTGTGAAAAAGAATCAGATCTTAAGTCAGATGGGTACTTTATACATTGAAGAGATCAAAAACTACTTCCGCCGTCACGGACTTTCTGATTAAGCTAAATTGTTCCGTTCCAGAACAATTTTACTGCAGAACCATGGTTTAGACAGAATAATTTCAATCCTATGACATTTAAAGGAGTGACTTTTTGTTGCTCCTATATCATTTATACTCGTTTCACTCTATTCTCAATTTTAAATTTTAACTTCTACTTACTTCTTTAAAATCGCCTAAATAAGCCGTTCTGTCTTTTTTATTCATCTTTATCTTAAGAATTGACAATGTGTTATAAAAAATAGTTATAACTGACTATTTGTAATTAGTATTAGACAATATCATGAAAAATTTGGATAATTTATTCACTAAATTTAATAACAATATTCTTAATTTTAAGAATAGATCACATACAAAAAGGTAAGAATAATGTACGAGTTTCTATGGCATGGTCGAGGCGGTCAAGGTGCATTTACAGCTGCCCGTCTTTTAGGCGCAGCCTACTCTTTAAAGAAAGACGGCAATTATGCTTTAGCTTTTCCATCTTTCGGTCCTGAGCGCAGAGGCGCACCAATTAGAGCTTTCACCAAACTTGATACTAAAAAGGTTGGTAACAGAGCTGAGATTGAGAAAGCTGACTTTGCTGTATATCTTGATGATACCTTATTCAATGATGATGCATTTTTAGAATTAAAAGAGAATGGAAAAATCATTCTTTGTACCAAGAAAATATTCACAAATTCAAAAATTATCACCATCGACGGTGTGTCTATTGCAGAGAAAATTCTGCACTTACCCATTACCAATACTGTAATTTTAGGCGCGATTGCTGCTGTCTTTGATGAGGTTACAGTAGATGATCTTAAGTTTGCTATCGAGCAGAACATGCCTCCAAAACTTCAACAAAGAAATATTGAAGTAGTTAAAGCAGCATTTGATGCTGTTAAGTCTTAGGAGGCAGTCATGAATGTTGAATTAAAAGAGAACATCAAGTTTACAACTTCAAATATTCCATTTGCTCCAAGCTATAAGCCAGGCTTAGTTACAAAAAACTCAGGCTGGAGAAATGAAAAGCCAGTATGCGACACAGAAAAGTGCAATGGCTGTTTCCTTTGCTACCTGTATTGCCCAGATGGCGTAATTTCAAAACACGGTGACAAAGTAGAAATCGATTATGACTTTTGTAAAGGATGTGGCATCTGCCAGAAGATCTGTAAACACGGCGCAATTACTATGGAGTCTGAAAAATAATGACTAAGAAATTTTTATCAGGCAATGAAGCATTTGCGTTAGGTGTATGTCTTGCAAAGCCTCATGTGATTTCAGCATACCCAATTACACCTCAGACCACTGTTGTAGAAAAGTTATCTGAGTTAGTCGAGTCAGGTGAGCTAAAGTCTGAGTTTATTCATGTGGAGTCAGAGCATTCAGCGCTATCTGCTGCTATCGGCGCATCAGCTGTTGGAGCCAGAACCTTTACGGCAACATCATCACAAGGCCTTTTATATATGGCTGAGTGTTTGACTTACGCATCCGGCGGACGCTTTCCAATCGTAATGATGAATGCTAACCGATCAACAGCGTTACCTTGGAATATCTATGGTGATCAGAGAGATTCATTATCTTTACTAGATCATGGCTGGATCCAGGCTTATGCAGAGGATGCTCAAGAGGCTTTAGATTTAGCTTTAATGAGTTTTTATGTTGCAGAGCATAAAGATGTAGCAACTCCATTTATGGCTAATTTAGATGGCTTTACTCTAACTCATACCTATGAGGTTGTAGATGTACCTGATGCAGAGCGGGCAGATGAGTTTTTACCTCCATATGAAACTGATAATAAGATCTCGTTTGATGATCCTAAAAACTTAGGTTTCTCAGCAGGCCCTGATACAAATACTGAGTTTAAGTACAAAGAGCATTTGGGAATTTTAAATGCACGCAGGGTTATTAAAGAGTGTGAGGATAAGTTCTTTAAAATCTTTAACCGTAAGTATTCAGGCTTAATTGAGACTTATAAGACAGAAGACGCTGATTTTGTGATTGTAACCTTAGGTACTATCTCAGGTTTGGCAAAAGAAGTTGTCGATGACTTAAGAGACAAAGGCCAAAAGGTAGGTTTGTTAAGAATTCGCTATCTAAGACCATTCCCTAATGAGGAAATTGTAGAAGCTCTTAAAAACGTCAAAGCCATTGGTGTTTTAGAAAAAGATATTTCCTTTGGTAATGAAGGCACTGTGTATACCAATGTAAATTCAGCTCTGCACAAAGCAAAACTTGATGTGGTTTCATCAAATTATATAGCAGGATTAGGTGGCAGAAATATCGAAAAACATCAGATTGAAGACATCTTTACAAGACTTCAGTCGCTAAACCACGAAATTGTATTTGTAGGTCTGAAGGAGGAATAGTCATGGCAGTTAACGTAAAAACACTAACAGATGATGAATTCTTCTACGGTCACAAAGCTTGCGCAGGCTGTGGAGGATCACTAGCTGTTCGTATTGCTCTAAAAGTTTTAGGCAAAAGATCTGTTGCGGTAATTCCTGCAGGCTGTATGTCAGCTGTAGGTTTTAACTTCCCACAGCTTTGCTTTGCAAATAATGCAATTATTTCAACCTTTGCCGGTACCGCATCCATGATGACAGGTATTCAGGCTGGTTTAAAGGCTTTAGGCAAAACTGATTTTAATGTAGTAGGTTTTGCCGGTGATGGTGGTACCGCTGATATCGGTATTCAGGCGCTTTCAGGTGCCATTGACAGAAATGATGATGTTTTATACATCTGCTATGACAACGAAGCTTACATGAATACAGGTATTCAGAAAAGTTCGCTGACACCATTTGGAGCTAGAACAACCACTACTCCTGCAGGAAAAAATCTGCATGGAAATCTTTCAAACAAGAAAAACATGTTTGAAATTGTTGCAGCTCACGGGATCTCTTATGCAGCTACGGCAAGTGTAGGTTACCTTCCAGACTTTATGAAAAAAGTTGAAAAGGCAGCCTCCATTAGAGGTACCAAATACATCCATGTTATCGCTCCATGTCCAACCGGTTGGGGAATTAAAACAGAGGATTGTATCGAAGTTGCAAAAGAGGTTGTCGATTGTGGTTTATGGTACTTAGCTGAATTTGAAAACGGTGAGTTCCATATCAACCGCAAACCAAAAGAGTTTACTGATGTAGCAACCTACATCAAACGTCAGGGCCGTTTTAAGCACTTAGATGAGAGCGATATTCAAGCCATTATCGCAGGTCGTGACGCTAAATGGAATTTTATTAACAAGCATTTTAATTAGAGGTTTACATGGCTATCAATAAATCAAAATTCTGGGATGAGGCATTAGAAACAGCTCCTCGTGAAGTCTTAGAAGCAAATCAGTTAAAAGATCTTCAGGAGATAGTAAAGTTTGCGTATGATAATTCTCCTTATTACAAGAGATCTTTTGATGAGGCAGGCGTAAAGCCATCAGATATTAAAACATTAAAAGATATCGAGAAGTTCCCATTCATCAATAAAAAGACCCAACGTGATACTCAGGGCGTAGGTTCATTCTTAGGTGAGTTATGTGCAGTACCTGAAGATGATGTTGTATTTATTTCAACCTCATCAGGTTCAACTGGTGTTCCTACCATCAGCCCATTTACTCAGAAGGATTTCGATGAGTTCCAGGATACTGAGGCTCGCTGGTTCTGGCAGGTTGGTGTAAGACCAAATGATCGTTACGTTCATGCTTTAAACTTCTCACTGTATGTAGGTGGTCCTGACGTAATCGGTGCTCAGAGAACCGGAGCTCTATGTATCTGGGGCGGTACCTTACCATCAGAGCGTTTATTATGGGTTCTAAAGACCTATCAGCCAACCGTAATCTGGACATCACCATCATACGCATGGCAGTTAGGTGAGAAGGCTCTAAAGAGCGGTATTGATCCTAAGAAGGATTTAAACATCAAGACCATTATCGTAGCAGGTGAGCTAGGTGGATCTATCGATGCAACTCGTAAGGCAATCGAAGACTTATGGGGCGCACAAGTTTATGACTTCTACGGTCTGTCTGATATCTTTGGTGCTTGTGCTGCAATGTGTGAGTACAAAGATGGTCTTCACATCGCTGAGAACCATATCCTAGTTGAAACTGTTGATCCTAATACCGGTAAGGTTTTACCTCCAGGTGAAAAGGGTGAGTTCGTATTTACTACCTTAAGAAAACATGCTCGTCCATTGATCCGCTTCCGTACAGGTGATATCGGCTGGATTGATAACACAAAGTGCAAGTGCGGTCGTACCCATGGTCGTATCCACGTTTTAGGTAGAAAGGATGATATGTTCATCGTATCTGCAGTTAACGTATTCCCAAGTGACGTTGAGGCTGGTATTCGTTCAATTTCAGGTATCACCGGTGAATACTTAATCAGAATCTTTGAGAAAGACTTTACCTGCAAGTACTCAGTTGAAGTTGAGAAGAAGTTTGACAACAAGGATTCAGACGAGGAAGTAGCTGCGCTTGTAAGCAAGTCTTTAAAGGCGCGTATCGGTGTTAAACCATACACTGTAGTAGTTCATAAGGATGGTGGTCTGAATACACGTTCAGAGCACAAGTCAAAGCGTATTATCGATGAGCGTACTAAGAAAGACTAGTACTTAAAAGTCTATTTAAACTGAAACACACAGTATAAAGGCTCTACACCAAAATGTAGAGCCTTAATTGTCTCTAGTGTCTGATAACTAGAGCATGGAAAAGAGATTAATCTGCAGTTTGTGCTTTTGCTAACTTTAACTGTCGTTTGTGCATAAATGTAATTAATAATACCATGACAATTACAGCGGCACCCAAACTTAATGGTAAGCTTCTGGTTACACCTGCAATTGCATAACCAATTAAGGCACTTACAGCTACAGTTAAAGAGTAAGGCAACTGAGTGTAAACGTGCTCGATGTGAACACAGCCAGAACCTGCTGATGATAAAACAGTTGTATCTGAAATAGGTGAACAGTGATCACCAAATACAGAACCTGCTAAAGTTGCTGATAGGGCAATGATGGTTAATTCCATTGAATTTGGATCAACAGCCTGAGCTACGATCACCACAATAGGAATTAAGATACCAAAAGTACCCCAAGCAGTACCGGTTGAGAATGATAAGAAACCTGCAATCACAAAGATCACAGCAGGTAGCACTACACCTACGAAGCCGATATCGTTCTGAACGATAGATGAGATGAATTCTGGTGCCTGTAAAAGATCGCGGGTAACACCTGAAATGGTCCAGGCAAAGGTTAAGATCATGTTAGCAGGGATCATAGCCTGAACACCGCGCAGTACACCATCCATATACTCTTTTAATGATAGGAGTTTTCTTGGAACCATCATTAAGAAAGCAACAACTAATGCTCCAAATGAGCTTAACACTAAAGACTGTGATGAATCAGTGTTACCAAAAGCAGCACCTAGTGTGTGATATTTTTCATCATCACCCCAGTAACCGCCTAAATACAGCATTGCAAGCACAGCAAAGATAATTAAAGAAATGATTGGTATTACCATGTCTAAAACAGTACCGTTGCCCTTTACTTCGATGCTCTCATCAGTATCTTTTACATCTGCTTTAGCAGCTTTTGTAGACTCATAAGCTTCTTTTTCAGCTTTGTACATTGGTCCAAAATCAACATTAAAGCAACAAACTAAAACGACTAACAGAATGCAGAGCAGTGCATAGAAGTTCCATGGAATGGTTGCACAGAAAGCTGCAATATCTGAATCAAAAGTATTGGTAGCTTTTAAGTTTGAACCAACTGCAGCTGCCCACGATGAAACAGGTGCGATAATGCAGATTGGAGCTGCGGTAGAATCGATAATATAGGCTAACTTTTCTCTTGAGATCTTATACTTGTCGGTAATAGGTCTCATCACAGTACCTACGGTTAAGCAGTTAAAGTAATCGTCGATAAAGATAAAAGCGCCTAAAGCTGATGTAGATAGAAGTGCTGAACGTCTGCCTTTGATTTTAGCAGTAGCCCAATTTCCATAAGCTTTAGAAGCTCCGGCCATATAGATAACATAAACTAGAGCGCCTAAAAGTGAACAGAA
>ENA-OPNI01000015-OPNI01000015.1-human-gut-metagenome-genome-assembly--contig:-NODE-15-length-67812-cov-5.245864_pt1 | contig 67812 bp, 53 predicted proteins | sample MGYA00241538_ERZ501773 | MGnify/ENA primary metagenome ERZ501773 (study PRJEB25962, sample SAMEA2042556) | human gut metagenome | biome: human gut; feature: human-associated habitat; material: faeces...
TAAGATGATTAAACGCAGAGAATATTGAGGTATGTGAGTAATAAGTTACACCTGTAATAAAGATGAAGCGGAATCTGCCTTGATACTGTTTAACTTTTGAGTAAAAACTATGAAGTATATCTCTTCTTGCTATAAATTCTTTTTCATTGTTTAAAACAGCTGATAGAGGTGTGTCATATTCATCAATAAGTAAAACTATCTTTTGATCTGATGGATTATTTTTAAGAACATTATCAACAAGCAAAGCTGGAATTTTTGTATCTAGAGTACTGTCATTAACTTTTAATCCAATGCTTAAGAATTCTTGTTTTAAATCTTCATAAAAATAATCATTAAAATTAATCTCAGACAAGAAGTTATAAGATGAGAAATCTAAATGAAGGACTTTATATGTTTTATCTTTCCACAAAGGTTCAATCTTTAACCCCTTAAATTTCTCAAGACCATGAGAAAAGAGTTCATGAAGTGTATTGATAAGGGTCGATTTACCAAAACGTCTTGGACGAGAAATGAAAAATGGACCTTTTTTAGAGGCAAATTGATTGATAACTGCTGTTTTATCAACATAAATACAATTATTGTCAATTAACTCTCCAAAATCGGTGGTATCTGGAAGTTGCTTTGTAAATTTCATGTCATAGTCCTAAAAAGATTTTTTCTTGACTTTAGTATAGCATCTTAACCATATTCAATTACCGACAATGTTAACAATAAGATTGTGTATTAATAATTGATAAGGGCCATTAATTAAATCGGCGGTATCTAAAATCTGACACACATTTCATTCTTAAAATTAAGTATTCAAAGTTTCTTTCAACAGATCATTACAAAAATATTTAAATTCTTCAAACAGTCATCAAATTATGGAACGATGATTTTATATTCTGTAGACATACAAAAGAACAGATACATTTTTTTAGTACGACATTACGGTCAAAAGCTATACGTCATTAAAGATGACAATTTGAAAAATACTGATGTAAGAGCTTTTATGTAAAAGAGAGGATGTCTATGGAATACTATATTAAGCAAGCAATCCTAAATATCGATTCAGATAAACCTTTAAAAGTTAGAAGTGCATTTTTAATCAAAGCTTTTTTAGACAACATATCAACTTGTAATGACTATAGAGTTGGCTCTGCAGACATCAAAGGATTTTTAGATGTCTTAGGTTGGATATATTCAGACAAGCATTATTGCTCTAAATTCACACAAAACTATCTTACAACCATGTTAGAGAAGTCAAATTTCTCTCAAGGACAAATAAAACTCATCAAAAAGTACGTAACTGCAACTAAAAAAGACATGTTTTCTGCAAACGAGTTTGAAGATCTGCTAGATAATGACGATCTTGGACCTGAAGATGATGACGCTACCTTTAGTAGCAGACGTCGTGGCTATCAATGCAAGTTAAGATATGAGCTGATGTTCAGCCTGTTTAAAACAGAAGCTGACAATTATGTAAAAAACTATAAGATGTCAAAAACCGATAGAGATTACCAAAAGAAAATAGCCAAGATTGAAAGCATGTTTTCTTTAAACGAGATTGAAACTAAAATTCTTGAGCTCATATATCTTATCGACAGTTACAGCTGTTGCAAACTGCTGTTTGATGAACAATTAGATTTAAACAAAGATTCTGAAATTTTAGCTGCAATCTACGAAACTTCAATTTCCAATATCAAAGAGAGCTTAGATAAACTTGAGAACTATGGTCTTGTATGCGCTTGCAGAGATTACCATTTAAGCTCTTTTGCAAATAAAATCTTAAGTTCTGACAGTCAAAACGTAATCGATGAAGCTTTCAAGTTCAACGGTTCCGATACAGAGCTCAAAGCAGATGAAATTGAAAAAGATAAAAACAAGCTCACTCTTTTAAGAAAGCTACTAGGATCTAAAGAGATCTGCCCTGTTAATATCCTTTTATACGGTGATCCTGGAACTGGAAAATCAAGTATCGTAGGAGCGTTAGCAAAAGAGCTAAAACTCGATGTATACAGTGTAAACAGTGATGTTGATGATAACGAACAAGACAGACGTTCTAAGCTTTTAGCCTGCCAAAAGATCACTGAAAATAAAGATAACTGCCTGATTGTCATTGATGAAGCTGAACGTCTTTTAAATACAAGCTATGAGATTAGAAATAGCAAGGATAAGGCGTGGCTTAATGCTTTTTTAGAGCAGAAACAGTCAGCTCCAAAAATTTGGATCACCAATGATGTAAGTGAAATTGACACTGCTGTAAAGCGTAGATTCAATTTGAGCATCAAATTCTCAATAAAGGAAGTTCAAAAGAGGATCTGTATTTGGAAGAGCATTGCTAAAAAATACCCTAAGGCAAAGCTAACCTCTAGAGTCATTTCTGATTTTAATAAAAAGTACGTAACTTCACCTGCTGTGATAGAGCAATCACTAAAGGCAGCTTGTGCCTTATTTGAAAGTCCAAAAGAAATCAAAAACATGCTTGAATGTCAGTTACAGGCCAATATTACCTTGAACAATCAGAATAAAGGTTGCGGATTTTTATTTGGTCCCCTATCTGGAGGAGAAGATGCTGACAATAATAAAGACATAAAGAAAAAGACTGACATAAAGAGATTTTCAGAGTTCAACAAAGAAGCTGTGTGCTTTAAACAAGATATTGATGTTTTCTTGAATGGCTGTAAGAAACTTTCCTCTATTATCAAAAAAGGAAAGTCTAAAAAAGGCATGGGTACTATGCTCTTTTATGGTCCTGCAGGCACTGGTAAAACTGAACTTTCAAGATTCATTGGACATGAAGTTAACATGAGAGTTAAGGTCGTAAGAGCAAGTGATATTCTTGATATGTACGTAGGTCAATCTGAAAAGAATATTGCTGAGCTCTTTTACGAACTTGATATCAAAAATGAAATCTTGGTAATTGATGAGATTGATGGACTTATTTTTGACAGAAGCAATGCCAAAGCTCAATGGCAAATAAGTCAGGTAAATGAGTTTTTGACTCATTTAGAAGAGTGTAAAGGCTTTGTGATCTGCACTACTAACTACATCGACAAATTAGATAGAGCAGTCCTAAGACGCTTTTCAACTAAGATTGAATTTACCTACGCTAATGAGAAGCAAAAGCTTGCTTTATTTGAAACTGAGCTTTTACCTTTAGCTCATGATAAATTCACTGATGAGGACAAGCTTCGTCTGTCAAAGATTAAGTACCTAACTCCAGGCGACTTTCATGTGATAAAGGCAATGCATACAGGCATTTTTGCAAATGAAGACTCACTTTGTAATTCAGTATTTTTGTCTGAATTAGAAAATGAAGCCAAACTTAAGAACATTGAAGAACATCAAGGTAAAAAGATAGGCTTTTTAGGATAGTGTTTTTGAAAATTCAGTACGGGAGGGACATTAAGTTTTAATGTTCCCTCTGTACTGAAGATAAACCGTGCCACTAGACCGAGGATGGCGCTAAAGTAGACCTAGGTTAGGTGCACTGACCTTCTGATAGCACAATAAGCATCAAAATTGCTTTTTCCTTAGGTGAAGCTAAACTGCAGACACCATACTGAATTTATGACGGTGTCTTGTGTAACTTCACCTTTTGTTTTAACCTCTTAGCTAATTTAACTTACGCCATTACTTAAGATTTTGCGTAAGCCTTTTGCATAGTCTCAATCTCTTTTGCTATCTCTTCTTTTAATGAGGCAGGCTCTAGTAAAACTGCATTCTGACCGAAGCCTAAGACAAAGGAGATCACTTCATATTTATTGCCAGAGGTAAACTCAAGTAATAAAGAACCATCATCATTTAAGGTAATCTTTTGATCATCGCTCCACTTTCTGTCATAAACATAAGTAGCTACCTTTTTGTTAAAGAGGATCTTTACCTTTACAGGAACTGATTTTATAAAACCAAAAGTTTCATTACTAAATTCAATCTCTGGTAACTTTTCTGAACTTCTATTACTTAGAATCTCTACCTTTTGCATTCTATGTACTAAAAAGAACATAGGATTGTCGATAGTTTTCTCTACTTTACCAATGCTAGTTACACACCAAGCGCCAATGTAGAGAGTTTCTCTGTATGCAATCAGTTTCATTGGAGCTATGGTGTATTTTTTAAGCTCTCCATTGACCGTTTGCTGATACAGAATTTCACAGCATTTTCTTAAAGCAAGGCATTTTTCAAGTTCATTCAATTCAATGTCGCAGACATCATAATTGATCTTACCTTTGGTAAAGCTATAGCCATAATGAACATCGTTAAAGAAAGGAAGCTCTTCAGAAGGGAGGTTTGCCTGAGCTTGCAGAGCTGAAGCTTCAATTTGATCTCGTGTTTTGTAAGAGAGTAAATGCCACATCAGATCACTGCATAAGATCATCTTGCGCAAACCATCAGGATTGATACTTACGTGCATATCTTTAGATGTAGATGGCTTTTTTAGGCAGTAGAAGTTCTCTTTGCCTTTCTTTTTGACAACGATGCTTCCATAGTAGCTCTTCTCTAACTTATCAACTAAGCGTCCAATAGTCTGTTTAGAGCACATAAGCTTGTCTTTAAGCTCAGTTAAAGAGTATTCTTTTCCTGTAAACAGTAACAAAGAATAAAGCTTTAAAAGTTTCTCATCAGGTCTTGCGTCTTGATCTAACTTAGCAGGCATTTTGTCTCCTTACAAAGAGATTTTCTCAAGGTGAGCTTTGATGTCGGATAGATGCATGGTATAAGCATCCTCGCCCTTTTCAGCACCAATTGGATTATAGTATTCCTTGCGCAATCCAACTTCTACAAAGCCATACTTTTTGTATAAATTTTGAGCCACGATATTACTTACTCTTACTTCCAAAAAGCATTCTAGATCTTCAATTTCCAGAGCTTTTTCTAAGGTTCTATGTAAGAGTAAAGCGCCTAACTTTTTACCCTGATAATCAGGATCAACACCTATTGTTAAGAGATCGGTAGAAAACTTGGTGTTATAGATAACTGAAAAGCCTATGAGCTTTTTTACGTCAAACAGGCCTAAGATGATGTAACTATCATCAAAACACTCTATTAAAGACTGAGCATTCCAAGCGTTTTTTTGAGTTCTAAGCTCAATCTGTTCTAATTGAGGTACTAAAGACAGATCATCTCGTGTAAGGACTCTAACCGAATATCTTTGAGGCAAGGTCATTTGAGTCTATCTCCAAATTCTATGAGCAATTCATTCCATATCGCTCTTTTTCCAGCTTGCAATACATAGACAGTACCCTGACGCACAAGATCTGTTTTATCTAATAACAGAATGTCACTTGGGAGATAGTTTACTGAATCGTCATATGGCTTGATATCTAGACCTTTACTCTTTAGAAAATCTACTAAGCTCTGTAAGAATGGTACATCTGAGTTTAGATTGATGAATAGATCAGCACTCTTTGATCTTAACTTATAAGGCAAAGTCTTCCAACGAGGGAATGATTCTTTTACATTCTCAAGAACACTCTTATCAACAACTCTGCCGTCAACTACTGGAGCTGTGTCATTTTCAGGAAGAGCAGCAGTTGCTGGTGAAGATTCTTGAGAAGGTAATGGTGTTGGTGTAGCTAGTGAGGATGTAACTGTTGCTGATGTTGCTGTTTGAGCTGTAGCTGTTGAAGTTGTAGCTAAGCTTGCTACTTCTTGTGAAGCATTAGCACTACTATCAGTAACAGTTTCTGTAACAGGGGGTACAGGTGATACAACATTATCAGAACAAACATTTATGGATACGGGAGCACCTACTTTAGCAATGGAAGGTTCTTCATTATGAGTTAAAGTGGTATCAACTGAGCTTGTTGCAACTTGATTTAAGGGAACATCAACAGAATTGACTACAGTCTTAGTTAATTGAGAATTAGGAACACTCTCTACAGGATTGTTATTAACTGAGTCAATATTCTCCTGAGGAGCAAAAGGCAATTTAACGCCTTTACGTAAGGTCCAAGTTACCTGATTAGGATTAAAGATCATAGTGAGAGTTCCATTTTATATGTAGACTGTATTGCTAGATTGACACTTTGAACCTGCAATAATTAAATATTTGGTGCCTTAGCTGGCTGAGACAAATTCATGTGCTCTAATTTTGATTTAACCCATTTTGCTACTTTAGCTTGAAATTTCATTTTATCTACGTTTTCAGATTCTCCTGAAATATAAAAATCAGATATAGATTGCTCCTGAATTTCTTTCAAATCATCTGAAGATAAATCATCCAAATTGCCATCTTCTGTATTTAGAATTTGTAATTTAAACCTATTCCATTGGTCTTGATCTTCAAACACAATAATGCTTTTTGCGGTAGTATTCCAAGTAAATTTCACTTGCTCATTGCTGATTTTTATACCACCTAGTATTTCAGATAAATACGTTTGAATTGAATTCTTTATTATGTAATAAAAAATGATAGGACTATTATTTAGATTTTTTGTAGAACAGCATTTAAAAGGAGCGATAATGTCAGATCTTCCGCCATCCAAAGACACTGCTTTAAAGAAATTCAACACCGTAGTGTGGTAGTAGAGAGTAACATTCATCCAATGAGGAGTAGGATCAATACACTCTGACATATATAATTCTTGAGCTTTAGACAAATCGTCTAAAGCTATATGAATAGTGTACTCAGGACAGTCTTCATGATACAAAATTTCATCATCAGAAGAGTGCTCCAAAGGAATGGGACTTCTTTTCCATTTGTCAATATCTTGAACTAGCTGGTTAAATTTCTCATTTGGGCTTAACTCTAGCCCAAATCTTTTCCTCCACAAATATTCTACTTTGTCGGGATCTGCTGTTTTATCTATAGGGGTATTTACATCTTCAGTTCTCACATAGATTGAATTTTCTTTTACTTGTTTATATCGTTCTGTCAAGTAGAATGGTGTTTTATTGCTGTTTTCAATTATGATTACATCTAAAGTTTTTTTATTGATATAAACCCTTCTTACTTTTACAGAAGGTCTAATATCGCCAGCAAATTTCTTTGCCTTAAAAAATTGAGTAAGATCTGCCGTATTTTTTCTATTTTTATCATTGTCAACGCCAATAATATTCATGGAACCATCTTCGACACCAATAATAATGTATGCATCACGGCCTACTAAATTGTTTGCCATGCAGATGACATCATGAAGAAGAGATCCTTCTTGATTACTTTCATACCACTGTTGTTTAAAATCCCAATATGAACCTTCTGTTTTTTTTTCAATGAGATTTGATATTTCTTCTACTAATTTCATTTTATTTTCTCTTCAGCTTACCTTGAATATTATCAATGTAATAGCTTGAAAGATCACCGGCGAATAAGTGCTCCACAATTTCTATTGCAGTTTGAAAACTTACAGTAAACCATTCTTTTGGTCTATAAATTGTTCCATTTTTATCTTTAAGTTCAACATTTAATCTATGGCTTGCAAGAATTGTATGTAAAACATCTTCAAGATTTTTTGGATCAAAGTTATAACACTCATATGTCCTAATCACATTTACTGGTGCGCACAAATATGTTGGTTCATTTTCTGCATTGGCTATTCTTGTTTTTACATCAGTTGTACAGTAGCCAATTTTTACGAGCTTACTTTGCTCAGCAAAACCTCTTATAGTAGGATTAGTGCTTCTTGAAGACAGAATATAAACATATCCTGTCATTACATTAGACGATCCTGATGAAAGACGCTCTAAATCAATTTTCATAGATTCAAGAAATTCAATACCGATATAATCTTTTGATACTATTCTTCTACCTGGGGAATCTGCTTTTGAATAGAAAGTAGTTTTTATTGATGTACTCAATGGAGAAGATTCTGTGCCATTCGCAAAGATCTGTCTTACTCTATATGTCAATTTTCTTGATGATTTAATCTTATGAGACAGATCATTTACTTCTGCAATCAAGCTCATCATTCCATTGACAACAAAAACATCTCCCAATTCTATTGATGCAGTTGTATCGTGAATATCAACAGCTTCCAAATGACCTTCTGAAAGCAGTCTATTTATTTCATCAAAATATCTCTGGTACTTGTAAAATTCTTTACAAGTTTTTGGCTTTGCAATCTGGCCATCAACAGAATTAGAACTCTCTTCCCTGTCTTTTTTCCAAGATTCATTCTCAACACAAACATCGCCAACATCAGACAATAATCCCAAAGGATCATCATTAAAAATATCATCAATGTTGTTGTATGATTTAGTCTCCATTCTGTCAATTTGCTCTTGGAGCTCTTCTTCCTTTGATGATAGTTTTTCCTCAAATATAGGAGAAATTTCTGTTGACTGTGAATTCTTATTTTCTGGTAAAAATGATTCACAATACATCTGACCTTCAGGAGAGATCTTGATTAAAGAGAAATACTTTTCTGCTAGCAATTCTTCGTCAAAATCATCAGCCTCAAGTGAAGGTAAACGTTGATTTGTTTTTACAAAATCAGCAATTTCTTCAAAAGCAGACTTAACTTTCTCAGAAACTGACATAGAAAGACGCTTTTCGCCTACATTATCAAGTAGGCCAAAAGGATCATTTTCCAAAAGTTCATCAAAACTCTTAGGCTTTTGTTCTAATTGTTTTCTAAAGCTCAGTTTCATGAATTGCCTTCAGCCTTTTCTTTTGCATTACGTTTACGCTTTTCTTCCTTAATCATAGCAAGCGCTATAGCTAATCGTCTCTCAAAATCATTATTGGAATTTATTTCTGGCGGTCTTTTATGCTCTTTTACAAATTTATTTATGTATGGCCACAGCTCCAATGCTTTTTGCATAGTCATTTTTTCACGCATTTTAGCTGTTTGCTCTTGAAGACGTTTTAAAAGCTCAGGCTCAATTGATTTAGAAACAAATTGATAAGCATCTGCAAATGGATTTATCGATTCTATTAAACTAAAATCAAGTTCATCCACGTTTACAAACTTACCATTTATATTCACAAATTGGGTATTATCTTCTCCAATTCTAACAAATGGTTTTGCACCATCATTCTCTGATCTATGACTTTGAGCCTTCAAAACCAACGTTGTTGCTATAGCATGAGCAATTGCTGAAACATCTTCATCTGTTAACTCTGGATGCATTTCTTTTACAACATCGACGATAGAGTCCTCAGCTAAATCCTGAGTTACACCTTCGCCTCCATTTACCAAAGCGCTTTTAATTGCAGATGAATCATTAAGAAGTCTTTCAATGATGTCGTTTCCTTCCTCATTGATAATGTCCACAGCAGCATCCGTTACATCATCGTCTATTTTGATTTCAATATTATTAGGATCTGGTAAAGCTCTATCTGAATTACCTGTTTTTATATCCATATTATTTGACGTTTTGTTTGAGGTATCACTTGCTGAATCAGAATCTTCCAAACGTTTTCTAAAATGAACATTAGGAGCTAGAACCTGCTCCATTAACAGAGATAAAGTAATTGCTTTTAAAAGGGTATTTACAGCATCTGTAACGTCATCTAACAGAGCACTTGGCATTGCCAAAAGATTGGTAAATTGAGCATGTTCTTTTCCTTTGCAGTCACGTGTTGCTCGGCCAATAATTTGAACAACCTCAGTCAATGATGCTCTATAACCTACGGTTAAAGCATATTCACATTGAGGCCAGTCAAAACCTTCTTTTGCCATGCCTAAAGCAATAATGATATTAAGAGTATCTAGATTCTCAGGATTTCTTAATGCAGCTAAAGTTACTCCTTGCTTATTGTCGGTGTCAGTAACTAAATCTGCTACTTTAAGAATTTTTCCTGATTTTGATCTGAAGGTATAAATTCCTGTTTCTGAATCTCTAGAAAGCTGAGTTCCTATGATGTCAAAAAGCAAACCAACTTCATTGCTTTTATCACCAGTAGATTCTCTTGAATTAACACTTGGGATATGGATGATCATCTTTTTATCTGTATCAACTAGATCAGATACTGCATCAACCCACTTTCCATTATAGAACGCATAATCGATACCCAGATTTTTTAGATATTTATAACCATTTAACTGTTCATAATAGGTATAAGTTACTCTATCAAAAAGTTGCTCATCTTCAGGAGACAAAACAGGAACACTGTCACCTCTAAAATAAGACCCCGTCATAGCAATAATATGTGCCGTAGTAGATGTCATTAGAGAGTGAATAACGCTACCTAGTCTGTTTTCAGCATCCTCAGATACATGGTGAAATTCATCTATTGCAACAAGTGTATCGTTGAATATTGATTTATCAGAAACCTTATCAAAGAAATACGTTAAAGTTGCGTGAGAACAAAGAAGATAATGAGCTTTAGGATCATTTAAAAAGTCTAATGCTCGTTGCACTTTTTGAGCTTCACTGACTGGAGAGCACAAGTTATATGTAGGATTTAATTTCCAATCAGCAAAGAACCCGTGTTCAGTGAGGTCAGTATCAGCAAAACTTGAACCAATTGCTATTTGAGGAACTGCTATGATGACTTTATTTAAACCTTGATTGATAACCTTATCTAAGGCTAAAAACATCAAAGCTCTAGATTTACCACAAGCAGGTGGTGCTTGTATTAGTAAGTACTTTGAATTTCTTTTCTCAAATGCGCGTGCTTGCATTTCACGCATGCCCATATTATTTTCTTCAGTACTTTTTCCTGTTTGAGCAAAAGAATAATTTCCAATCTTGTAGGTTTCTACATTAGTGTTAGACATTACTTAGCTCCTTTCTTTGCAATTGCTTCAGAATAAAGAGCTAGTAAGAAACTTAAGCGTTCTTCATCATTCTCAAAAGGCTTATCCCTGTAAGCTTTTTCTACAGCTAGATCTAGATTGTTATGGGCTTCACGTAAGTCTTCAGGCATTGTTTCAGGATTATACAAATCACCTAAAGTAGTTGTACCGATGTTTCTAGCTCTAATTCGTCTTATATCTTTTGCTATTTTTACTATTTCTTCCTTTTGCACTTCAGTAGCCTTTGGCCAAATAAATGTATTGAATGACATATCTTTTGAATAACGATAGCTTTGATTATTTCTTCCTGATGTAAGTCTCATCCATGTCATATGCATTCTAGAAGACAATACTCCAAAATCGTACATTGTTGCATTTGGAAGCATGAAAGCGAGATTACTTACAATGGTATCTGATTTTATAAAATCAAATGGAACATAAAACCTAGATTCACCAGTTGTTGATGGAATAACCAGAGCTGACTCTGGATTAGAAGGATTTGCTAACTGACCAAACCTCCAAGGCACATTTCTAAACTTATAAGCGGCTCCTGTTTTAGTTTGCAATGCTCGCCATTCTTCACACTTTTTTACTCTATCTACAATACCTTGAATTTTTGACCATTCATTTTTCAAATCTTCAGTTAACCATAAGCAGTATCTGAACTCACTTTTCATGAGTTCACTGCTTCCAATAAACTTCTTAATAAAAGGTTTTGATTCGGGGTATTTTTGTAAAAAACTTTGACCTTCTGAATATTCGAATATAAGATTTCCTCCATCGGTTGGCTGAGGTCCTCTAACAAGATTTAATGGTGAAGATAAAGCTTGACTTTGACTTTCAATAATAACTACTTTAGAACAATTTGTAAGATATGGAGAAATTTGTTCACATGCTATGTTGAGTGAACTTTGTGTTTTATTATCATAGACTGTTAATACAGGTTTTGTTGTGCCTTTATAAGAAAAGCCAACAATAACACAAGTTACTCCAGCATTATCTTTTGCTTCATTCTTCCAAGGAAATGAGCTATAGGCAAAATCAATCTTAATTCCTCTTTCAAAAAGTAATCCCCAAATTATTTTAACTTGTTCACCCTGACAAATTGAATTCGTGGAAACGAAAGCTGTTTGAATATTTTTGTTTCTTTGCATATATTCAGCTGCTTTTACAAACCAAGCAGAAGAAAAATCTGCATACCCCAACTTGTATTTTGGAGGGTAACAATCTTTCAACCACTGTTTTTGATCTGCAGTTGTAAACGTAGTACCTCCGAATGGAGGGTTTCCTAAAATATAGGTGCATTCTTCAGCGGGAAGAATATCGTTCCAATCTATTGTTAATGCATTTTTTGTGGCAATAGTAGCTGATGACTTTAGTGGGATAGTCTCGATATTTGAACCAAATCTTGCATTTGTTTCCTGATTCATCAAGTGCTGCATCAACCACATTGATACATGAGCAATTTCAGAAGGCCAATCCTCAATTTCAATTCCATAAAATTGATTGATACTGATATATGAATCAGAAAAAGCCCCTTCATTTATGTAGGCTAATACTTCATTTTCTAGCTTGCGAAGTTCTTTATAAGAGATAAGCAAGAAATTTCCACAACCACAAGCTGGATCTAAGAATTTCATACTACCAATTCTAGTTAAAAAATCCTTAAATACTTGCTTACGCTTTTGATCTAATTCGATAGCTTCCATACTCAGATAATCAGAGTATCCGGCAATTTTATTTTTCCTTTTAGATTTTAAGGTTGGTAAACTATCAATCTTTTTCAGTAAGGCAGCTGAATCTAATTTTAATTGATCAAATTCAGCATACAACTTATCTAAGAACAGAGGTTTTACTATCTTTAGAATATTCTCTTCGGATGTATAGTGTGCACCAAAGTTTCTTCTTTCCTCTTTCTTCATCGCGCCTTGGAACATAGAGCCAAAGATTGCAGGTGAAATTTCATGCCAGTTCAATCTGCCACAATCTATAAACTGATTTCTTGTTGCAAGATTAAAATTTGGAATATAACCAAGATCTTTAAACAGACCTCCATTTACATAAGGGAAAGCCATGATTTCTACAGGAAACTTGTGTTTAAACTGCTCCCTATCTTGAGGCTTTGTATTTAAGATTATGAATATTTTCTCAAAGAAGTCTTTTGCATTTATCCCATGTTTATCAACTAGCTTATCAAAAGCATTGGTAAACATGTTATCTACTGAAGGATTGAATATTCCGGTATCCTCAGCAAAGAAACAGAAAAGAACTCTTCTAATAAAAGAGTTCAGCTTCTGCATGTTATTAGTTTCAATCTTGTTAAATTTGGCTAAAGTGTCTAATAGTGTGGTTAGTTTTAAACAAGCCTTTTTATCAGCTTCTCTTGAGGCTACAATTTTTTCTCTGCGACCATCTTTGATTGGTAAAAGAAATGAATAATAATCAGGCAAATCATCCAAATCAATAGAGAATCTGTAATCTAAAACTAGATCATAAAGATATAAAAGTCTAGAACTGCAGCAAATAATGAACTGGATTCTATTTTTTTGATTGTTCAGTTCTTTTAATAGCTTTACCTTTTCCACGGCAGGAGCTACGTCCTCGTCGTGCTTTAAAAATCTAAAATATGCTCTTTGTCTAATGGCCAAATCAGGACATTCCATTGTGTCATCAACAACTTCAGAAGCAACATTTACAGATCTGTCATTTAATACAGCCTGATCAACAGAACGAGGTGCAGTTCCATATATCTTTAACAATTCTTTAAAAAAGATAATAGGATCCCAATGCTTTTTCATTGACTGAACAAGATCATAAACACGTACTGATAATTCTTTTTCTTTAGCCATTTCACAATATCCTTTTGTACTGTGTAGTTTTTACTTGAGATGTATAAACAGTTATATTTCAATTTTACTGACTGTACTAGCAAAGTACTATTAAGCTTTTACAGTAGCCAATCAATGCTTGAGATATGTAATTTATCCATGATTTTCTTTTTTTGTAATAAGAGTGGAATTTGATCTTTCTACTTTTAGCTTTGAGAGATCGATTCCTTTTAAAGGAGTCTCTTTTTGCTCTTCAAAAGAAGTGTTTTCTGGTCCAATAATTATCTTTTCATACATTGCCCTGAAAGGCTCATCTACTGATAAAATTTCTTTTACATAATCATCGAGGTTCAATTTAAGCTTGTTATCTTGTTTTTCAAAGAATCCAGAATTTTTAACATCATTCGCGCTACAAATGAGCCTAAACTCTGATTCATGATAAAAAGATATGTTCTTAACAATTGGGCACCAACTTGCCAACTGTTGAGTTAACTTAACGTGTTGTCCCCTGTATTTAGATGTAACTGTACTCAAAATACAATCCAAAGACAGATTGTGTTCAAATTTTTCTGAAAATGGAAGATATAAAATGGGGGTAAAGCTGAATAGTTTACTGTTATTTATGAAAAAACTGATTATTTTTGAAAAAGAGCTAACCAAACATACGCCTTTTCCATGCTCTCCATATCTATCCCACTGAGATGAATCATCAACTTCTGTTGTAAATGACATCGTATAAAAATTCTTAATCTGCTTTGGTAAATTTGTTGTTAGATAACCTTTTTTATTGTTTAAACATACATTTTCTATGTAATCTCTCAGAAATTTTCCTTCATCACTATCATTCATGTCACCTAAACAACTAAACCATAATTGATGATTTTCAAGCATTTTTGTAAATGAACTAAATTTCGTGTAGTGGCACAGTTCTAAAGATTCGATATCATGAACAAGACTTTTTTCTGATGATGAAAGAGGCTGGAATTTATCTTGTTTATCAAGTTTCAGTTCTAAATACTTTTGATAAAACACATATAAATTCGACCTAACAAATTTGTTTGCTAATAGCCTATACTCATTTCTTAGTTCCCTAACTTTACTTTCATCATCAGCTAATTGAATAAAATTGGAATAGGTTGTAAATGCTACTTCCGTTAATTCATCTTCCATCAGCTTTAAATCTGATTTGAAATACTTTTTGGAGCAATCTTTATTACTATCCAATTTCTCAATGCCCATATTCCCAGTTGAATCACATCATTTATAAATCAGCTATAGGTAATCTAAATATTATCGGTGTTATAAAGTTAATTTTGCAATATCAAATTAGCTTATTGGCTATAATTAACAAATACACATACTAAACATACTAACAAGAACAATATGAAACAAATAAGGATGATCTTATCTTCTTTTTTTGAGCTTTCAGCTTCTTTTTCAGCTTCTTTTTCAGCTTCTTTTTTTCTCTGCTCAGCTTCCATTTTTGCTATAGCTTTAGGATGTTTGTAGCATCCAGCTGTAAGTTTGCTTCGCTCACTGTCTGAAAATTCGTTAACTAACTTTTGTTGTAACTCCAATAAGTTAGAAATGATAGTTTCTTCAGAGATTTCTCTATCAAATTCTATATTGTTATAGAAGAACTTTAGCCAATTCTCAGAATATGGGTTAGTAAAGATATCTGAATCTCTGTACTTAGCTTTGGCCTGCTGTATCCAATCGCCAAAGGATGGATAGTTTACCTTTACTAACAAATCCACAGCTTCAGAGCCATATACCACTACATCATCTTTAGAAGCTGATTCTTCAAAAACACTGTATACAGTAAAGTACAGTCCCCAAAATAAAATTGATTTAAAAGCATCCAGATCAGATGATACTTTGAGTTTACCCATCAGCTCCTTAACAGAGTCTTCATCTAAATTCTTAGTAAAAAAAGATTCTACAAGTGATTTAGTCTGTATAAAACTATCATCGTTCTCCAACTTTTTTAGAGACTTGATAGTACTCATGACGGTATCAAAATCTCTTTTAGTACCTAGTTTTAGTGGTTCAGCACTGTTAGGAATGTAATCTAGGTTCTCTTTTTCTTCATGATCTATTAGCGAAGCTGAATTCAAAGAACTTGAGTTAATGATCTCTTGAAAATCAGAAGCAGCCTTTTGGCTGATAGCTTTTGCAACACCATCCATAATGGCATCATTTAACTTCACCTTATTCTTAATATTCAAGTAACTATCTAAAAGACTCATTTCATACCTGCTTATACTCAATCTTTTATTTACTTTTGCTTTTCTGTTTGACTTAAAAAAAACAAAAGACTGTTTTGCTGACCTTTACTTTTTCTGTTGCTCTACATTTTTAGAGCTCTTAGATGACTGCTTTTGTCGTTTCTTAGCTGTTGTGTTTGACTTTGTTGCAGTCGTAGAAGCTTGCTTTGTTTCTACTTTTGGCTTTGCAAAATCTGGTAGTTCTTTTCCTAACCAACCATAGACTTTTGTGGTTGCAAAAACAGCAGCGCTGTTTGCGTAACTTTTACCTTCATCGATTACATAGTTACAGCTTGCTATGACCCTACCCTCACCTTTTGGTAAGAAGTCATACTTAGTAAGAAAACCGTATAAACTACCAATCACCGTTACAAAGAAAACAATGATTATAAAAAAGCCTAATGGAGTTTGCTCATCTACTTTTGAATTCTTTCGATACAGTTTTGAAATAAAACGTCTTCTTACCCAGGTAACAATGCCACTTGCTACCTTGATGCTGAAACCAACTAAAAATATGCCAATTATGCACCACATGACAGTTTCAAAAGGAACTAGGAATGGATGATCTGCAAAAGAGCGTTCCCATTTATCCTCAAAATACACAGCGCTGTATATTGAAACTAAAATTGTGGCTACATACCAAATTAGTCTTGTCTGTTTAGGACCTACATTTTTTGCAATGTATCTTAGGTAATTCTCATAATCACATAAACGCTCATAAGAGATAAAACCACCAAAACAGCCATATTCTAATTTTTTGCGATACTCGCTACCTGTAAGTTCAGCTGTAGCACTCTGATCGGCAACAGAGTCCATAACTTGTTTTAGAGCTTTGTTTTTTGAATACTGCTTGAACTTTCTTTTAACTGTCTTGTATGAGAGTTCTCCTCTTTGCTTAAAGAACTCAATATCCTTAATATCTTTTGCTAAAAGATCATCAACTATAGTAGGTCTTAAGATAGGTACAGTAGGGCTACCTAAACCTACCATTGTGTAAGTTTTACCGCTTACAGAAATATCTTCAATGATGCCTGTGCCTGTGTTTTTATAGACAATATAAGGATTACCATCAGATAAAGGAGAATCTCCTGATAAGTCATTTTTAACGACACTTTCTAAAGAGAACTCAAAATTGTCCTTTAAAAATTCATGAGGATATCTGCACAAAGCTTTTTCAGTTTTATTGCTGATTTCCTGATAACCATCAAGATCAGCTAAAAATTTTAAGTTGTAGTACGATTTGAACTTAGCAATACCCGTGATCTCAGATACTTCTGTTGTAATAGCAGTACCTTGACAGTTACTGCAGGTCAAAAGACCTGTACCTTTACATACTTTACACTTATGGTAGCCCCTTCCCAAACAACTAGAGCACATTACTTTTCTGGTCTTTTTAGAGCCATCAGAGTAAGTAGTAACCTCATTTAAAAAGCCTGAGCCATTACAACGTCTGCATTCAACTTTTCCTGATCCTGAGCAATTACCACAAGGTACATCACCGGTACCACCACAAGTATCACAAGGATGTGAATAACTTGTTTCTTGAGCAGGATAGTAGAGGTATGTTTCATCTCTTTTATCTACTGCTCTATTAGGATCTTGAGCAGCATATCTATCTACAAAGCTTTCCATAGCTTTTTCATCAGATGAGATAAGTCGTCTTAGGCGTTTTCTAAAATCGACATAATCTTTTACAGAGGCATGGCAATACTCACCTGTAGGCTGAATACCAGGCAATTCTCTGATGTTTTCATTGATGCTGAAATTTGCCTTAATAATAAGTTTAAACTCATAATCATTATTAATAGACTTGTCTGATTTAAAATCACTGACTTTGCAATTAAGACCATTAAGCTTTAGTGCGGCATATTTGACTAGACGTTGAGGATCGAGAGGTGCTAAATGCTTGTATTCTTCAAGTTCTGTTTCAAATGTCTTTTCTTCAGATTCTAGGATTGCATCTTCATCTGATTTATTTTTTGAAACAGTAGTGAGCTCTGAACTTTGCTTAATATTCTTGGCAAATTCTTTTAGTTCTTCTGTATTTTCTGAATCATCACTTACAGCGTCTTTATAGCTAATTGATGTTTCTGTAACTGTTTCTTTTATTTGATGCTCTGCAACTTTACTATCAGCACTTTGAGTGTTTTGATTGTCAGCAGATTCTGAATTATCTTTATCTGTAATAGACTCACTGTTATCAGTCTGAGCAGCTTGAGACTCATCAGCAGTCTCTTCTTTTATATCCTTTTCAACAAGATCTTTATCTGAATTTTCAGTATCAGAAACTAAGCTTGATGATGCTTTAACTTCATCAGTTTTTTCTTGCTCTAATTTTTCTTCGTTGTTTAGCATAGTCACACCTAAAAAGAATAAACAGCATTACTTTCACACAAGGCAGAAAGTAATTTATTCATTAAAAGAGATTTTGTCGTTGGGATATAAGTTTTAACTTACTTGTATTGTTAGCTTTTGCTTAATTCTATCAATACACTATACAAGAACCAACGTGAGATTTGTAAGGTAAACATCAAATAACAAGATCATTCTCTAATTTATCCAACATTTATTTTGACAGTCTTTGCAAAAGCAAGGAATAAGCCTCTTTTACCTCTAAATTTGAAATCCTACTTTGAGTAGTTTTGAAAATTCAATTTAGGATCTCAAGTTTTGCGATTCAAATTTAGCTAACAAAAAACAAGTGGATCACCTTTTGGGTGATCTACTTACGTAAATGCTAAAAAATGAATAAATTTGAAAATACATGAAAAATTAAAAAATCAAAAGAAATTCATTGTATTTCAAAAGGTTATTTAGTAAAAAAACTTGATTAAATTTAAGATGATTTTTAGAGATTTTTTGAGGAAGTGGCAGGGGCAGAAAGACTCGAACTCTCAACCGTCGGTTTTGGAGACCGCTGTTCTACCATTAGAACTATGCCCCTGTGGAATTGCCGTAGTATTATCAACAAATTGCCCCTCTTTGTAAAGGGGCTTTTGTAAATAAATTTAATGTTTTTTTAACAATGGCTTATTTAAGGCTTTTATTTAGCCATCAATTTAAGTTTTTTCTCCATCTTTTTGTTCAAGTTTCTTCATTTCAAAGTAATTAATGCGAGTTTTGAAATAAATAATTGCTAGTATTGAGGTAATTACAGTTACATACAGAGCATATTGACCATAACTTTTTACCATATCAACTAAGGGTAAACCTCTCATTGAAAAATCACGCCAGAATTCATATTCCCAGGTTAAAGGGAAGGCAAACTTAACTGTATTTACCCAAGCTGGCATATAACCAGATGCTAAAAGAGATCCTCCTAAGATAAAGCCAGGTGGCACAATCAAGATCATCTTACTGCCGCCTTCACTTGGTTGAGTAGTTTTCCATGTAACAATAAGAGCCAGTACACTGATTGAAAGGCCTGTCATCAACATACTAGGTAAGTGAAAGAAATAGTTGCCTTCAAATCTCATTTGTCCAAAGATGATAAGTGGAGCTGTAACAAGTGAGATTGCTGTAGTGTAGATAAGAGCATAAGGCAACAATCTTGCTAAAAGACAGGCAAAGCCATCTTCTAAAATTGCCTGCCAGCGCATTGAGACTTTAAATCTACCTACTAACATTACCGAGGTAAGGCCTAGGATAATGGATGAGAAAAAGTAGATAAAAGCACTGCAAAAGGTAATTGAAGCTGAGGTTGTAGGATTGTACAGTTCTCGTTTTACCATATCCATAGGTTGCAACAGAGCCTGTACCTTTTCACTTGAAGCTTTAGCAAGTGCTGCCACTTCTGGAGCTGAGTTCTCAGCTCCTAATGTAGCAATAATCTCGCTTAAATTAGCAATAGCCTGACCGTTTTGTCCCAGATTTGAGTAATCAGCAAAATAGCCTATATTAAAAGTTCTGTCGCGTCTTTTGAGCTCTTTTTCTAAGCCTTTTGGGAAATAGAGTACACCGATATTTTTATCATGAGCTGTAAGATCTCGCACTGATACTGGTGAATGGTAAACCTCAGTGATCTCCACATAGGCTGAGGTATTTAATTTCTCAATTAAAGTTGTAGATAACTGTGAGCTATCAAGATCGACAACCGCAATCTTACCTTCAAAGACCTCACCATGACGCATACAGACTGAAACTATAAGCGTGATCATAATCGCCATCATGAATGCTGCGATATGGTAAGGTATGAACCTGCCTGAGAGCATAGCTTGAAACTCTTCATCGATGGAGGCTATGATCTTATTCATCACGTACCTCCATCGTCATACCGGTTAATACCTCTGGTGAGTCTACATATATTCTTACCTGAAATGAGGTCAGATCACCTAAACCGCGCTCGCGTGTCATTCTAAGATCTGCAAAGGTAGGAGCTACTGTTGCAAACCTTACCGTACCTGTAAGATCTTCATCTGTAGCTACACAATGAACTTTTACTTTATTGCCTTTTTTATACTTTAGAACCTGCTCTTCACTTACATAGATATCAAAGTACTTTCTGTCAGTCTCGAGTGTAAGACCTGAAGAGTTAGGAGATACCAGCTCCCCTTGCTGATACAGAATCTTTAAGATCTTGCCATCACATGGAGCAATTAAAGTAAGACGACTGTAGTTGACCTCTTCTTGTTTTAATTGAACCTCAGTCTGCTTTAATTGAGATTTAAGATTGTCTAAAGCGTTTTGCATGTTATCAATCTCAAGTCTTTCATTCTTAATTGATAACAAGGTCATACCCTTTGCTGAACCTGTTCTCTTTAACTTTTCTATCTGCTCGTCTGTGGCACCGTAAATTGCTGCCTGTAACTTACGCAAAGCCTGAGTTTTTGCTGCACCTGCCTGGATATTCTGTGAATTGGCGCTGTCATAGTCAGACTTTGAGATACTTCTGGTATTAACTAAAGAGTTAGCTCGTTTATATTGCTTTTGTGCTAAGAGCTTTGCTGACTCTGATACGGTAAGAGATTGCTTTAACTGTTCAATCTCTTTCCATTTGGTTAACTCCTCTAAATCTACATTAGCTTTTCTAATCTCAATTTCATTTTCTTTTGAAAGAATTAAAGCCTTTTGAGCTTCAATGGTAGCTTTGGTTCTTTCAATACTGATAGCTGTATCGGTGTCATCTAAGACCATTAGAACATCACCTTTTTTAACTATTTGAGATTCTTCTATGTCACGCTTTAACAGCACCCCTCCTACATTTTCAAAAGAGACATCCACTGTATCCGCAGTTAAGACTCCTGACTTAATGCTTTTAGCAATAGTGGTGGCATCACCTCTTGAACCAAAATAAATAAGAGTAGAACTAATGATGAGTAATGAAAACATGGTAAGCAGAGTCCTTAGAGCGCCTCTACTCATATTTGAATTTAACTTCACTTTTACATACCAAAATTCTGTGGCGGTACGCGTTCTTACTGGTACCTGTAACTTACAGTATGGAAAAATTGAAAAATTTTTGTACGTTACAAAATTAAAAAAGTTGTGCAATACAAAAGCTACATCTTTCAAAAAGTTATTCATATATCACACAAAATTTACTCCCTTCTGCTCAATAAGATAATGACAATTTTGTCATTATCTTATTGAGAATTTCTAAAATCGATCTATACTTAATGACACAAGTGTCATTAAGAGCTAATAAAAATGGATACTAAAAACAGAATAAGACGCAAAGATACACGTCCTGCTGAAATCGTCATGTGCGCGATGAAACTGTTTGTTGAAAATGGCTATTTTGAGACTAACTTTCAGGATATTGCCAATGAAGGACATCTGGCGCGCTCAACAATCTATCTGTACTTTAAAGATAAGAAATCAATCTTAAAGGCTGCTCTAAAAAAGAAATTTGAAGAGAATAAAAACAACTTAATCGATTTGAATCAGGATGAGAAAGATACTTTCCATGAAAGAATGGCAAAGCTCTTAACTAGGATGCAAAAAATTACCCAAGACGAGTTCTTTAAGCGTTTTTGCATCATGATGGCTGAACTATCAGCTAAAGATCCTGAAATTGCCATGATTTGGAAAGAAGAGATTTTTGACAAATTAAAAGAGATCTGGGCTTCCATGTGTGAAGAGTTCAACCTTGATCCAAAATACAGAGAATATATCTTTAATGTTCTCTATTCTGTCTTTTTTATGTCCTGTATTTCGTCTGTCTGCTTTTGTGAAGATAACCCTTTTATGGATTTTGCGTCATTTGCAGAAATTACTAAGACTGATGTTCAAAAGGCTAAATATGATTGGATGCTAAATCATGAATAAGAAGTTAATTGTTGTTCCATTCGTAATCACTGCTGCTATCTGCGCAGGCATTATGTACTCAAAATATGACGGTTCAGAAGCACTTTCTAAAGCTTATGGTAATGTTGATATCAGACAGAGCTCTCTTGCTTTTGAAAGATCAGGTCGTATTGTCAAATTAAACTTTGATGAAGGACAAAATGTTAAAAAAGATGAGATCTTAGCTGTCCTTGATACAGAGGCTCTTAACTATCAGATACAGATCAATGAAGCTAATATGCGCCAGGCTAAAGCATCATTAGATGAAATGGTTCGAGGCTATAGAACTGAGGATATCAAACAGGCTGGAGCCAATGTCAAAAGGCTTGAGGATAACTTAAAGCTTGCAACTGTTACCAACGAGCGTTACCAGAAACTGTATAGAGCAAGAAGTGTTTCAGCTCAGGAAAAAGATAATGCTTTTTACTCTATGACACAGATTAAAGCTCAACTAGATGAAGCGTCAGCTAAATACAAGCAGATGCTAAAAGGCTATCGAGTTGAGGATATTGAAAAGGCTCAGGCCCAATATGATGGCGCTGTAGCAGAGGTTAATTACTTAAATTACCAAAAGAATGAGCAGAGTGTTATTAAAGCCCCATTTGATGGTGTCATTCGCACAAGAAAGAGTGAGCTAGGTGATATGGCTTCTCCTCAAAGCACCGTTTATGAGTTATCAGTAATAGATAAAAAGAGAGTGCGTGTCTATTTGACAGAAAAGCAGTTACCTTTAGTAAAGGTAGGCGCTAAAGCTTATATCAGTGGTGTTGACGACAATAAGGTTGAAGGAAATGTAGCTTACATCAGTGATACTGCAATGTTCACACCTAAGACTGTACAAACAGAAGACTTAAGACCTGATCTTGTGTATGAGGTAAGAGTTGATACTAATGATCCTGAGAACAGACTGCGTTTAGGTCAGAGTGTAACTGTAGAATTTTCAGAAAAATAAGTAACTGTAATAAAAGCACAGATTAAAGAGCAAAAAGATGAACGGCATTATTGAGATTAGCTCTCTTTATAAATCCTATAAGGTACAAGGCAAGAAAGATGTAAATGTCTATAGTGATTTTTCACTAAACATTGCTGCATCTAATCATTTTATTTGCCTTACAGGGCCTGACGGTGCTGGTAAATCTACGCTTTTAAAATTACTCTCAGGCGTTATAAGACCTGATGGCGGTGAAGTGTTATTAGATGGATTAAAGCCTGACAATAACAGTGAGAATTTCACAAAAGTTGTAGGCTACATGTCACAAACACTAGGCTTATATGGAGAGTTAAGTGTTTTTGATAATTTGAGGATCTTCTCAGGATTAAAAGGACTTAATTTAAAAGAAAGCTCAGCTTATCTTTTAGATTTATTAGAAAAAGTAAATCTCTTGCAGTTTAAAGATCGTGAAGCTGACGCCCTCTCTGGTGGTATGAAGCAAAAGCTGGGACTTACCTGTGCTATCGCATCAAAGCCTAGAATTTTAATTCTAGATGAGCCTACAGTGGGTGTTGATCCAGTCTCTCGTCAGGAACTGTGGAACATTATCTATGACTATATCAATAAGGCACAAGCTTACTGTATCTTTTCTACAGCTTATCTTGAAGAGGCAGCAAAAGCTGATATCACCTTGATGATGAATGATGCTAGAGTGGTGCTACAAGGCAAACCTTCCGATATCTCAAAAAAGATGGATGGCAGGACCTATAGTGTTGAGTTAGGAGAGCTCAACTACCAAAAAACCGTACGCGAGGTTATGTCTATCTCAGAGCGTTGTTGCAAAGGATCCCCTCTTATCGATGTCTGCCCTCGCTTGAGCAAAATCGATATAGTTACCAAAGATAAAGACAGTAAAAAAACTGTTTATGACTTTTTAAAAGACAATCTAGGCATTGAGGTTACTGTAGAGAAAAGAAAACCAATTCTTGAGGATGCCTATATCTATCAGAGCTATTTAAACAGATTACAAAAAGAAAGCGATGTTACAAGCTGTAGCAGTACAACTGCTGATACATACAAGTCATCAGGGAATAGTACTACTCAAAAAAATAAATCTTTCTGTACACCGCTTAAAGTAACACCTTATGACACAGGAGAGCCTGTAGTCATGGTCGATAAAATCAAAAAGAAGTTTGGTAACTTTACTGCTGTTCATCAATCTAGCTTTAAAGTGCATAAAGGCGAGATCTTTGGCTTATTAGGTCCTAATGGCGCAGGTAAAACCACAACCTTTAGAATGATCTGTGCTTTGTTAAAGCCTACCTCTGGTAATGTTACTGTAAACGGTTTTGATCTTAAACATGCTAAAGATGATGCCAGAGCTACCATTGGCTATGTATCTCAAAAATTCTCCTTGTATAGAAAGTTAAATGTCTATCAGAATTTAGAGTACTTTGGTCTTAGTTACGGACTTGAAATAAAACCTCTAAAAGCTCGTATTGAAGAGCTTTTAGATGAATTTTCATTACGTAAATACAAAGATATTCAAAGCGAGGATCTGCCCTTTGGTTTACAGCGTCAGCTCTCCATGGCCTGTGCTTTAATTCATAAACCTAAGATCCTCTTTTTAGATGAGGCAACATCTGGAGCCGATCCTGTAGCAAGACGTGTCTTTTGGGACAGGGTGAGTGCTTTAGCTTCAAGTGGAACCTGTGTGATTGTAACTACCCACTTTATGGAAGAGTCTGAGTATTGCGATAACTTTTTAATTCAGGATCAGGGAAAGATCTTAGTTTTAGGTGCCCCTGACAAGATCTGCATTAAAGACGGTCACAGAATCAGTATTGAGCAGGCCTTTGTGGAGCTTGTTCATAAGTTTAGAGCTCAAAAGACATAAAGGAGAATGAGTATGTTCAGATATCTACCAATTCTTCTAGAAAAAGAGTTCAAACAGATTTTAAAAGACAAATCTGTCTTTGTCTTAGCCTTTTTACTGCCAATGCTCTTAGTAGTCATCTACGGTAGTGCTGTAAGAATGGAAGTAAAGCCTGTAAAGCTGTGCATCAGCACTTATTATGAAAGTGCTTTAGAAAGAGCGATTACAGATGAGTTTATTGGCTCCCCTTACTATGAGGTAACTGTTGAGAAAAGCTTTGCTAAGGCTCAGGAGTTATTTGATGACAACAAAGTAAAAGCCCTTTTGTACTTACCAAATGATCTTCCAAACAGAGTGCAAAAAGGCAATGGTGAGCTTATGCTATATTTAAATGGTGTGGAAGCTCAGCTCTCATCCATCTCTGAACTTTACATAAAATCTACCATCCAAAGTGCTGTTTCAAAATTAAGTAATACCAAAAGCTCAAGAATTACGGTTAACACCCGCAACTGGTTTAATGAGTCAAATGAATCTGTATGGTTCTTAATGTCAGGACAATACGTAAGTATCATTACTTTAATCAGTATCTTTTTAGGTGGCTTTGTCATTGCCCGTGAATGGGACAGGAAAACGATTGAGTCATTAGCTGCTACTAATGCTTCAGCTTTTGAGATTGTACTCTCTAAAGTCATTGTCTATTACATTATGGCTATCTGGTCGATGTTTATCATCCTAGGGTTGGGTGAGCTTTTATATGACATTCCTATTCGAGGCAGTATCATAGGTTTAGTTTTCAGTTTATCTGTATATGTATTAGAGATGATCTGCTTAGGTGTACTTATCTCCTCTTTCATGAAGAATCAGTTCACCGCAGCTCAAATTGCTGTGATCATAGGTTTCCTACCTACCGTGATGTTGTCAGGTCTAATTTTTGATTTACGCGCCGTACAGCCTTTTATTCGTGTTATAGGTACGATTATTCCTCCTACCTATGAAGTTAAAGCTATGAGAATTAACATGCTATCAGGTGGCAGTGAGTTATTCTTAGTAGCAAACTTCTTTATTCAACTTTTTTGGTGTGCGCTGTTTTTCATCCTTACAGTAAGACAGGTTAAAAAGGACAGCAAATGATGAGAACTCTAATCAGAAGATCTTTGCTAAGAATTTTAGCTTTAATCAAAAAAGAAATCTTAACCATTTTAATGGACAAAAAGTCACGAGCCGTACTTTTTGCCCCAATCATCGTGCAGTGTATTATCTTTGGTTATGGTGCTTCCTACCATTTAGAGAGTGTGCCTTATGCTATCTATAATCAGAGTAATGACAGTGTAAGCTATGAGATTGAGCAGGAGCTTTTAAAAACACCAAAGTTCAAGCTCATTGAAAAGTGCCACACCATGGGCTGTTTAAGAGAGAGTGTGGATTCTCAAAAGAGTCTTATCGGTATCTTTATAGACTCAAACTTTAAGAATACCCTTCAGGCTAATATTATTCTTGATGCACGAAATACAGCCTCTGCAAATACCGCTTCTGGCTATGTCACCTCTATTATAGAGAATATTAACAATCGCCTCTATGGTAAAAGTGCACTTAACATCAACTCACGCTTTTTATTTAATGAGAATAACTACACTCGCTATACCATCTTAATTGGTATGACTTTAGCTTTATCTGTAATTCAGGTGTTATTACTCTCCTCATTGAGTGTTTCAAGAGAGAAAGAAGAAGGCTCTTATGACATGATGATCATGACTCCAGCAAGACCTTTTGAAATGCTAATTGGTAAAGCCATACCTCCTATTGTGATTGCTTTTATCCAATCATTTATCCTGATTGCAATCTGTCGCTTTTACTTTGAAATACCAATGCGAGGAAATATCTTTGCAATCTTTACTTTAATTACCATATTTGCTTTTGCTATTGTAGGAATTGGACTTGCTATCTCTACCTTGAGTAAAACCACTATGCAGTCACTCGTCGCAGGATTCTCACTATGTCTTGTATTAATTATGGCCTCAGGTCTTATTACCGCAGTTGACGGAATGCCTTATTGGTTTAAAGCTGTAGCTTACTGTAACCCTGTGTACTATGGAATTAACTCAATGTGGCAACTCTACTTACAAGGCTGCTCTATCTTTGATTTGACCGATAAAATCATACCTTTAATCATGGTGGGTATTGTTACTCTATCAATGGCTTCATATCTATTTAGACATAAGCTTGAGTAAAAAAATTTAATTTTATCCATACCTAAAAATCCCTGTTAATTAGTGTATAATGTAGCTTTCAGGAACAGCGAAAAAACGCAACCGCTCCTGAAAGCGAATGCGTCCCCGTTCTTACTGGATTTCACTCAGTGTAAGGGACAAAAAATGACCAATCCACTTTTCCAAAAAGATATCATCTCAATCTCAGAGTTTTCAAAAGATCACATTGAACTAATTCTGAAAACTGCATTTGAATTAAAAGCACATCCTCGCAATGATTTATTAAAAGACAAGTTAATCGGTGTAACTTTCTTTGAAGGTTCAACCCGTACCAGACTATCTTTTGAAACTGCTATTCAGCGCTTAGGTGGTAGAGTTATCGGTTTCTCTGATGCTACTAACACCTCTTTAGGCAAGAAAGGCGAGACCTTTATGGACTCAATGAGGATCATCACCTCATATACTGATGCCCTGGTAATCCGCCACAACAAAGAAGGTGCTGCAAGATTAGCAGCTGATATTTCACCTGTACCTGTAATTAACGCAGGTGACGGTTCAAATCAGCACCCTTCACAGACCATGTTAGATTTATTCACCATTAAAGAAACTCAAGGCCGTTTAGAGGATATCTCAATTGCCTTTGTAGGTGACTTAAAGTACGGTCGTACCGTTCACTCATTAGCTGAAGCTTTATCACTGTATAACGCAAGAATTTACTTAGTTTCTCCTGAGTCATTAGCAATGCCTCAGTACATTCTTGATGATTTAACCAAGCGTGGTATTACCTTCTCAATTCACAATTCATTAGAAGAGGTTATGCCTAAGATCGATATCCTGTACATGACTCGTGTACAGAAAGAACGTTTTGATGAAACTGAGTATCAGCACTTAAAGTCAAAGTTCATCTTAACCCCTGAAGTTTTAGCTGATGCTAAAGAGAATATGAAGATCTTACACCCTCTCCCAAGAATCGATGAGATCACACCTGAGGTTGACAATACCCCATATGCTTACTACTTCAAGCAGGCTGCAAACGGTGTATATGCACGTGAAGCTATTCTTTCATTAGTATTAAACAAGGAGATCTAAGATGTCAGACGCTCATGTAGAAAACAACAAATCAAAGCTCCTTGTTGAGGCTATTGCTAACGGTACTGTGATCGATCATATTGCTCCAGGTCAGGCAATCAACATCATTCGTATGTTCAAGTTCTTAAGCAAGAACAATCAGCTAACCGTAGGCTTTAACTTACGTTCTGGTAACTTAGGCAAGAAAGACATCATCAAGATTTCTGATGTCGTATTCTCTCCAGCTCAGACCGAGCAGATCGCTGTATTAGCTCCTAATGCAACCATTAACCAGATCAAGGATTTTAAGGTTGTAGACAAATACAAGTTAAGATTACCTTTAGAGACTGTAGGTGTCTTCAAGTGCCCAAACAGCAACTGCATTACTAATGATGAAAGAGATGCTAATGCTCGTTTTAAGATCTCAACTGAAAACGGCAAGGTGTTCATGAAATGCAGATACTGTGAAAGAGTATTTGAGCGTGAAGTTGTATTAGAGTACAACGGACTTGAGGTTAAATAATTAGCTTCAGTTAATTTCTGAATCTACAAGGAGAGCGCAGATTTTGTAAGTTTTTTATGACATAGCAATCTGCGAACATCAAAAGTCCGATTTAAAAAGTCGGACTTTTTGTTACAGCTGTTTTTCAATCTCTACCAGATCTTCATCCATCTTTTCATACTCAGCATTTAACTCTTCATCTGTGATCCTGTCATCCTGATCTGGCTCGTATTTATGCTTAGCTTCAGGTAAAGGAATATCAATAGCTTTATACATTGTTTTATAGATGCCAGCTATTTCATCAAAGTAATAACCACCTTTGTATACAGAAAGCATAATGGTATCTAGATCTTCGAGTATTCTTGATAGAGACTTGTTTGAGAACTTAAGACCATCTTTAGAAGCAGCATCTGACTTTTCATAATCTCTAATGCGGGTGTTAAATATCATCTTTAGAGAAACAGCAATAAGCTGACAGAGGAACTTGCCATGGAAGGCACGGTCAGATGATGAGAATATACGGTCAAAGTTTAAAGGAAATAAGAACTATCTGTGTGAGAGTTTATGAAGGGCCTAAAGGCATTTAGAATTTTAGGAAATTGGATTTGAAAAGTTAAACATTACTGCTCTAAATGAAATTCAAAGCAGTAAGTTAATTAAAGATCAGCGTAAACTGCGCTGTTTGAATCAAACTCCGGAGCTATTTCAGCTTCAATTCTTGTTTTATTGAACTCTTGAACGAATTCTAGGAACTTGTCTTCTTTTACAGGTTTAGAGTAATGATAGCCCTGTAAGAACTCAACACCATTTTTTGCCAGAACTTCAGCCTGTTCAGCTGTTTCTACACCTTCGGCTACAACAGAAATACCTAAGGTATGGAACATCTTAATACAAGCTATCATGATGGTTCTTGCCTGCTCATTATTAGGCTCAAATGCAGGCCAAATTAAAGACTTATCCATCTTCACAAGATCATACTTAACAGCAGCCACCTGAGACAGATTAGAATAACCAGTACCGAAGTCATCCATAGAAAACTTATAGCCAAATGACTTTAACTTCTCCATATTGTCTAAAGCAACCTTACCGCTGCGTACTAAAGCTGTTTCTGTCACCTCAAGATTGATCATCTTAGGATCAAGACCATAGCTCTTTACGGTCTGATGTAATCTAAAAGGGATGGTAGGATCTGCTATCTGAATACCTGAGAGGTTGACCTCGATATACTTGATACCAAGTTTTTCAACTTCATTATCTTTAATAAACTGACATACCTTTGAGAAGACTTGATCACCAATCATACTGATTAGTCCACGTCTTTCTGCTACAGGAATGAAGACCTCTGGTGAGATAAAACCAAATGACTTGGTATCTTTTAATCTTACTAAAGCTTCAGCTGACTCACAGCGATTAGTCTTGGTATTGATAATAGGCTGATATACAACATAGAAACCATCTTCATCTACTGCTCTTTGAATCAGTCTTTCAACAGAAAGAATATAGTTTCTCTTATCAGCAATTTCTTTATCAACGATTAAAACTGAGTGGTCATTCTGCGCTTCATAATGAGACTGACAGAATGAAATAAGTGAGAATAAAGACTCAGCATTATCAGCACTGGTAGGGCATTCTACTGCACTTACAATATAAGTAGGCTGAATCGAACTATCCTCAATTAAGAGAGCCTTATCTGATACTTTATATCGAGCACTCCAATCGGTTAACTCTTCTTTTGAGAAGAGGATGAAACCAAAGCTGAATTCTGAAATTCTAAAGATATTACGGTTACTAAAATCAGGAATTGATTTTACTGATTTAGCAATACAATCTAAACAGGTTGATAAGCTGTAGGTTGAACGTAGTGAAGTGGTGTTCTGCATTGAAAAACAGATCACATAGAAGTTCTTATTCTCACCAAAGAGCTCATCGATTACCATCTCAAAAGCATTGCGAGATAATAAAGAGTGAATATCCTTATCCTCATTCTCTTTTGAGTTCTCAAAGGAGATGTATACAAACATCACGATAAGAGCAATAGCTAAACTTATTAATGATGCTGTTGGTACCAAATACTGATAAATAGCAATGAACAGCCATGCAGCAAAGCAGAAAATAAAGTCATATTTAACCACTAAGTGTCTGTTTTTTACAGCATAAGCTAAAGCAGCAATTGCCATTACGCAGTAGGTAGCCGACATGACATAAACAATGTTTACTAAGGTGCCGTATGAGTATGAACCCTTTACAGAAACACTGTAGTTAATATCACCAAACAGAATACCTAAAATTGCAATTATCAGAGGAATGGCTCTTAATAGAAGTTCTAGTGTTGAATAGTTTTTGACCTTTCTTCCGCGTAAATCAATATAGATAAATACATAAAAGGCCACCAAAGACAAAGAAGCAAAAAAGAATTGATGAATAATTCTATTTGTCAGAATTGAAAAATATTGAGGATGAAACGAGGCATATATACAACCAATGTCGCATACAATGCAGAAAATAGATAAGCCTAAGAAACATTCAAATAATTCGGTTGAAAGTAACTTTACTCTTCTATATTGAAAAAATTCTATTGTAACTACTAGTACTACGCATAAGGCAACTAGTTGTGTGCCATAATCCATAGTTTTCTCCGATAATCTATTGTTCTAACTCATTCTACAATATGGAAAATTTTTTAACACTAGCAGTGCAAATTTAAATCGAGGCTATCACAAAATTTTTGATAATTAAGCGAATTTTGTATAAAAAATCCTCAGTGGAACATGTTATTGCATGAATTTTCTCCACTGAGGATCTTTATATCTAAATTCTTGAAAGCGCTGTTAATAAACCTAACAGCAAAAAAGCTTACAGTTAATTTTAAAGATTATCTAGCATTCTTATCTTCAAAGTATTTTTCTTCATTACCCCATGAAGCAACACCACTTTGATCTTTCATTAAAGAAGCTGTAAATACAGGCTCTTTGATGCCCTGTTTCTTCTGAGAAATGTAGTTATCAAATGCATAGAATGCGTACTTACCTAGGCGAACAATAGCATAAAGGTTGGTTAATGCTAATAGAGCCATACATAAGTCAGCTAAATCCCATACTACTGACAGTGAAGCATATGAACCGAAGAATACCATTGCAACAACTAAGATTCTGAAGAAAGTCATTACATAGGTGTTCTTAGTTAAGTACATGATGTTAACTTCACCATAGTAGTAGTTACCTATGATTGAGCTGAAGGCAAATAAGGTAATGGTAAATGACATGAAGTATCTGCACCACTCACCTAACTGAGATGATAGAGATTCCTGAACTAGAGCAATACCAGTTACATCACCGCCGATTTCATATTTACCTGATAGTAAAACAATCACTGCTGAAGCTGAGCAGATAAATAAGGTATCAACGAATACACCGAAAGCCTGGATTAAGCCCTGCTTTACAGGATGAGATGTGGTAGCACAAGCAGCTGCATTTGGAACAGAACCTTCACCAGCTTCGTTAGAGAACAGACCACGCTTAATACCAGTCATGATCACTGCAGCAAAACCGCCAGCTACAGCTGACTGAGGAGCAAAAGCGTCATGGAAGATTAAGTAGAACATCTCAGGTACTGCTGATAAGTTCTTGAAGAAGATAACTAAAGCTACAATCAGGTATAAAGTTGCCATGATTGGAACTAAGAACTCAGTTACTTTTGCAATACGGTGAGCACCACCAAAGATCACCATTGAGGTTAAGATACATAGAACTAAACCGGTGATGATGGTGTCAAAGCCCATACTGTCATTTAATGCCATAGCAATGGTATTTGACTGTACTGAGTTATAGCTTAGAGCAAAAGTAATGGTAATTAAAACAGCAAATAAAGCTGCAACAGCAGGCTGTTTTAAAGCATTGCGGATGTAGTAAGCAGGACCACCGTGGTAACCACCCTCACGGAATGGAACCTTGTAGATCTGAGCTAAGGTACTCTCAACGAAGCCTGTTGCTGAACCGATTAAAGCGATGACCCACATCCAGAAGATTGCACCTGGACCACCTAAGGTTACTGCAATTGCGATACCTGCAATGTTACCTACACCTACACGTGAAGCTGTACTGATACAGAATGCCTGGAAAGAGCTGATCTCCTTACCCTTAGTTTTATGACCAACGATACCGTGTCTTAAAACACGAACCATTTCACCAACGTAGAAGATCTGAACGAACTTGGTTTTGATAGTGAAATATATGCCTAAACCAATCAAAACAACGATTAAGACATAAGACCACAGAACGCCATTAACAGCATTAATGGCTGAATCTAAAGTGTCTAGCATTTGAGTTATATCCAGTTAAGTAAAAAATTCAGTGACTATCTATTTTCAGTGACATTTTATGTTGTTGCGCTTTTTAAGACGCAGGAACTTAATTTTTCATTAAATTTCTAGTCAAAGATTGTAAAAATCAAGTTATTGTCCCACAAAAAGCCTTTTTTACAAAGAGAGATATGAACTGCGCCGTTTTTGTTCATGCATTTTGTACACTTCAATTTACAAAATGCGTGTGGTAACAGATTTTGGTGAGTGGTTAAATGAGGTTATGTTTGAAAATAGGAGTTACTCTCTTAGCTATGCTGTACGTAACACCTTTTTCCTAAGATTTATATAGCTCAGAGTCATTAAGACTACACTTACAGCCCACGACACAGGATAAACTAAAAGCACACCTTCAAAATTATTGAGTACAGGTAGCGCAAATAGGATCCATAAAATTCTGAAGATACAGAATGAGAACAGCAATACCACCATTGGAACTAAACTCTTACCCGCACCCCTTATTGCTCCTGCAAAGACCTGAGTAAAGCCTAACATGCCATAGAATGGGCAGAAATACAGCATTGCAAGATATGCATAGTGGATAGCTTCTCTATCTGAGGTAAACAAGCTTAGAATTGGATTGTGGAAGACAAGCATGATAATGCCGATACCTGCTGTATAGGTAACTCCTATGATAAGACCACAAATTACACCTTTTTTAACGCGCTCTATACAGCCAGCGCCATAGTTTTGTCCTACAAAGGTTGCCATTGCAAGAGAAATACTCAACAAAGGCAGAATATCAAAACCGTCTATCTTAAGATAGATACCATAACCTGCGATGGTCTCGTAGCCAAAAACATTAACGCTTGACTGAATTAGCACATTTGAAAAACAGATCACGGTGTTCTGCATTCCAGCAGGAATGCCCATACGAAGAATTCTCACTAACATCTGCCTATGGAAACGGATTGCTTTTAAATAGACTCTGCATTCATTTTTTGTAGTCATGACGTAGTGTAATGAGAAGATACAGGCTAAAAGCTGACTGATGTTAGTGGCTATAGCAGCTCCTGCTACTCCCATATCAAAGACAACAATAAACAGTAAATCTAAAACTACATTGATAACTGAAGCATAAGCTAAATAGAGTAAAGATCTTTTGGAATTACCAGAGGCATTTAAAATGCCTGCAATCATGTTGTAGAAGATGGTGAAAATAAGACCAAAAGAGTAGATAAATAAGTAGGTAACAGAGTCATCTAAAATATCTTTTGGAGTATTCATTGACTCTACCATAGGCCTTGTTAACAGCGCACACAGCACGGTTAAAACCACACCTAAAACTAGTGAAAAAGCTAAAGAGGTATGCACTGATCTGAAGACATTACGTCTGTTTTTAGCACCTAAACATTGAGCAATAACAACACCTGCGCCAACTGCTATACCCTGACAACCTGAAATAATTACTGTCACTATCATGGAGGTTGAAGATACTGCTGCTAATGCCTGTGATCCTACGTAGTTACCTACGATAATTGAATCAACAGTTGAATACATCTGTTGCAGGAAATTGCCTAAGATCAGAGGAATAGAAAAGAAAAGCAAGATCTTAAAGATATTGCCTTCTGTCATGAGTGTGATTTTGCTTTTTTGCTTGTCAGTCATAGTCTTAAATAATCTTTTTTGCTTATTGTATGCCAATTTGCAAAATAGTCACTAGTAAGGCACTAATGATCAAGGATTAGACTTGAGACAACATGTATTGAGTGAGGTTAGTTTGAAATGTTTTCAGTATTATCTTGAGAGAGATGTTCTAATATTTCATTAGAAGATTGCTTAAATTTCTCCTCATCATCGACCATAGCACTTAATGAGGCTGTTAACTTTTCAATTTCATCAAGATTTCATTTTATGAATATACTGTAACTATGTAGAAGGCACAAATTGTATAACTTCTTGAAAAGTTGACATTTATCTTCTCCGTGAAATAATTACGGCACAAAATACAACCTAAAAGCTAAGAAATTACCATGCAGACAGATTTAACCAATGGAAGTGTTTTAAAGAACATTGCCTTATTCTCACTACCTTTCTTTTTATCTTATTTCTTACAAACTCTTTATGGTTTAGCTGATCTTTTCATCATAGGTCAGTTCGATGGTGTAGATAGCATTACAGCTGTATCCATTGGTTCACAGATCATGCATATGATAACTGTCATGATTGTAGGTTTATCTATGGGCGCTACTGTATGTATTGCTCAGGCTGTAGGAGCTAAAGATAAAGAGAAGTTAAGATACTGCATTGGTAATACTGTCACCGTATTTTTTATTGTATCTTTGATCCTTACAGGATTGTTGCTGTTCTTTACTGACTTTATTGTAGGTGTAGTAAAAACTCCAACTGAAGCTGTAGCAGGCACCAAAGAGTACCTTATCATCTGCTTTATCGGTATTCCTTTAATCACTGCTTATAACATCGTAAGTTCTATTCTAAGAGGCATGGGTGATTCAAAATCACCTATGTACTTTATTGCTATAGCCTGTGTTGCCAATATCATTTTAGACTATGTATTTATCGGTTATTTTAAGTTAGGAGCAGTAGGTGCAGCCTTAGGTACTACTTTATCTCAGGGCATTAGTGTTATCTGTGCCCTCACCTATATCAATAGAAATAACTCAAACGACTCATTCTCTTTTGCCTATTTAAAATTAAAAGGCAACATTGCCAAAAGATTATTACGCATTGGTATTCCTATCTGCGCTCAGGACGGATTTATTCAGGTAGCCTTCATGGTGATAACCGTCATTGCCAATATGCGTGGTTTAACTGATGCTGCAGCTGTTGGTATTGTTGAAAAGCTCATAAGCTTTATCTTCCTGGTACCATCTTCTATGCTCTCTACAGTATCAGCTATGGGTGCTCAGAATATTGGTGCAGGTAAAATTGACAGAGCTAAACAGACCTTACGCTATGCTATCTTCATTACCTTTATCTTTGGTGTGATTGTAGGAATTCTCTTCCAGTTTATCGCTGAAAACGCCCTTGAACTGTTCACTGAAAATCATTCTGTAATCGTCTCAGGTGGTAAGTACTTACAGGGTTATATTTGGGACTGTATGTTCGCAGGTATTGCCTTTAGCTTCAGTGGTTTCTTCTGTGCTTTAGGAAAATCAGAAATTTCTTTCTTGCATAACTTAATTTCGATTGTAACTTTAAGAGCTCCCGGTGCTTATGTAGCATCAATCATGTACCCTACAACCCTGCTGCCAATGGGGCTTGCTACAGCTAGTGGCTCCTTGCTCTCTGCAATTATCTGTACCATTGCTTATAAGGTTATAGCAAAGAAACTCTAATCTTAAGCGCATATTGATTTAGTAAAATATTTTACTATTACAGGTAATCGTATGCGCACTCTGTTTTGGACTAAATGATGAGAATTGAGGATGAAGTCACTGCTGTTTTAGGAGATAAGAACAAAGCCATCATAGATGGACTTGAAATGTACAACATGCTGTTTGAGAAGAGACTTAACAAGAAGGATCAATAATCTTATGTTTCAAGGTTACGATTTAAAACACTTCTTAAATTCATCATTCCATCAATTCTTGCCTTTACCATTTTAGGCGTTTACTCCGTTGGTGATGGATTCTTCATGGGCAATGCTCTAGGTGATGCTGGTGTTTCTGCTATTAACATTGTCTTCCCTGCTGTAGCATTAACCTTTGCTCTAGGCTCAGGTATTGGTTTAGGTGGTGCTGTAATTTGGTCTATTGAATCAGGACGTGGCAATTTAGAAAAAGCCTATAAGAGTTTAAAAGTTGCCTTAATCTTACTGGCTCTCGTCTCTTTAATTATCACCATCGTGCCTTTTGTATGGATGGACGAAATTCTTGATGTATTAGGAGCTAGAGGTGATGTTGCATCTTATGGCAAGATTTACTTATGGTACATGTTTGGTGCTACCATTATTCAGTTATCAGGCTCAGTCTTTGTACCCTATGAGAGAAACAATGGTGGTGTAACCTATGCAACTTACTTCATGGTCATTGTTTTTATCATGAACAGTGTTCTAGACTATGTACTCATCATGATCTTTCCTTTTGGAATTCATGGTGCTGCCATCGCAACTTTATTAAGCCAGGCAGTTACTATAGTTGGTTGCATATATTACGTTAAAAAACACCAGATGCTAAAGCTTTCAAAGCCTGTAAATGTACAGAAAACCTCACTTAAGATCATGAAAATTGGTATTGCGCAGTTTGGTATCAAGATGTCACCTATGGTCTCTATCTTTTTTATGAACCGCTATTCACTTTATTATGGCAGAGCTTTAGCGGTATCAACCATTTCTTGTATTGAATTCATACTCTTCTTTGTATACTGCGTTCTTCAAGGCGTAGGCGCAGGTGCTCAGCCTTTGATGAGTAGATTCTATGGAGAAAGGAGATTTACTGACTACGCAATTACAAGACGCCTGTCCTTGTTCACAGCGCTGTTTTTAGCAGCTGTAAGTATCGTCATCATTTTTTGTTGCAAGAGATAATTTAGGCAATTTATTTGGTACTTCTGATGAGGCAGCACTTGAGATTGCAATTGCAACTCCTGTGTTCTTAGTAGGTATGTTCTTTTATGCTTACAGCAGGATCTGCTCAAGTGCCTTTTATTCAACTGAGTGTGAAACCATATCTTACGTCTGCATTTATGCCGAACCTATCATGCTTATCGTTTTACTTTTGATTATTCCAAGATTCTACTCACTTACAGGTGTATGGTGTTACCGCAAATTCTTACAGCATGTATCAGCTTTTATCTAAGTAAAAAGAGATAGGAGCAAAGGAGAATAAAACAGTAGAGCTTAAAGGAAAGTTTTAATAAGAACTGATAATTACTACAAGGCCAAGCAATATAGCCTGACCTTGTGATTAAATTACTTTAATTGAGAAATCTTTTACTTTAAAAGATTGTCATCTGTAAAGTAATCAATACGCATTGCGTGCTTTACTTCACTTAAAGTCTGAGCTGCAGTTTCACGTGCTTTAGCTGTACCCTGCTTTAAGATCTCATAAACATCAGGAAGTCTCTTTTCCCAATCACTGCGTCTTTCACGAATTGGGCGAAGTTCTGTCTGGATAACATTGTTTAAGAACTTCTTAACTACCATGTCACCTAAACCGCCACGCTGATAATGAGCTTTTAACTCATCTAGGTTCTTGTAGTCAGGTAAGTACTCAGCAAAATACTCATCCTTGCAGAATGCATCAAGATAAGTAAATACAGGGTTACCTTCAACATGACCAGGATCTTCTCTACGCAGGTGAGTAGGATCTGTGAACATAGACATAACTTTCTTTTTGGTGTCTTCTTCAGTGTCTGATAAGTAGATGCAGTTACCTAATGACTTACTCATCTTAGCTTTACCATCGATACCAGGTAATCTTAAGCATGATTTATTAGTAGGTAATACAATCTTTGGCTCAACTAGGGTCTCACCGTAAACTTCGTTGAACTTTCTTACAATTTCACAGCACTGCTCAATCATTGGCATCTGATCTTCACCTGCAGGAACTGTAGTTGCCTTAAAGGCGGTGATATCTGATGCTTGGCTTACTGGATAGCAGAAAAAGCCTAATGGCAGGCTTGTTTCAAAATTCTTTTGCTTAATCTCTGCTTTTACAGTTGGGTTACGCTGAACACGAGATACAGTTACTAAGTTCATGTAGTAAACAGTAAGCTCAGCTAACTCAGGGATCATTGACTGAATAAAGATATTTGACTTGGTAGGGTCAATACCGCAGCTTAAATAATCTAAAGCTACCTGCATTACATTCTGGCGAACTTTTTCAGGATTATCAGCATTGTCAGTTAAAGCCTGAGCATCTGCGACCATGATATAAACTTCATCGTACTCGCCTGAATTTTGCAGACTAACGCGCTCTTTTAATGAACCTACATAATGACCTACATGTAGGCGGCCAGTTGGTCTGTCACCCGTCAAAATAATCTTTTTCACAATAATCTCCGTTTATTTATTCTTTTGAAAGTTGAATTCAACTTTGAATACGACTTAACCAGATCTTAAATAAGAGGCTGTTTCTGTGTACTATTTTACTAATACAAAAAGGAGTGGTAAACACTTATCAAAAACAGCCCATTATTATGCATGATCTTTAGGAAAAATCAGAATATTAAGCACTGACTGACATGATAAGTGTGAACTCAGAAACAAAAAGATGTAATTAGTAAGAAATAACTAATTATGATTATTCTGTTTAATAATGGCTGAATGTGTAGTACCTGTAATCTCATATGTTCCGTTAAAACATCCAGAATCGGCCTCTTTTATAAATTTTTTCATTTGAGGATTGTACATATCAGCTCAAATTATTAAATCATCAGTAAACTTAGCACATTGCTATTCAGATTCTATCTCTCTTAATGATTTTCCTTTTATATTTTTCCATCTGCAGGTCCGCTGACGCTGTATCCGGTTACGAAATCAGCAGTTGCAGAAGAACTTGAAAATAATATATCCTCAGTCGTAATGTGCTCTTCGTTGACAAGTCCTGATGCTATATGTTTTTCACGAATAGCCTTCATGCCTTTTGACAGGGATTTTCCAGACGTCTTCTCGTTAATTCTCGATCCTTTTAGGACGACAAATCCTTCTGAAGTTATTTCTCCAACGGCATCAGCAGTACCGGTCTTAAGATAAAGAAGATTTTCGTTTCTGTCATGCTGTTGCGAACTGTCATGGCGTAAAGGTTCTAATACTTTGTATCCCATAACGTTAACAAGAACCTTTATATTGTCCAGAAACTCTTCCATTGCAGCAATCTGAAATTCCTTTAAAACAGTATTCTTATATGTGTTTTTTTGTAAGAACTTCATAGCGCCAACTGTTTTGGGCTAAGTCAACAAGCCTGTTCTCAAGATATCTAATCAGGGCCTTGTTAAGGTCACGGCCTGTAAAAATTACTGCTGCATTCCAGTAATATTTTTCTTTTTCTGTAGCCACATCTCTAAGATGCTGCAAAAGACGATCTTTGACGTTCTCAGCTTCACCTATATAAACTGAATCTTCATCGTTTTCTTCATTTTTACAGAATAAAAAATACACTCCCGGTTCCTGAATATCGTCTCTTTTGCAGTCGGAAACTTCTATTCTTGGAATTTTTATTGCCTTGCCGTTCCAGTTGGATAATTCGGCTGTAACGATGCTGTCTGCTGATCAGTTGACAAGAAAAAGTTCTATTGATTTTCCGTGCATAACAGTGTTCACCTACTCTATAGTTTGAAAACTCAGATTTATCCTTTTTTTGACATCAGCACCACAGTCTCCACATGCAAGGAGGAAATAGATTCCATATCAAATAGTTATTTTTTGCACATAAAAAAGTGTACACAAACATCTCAACTACGAGTTAATATGGTGTCATAGTGAACATATCTGCTGTTTTAACGTTCATCAGATATTGCAGATTCAGTTTTGGCACATGCGTGTGCCAAATTACCCCATCAACGTAAACTGCTACAAAAAAGATCAATTCGGAACGCACTGCGTTCCAAGTTGGAAAAACGGCATAAAACTTACGCATATTTCTCAGTTTCAGAAGCAGCTACGACTATTTCAGTCGGAAATAACATGTATTTTTTCCGGTACCCTCGCGCTTTAATTCACCCGATGCAACCATATTTCTAAGAGCACTTTCAACTGAGCTTATACTTAATGAAGGACATTGTTCTCTGATATCCTGTTTTGTAAATCGGCCAATTTTATTCTGAGTTGCCATTCTTACCTTTTCTATGGCTGAATGTTTTGTTTCAACAATGGCAAATCTGTCAGCAAAATCTCTATAAGCTGAAAGAATAGTACCAAGAAGGTATTTCACAAACGGAATAGGATCGTCTTGTCCTTCATGCCAGCCATTCTGCGATGCAGCAAGTGCATCATAATAGAGATCTTTATTCTTGGCTATTTTGGCCTCTAATGAAATATACTTGCCAACGTAAAATCCGCTCCTGTAAAGAAGAAGCGTTGTCAGAAGTCTGCTCATTCTGCCATTACCGTCATTAAAAGGATGAATGCACAGGAAGTCATGAATAAAAATCGGTATAGCAATTAACGGCTCCAATTCCATATTTCCGATGACGCGATTATACTCTTCGCAGATACGATCCAGAGCCTCCGGTGTTTCATAAGGAGCAAGAGGTATAAATAGTGTTTCTGTATGTCCGTCAGGATATGTTGCACTAATATAATTCTGTACCGTTTTTGTTCTTCCTGCTATAGGGTTATTCATATGGCTGTACAGGATTTTGTGCAGTTGCAGAATGTAATTTCTGGTAATGGGGATTGCATCAAAGCTTTCATGGATAATTCCCAAAACATCTCTGTATCCGGCTATTTCCTGTTCATCACGATTTTTAGGAGTAGTTTTTTCTTCGACAAGCTGTCTGATGCGGGTACTGGTGGTTACTATTCCTTCTATGGCATTTGACGCTTCTGTACTTTGAATTTTCGCTATTTCTACCAGTTTTTCCAGCTCTTGAGGGCGTTGTTTCAGATACATTTCCTGCTTTCCGACTTCACGATATATAGCCGCAATTAATCCAAGAAGCTCAGAATCCCACTTTTGGTCTTTGATCAATGAATAATTAAACTGTCGCATTCCCCTACCTCTTTTCCCTTAAATTATAGTATAAAAAAAGGGAATAACGTAAGTAATAAGGGAATAAACCAAACTTTTTCAAAAAAATCTTACCCAAGATCTTTAGCAAAACGCCGAAGATCTTATTTAAAATTAATGAGTTATTTTAAAGCTCTAAGTTATTAATCGTAAAGATTAGTAGCCTTGAGTTAAGATCTTTAAAAATTTGATATACAAAACAATAAGATAGTTTTTGACCACTGGTTAAAAAAGTCTGATTTAAGGCTTAATTTTCCAGAAAACTGGACGATTGAAGAGAAATGGCAGATAAGTTAGTTAACTTATTGATTTAGATAATAAAAATTTGGCTTTCCGTGATATAATTAACCCGTATTTTGTCGATCTAGTTACATAACGAAATAAAATTTAAGGAAGTACCGCATAAAAACGGGCTACCTTCTTTTGTTGTGGTGTCATAGTTACATATTATTATGTAACCATATAGAGTAATGTTATGGCTGTTATAGATGTTCCTCAATTACCACCTTTGTTGTTCAATAAGAATGGCAAGTACACTTATGTATGTACTTATAAGAACCATTGGGATCCTAAGTTAGGACGTTCTGTTAGAACCAAAGGAGAGAATGTTACTGTTGGCAAGATATTAGGTGGTGAGCTTACAGGCAGGATCATCTGGGCTGAAGACTTTATAAAACAGTTTCACATACTTTCTGTGTTAAAGACAGAAAGAGTCGTTGATAAATTTAAATCCAAAGGCAAGCTTACACGTTATAAACTTGAGTTCTCTCAGGCTGATGAGCTTGAAGACATCGAAGACAACACTTTATTCGTCAGAAAGGCAAAGGAGCTTAGAGTGGTCCATGCCGGAGCTACCTGGCTACTTGATGAGGTTATAGCAGATACACCATTATCAAAAGCACTTAGAGATACCTTTAATACCTGCAATTCAACACAAAAGCTTCTGTCTTTGGCTTATTTCAAGATATTAGAGCCTGAAAAGGCAATGTACCTGTATGAGGATTTTGCCTTAGCTACAAGACTTCCATACCACAGACCTTTAGACATAGGCTGCATTACCAGGTTCTTACAGCATGTTGACTCAGCAAAGCTTGATAAATTTTTTGTAAAACTCAATCAGTATTGTATTTATGAAGAGGAAAAGCAGAAGAATAACGTCTACTACGCTCTGGATTCAACCTCTATCTCCACCTGTGCCAAAGAGCTGGATTTTTCTGAATGGAGACATAACAAGGATGGTGATTTGTTAAAGCAAATCAATATCGTAATGCTTGTAAATCAGAAAACAGGCTGTCCTTTGTATTACAGAGTCTATTCCGGAGCAACTCCTGATGTATCAACTGTATCACACCTGTTAAAGGAATACTGTCGCATGGGATTTAACCGCAGTGCGATCCTTGTTGCTGACAGAGGTTATGGCTCTGTTAAAAATATTCACCACCTGTATCAGGATAACCAGAGTTTCCTTCTTAATATGCGAACCTGCTTTTCCATCTGTAAGAATCTCATTGTTAAGAACCTAAACGCTCTGCTTGATGACTGTAACTATAGTCTTTCACTTAGTCAGAGCGTAGTAACGGAGAAATTAAAATGGAACTATCCTCTAAACTGTAATACCAATACTAAAAGAGCCAGACTCAAGGGAGATATGTATGTGCATATTTACCTTAATCATGAACTTCGCAACAGCACTGAAGATACATTCAGAAGAACTCTGGCTAAGCTTCTGGATAAAAAGAAAACTGATGAAAAGTCTCTTACTCAGGAAGAAAAGGATTTCCTTGAGAAATACACCTCTACTGATGACAACGGAGGTGTCTTTGTTTCCAGCACAGCCAAATTTGAATATATGCTGGGCAAAGGTGTCCGTGTTCTTGTCTCAGACATCATCTCCGATCCTGTTGAAGCAGACAGAGCTTATAGAGAACGTAATGAAATTGAACTAGGCTTTAGAAAATTAAAAGACTTTACCGGTGCCAGAAGACTGCATATTTCATAGTCTAAAACTCTTACAGGAAAGATATTCGTTCATTTCCTTGCCTGCAGTATTCTCTGTATGCTCAGATGCAAGATTGACAAAGCCAAAGATGAAGGTAAGAGCTTACCTTATGATTCAACTGTTAAGATGCTGTCTGCTCTGTCCAACATAACTCAGACCATATTCCCTGATGGAGGCTATTTCTCTGAGGTTGTAGGCAAGAAGAAGGACCTTTTAAAGGCTCTTGATATTGAATTGCCTGAATCTGAAATGAACGTTGTTTATGAAGAAGATGAAAATGCCCAAAAAGCTGAAGATTACGTCGACGACTAGTTTTATTTAGGCAAAATAAATACCCAGATCTGTGTCTGAGGATTTTTTTATACATTTATATAGTTACATAAAAAAGTAACAAAGAATGGGGAGTTAGGTTTCAAATCCAAACCACCTAAAAAACCCGGAAATACGCCACTTTCAGGCACTTATTTATCTTTCCTTGACATCAAACAGACCGTCTCGACATGAGATGAATATGGGAACATGTCAAACCCCTGAACTTCCTCTATTTCAAAACCGTTGTCATGAAGTGTCTTCAAATCGCGCTCTAAAGCCTTTAATGAGCAGAATATATAGGCAAGTCTTAGCGGAGACTTTAATTTTGCCAGAGCTCTGCAGGCATCCTCGCCGATACCTACTCTTGAAGGATCACAGATGATCGAGGCGATGTCATTTTTCTTTATAAGAGAACCGATAACATCTCTGATGTCCCCGACAATAAATTCCGTATTGCTGATATTATTCAACTTTGCATTATCTTCGGCAGCTTTTATTGATTCAGGTACAATCTCAACACCAGTCACTTTCTTAAAGTTCTCAGACAGAGGTAAAGTCATGGTTCCTACACCGCAACAGAGATCAAGAGCTGTTTTATTACTGTCTCTACCACAGAAAGACACAGCCTTCTTGTACATTATTTCAGCCACAGGGTAATTCACCTGCAGAAAAGTAAACGGACCTGCCTTATAGTTAAAACCGCAAAGCTCAAGAGTGATCTCTTCCTTACCCGATATCAGTATCATTTTTTCTGACAGGATCTTGTTTGAATTACTTTCATTCACATTAAGATACAGTGAATCAACCCTGTCTTTAAACTGAGATCTCAGTCTGTCTATAAAAATCTCTGAAGGCGCTTCTGACACCACTAAAACAACCATTTTTTCTTTTATGGTGTCACGCAGAAGTAAAGAGCGCAAAAGGCCTTTCTGTGACTTTTCATCATATACAGATATGTTCTCACCAGTAAAAAAGGAACAGAGATCATTTGCAAATGAAGAGAACCACAAAGGTTCTAATGAACAGCATTCCACAGCTACAACCTCGTGGGAATGAACCTTATAAAAGCCGTTTACGACCTTTTCATTCAAAAATGCAAAATAACGTATGCTCTTATAGCGTGATGGAACCGAAAGATCTGCTCTCTGAACTGTTTTTAAATTACAGCTGTCAATGCCGGCTCTCTTTAGGGCCTGAGCAATCATTTCCTGTTTGCGTTTTAAAGTGCCTTCATAGCTTATAGGTCCAAAAGACATCACAGACTGCAGCGATTTGTCCTTATAGTCGACTCTGTCAGGAGATTTCTCAGTGATACTGATTACTGTACCAGGTCGTCTTTTAGAGCCGTTTGCAAAAGGATCACCTATTTTTGCAAGAACAGTTTCTCCGTCGATCACACCTTCAAGGTAGATTTCACTGTTTTCAAAATAAGCTATACCCTGACCTTTGTCGTTTAACTTTTCAACATAAAGTTCAACTGGATCTCTGTACTCTTTAAAAGCGATCTGTTTTATATTTTTAGACATGATTAAAAGCGTTTCGTGATTATTTTTTGCGTTGTCACTGAATTTTTTCTAAGTTTACACTAAGATTGAATGCATAAGATTAACATATACAAAGTTTTAAATAAAAAGGATCATCCTATGAGTAAGAATTTAATTCTAATTGGATATACTTGTCTTGGAATGTTGTGTGCAGCTACTTTAAATGCCTGCACCAATCCAGTTTCAGAAGCTGGTACGGTTAACACTTATTATGAAGGTACCATTACCGGTATTGAAGCAATTGATATTGCCAATAAAAAGAACGATAACACCTCAAATACTATTTTAGGTGCCGTAGGCGGAGCTCTTTTAGGAAATCTTATAAGCAAAAACAGCACCGGCACTGCCGTAGGCGCGGGATTAGGAGCCTTAGCAGCAGGTTCCGCATCAAAATACATGGACAGACATGACGGTGTAAGATTAACCATTGATTCAGACAATGGTCCATTGATTGTCGATATGCCTTTCTCATGCAAATATGCTGTAGGCAAAAAGGTACGTTTAATCTCAGGTAGCTCACAAGGATCTGTAATGGTTAAACAGAACGGACGTTATGTAACAGCAACTGAAGACAGCTATACTAAGTGCCCTGCTGTTTACAATGCAATTAAAAACAATTAGTCTTTTTTGGAAGGATTAAGTGGTGGCCCATTCCTGACTTGAACAGGAGACCAAACGATTATGAGTCGTCTGCTCTAACCAACTGAGCTAATGGGCCATTGTTCGAGGGGTTATTTTACAGGTTACCCTCTCTCCCGTCAAGATTTTAAATCTTTACTCAAAATCTCCTTCTGGATCTGAGTGTACTCAGATAAAGCATCCATCTTACCTTGGCTCATCTCCACACTAAGGATTTTGGCTCTGTCTTTTAGAGGCTTTGTTATAACTTCACTTAAGATATCTGCAAAATACTCTATTCTGTCCACATAAGGGATCTCCCTAATCTCACCACCTGATTCAAAGGTAAGATTCAGTGGAGCACTGATTAACAGCCTTACAATCTTTTCATAAGCTGTCTGGCGAGTCTGTTCAATGAATTTAGCTGGAGTTATATCAGGAGTTTTTGCAATGATCTTCAATAAACCTTCTAACTCATCTGCACCCTTTACGCCTAATCGTTTGCACAAAGCTACAAACTCATCTAGTGCAAACTCTCTTTGTACATTAGAGACCACAGTAGGCTGCTGAATAATAAAGGCCATGAGTTTTCTCATAGGAGTTTTAAAGAAGTCCCTTGAGACCTCATTTTTAGCAATCTGTTCCTGTTCTTTTTTCTCTTGAGCTACATAAGCTCGAGGCTGTTCAACATGAGTTTGCTTTAGCATGTCATAAAGCTGATTTTCAGAAATGCCTGATGGCTTTGAGAGCAACTTTAAAGCAACCGACTGTAATGAAACTAAAGGAATAGCTTTAATCAGCTTTATGGTGTCTGAGATAAAGTTTGATAAAGAATTAGGATCTTTTAAATCATAGCTTTGAGACTTATGTACTATCAAAAACTCGGGATAGCTCATAGCTTCATCTAAGAACTTTACAAAAGCACCTAAGCCTTGCTCTCTTACTAAAGAATCAGGATCATGCTCTGGAGGCAAGAATGCAAAACGAATTTCTTTACCATCCTGCAAAATTGGAGTTACTGTTTCTAAGGCATGCCAAGCAGCATGACGACCTGCGCTATCTCCGTCATAACAGCACACAACTTTGTCAGTGTAACGGAACATCTCTTTAATCTGCTCAGGTGTAGTTGCTGTACCTAATGAAGCTACAGCATAGGTACAACCTGCCTGTCGCACTGAGATCACATCCATATATCCTTCAACAACCACAATACGTGGTGGACGGTTGTTATTTGCTTTTAAGACCTCATATAGACCAAATAACTCATTACGCTTACGGTAAATAGGAGTTTCTTTGGTGTTCATGTATTTAGGCTTGTCATCGCCCATGGTTCTGCCACCAAAACTGATGATCCTGCCTCGTCTGTCAAAGATAGGGATCATGACACGGTTACGGTACATAGAGTGCACACCGTAGTCGTTGCGCACTAACATACCTAAATCAATTAACTTCTGCTCTGTTTTAGGATCCTGACATAACCTTTCTTGCAAAAAATGAGGATTTTTAGGAGCAAAACCTAAGCGACACTTTAAGATAGTATCTCGTGTCAAACCACGATTTTTTGAAAAATACTCAAGACCAGGAGCGCCTTCAGGTGAGTTTAATACCTGAGTATATAAGGTCGCACATCTGTCCATGAGGTCGTAATACTCTTTTTGCAGATCGACTTCTTCTTTGGAACGGGTATTAGTTGTGTCATATTCAACGGTTAAACCTGCATTTTGAGCAATTTCTTCAACTGCCTCAGGAAAACTCAGGTTCTTTAATTTCATGATGAAATCAATGACGTTGCCATGCTCTTTACAGCCAAAACAGTAAAACATCTGCTTTGCTGGTGTGACACTAAATGAGGGAGTCTTCTCATGATGAAATGGACAGCAGCAGGTATAGTTTGCGCCTGACTTTTTTAAAGTTACATACTGACCTATGACCTTTTCAATAGGAACATTTGGCAGTAACTTTTCGGTAATAAAACTTTTCTTGATAAACGGCATGGCAAACTCTTTAAGGTATCTCTTAATACTGTCTTACTTCCCTGATTTTTAACAGCATTTTACTTAACATAAAGTTAACGATTACTGTGTATTATATGAACATTCAGGCTGTCTTGATAGCGACTAATATAACCGACAATTAATACAAAAATGGTAGAATAGTGTCAAAAAATACGAATTTTAAGAACTTTTTTTAATATTTCCCAAATTTAAGCTGTTTTAAAGCTACGATAATTGCACTTTTACGGAAAACAAATGTCTACATACATCTTTGGTGATCTTCACGGCTGTTATGATGAATTTACAGCTCTTTTGAAAAATATCAACTACAACGAAAACGAAGATGAACTAATCTTTACTGGTGATTTAATAGGAAGAGGTCCAAAGCCTGTTGATACTTTAAATTTAATCACTGCGTTAAAGGCAAAACACCCAGGACGAATTCACTCTGTTTTAGGCAATCATGACTTAAACTTTTTAGCTGTTTTCTATGGCTATCACAAAGCCAAAGCTAAAGATAATTTAGATGTGCTCCTAAACGCTCCAAAGCTTAATGACTATATTGAATTTTTTAAAAGCACCCCCCTTTTATATGTTGATCCTGAGAAAAAAATAGCTGTAGCTCATGCTGGTATCTATCCTAAATGGACAATTGATGAAGCGCAAAAACACACCAATGTCATTTCAAAAGTATTAAAAGATCCTCTGCATACAAAAGTCTTATTAGCAAATATGTATGCAGATCATCCTGATCATTTTGAAGAGCAAATGCTGTCATCAGATCTTAACTACTGGAGATTTATCGTAAGCGCCTTTACAAGAATGAGATTATGCTCAAAAGAACTTGTACTCGATTACGGTCATTCAGACTGCACTGTAATTGAGGCTCAAAAGGACAATATCTATCCTTGGTTTAACTTTGGTTCTCCTTTTGAATACAAAAGGGAGAACTTTACGCTGTTCTTTGGTCACTGGGCAGCTTTAAATGCTCAATGTGACAGAGAACATGTTGTAGCTTTAGATACTGGCTGTGTTTGGGGCGACAGACTTTCCTGCTACGCACTCGAAAAACAAGAAAAAATTTCAGTTTTATCACTTCAAAAGAAAAGAGAATCTAAATAGTTAGATTTTTCTACTAACATTTTACTTAGTTAACATCTCATCTTCTAAAGCAGTATTTTGTTTTAATACTGCTTTTTTATTTATTTTCAAAAAATTAAATAAAATTTTTGAAATTTTATTTCATTATCATCTTTATCACTTCTAAAGACTTATCATTTTGTTGATCATTTTTGTGCATAATTTTAATTTTTTACACAAATTTGAAATTTAATAAATTTGTTTTAATAATAATCTAACATTTTAGTTTTACTATAATAAGCTAGGGTCATTCTAGTAAATAATTCACCTTTTACATACATTTAAACATATAAGTTAGTTAAATCATAACAATCGTACAAGCTTGAGTAAGTGCACTTAAGGTGTACAGATATACGTAAATAACTATGGTGTTCATTATGGAAAAGACAGAAAAAATCATCCGCACAGCTATATTCTCGTCTGTAGGATATCTCTGTGCTGGAATTGCAGTTTCTCTTTTTGCAGGTATTAACCTCTGGTCTCAATTTTTAGAAACCGATGAAACTGTGTTTTCACTTGCAGTGGTTCTAACTTTCATACTCTCTGCAATTGCAGGTATTGTGCTAATTCGTTATCTGGTACCAAAGATTGGCGCTAAGACTGTTTATGAACAGGATATCTTAGTTGCCATGATTGGAATGCTCTTTATTGCACTTGCAATTAACATTGCCATGCTCTTTGTAGGCGTCATAGTCTGCACTGGTGCTTTAGCAGTGTTCTTCTATGAGAACTTTACAAGACAGTTAAACTTTGTAAAAGAGCTCAATCACTCAAAGCTTAATCAGCGTAAACAAAGCAAGTCTAAAGTCTTTTACCTTTCAGGCTGGGCACTAGGTCCTATCATTGCAGTACTTGCTATCTCTATCTTTTCAAACCTAATTGGTGTTCTTACTTTAAGAATTCTCTTTGCCCACTTTATCGTGCTCTCTTTTTGGTTATGGATACAGCGTTTAGGTGTTCATGAAGCATTTGAAGATGCACCTACTGCTCTTTTAGCTCATCTGCAAGAAGATGCATCAACTAATGTGAAAACAACTGCTGATATTACTAATAAAGAGACTTCAACTGACAAAGCTTACATACAAGATGGCAATAAGAGTCATGATGCTACTGCAAAGGACAATAAAGATACTTCTGTGGACAGTAATGAAAAGGTAAAGGTCTCTTCTTGTAATCCTTCAGATAAGACAGCCCAAACAGAGTCTAATGTGACAGACAAATCTCAGAATAACTAAAGGATAACAAATGAAAAACGTTTATAAACTCCTAATGCTATCTGTACTGTTACTAGCATCGCCATATGCCCTTGCAGAAGAACCTTTATTTACAAGATACACTTTCTATGGCATTCGCTATGAGATGATTATCTTTGCGTTAATGTTAGTAGGCGTTGCAGTCTTTTACACCAAGACCATGAAGGTAGCTATCATCGGGCTACTCTCATTGTGCTTTTATAAATACGAATTTACTGACGGCTTTTCTGTAATAAAAAAACTAATTGGCTATGTAAATACTGATGGTCAATTTGTAAGTGGCTCTTGGAATACTTATCTAAACCTAGCTTTAATGCTGCCTGGATTCTCAGTATTAGCAAAAGTATTCGAAGACTCAAAGTTACCTTCAATAATTCCCCGTTTTCTGCCTAAAGGTCACTGGGGTGGCTTTGCACTCTTACTGTGTATATTTGTACTAAGTACCTTCTTAGATAATATTGCAGCAGCCATGATTGGTGGTTCAATTGCCATGATCGTCTTTAAAGGTAAGGTACATATTGGCTTTGTCGCTGCAATTTGTGCAGCCTCAAACGCAGGTGGTGCAGGCTCCGTCGTAGGAGATACCACAACTACTTTAATCTGGATCTTTGGTAAAGATCCTTTGGTTTTAGCACATGCTTTCTTACCTGCAACTGTAGCTATACTAGTAGTAGCTTACTTTGCTTCAAAACAGCAGGAAAAATACCATCCTATTACTACAGAAATAGAGAGCAACATCACTGTCGATAAAAAGAAACTCTCGGTTGTAGGCTTAATCTTAATTGGTGCTATCAGCTTTAATTATTTCTTTGAGTTTCCGGCTTTAGGTATCTGGATTGCAATTATCTTAGGAGAGATCATTACAAGAGTTGATCTTAGAGTTGTAAAGTCATCCTACGAGAGTACTGTCTTCCTGGTTGCTTTAGTATTCTGTGCAGAATTAGTGCCTATTGAATCAGTTCCTGATGCTTCCATTCTATCTACCATGGCTATAGGTTATGTTTCAGCTGTATTTAACAACATCCCATTAACGCAACTGTGCCTAATCAAGGGTGGTTATGACTGGGCACTTATTTCCTATGCTGTAGGCTTTGGTGGCTCTATGATCTGGTTTGGTTCATCAGCAGGTGTTGCAGTCTGCGATATGTTCCACAAAGCTCGCAGCTTCGTTAACTGGTTACGTTATGGCTGGCATATACCATTTGCCTTCATGGTAGGCTTTGGTGTTTACCTTCTAGTTTTAGGATGGGATCCTATGAAGGGCAATCCACCAGATCAGATGCCAGAACCTGTTTCATATTCACAGAGTATTGGTAACAGTCAGATCCACAATGCAAAGCATCATAATGCTCAAGATCTAAAAGTAGAACAGGTAGAAAAAGAATAAAAGCTTATAAGTTAGGCAGTTTTTAGGGAGCTTCAATGCTCCCTATTTTTTTTATTTAATCCAGGTTTGGAAGTGGTAGTCAAATCCACACTTGTCTGAATGGAAAGCTACATCATCATGTAGTTTAAATGGATATTTAGTAAAATCAGGGAATTTAGTGTCGCCTGCAAATTCCTTGTCGATAGTAGTCAGATGCAGAGTTGATGCTAATGGTAAAGCCTCAGCATACATACGAGCACCACCTATTACCATCAGAGTCTTATCTCCTACAAGAGCTATTGCCTCTGCTAGTGACTTTACTACAGTAAGACCTTCAACCTCTTTTGTGAAGGTTGAACTTACCATGATGTTCATTCTGTTTGGAAGAACACGACCAATAGACTCAAAGGTTCTTCTGCCCATAACTACAGGGTGCCCTGTAGTTATTTCTTTAAAGTGCTTAAGATCTTCGGACAAATGCCAAGGGATCTGACCTTCATTGCCAATAACAAAGTTCTTTGCAATCGCTACAATAATTTGAATATCGGCCATGATTAGTTCCTATAGATAAACTCTGGACCTTCATCATCGTCAAAATCGTCATCATCGCGATTATTTTCACGAACTTCAGGCTCAGTCCAGATGAATTCTTCAGCTTTTGGCTTCTCAGGCTCTTCAAGCTCTTTTTGCTTAACCTCATCCACAAGATCTTGTAGTGCATAGATAAGATCATTTACACCGGTCTTAGCTAGGCCTGAAATGATAAAGGTTCTCTCAGGCTTTACTTCAGCAGATGATGCGATCTTCTCTAAAATTTCCTGTGCTTCTTCTTCAGTACCTAAATCAACCTTATTGGCAACTAACCAGCGAGGCTTGTTGTAAAGCTCATGAGCGTACTGCTTAATCTCATTTTCGATGATATTAGCGTTTTCTACAGGATCAGAACCATCAATAGGATGAATATCAACTAAGTGAACTAAAACACGGCAACGCTCTAGGTGCTTTAAGAAGCGGTGACCAAGGCCTGCGCCTTCTGATGCGCCTTCAATAAGGCCAGGAATATCCTCAATTACAAAAGAACGTCCCTGTGAAGTTTTAACTACACCTAATGATGGGACTAAGGTAGTAAATGGATAATCAGCAACCTTTGGTTTTGCTGCAGATACAGCTCTTACAAAGGTAGATTTACCGGCATTAGGTAGACCTACTAAACCTACGTCTGATACTAACAGCATCTCAAGCTTTAACTGACGACGCTCACCAGGAGTACCGTTAGTCTTCTGTCTTGGAGCCTGATTAGTAGCTGACTTGAAGTGAGTATTACCAAAACCATGACGACCGCCACGAGCTACGCATAATACATCGCCTTCTTTTCTAAGATCACCAATAACCTCACCGGTTGAAACGTCGGTTACACGAGTTCCTACAGGAACTAAAAGGATCTTGTCCTCTCCGCGAGCACCAGTACAATCAGCAGTACCGCCGTTTTCACCACGACCTGCCTGATAAAATTTAGTAAATCTATAATCAACTAAAGTATTGAGATTTACGTCAGCTTTCATGTAAACGTCGCCACCGTCACCACCGTCACCGCCATTAGGGCCACCACGAGGCACGTACTTTTCACGTCTAAAGCTAACAATACCGTTACCACCATCACCAGCTTCTACGCGGATTATGGCTTCATCAACGAATTTCACCTTATGATCCTCCAGATTACAAGATGGCAGCAGGCATGCGCCACTTTACTTATTTGATACTGATAAAAAATCAATACAGACTAAAAAGGCCCGCATCTGCGAGCCCTTTTATTGTAAACCAAATTCGGTATTACTGCTGAGTCTCAACGATCTCAACGAACTTGCGGCCCTTAGCGCCACGAGTTACGAAGGTAACTTTACCGTTTGCCTTAGCAAATAATGAATCATCCTTTGCTAAACCAACGTTTGCACCTGCGTGGAAGTGTGTACCGCGCTGACGAACGATGATGCTACCAGCTGATACAGTCTCACCAGCGTAAGCTTTAACGCCTAAACGCTGAGCATTGGAATCGCGGCCGTTACGAACGGAACCACCAGCTTTCTTGTGTGCCATTTATTCCTTTCTCCTAACTAAATTACTGCTGAATACCAGTAATCTGTAAATCGGTAAACCACTGACGATGGCCAGTAACCTTCTGGTGGTGCTTACGACGACGGAACTTAACAATCTTAACTTTCTCGCCACCGTGTGCGCCTAAAACCTTAGCGGTAACCTTTGCACCATCTAAGTATGGAGCGCCAACTTTGATATTGGTGCCATCTGATACTAATAGAACTTTATCTAGTTCGATATCGCTGCCAGCCTGGGCATCGAGTAGCTCAACGCTTAGCACGTCGCCCTCGGAAACCTTGTGCTGCTTGCCGCCGCAAAAAATAACTGCGTACATGCTCAAACTCCGGGTAAATGCAGGAGTTCTGCTCCCGCAATCAATTAAAACTGTGCCCACTTGGGGCGATAATGGGTCATTATTTTACAGACAAAATAAGTAAATTGCAAGTCTTCTGACAAGACTTGCACTTATTAATTATCTCTGGATTACGCTTTTTCATTAATACATGTAGTTTAATGCATTAATCGACCTACAAAAAGCGGTATGAATTTTATAGCTTATTCAGTGCAATTTCAAGATTTTTATTAATTCATGCACTAATCACTCATTATTCGATGTTACAATTACACTATCTTATGAGAGTTATAGCATGTATACAGTTGATAATGAAATAAAAAACGACTTAGATAAAGTCGAAGAAAACCTATCTACACTCCTGTCAGGTTCTGCCTATGAAGCAAATGTAAATGCAATGTGCCAGCATGTAGTAAAAGCTGGAGGCAAAAGAATCAGACCTAGATTATCAATCTTATCCTGGCATGCCTTAAACTCACAGAATAATTCTCAAAACTATGAAAGAATGCTTAAGTTTGCCTCAGCAACCGAGCTTCTTCATACAGCAACACTAGTTCATGACGATGTCATCGATAAAGCAACTATAAGACGTGGTGTAAGCACTTTAAATGATACAGAAGGCAATCATGCTGCTGTATTAGCTGGTGACTACTTATTTACCCGTTGTTTCTTCTGCTTGCATGATGTTCAAGAACCCAAGCTTTTCTCTCTAGTCAATGAGACCCTTGCTGCCTTAGTAATGGGTGAAATCAATCAGCTTCATAATCAGGGAGATTTAAATATCTCAATTCAAGATTACGAACAGACTATCTATTGCAAAACAGGTGCCCTCTTTGAACTTACCACCTCAGGTATTGCAGTTTTAGAAAAGGCTCCAGAAAATATTGTTAATGCTTTAAAAGAGTATGGCAAACAGTTAGGTATTGCCTTTCAGGTAGCTGATGACATGCTAGATTATTCTTCTAGTACTCAAACTTTAGGCAAGTCTATAGGTGAAGATCTTGAAGATGGCAGAATTACCTTACCTCTAATTTTAGCTTTAAAGAACACCTCTGATAGAAAGTCTCTTGAAAAAGCCATTAAAGATTGTGATTTAGCAAAGGTATTAACCTTTATTAAAGAAACTGACTCTTTATCTAAATGTCGAAATTTTGCTTTTGAAGCTGTCGAAAAAGCTAAAAAAGCTTTAGAGATTTTAGAGGATTCACCTTATAAAGAGATGCTAGTTGAACTTGCTAAAAAAGCAGCTAACAGATCAAAATAACTATACGCAATGCTCTAGTTATTCTTTTAAAACCACTGCTATGGCTTTTATTATCTTATCTGGTATCAGACAATGAATTCTAGCCTACACCTTAGCACTAAATAATAATGCCATGCAGATGGTCAACTTCGTGCTGTACGATCTGAGCAGAAAAGCCTGATAACTTCTTAGACTTCTTTTTGAACTTATGATCTTCATACTCAACTACAATGCTCTTGTAACGAGTAGTCTTTCTTACACCTTCTAAAGATAAACAACCTTCTTCAGTTTCATAAGGATCATGTTTTTCTACAATCATAGGATTATACATAATCACCAGAGTCTGATGGATGTTAACTGCAATAATATTGAGTGAATGACCAATCATGTTAGCAGCAAGTCCTACACAGTTTTCACTGTTATGCTCTAGAGTATCTAATAAATCTACAGCTACCTGTTTGTCTTTAATGGAGGCGTTAACACTTGGGATCTTTAAGAACTCTTCGTCTTTGACAATATCTCTAATCATGTTTTGCTCTTTAAATTCTTTACGGTTTTAGTTTTTTACTTGCAAAAAAGGCCTAGTCATCACTGAGAAGGCCTTTTAGCTTTAATTTGTTTACTAAAGATTAATCAGCAAAAGGATCATCTAAGTAAATGGTCTGATCTCTTTCAGGACCAGTTGATAAAATTGCAACCTTAGCACCTGATAACTCTTCTAGACGTTTGATGTACTTCTGAGCATTTACAGGTAAGTCTTCCCACTTGGTTACACCAAAGGTTGACTCTTTCCAACCAGGCATTGACTCATATACAGGAGTTATACCTTCATACTCGTGAGCTGATAAAGGAGGTAACTGACGAATTGAACCGTCCTTCATCTTGTAAGCAGTACAGATCTTAACTTCATCCATACCGTCTAATACGTCCATCTTCATTAAAGCTAAACCTGTTAATGAATTGATGGTTACAGCACGACGCATTGCAACAGCATCATACCAGCCAGTACGACGTGGACGACCAGTTACAGCACCGAACTCAGCACCGCGCTTACGGATACCTTCACCTACTTCGTCATTTAACTCTGTAGGGTATGGACCGCCACCTACACGAGTGGTGTAAACTTTAGCGATACCTAAAACATAATCAATATCTAAAGGACCAGCACCAGAACCGGTAACACAGCCACCAGCTACAGTATTTGATGAAGTAACAAATGGGTAGGTACCATAATCGATATCTAAGAATGTACCCTGAGCGCCCTCAAATAAGATCTTCTTATTTGCCTTACGACCTTCAGCTAAGATCTCTGAAACATCAGCTACCATCGCTAATAAACGATCACGGATACCTTCTACATAAGCTAAAACAGACTCATATGAAACCTCAGGCTCATTGTAGTAATTCTTTAACATGAAGTTTCTGTAATCTAATAAGCTCTTTAGGCGAGACTTAAAGTTCTCCATATCATAAAGATCACCTACGCGAACGCCTCTACGAGCAACCTTATCCTCATAGCATGGACCGATACCACGACCTGTAGTACCAATAGCATTCTTACCACGTAGTTTCTCAGCACCTTTATCGATAGCAGGATGAATTGGTAACAATAAAGCACTAGCGCCTGATACCTTAATTCTCTTTTCTACATCTTCAACGCCAGCCTTATTTAACTCCTCGATTTCTTCGAAAAGAGCACCTGGGTTCACTACGACACCAGATCCGATAAGGCATAAGCATGATTTGTGTAAAATTCCTGATGGAACTAAACGAACCACTACCTTCTTATTGCCTACAACTAAGGTGTGACCTGCATTGTTGCCACCCTGGCTGCGAACTACTATGTTAGCCTTTGAAGTTAATAAATCAGCGACTTTACCTTTACCTTCGTCGCCCCATTGTGTACCAAGCACAATCACATTGTTAGGCATTATTTATTCCTCGTTGAAGAACCCTAGTTGTAAAAAAAATTCACCGAACTTAAGATTATACATAATTATGGTTTACTTGTACCATTTGCATCATTAAAGAATTTGAAAAATTCACTATCTGGCTGTAATACAAGTGTATCTTTACCCTTCATTGAATTCTTATAAGCGTCCATTGAACGTAAGAACTCAAAGAGTTTTGGATTCTGTTTGTAGGCTTCAGCATAAATTCTGGTAGCTTCAGCATCACCTTCACCGCGTAGTGAGCGAGCCTGTCTTTCAGCTTCTGCAATCTTCACTACAACTTCTCTATCAGCATGAGCCTTAATTGCCTCAGCTTCTTTGCGACCCTGTGATCTGTGCAATTTAGCTACAGCATCACGCTCAGCTCTCATACGCTGATAAATAGAATTTGAAACCTCTGGAGGTAAGTTAATCTGTTTGATACGCACATCAACAATCTTGATTCCTAAAGCTTTAGCAGAAGCACCGATGTCTTTTAGAGCATTCTGCATCACTTCATCGCGCTTTGACTGACTTACAGTAGCCTCAGGAGTTGTCTCCTGGGTATTAGCAGCAATCTCAGTAGTGTTGTCGGCTGCAGCCTCATTTTGAGAATTATCAACAACTGTATCAAAATCACTCTCTTCTAGAGCTGCATCCTGCCCATTGTTCTGACCTGACACGATCTCATGAATAGTCAAACGACCGATCTGACTTCTTAAAGAGTTGTTAATACGTCTGCGTAATAACTCTTCTGCCTGTAACTTATTGCCACCTGCGGTGGTTAAATAATAAGTTGCAGCATCTAAAATCTGCCACTTAACATAAGAGTCGATGATCACATCTTTTTTCTCTGAAGTTACGAATCTGTCAGCTGATGAGCTGATAGTCTGAATACGTACATCAAGATCTTTTACATGATCAATAAATGGAGCTTTGATATGCAGACCAGGATCGACAATATTAAGCTTACCATCTGAATTTCTTAGAACTTTACCGAATCTTGTAACGATGCCCTTTGAGCCTTCGTTTACTACATAAAGACTGTTAAAACCAATAAAACCTAAAACCACTACTACAATCAGCAGCAGATTAAGCAATCCCTTATTCATTATCTTCCCCTCCTGCTTGAAGAACCGTAGCTATTTTGAGTGCTCTCTGACAGAGGTGGATACTGATCCTCTGTTCTTAGTGGTACCTGCTGTGTGGTTGAACTTGGTGAAGTTGTAGCAGGTGTAGAGCTTGAGCTCTGGTTGTTCTCTGTCTTTTCCCTCTCAGTATTTGTATTTGACTGAGGCATTGGCAGATATAAAACTGGAGATGAACCTTTAGGTACATCTAAGAAGATCTTTTGGCTCTTGCCTAGAACTTCCTGCATGGTCTCAAGATAAATTCTAGTCTTGGTAATATCAGGAGCTGCATTGTACTCTGGTAATACCTTTTCAAAGCGAGCAACTTCACCTTCTGCCTTTAGCACTACCTGTGAGCGGTAAGCTTCAGATTCTTGTTTAATTCTCTGAACCTGACCTTCAGCTTTTGGTAAGACCTCATTAGCATAAGCTTCAGCTTCTCTCTTGTAACGCTGCTCATCTTCCTGAGCTGCAATAGCATCATCAAAAGCTTCTTTTACCTGATCTGGAGCTCTTGCTGGTAAGAAGTTAACATCAACAATGGTAAGACCTGTGTTATAAGGTTGAATAATAGAGGTTAGAAGTTCTCTAGTGTTCTGACGCACCATCTCACGACCTGAGGTTAGAATATCATCCATTAAGGTATGACCTACCACATAACGCAAGGCGCTGTCTGTTGCTTCTAATAAGGTGTTATCAGGATTTACTACAGAGTATAGATATTTAACAGGATCAGAAATTCTGTACTGGACATCCATCTCTACGATAACTACGTTTTCATCTTCTGTAAGCATGGTACCAGATGACTGAATTGAGCGAACCTGCTCAATATCAACTACATTTACAGTATCAATGCCTGAAAATTTCCAGCGCAGACCTGAATCTACAACATCGTAGATTTTACCGAATCTTAAAACTACGCCCTTTTCAGCTTCCCTTACAGTATAAAAACCTGTAAAGATATAGAAGCCTAGCGCAATTACAGCAACTAGTGTAAAGACGTTCAATCCAGAAGCTGGAGCTTTACCACTTTTTGAAGAAGAACGTTTTCCATTTAAACCTAAAAGATCTTTTAAAGATTTTAAAAGACCTGACAGTAAATCGTCTGTAGAGGAACTTCTACTCTCACGACCCCAAGGATCTTGAGAAGATTGTTCTCTCTTCTTTTCTTCATCTGAAGAATTATTTGAGCCAGGAGCATTCCAGCCCATAAGATCTTTATTATTTTCCATATTTCTAGTTCACTGAGTCAAAATCAAATTCATTGCTCTGTATCCAAGGCTTTTTCTCTTGCATACAGGTATCAGATAAGGCACCATTGGTTTTACTGTCGATAATTGCTGCATCTACAGCTGTAATTTTTACATCCAAAAGACAGTTACCATTTTCATCATATTGTTCTGAATCAACAGCATTTGATGCATACAATAAGCTTCTTAATTTGCCGTGACGCCCGTCTATCTTAACAGTAAATTCGCACAAATTATCAGATAAAAGCTCACTTACGGCTGATAATAATTTATCAATACCAAAACCTGTAAGAGCACTCACATATACACGGTGAGGAGCGCCATTATCATCTCGGATAATCTCATCGGCACTGTCTTCAATAAGATCGGCCTTATTGTAGACAACCAAAGTTTTAATATCCTCTGCTCCTACTTGTTTTAAAACAGCATTTACAGCTTCGATATTAGCTTCTTTGTGCTCATCTGAGGCATCCACAACATGTAACAGTAAATCAGCCTGAGCAGTCTCTTCTAGAGTACCTCTAAAAGCTGCAACTAAATCATGAGGTAAATGACGAATAAAACCTACAGTATCAGCAAATACAGCTTTACCAATTACAGGTAATTCTACAGTTCTCAATGTAGGATCTAATGTTGCAAACAACTGATTAGCAGCATAGACATCTGAATTTGTAAGTCTATTAAACAGTGTTGATTTGCCTGCATTGGTATAACCTACAAAAGACACTACAGGAACTGCATTCTTTTTTCTAAGACTTCTGTTCTGTTCACGTCTTAAAGCTACCACATCAAGATCTTTTTTAATGGCAGCAATTCTTTCTCTTAATGCACGTCTGTCTAACTCGATCTGAGTTTCACCAGGACCGCCTCTTAAACCGAAACCACCTTTCTGTCTTTCAAGGTGAGTCCAGCCTCTTACAAGTCGGGCCTGTTCATACTGCAACTGAGCTAACTCAACTTGCAATTTACCTTCATAGGTTCTAGCTCTTTGCGCAAAGATAGTCAGGATGAGAGCAACTCTATCCATAACTCTTACACCAAAAGCTTTCTCTAAATTTCTTTCTTGGGCAGGAGTAAGTTTGTTATTAAAGATTACAGTCTGAACTTCATAAGCTTTGACTGCATCGGATACTTCGACCACTTTACCTGAACCGATAAAAGTACTTGGATCAGGCGCTTCGCGCTTACAAGAAACGCAAAAAACTACATCTCCTCCGCCAGACTCAGCTAGGAGTTGTAGTTCTTTTAAATCTTCTTGTGATTGGGCCTGAGGTAACTCGACATGCACAAGTAGTGTTGAGCCTAAAGACTCAAACTCTGATTGAGGCATTAGAATATTATCTCAAACTCTAAATTATTCTTCAGCTACAGGAGCTTCTTCCTTGTCTTCAGCTGGGCTGATGGTTACTGCACGAGCAGGAACAATTGTAGAAATTGCATGCTTGTATACCATCTGGCTTACTTGATTCTTTAACAGGATAACGAACTGATCGAAAGACTCAACCTGTCCCTGTAATTTGATGCCATTTACAAGATAAATTGAAACAGCAATGCGATCCTTACGTAATGCATTTAAGAATGGATCCTGAAGTGACTGTACTTTAGCCATATTATTATGTCCCTTAATTATCGTTATTCTGAACGGGAAGCTAACTACAACAGCTGATACTTCTAACGAGCTCTCTTAGCTGTTTGTTTTGCTATCGTCATAGCTTAAAAAAATCGATCTTAAAAAATATGTTTCCATAAAACTGGAACACTGGTAGTTTAACAGTAAAAGGAAAACTTTCACTGTCATTTTTACCATAAATGAATGAAAAAAATCTATTTTTTTCATTCAAGCATCAAAAAAGAGCGTTTGATCTCAAAATGAGAGTGTTTAGCTTATTTTTGATAACTACTCTTAACATCATAAACGACCTCTTGCAAACCTTCTGCTACAGGGATCTTGCCTTTAAAGATACGCAGTAACTGATTTGAAAAAGGTAACCAGAATTCATGCATTTCACTAACAGAAGGCATTGCCTCTGCTAACTTAGCCTGTTGAATAAATGCATTGGCATATTCATCATTAAAAATATCTGGATCGTCTAAGAGTTTTAATGAAGCAGGAATTTCACCTGTTAGATTAAACCTTGATTTTGAGTATTTATCTTGAGTTAAAAACTTAGCTAACTTTACAGCTGCATCGTAGTCTTTTGCCCAGTGAGAAATTGCAAAGCCTCTTACACCTAAAAAGCCTGCCATCTGTTTACCTTCACTGTTTACAGGAAGTGGAGCTGTAGCAAAATCGATACTGCACTTTTTAGCAGTACCTACATCCCATGACCCTAGGATAGTAGCTGCGGCTCTACCCTGACAGAACATTTCAACAAGATTAGTACCACCATTCAAACCGTCGATAACAGGTGGTACCAGTTTTGCGTCATAGTATTCCTTTATTTTGGTAATCGCTTTGACTGCTTCTGCTCCATCAAGGCCTACATCATTGACGTTTACAGCACCTACTTTATTCCTACCAAAGACATAAGTACCATAGGATGATAATATTGGCATTAAATAAAATAAGTCGTCAAACTTTGCTACAAAGCCGTTTCTGCCGTTTTCTTTTTCCAATTTAGAGTATTTTATGTAAGAATCAATAGAGTCAAATGGTTTTGAAAGGTATTTTTTGTTATAAAAAATAGCTAGGGTTTCAATACTCTTTGGTATTGCATATTGGCTCTGATCGATAGATACTGCGTCAATAACGTTATCAGGATACTTTGACTTTTCCTCATCTGAAAGATATACAGGATCGATCATGCCTTCTTTTGCTGCCAAGCCTAATTGATCGTTTGGCAACAAGATTAAATCAGGACCTCTTCCTACTGGTCCATCTAACCTCATCTTTTGCAGAGCATAAATGTAATTATTTTCTTCAACTTTTACATCGATGCCGGTCTCATTAGTAAAGGCACTGATAGCCTGAGCTAAACCTACGCCTTTAGTGTAGTCTTCCCATACTGTAAGCTCTAGAGCATTAGCAGAGCTTACAGAACAGCACATCACAGTAAACACAACTGCAAGTCTTGTCTTAAGCGACATTTTGAACTCCGTTTTATTAGGAAGAGCTGTTTTTTTCGTCTTCTTATTATTTTTGTAATTATTTATTAATGGCTGTTATAACCACTCAATCCCATATTTATCTTTGATTTTACGACAAATTTACAGGATTTATAATGAAAGTGATAAAAATGCCCAAGAGATCAAAAAAAATCCACCTTTGACTGAGGCCAAAGATGGAAACACTAAGAAAATGAGGAAATGTTTGTTGTTAGATTAGTTTGTAAAGTAAATTTAAGATTACAAAGTAATGAACTTATAACTTACTTTATAAAGTTATAAGGGATCTCTGGCATCGCTCCTTTTTGTGTACACACATAAGCTGCAATATTTACTGCCTTTTCATGAGCCTTAACAAGAGGATCTCCTTTCATCAGAGAGCTGATGATAGTAGCTGTAAATGAGTCTCCTGCACCTACTGTATCTACTACATTCTCAACTTTTGGAGTAGGCAACAATGACTTTTCATCATTTAGATAAACGGTGCTTTCTTTAGCGCCTTCAGTAAAGATAAAGCAGTCAATACCTCTGTTTTGCAAGTACTCAAAGAATCGGTCTGCATTGCTATCTTTTAAGCCAGCAATCTCGCTTAAAATTGGTAACTCATCTTCATTGCATTTAAAGACATCAGAACGCTTTAAAGAATCTTCAATTACTTCTTTAGAGTAGTATTCACGACGTAAATTTACGTCAAATACCTTTAAGGCATCTTCTTTCATCACATCTAAAAATGCCATGATAGTACCATGAGAAGACCTATTTCTCTGAGCTAATGAACCAAAGCACACCATATCTAAACCTTTTGCAGTTTCTAAAAGCATTGGAGTTAAAGGAATGTTGTCATAGGCTGTATCTTCTAAGAAAGTATAGGTAGGAACACCGTCAGCACTTAAATCAACATGTACAGCACCTGTTTGCTTATCATTTTCTAAAAGCAATGCAGGTAAGAATTTGCAAGCTAACAAATCGCGAGCCTTAAAACCTAAAGCATCTTTGCCTACAGAACTGATAGCCATAGCTTCTAGGCCTTGCTGTTTACAGTGGAATGCAAAGTTAGCAGGAGCACCACCAATTTTTGCGCCTGTAGGTAAGACATCAAATAAAACCTCGCCTAAACCGGCGCACTTAATTCTCTTTCCCTGATATTTTGAAAAATCTAACATGATAACTCTCACAAAGTTTGAATTGACTGAATGTTTACATCTGAAGTTCTGAGCTAGAAGCTCTTCTTAACAACATAGATTTAAGGCAGATCTTTTCAGGATCACCTTTTTTACCTTTAATTCTTTCTAGCAAGATGGAAGTTGCCTCTCGCCCCATCTCATCTACAGGCTGACACATTGATGTAATTGGTGTTGGATAGAATCTACACCAGTCACTGTCTCCGTAAGACACTACAGACACATCATTAGGTATCTTAAAATCCTTCAAATTTAAGGCATACAAAATACCTGCTGTGATAGCGTTGTTAGCACCTACAATCGCTGTAGGGCTTAAGGCTTTATTCTTCATCATAAGGATGTTAGTCTTTTCAAAGGCACCTATAAACAACTCGTCATAAGACTCGGCATCGACTTCTTCAATTTGCACATTGGATGTGATTTTTGAGTTGGTACTCTCAACTCCTAAACAACGCTCATTAAAGGTATAAACACGTCTTGCACCAGTGATAAAGACAATTCTTTCATGACCTAATTCACGTAAATGCTCAATAGCCTGACTTGCGCCATAGCGGTTATCTTCAATGACACTGTCAAATGAAAGATCTTCACTGTTTCTGTCTACTAAGACAATAGGGTATTTAGCATCAACAGAGTTAATCGTTTTTGAGAACTTAGCTGTTGGCATGATAATGAGACCTTTTAAATTCAAAGATGCCCACTGCTTTAAAAGGCGGTTCTCAATACTGCTCTGCTCATAATTACAGCCGACAATTGCTGAGTAGCCACTGTTCTCTAATGAGTCATGAACTGCTTTTACAATCTGATTTGAAAACGAATTTGTAAGATCAGCTACGATAACACCAATAAGATTGGTCGCAGTAGCAGCAGTTGCATCGTCTCTTAATTTTTGTAGATAGCCTAGTTTTTCTGCCATTTGCAAAACTTTATGTCGAGTATCTAATGAAACCAAATCAGGTTTCTTTAAAGCTCGAGATACAGTTGATGGAGCAATACCAAGCTCTTTTGCAATATCAGTAATATTAGCCATAACAATAAATACACATCACATTCAAAAATAGTAATAACAAAATTCACAATTAGTCTTTAAAAACTTTCACTCAAATTTCTTTACAAGTACTTCTTTTGAATTTTTCACGAACTTAACTTTGGCGAATTATACAAATGAAAAAATTTGTTGTGGAATTAAATTTTTTGCTTTTTGGCTGTTTTCAAATTTTTTAATGCAAAATTTTGCACTACTCTAAAGAAAACTATAAAAATTTCAATTTTCAAATTTAGAGTTTTCATTTGAAATATATGGACATTTTCATAATATTTATTTGATTTATAAGCTATAATTCATAACAAATTGCTATTCAAAATTTACAAAAATTTGCACAATTTTCATTCTGATTTTATACAAAAAGCATAAAAATGACCTTTTGTTTAAGTTTATGCAAAAATTTGCATAAGATTTTGTGAAATCCTTGCATTTTATATTTTGGGCCGTTGTGACATTATTTTCGCCAGACAAAAATCAGATTTTTCTGAATTTACTTATCGAAGTTTTTCTATACATAAATTCAGATCTTCTGGAAATCTAACAATGTATTAAGGGATTATTGTTATGAATAAGAAATTATTACTCTGGGCTATCACCTCAGCTCTAGCAGGATTTCTCTTCGGTTTTGATACCGTAGTTATTTCAGGTGCTGAAAGCAAAATTCAGCAATTGTGGTCATTAAGTGGCTCAATGCATGGTCTTGCAATCTCAGCTGCTCTTTGGGGTACTGTATTAGGTTCTCTAATCGGTAGTATCCCTGCTGCTAAATACGGCAGAAAGAAAACCTTAGTTGCAAACGGAGTGCTATTCGTTGTAGGTGCTATAGGTTCTGCTATTGCCTGGAACGTATCTTCATTCTTTATTTTCAGATTTATTGGAGGTATCGGCATTGGTATTTCTACTATTGCAGCTCCTCTATTTATCTCTGAGATCTCACCTGCTGGCGACAGAGGTAAGTTAACCGGTTTATTCCAGTTCAATATCGTTTTCGGTATTTTAATGGCATTCTTCTCTAACTACATCATTGTGCACTTAGCTCCAGAAGAGACTGCATGGAGATGGATGTTGGGTATTCAGTTATTACCAGCTTTAATCTACACCTTAATGTGTTTCTCACTGCCTGAGTCACCACGCTGGTTAATTGTTAATGCCAAGGATGACGATGAAGGCAGACATGTATTCTCTTTAATCAATCCAAAGATGTCAGATGCTCAGTTAGATGATCTTGTTCAGTCTGTAAAAGAGAGTGCAGCGTCAGAGGATAAATCAAAGAAGAGCACCACTAAGTTCTTTACCAAGCGTCTTCGCTATCCAATCTTATTTGCTTTCTTAATTGCAGCATTTAACCAGTTATCAGGTATTAACATCATTCTGTACTTTGCTCCAAGACTGTTAGGTCTAGCTGGTATGGAAGATCCTGTAGCTGCATCTATTGCATTAGGCTTTACAAACTTAATTGCAACCTTTATCGGTATCAGACTTATCGATATCTTAGGTAGAAAGACCTTACTTATCATCGGTTGTGTGGGCTATATCGTAAGTCTTTCAGTATGTACCTATGCTTTCTTCCACTACGATGAGTTAAAGGTTGTTTCATCAGCGGTTGATACTGTATCAAGTGCTGAACAGTTAATCAGAATGGATAATGGTGAAGTTTACTTCACAACTGAAGATCATGGAAAAGCTGTTGCAGCCTATGATGCAGCAAAACAAGCTTTAACAGAAGCTACAGCACCTTCAAAGTACTCTGGAACTAACGTAGTATTCGATGGTGAGAGCGTACAACAGGTTCGTGATATTGCTTTAGGTCTAAAGCATGAAGCTTCAGGATCATTAGGTAATGTAAGTATGACCGTTCTAATCTGTATGGTTGTATTCATCGCAGCTCATGCTATTGGTTCAGGCACTATCATCTGGGTATTCATCTCAGAAATCTTCCCTAACGATCAGCGTGCTAAAGGTCAGTCTTTAGGTAGCTTTACTCACTGGATCTTTGCTGCAGGCTTAACCTTAGTATTCCCAATTGCTATTGCACACTTTGATGCAGGTTACATGTTCGGATTCTTCTGCTTCATGATGATCCTACAGTTAATCTGGTGCTTAGGCATGATGCCTGAAACTAAAGGCAGAAGCTTAGAGGAAATTGCTAAGGCTCTATCTTCAAAATAATAGATTTAAGCTTATAGACATAAAGAGTAAGTTGTTATCTCTGTAAATTTAGCAGGATCTTAAGATCCTGCTTTTTTTATTTTGAAAGATGAATTTGTAACAAATAGAGTTACTCTTAATTATCAAATCTAGGATAAAAGAGTCAATTTTGAAAACACTCAATTCTTGTTTAAAATCAGGCATTTCATTACTCTTTTAAGAGTCTTTGTTAAGAATTTACCTTATCTAAATAATGTATAATCAAAAGTAAATAACGATTCAGAATACATTCATAAATGAGCAACAAACAATTCTTAGCATTACCATACGGAAAGGATGATTTTCCTCTATTAAGAGAAGGAAACTGTTACTTCGTCGACAAGACTCCTTATCTTAAGACAGTATTTACAGATCAATCTGCTGTAATGTTATTTACCCGTCCAAGACGTTTTGGTAAGACTCTGCTCATAAGCATGTTTGACTCAT
>ENA-OPNI01000019-OPNI01000019.1-human-gut-metagenome-genome-assembly--contig:-NODE-19-length-63282-cov-4.555617_pt1 | contig 63282 bp, 84 predicted proteins | sample MGYA00241538_ERZ501773 | MGnify/ENA primary metagenome ERZ501773 (study PRJEB25962, sample SAMEA2042556) | human gut metagenome | biome: human gut; feature: human-associated habitat; material: faeces...
ATATAGAGCTTAACGAGTATCAAAAAACAGTACGAGATACAATCTTAACTACATTTCATTCTCTTTTTGATGCTGATGCTTTAAACCGCTTAAAGCAAAGAAAGATTTACGATCTGAAAACACAATGTACTTTTAATGATTATTGCGATATTAACTGCAACTTCTTTTGCAGTTTTGGTTTGTTGTTACCAGGTGATAAGCAACATATAGACTTGTACAAAAGTTTATTGAATTACACTGATACAAATCTTGTTATCACTGATATGAATGGTGACAAACAGGAAGTTACAAAAGAGCAGCTTAACACCATTATTGAAGAGTGTCTTATCAATCTTGAATACTTGCAAAAACAGCAACAACAGGCAATTATAGAGATTGCTTCTTTTAACAGTGAAGAGAGTGTCACAAACTACAATGCGGTGATCTCCCCTTTCAACTTCTTCAGTTCTGGAGATCAATCTGAGATTGAAGATTTAAGAGTTAAAGTAAAGAACGAACTTATGTATCCTCAAGCCTTATCAGATGGTTTACTTGAATTGTCAGATCAATATGAAACAACAAATACAGAAAATCAAGATGCGATTATTGAACTATCAGATTTGGTTTGTGAGTTACAGGAAGAAGTTAAACAATTAAAGGCAAAACTAGGAGCTTAAAATGAATACTTTGTACTATCGTTATGTAATTATGGGAAAGCGTACTATTGACAGCATTCCTGCATCAAGACGTGATGCTGTAAAAGAAATGCTTATTGAAAATGGCTATACAATAAATGATGACGGCACAGTATCTAAGTCGTAACTCATTCTAAGAATGACAAAGCCTCTGTAATAGAGGCTTTATAATCACTAATTAACTTTGTCTGTAATACCAATATCACGTAAGAGCTTTTGAGCAGAGAGTGAACGATAAACTGTGTAAACACCATTAAGTCCACTCTGAATATTTATCTAATATACCTAGCTATTCTATCAGATGTTTCATCCAGACAGGATAGCTGGTTTAAAACTTTAGCCCAATTCTGCATTTTGGCATTGTTCCATTTCTTAGCTAGTTCACCTGTGATCCTTAAATAGAAAATCTTAAAGACAGAATTTTCATTTTCAAAGAACCCTTTTTTAGTGACCTTTCTAAGACTGGAATTTACAGACTCAATTGCATTAGTTGTATACATAACCTTGCGAATGTCTGCAGGGTAATTAAAGAGCTGACGAATGTGATTTAAATTGTTCTCCCAGACTTTAATTGCTCCAGGATAATCTGCTCCCCATTTTTCTTTTAGAGTTTCAAATGCAGCTTCTGCTGATTCAAGGTTAATTGCACCATACATAGCTTTACAGTCAGCACAGAATGCCTTTAAGTGCTTGGAAGGAATATATTTGGTAGAGTTTCTAATGAGGTGCACTATGCAGCGCTGAACAACGGTTTGAGGAAAAATAGAATGGACTCCTTCCTCAAGACCGGAAACTCCATCCATGGATAAAAACAGGATATCTTCAACGCCTCTGGCTTTGATTGAATCAAAGATTTTCATCCAGGTTGATTTTGACTCGGTTGGACTAATGTACAGACCTAAAACCTCTTTAAATCCCTCTGCATCAACACCTAGAATAACGTACACAGCATGATTATCAACAACGCCATGATCATTCTTCATTTTGACGTAGATACAGTCAACAAATACAAAGCTATACAGTGGTTTTAATGGTCTATTGAGCCATTCCTTCACATCTTCGAGTATTGTGTCTGTAATCGTTGAGATTTTGTCCTGAGAAAGCTCAAAGCCATAGATATCTTGAATAGTTGAACTGATGTCTCTCTGACTCATTCCTCTTGCGTACATAGCAAGAACTTTACCTTCTATTTCTGAAACATCTTTCTTTCGCTTTGGAACTATGACTGGTTCAAATGTACCTTCTCTGTCTCTTGGTACTGATATTTTGGTTTCGCCAAAAGAACCCTGAATTGTTTTTTCTCCGAACCCGTTTCTTCTGTTTTCTGTTTCTTTTGGATCCTGTGAGTTCTTATCGTAACCAAGATGAGCATCCATTTCAGCATTTAGCATCTTTTCAAACAATGGACCAAACACTTCTTTTAATGCTTCATTTGCATCATTAGCATTTTTTAAATCGTAATTCTCAAAGATAAGATCTGCTATTTTTAATGCTGCAGGGTTACGTTTGATTTTAGCCATATTAACCTCCAACTAAGTCATAAAATAATATCAGACTTAATTGGGTTTACACGGATTTTATTTCACTCTCTTTGAGCAAAATGTTTATCGGCTAGATGGGTAGGAATTTGAACACGACCTGTTAATTTTCCATGAGCATCTTGTTTAATCCAAATCTCATGAGACCCTTTACCGTTTCGGTAATATCTATAACCGTGTTCTTTTAAGATCTCAATGACAATCTTGTAGTAACCGTTCATTAAGAAAGAGCACCTATTATCATTCCATTAGGAGAGATTTTAGGATGATTCTGTTCGTCATCGACGCCATATAAGTCAAGACGTACTAGATCGTAAGCTCCACTTTCAATAGCTTCGATTACTTCTTGAACGGTTTTACCTTCTGCGTTGAGCCCTTTAATATCAGGACTACAACCATATATTAAGCCGGTCTCTTTGGATTTAAAAATATCATAGCGATATGATAAGGTTACACCAAACAATTTATATATTTGTTTCCAGAATGGAAGACCTATTCTATATTTCATATCTCTTCTCCAACAATTTTCTAATGTGTAATATTACATTCTCAAAACGCTTTGGTAAATATAGAAAAATTTAACTATTTGATTTAGGACACTATAAAGGAGTGCATTATGTACACAAGATTACACGCTGTTAATGGTATTGTAGGTGAAGGTGTTAAGTTCGAGCGCATCAGACGTGTCACTGGTTATCTTGTAGGAACCTTAGATCGCTTTAACAACGCAAAACGAGCCGAGGTTCGTGACAGAGTTAAGCATATGCATGCGTGATATCATTCATTTTACTGATGTCAGTAAAATGGATTACTACAAAAAAAATAAGCCCCTCGAAGTGAGGGGCAAAGTTTTTTTAGTTTTTAGGGTTAAATTGATAATTGCAAGTTTTTACCTAATACACTCAACGCTTTTGCAATAGTATCAATTTTTGTTGTATGTCCTGTATCAATAATTCTATTAACTTCCTGGGGCTTAATACCCATTTTTTTTGCCAAATCCACTGGTCTTATATTACCTGACACCATGGTATTAAGCAATAATATTTTTGCACTTATTGATATAGGTAATTGAATAATAACATCGTCTTTTTTAGTCTTTGAAGGTGCTGGAAATAATCTATGATCTTCAATGTAAAAATCAACAGCAGTAACAAGGCAATCTGTTGCAGTTTCCTTTAATTCATTTTTATCCCATATTTCTGTTATAGCTTCAGGTACATCTCTGAAAGTGACAATATAACCACCTTCACCGTTTGGAGTAAGAGTAGCTGGATAATCACGAGAAAACATAATGTTAATCCTTTTAAGTCAAAGTCATAAAAGTGATAAGTAACAGAAGGAGGTATTTCACTCCTCCTGTTAAAATCACTTAAGTCCCAATTGACGTCTAATCAAATTTGCATAAGCATTAGTGATCTCTTGGGATGGATGTCTTTTTAATGTAGATTGTTTGCCATTTAAGTATAATTTTGTATGGCCTTTTCTCTCATCAAAAATAACACCTTGTTTCTTAAGTTCTTTTACGAATTCATTATATTTCATATAAGAACCTATTTTTTAAAACTAAAAAAACTGTTAAAGCGTTTTGCTTTAACATCTGTTATTATAAATAATAATGTTTATAAAAGCAAACAAAAATGTTTAAAGTTATTATTTAATAAATAAGACTGTAACAGCTATTGATTAAAAGGTGCTTTGCATCAGATAAATAAGCCGTTTGTATAATATATTGTTAAAATCATCTATTAAAATAGAGGAACATCTTTTTTAATAGATGAACATCTATTTTTATAGATGATGACTTTTAAGGCGGTATCACTACCGCCTAATTTCTAACCAAGAACTTTCTTCAGTATGTAAGCTGAAACCTTAAGCCCCTCAGCTTGTGCCTTTGATTTAATGAGTTCGTTTTCCTCATCAGTACACAAGATCACAATACGATTACTCTTTTTAAGCTCCTCGTCTTTTCTATAACCAACCTTACGACCTGCTCCTTCACGTTTACCACCTCTCATATTAGTTCACCCACCAATCAATAAATCTAATGATATTGGATATAAAGCTGATGATACAAACAGCCCAAAGTAAGTAATAAGTAATTTTTTCTTCTTTAGTCATCATATTTTTGCTATCCTATACACAAGCCCCAAGGCTGTAACCTTGAGGCTTCTACTTAGTTATTTAAAAATCTTAATAGTTCGTTGATAAAATCGAGGATTGCAGTCACTAGAAGAATCAACTCTATTAAGTGTTTTTTAATAAAACGTAGGTATTTACGTTTTTTCTTTTTCATATCAACCTCCTATGCCTATTATTATACTAAATTAGATTATTTATTGCAAGTAATAATCTATAAATATAGTAAGAAACATAGGAGTGATATAACTAAAAAAGGCAGTATCTCTACTGCCTTTTCTGCTAGCTTCTTGTTACAAGCTCATTTTTATGAATTTTAACTGTATTAAACCTCTTTAACTTCTGAACGCTAATGTCAGCTGCGGTTGCAGCATCAAAGATCTTTCCTATAGGTATTTCTCTTAACTGTTGTTTCAGTTCATCAGCCTGAACTTCTATTTTACGAAGAGACTCGTATGCTTTTAGTAAGCCTGGTCTAAAAAGCTGATGATAGTGAACAAGAAACTCCACTGCTTCAGCTTCACTTTCAGTGAAAGTGACATAATCCTTTGGTAAGTCACTTGCCTTAATAGAGTGTATAGCAATCATATAGCCCTGGTTGTATGCACGACTCGCGATATTACACAATGAACTCATAGCTGACTCATCAAGTCCATACTTGATACATTGATTTGTAATCTCTGTAATGAACCAAGTGTTATAAGGTTTAATTGACTCAAGCTCTTTATTTAGGTTGAATGAACCGTTCTTTCTTATTGAAGGTAATACTTCATTACAAATCCACTGTCTGAACTCACGGGCAACCTTAGCACGTGATCTCATCATTACGAAGTAGAGCTGTGGCTCGGTGATGAAGTTAACTTCAATTCTTGAGCCGTCAGGGCGTGTGACCACACCTATGTTTAACATAGGGATGCTAAATTCCTCTTTAATTTGGTTAACGATATTATTTGCGTTGGTTAACTGAAGGCTTGCACATACATCAGCCAGGCAAAAAAGCACTTCACCTTTATCGTTCTGTTCAACACGGATGTCTGAGTTATGGAAGTTATATGAAGTTAGATTTGAATTAGACATAGTGAATGTCTCCTATTGATTTACTTCTTAAATGCTTTTTGGGCGGTGAGTGCTAAGAAACTCGTCAATAGTCGAGCGGTATTTATTCAACATATTCATACCACACTCACCATACAGCAGATACACGAAGTCTAATGACTGTGTATTTAAAGAGGTGAGATGACGCTTGTCGCAACATCTGCGCTATTGATTGTCGTGTTTCTTAGGCACGGTAGCTTGCAGCTACATCTATAGTATAGCGCAGATTTTGGGGAAATAGTAATTATTCTTTTACCTCCACTCCAAAGGGTTGCCATTCGCCGTCATCATTCATTATTTCAGCAAGATCAAACCACCGCTCAAGATTTCTGCCCTCGATGATAGGTTCACAAATATCTTTCAAATCAACGTCAATTCTGTTAATTACTATTGTACTTGCAACACGTAGGGCTTTCTTTTCTCTGTATTTAAAATAAAGATCTAGTAACATTACTGGAGTAAAATCTTCTTCTGTAATATGAGAATTAAAAGATAAAAATTGATAAAACTCATATAAGTTTTTAAAAGGTCGATACTTCTTTTCTTTTGGCTTGTCTTCTTTAACCGCATTTAAAGGCAAGAAAAAAGAATAATTCCCATAAAAAGCTGTTGAAGAAAAACAACTAGCTTGATTATCATAGATACGCTCAATCTTTGTTAATTCAGTATCTCTCATATCACATAAATCACTAATATGATTACAAAAGTACCCTTCATCACCAACCTTAACATCATGTCTATTAGACCATGACTTTATGTCTTTAATATCAAAGTTCATTTTTTATCCTCACCGTTGATAAATTTATCCAGTTCAACCAGAGCAGCGCAGTGACTTCTTAAGAAGTGGTACACAGCGAAGGCTTTGTCTCTGTAGTCAATCATCTTTGTCACTAAAAAACACAAAATCACAAGATTGAATACAGAGAAGGTCAGAGCGATTTTTGTCATAAGCTCGTACATACTTATTCCTTATCCTCTTTATCAGTAGTTGTGTTTGAACTTAAATGAAGTTCTGACAGTAATAAAAAACCTTTTGCTAAAGTAGATATTACTTGAGCATGTTCTAATACAACCTTTGCTACAGCGTAAGTAAATATAAAATTAAAAACTGAAATAACTATCGCTACAGTTATTGCTATATTTTCGTACATAAGCACCTCAAATCTTAAAACAAACCACTGCCACGAAGTTGGAGTGCATTTTTTCTTCATCCATCTGCCTTTCAATGAATAGCCTGTGATTAAGCAGCGCACTATGCAGAATGTCACGCTCTTCAGGAGTCAGCTCAACAGTTAATGTCTTTTGTTTCATTAGTTCTTTCCTGTGTCTTTTGAATCAGCCATCTTGTGTATTTCTGTAACTCGTTACTAAAAGCTTCTGTGGTATTGATACGAGGTGTTACCCAGCGCAGATTACTTGCAAGATTGTTTCTAGGATCATTATCAATATGATCAACAATTGTGTGTGTCTCTGGATTCGGATTCTCGCAAAATACGGAGGCTACTAACCTATGTACAAATACATGTTTTTGAGCCCCTCCTGAATACAGCATACATGCCAGATAACCTCTTGATCTGTGGTTTGAAAAATAGCATTTGCTTAAAGCTACAGGTTTCTTGGTTTTTGAGTTCCAAACCCTGCCATAATCGCTGACAAGATACTTATCAAAGGGTGCGACTAATGGCTTAAATGTTTCACCTTTCAACGCAAATTCATCAATATTCATATTTATACTCCACTACTGCCAAAGCCATTTGCACTGCGTTCTGTCTTAGCCTCAATAACTTCACCAGGCACTAACTTAACCTGTGGAATGGGAAGGATCACTAACTGTGCCACTCTGTTGCCCCTAAAAATTTTTGTTAAATTAAAAGGCTCTAACACAACTCTGATTGAACCTGTGTAGCCTGCATCAACAACGCCAATAGGTGTACCAATGCCTTTAACATTGAATGAAGAACGTGGGCATAAAAGCCCCACAAAACCCTCAGGAATTAACACATGCACGCCTGTATCAATGGTGTTAGCTTTGTTAGCCTCTAACATCTGATCTTCCATACATGAAAGATCAAAGCCTGCATCACTGTCATGTGCTTTTGCTGGGGCATAGGCACCTTCATCTAATTCATATTTAATTTGCATGTTGTATTTTCCCTTCATTAACCAACTCTGAAATTCTGCTTACAGAGAAACCTCTTTGATCTTTTAAGAACATGAACTGACTTAAACGGATCTTGTAAAAAGAACAGAAAGCATCAGCTGATTCAAATACACGACCGTCACAGTCAACATAAGTCATAGTTGTTTTCTTGGTTAAATCACGTTCAGCTCTTTTACTGTCTTTTATCTGTTTTCCTACCTTGATGCTCTGAGCAAATGAATTACTGTGCCATTTGTCATTACTCTTCTTTGTTTCGACCTGCTTTACCTTAGTTCGACCTGACATTGTTTCTAGCTTAATCTTGTAGTCTGATTCAGCATTTTTAAGTGCCAGGTCATAAGGTAAGTCATAATCTTTCATGTACTCAAAACAAACAGCTTCAATGTACTTTTCACGGTTCTTTACAAGTTCAGAAACGGATTTGTAATGAATAAACATAGCAGTACCTTTTAAGCAGCGAACTCTAATAACTTCTGTCTGAACTGCTCACGAACTTTAAGATCTTTATCAAGTTTCAGGTTCTTAACAAACATCAAACCATCAAAAGCATCTAAAAGTCGATTTAAAGCTTTGGCATACTGCAAATCAGTAGATGCGTCCTTCTTTAGCTCAAAGCGAACAATTCGGGTTAATGAATCATCATTCAGATCGTTAATAATTGAATGAATAAAGTCATCAGCAAAAACCCAGTGACTGCAACACCTTTGTACCGTTATAAGTGGTACCTAAGATTTTAAAAGTTTTGACTACATCTTTTGGTTGCTCTACTTGCACTGTCTCTTCAATAGATACTGTCTTCTCTGTCTTTGCTGTAATTGGTTCTTTACTCTCTTCTTGTGTCTTCTTAGTGTCTTCATTTTTATTAACTCTTAAAGGTGTGGTTAATGCCTTCTCCATACTCCAGTGATGTCTATTAACTCGATTGTCATATATCTTTGAAGGAATATGGTGAAACTCGCACATCTCTTTAATTGACTTAAACTCATTACCTAAATGATCTGTTACTTTCATCTCTAATCTCCCCAAAATTTGTCTGACTGTTCCTGTTGTTTTGCAAAATAAGCATCTGCGTAGCTGTCATCGCAAACCTCATCATCAGGATCGTAATCGTCATAGTCACGATCGTCTTCTTCGTAGTCCTCATCATCTTCATCAGGTACTTCAACCCAATCATCAGGTTCAGAAATACTTTCACTGCCTGCACGACCTCTATATTCCAAATGCATAGTTACTCCTGTAATTTTTCAATCTCATCTTCGTGCTTGAAGTACCACTGCAAAGCGTACTTCTTACACATCAGCTTAAACTCATGGTTACTGATACCAAGCTCACTGACCATGACATCTACACTGTCGCCGTTAAATTCCAAACTCTGCAGCAATTCAGTAAATGTCATGCCCAGAGGCTTAACAATTCTTTTAAAGAGCTCATCAACGTTCTCATCCATACTCTGATAAACTCTTTTATTGCTCTTATAAAATCTTTCAATCTCTTCTGTTGTCCATCCTTCACGCAATCTTTTCTTTGCCGTGTTACGTGATATTCCTGTTGCCTTACATAAGGCTTTTAAACTCATAGCACCCTCACGACTGATTTAAATACACACAATAAATCAGGACCAAAGAAACGCTGTCTTCTTCCAAATGTCATGACTCTGACCCCTCTTAACCTATTTTTTCTTTTTAAAAGCTGAAACATTGCTGTTGATATACCTAAAAGAGATGCTGCATCCTGAGCTGATACCCAGTTCTTAATGTTAGAAACTTCAATTTCAGTGGCATTGAGTGCTAAAGGCTGTTCCCTTTCTTCTTTCTTTAACACTTCATACTCTTTAATCTCTTCATCTGTTGGTATGTGACCTATCATCATCGGTTTTGCCATAACCAGCTCCTATGCTTCAACAGCAATTGAAGATCCAAACTCAAAACCTTTAAGGTATCTCTCTTCAAAGGTATGCACTATTCTTAAGAAAAGAGGTAATACAGAAGTGTTGTGTCTTAATGTGTCTGCTTTTATATAAAAAGCTGTCATGTTTAAATTGGTGTCAAAAACTCTGTAGGTAACGTTATCTACTGTCTGACTGTTTCTAATCATGTCGTCTAGTGCAGTAATCCAGTTAGCATCACTGCATAGAGTTGTAAAATCTTCGCTTTCATCAATGTAACTAACTGTGAAACGGTGCTTTAATATGTCTAATCTCATTTTTCAATCCCTTCAAAAGGGGCGGTGCGAAGTAGAAACACCGCCAATACTCACCTTTGACTACTTTTTTTATTAGAATGGAAGGTCATCATCCGCCTTCTGTACAGCAGCCCCTTGTAATGCGTTCATCTGCTGTACCTGCTGAACTACACCTTGTGGAGCCTGTCTTACAGGTGGTTGCTGTACATAACCTTGTTGCATCTGCTGTACTGGCTGTTGCTGTACATAACCTTGCTGCATCTGCTGTACTGGCTGTTGCTGATAACCTGTTTGAGGTTGTGTTGCATAAACAGGTGAACCCTGCTGTACATAACCTTGCTGCATTGGCTGAGCATATTGCTGACCGTAAGCCTGTGCCTGCTGTTGCTGTTTCTGAGGTGGTACATAGTCAGGACGAGCAAGAGTTTTGTTATTTTCAGGATCTAAGTAATTCTGTTTGTTGTTACAGAAAGCATTCCATGCGTTCAGATGTTTAGAAGCTGGTAGATTTGCATTAAACTCAGCAGCACTCTGACCTGTTTTAGATACAAAGCCAAGATTTTCAAATATAGGATTACCTTTGTCGCTGTAACCTGTAAATCTGAGCATTGCTACAACTTTCTTACCCTGAAACTGCTTGTACTCTTCAATGCAGTAGTCACCAGAGCCATCTTTCTTTGTTCCCCTCTTTTCTACATAGTCATCTAAAATGATGTTGCCCTCAGCATCAAACTGCTTTGTAAAGAACAGCAGATCTTGAAGTTCCTGTGAAGTTGCTGACAGAAAAACTGAGAATGAAAGTGAACGTAGTGGCTCATTGGTTACAGTGTTAAGCACCACCGCATTGATGATGATCTGCTCGTAAGTCTTACCATTCTTCTTTGATACATCCTTTTTGTGAGTTGCCTGAGCAATCTGTAAAGGGAAAATACCTGAAGTATCAAGTGGAGCAAAATTAGCTGTGTTAATGTTGTTGCCTAAATTGTCCTGTGGCTTTTTACCGAAATTAATCATTTAAAAATCTCCTAATAAGCGAATGGTGGTTCTTTTGGCTCTGAAAACTGTTCAAGTTCTGCTTCTGCGTTTTGTACAGACTCTTTTTGAGCTGCAGCTTTCTTCTTTCTTGGTTTAACTGCAGTTGCTACTGCAGGGTTAATTTCAGCCTGTGGCAGTTCAGCTTTACTCTCTACCACTGTCTGTACTGGAGCTTCTCCGTATGTCTGTGTATCCTTAAGATCTTCAACTGAAGGTAAGCCTAAAAGCACATCAGGATAAGCAGCATCACATGCACGAGCTATAGCTCTGGTCATACACATTCCTCTAAAATCCTGAGCCCATGGTGTAGGTGCACCTTTAGCTGTAACAGCACCGTGAACAATTCCATCAGGTGTCTTAAACGCTTTACGCATTGATATAGCTTCATCAGCACCAAATGAACGTTCAATACGCTGACCGTTACGGTTAATAACTACGGTTGCTCTTAAAGTTTTCTGATCCCAGTCTTCTTTCTCAAAAACACCACCGGCACGAAGAACTAAAGCTCTCTTTGCCTTTGTGTATAAAGCTGGCTGTGTAGCACCAGGCAAAATATAAAGAGCTGATAGAGTTTGCATGAAGGTAAAGCCTAGTTCTTTACCCGTCAGCATCATTAAATAAACTTCTGCTGTATGGTCAGCTGTAGCTGTAGAGCGAATTGACTCAGGAATTAAATTTGAGCGTGAAATCTTGTTGCAAAAATCCCAAGCCTTATCGTTAATCTCAGGGTAATCAACCTCTTTTACAGGTAATGGGGCACTTCCTCTAACAGTTAAAGGCTCATTGATCATTGGTTCAGCATTTACAACTGGTGCTACAGGTTCAATCTGAGCGTGCACTTCATTTTCTACTGGTGTTGCCACCTGCTGAACGTTAGCGCTTAATTGAGGTGCATCAAATTTCATTGGCATAATCTGTCACTCCTAAAGATAAATTCTTAATGCTCTTGCAGTAGGGTTGGTTTGAACATACTGGTTGTAAAGAGTAGGGTTCTTAGCTTCAAAAAGCTTTGCGTTAAAGGCAGTACGAACACTTGATTTAAAGGTGAAAGCTGTCTTTTTCTTTCCATCCTCTGTTATGTATGTCATCTTGGTGTAGTCAGCTATTTCATTGCATAAGCTGTTTTCAAGCTCTTCTTGTTTAGCTTCAAGAGTTTTAATCTCAGCTTTAACCTTATTGATTTGCTTTAGCTGCTCTAAAATTTCTGGTGTTGCTTCACCTTCTTTGCCTTTAACTAATGACTCAGCTTTCAAATCACTCATGCTCTTAGCAGGTGCTACATCCTGAAGTACATTTACTGTCCAGAAGTGATAAGCAGCATTAAAGAGTTTCTTGTGATATTCACGATCTGCATGAACTCTGTAGAATCTCAAATCTTTATTACCGATAAGAACACCTACATCCCACCATTCAAGACCTGACACCATCAAGTAGTACTGAACCTGTGCCCAGTACTCAGGGTTAATCTCATCTGATTCACGAACTAAGATTGTGCCGTCATATAAGCTAGGCTTCCCCCATTCAGTACGCTCATATGTGTTACCGTCTTTATCAGTAAGACGAGTTTTCTCATTGTAGTTGGCCGTCTTGCACTCCAAACCTCCTAACAGCGCGCCGCCTTCATCAATTGGCTTGTCGTACACAAGACGGTCAAAGTTACCCACGATGAATGGATAATCTTTCATAGCTACACTCTCAGCTTCATATACGGTGTAGCCTGTCTGTTTCTCATATCTGTCTGCTACAACCCCCTCAAGAGCATGACCTGTAGCAAATGGTAAGTAATCTTTGTCACGAGCAATCTCTTCAGGTGTTTTTCTAAAGGTTTTATCTCTCCAAACCTTGTATGCAGATCCCCATTTAGATTCGCCCATAAGCTTTGGCATATCTGAACCACCAATACCGAACATACGTGAGGTAGTGAAGCGGTCATCATCTGTCACACACTTGTCTAAAAGATCGTGAATGTAAGCGTTACGCTTTGCCTGTAACTCTTCTAACTCAGGTGCTAATGTCATAATTTAAACCTTATAAATTTCGTACAATGTGAACCAAAAGGCTAACAATCCCATAGTGATGATTAAATCAACCGCTATGCGTTTAGCTTGCCTTAGCTTCTGTTGGTAACTTGGTGTCTTTAACATTCTTGAGAAGCTCCTCTAAGAGATCATCAGATGTAGCGTTATCTTTGATGGATACACGCTGATTAGCCTCATCTACAGCTCTTAAGAAGCTTGCAATAGCTTCTCCTGCTGTTTTCAGATTGTTGTTTGTTTCCTTACAGAACTTGGCTTTAGTAAGCATGAACTGACGTATCAAAGCTGTAGCAAGTTTCTGTACGACAAGCTTTTTAGAAACCTGAAAGATGATCTTCAAGAGGTTGATATAGCCATTTACAACCTGCTCTGTAGGTGCGTTGTCCCAGTGGAATGAAATCAAATCTTTTAGACGTAAAACAGCCATGCTTTCATCGTTTTTATCTGAGGTTGAGACAACAAATTCGTGTGTATCTAATTCGTAGAAGTTACTTACGATGCGGTCTTTAGTACTACCATCAAGAACAGTAATGCATTCATACTGTAGCTTTGTTGCTACCTTCTTATAGATTGGTTGCAGGTATGGAGGTAATTCAGAGATAACCTGTTCTTCTAGTGGGGTTGATTCAGTAGCAGGTTTAGCTTCAACCTTAACTTTCTTAGCCTTTTCTTTCTTAGGAACAGGTTTAGCTTCAACAGGATCGCAAGGAACGAAAGGCTTATTAACTAAAGCGTAAGGATCAATAGATTCATCCTTAGTCATTGCTACAACGACATCACGCATTAATTGTTCAGAAATCTGAGAATAAAGGCAGTCTTCTCTATCTTTAAGTCGTTTTAGCTCAAAATCAGTATCTTTGTTTAAAGAAGCATTTGAAACATTAAGATACTTCGATGCTAGTTCTTTAGCTTTTTTAATTTCTTCCTTAAAAAAGATAAGTTCTTTACCAGCTTCAAGGTAGTCGTTCTTTAAGTCATCTGATATTGTGAGTGTTAGTTGCATTTGTTATTACCTCTTTGTTATTACTAAAGTAATAATATATTATTAAAGTAATAAATACAACTATTTTTATAAACTAAGTATTACTATTTGAATAATTGAATAATAAATGTGATCTATATCACTATTAGATAATAAATAAAGTTTGTGTGCTTTCCGCATCATCGGTCGTGTCATAGATAAGCCGGGGAGTAGTGGGGTGTAATTAACCGAATTTGGAAATTGAGGGTGATTATAGAAGAATGGATAACTTTAAATTTAGACAAGCTTTAAGCTATTGTAAGAGCTATAAAGAAGAAAATAATGCTGTTCTTAATTTGAATAGTGAGTTTATAACACCTTCTTTTATTGCAACAGTTGCGACTTTTATAAAATCCAATAACATCCAAAAATCTAATTTCTTGTATAGTGGTGATGATTCTTATTTAACAACAATTGGTTTTTACAATGAACTTTGGAATGTGCCTTTTGTTATAAGTAGACATATGAATGGATTGTCGTATTCACCTTTGATGTTACTTGATGATCCCAATAAAACAGATAGTGCAACCTCTACAATCAATTCATGCATTTATCGCTTACTTAAAAATAACTCCTCATATGTAAATGAGCTTTGTGAAGTTATTGGCGAATTACATGACAATGTATGGTCTCACGGACAAGGGTTAGGTTTTTCAATTGCACAATACTATCAAAAATCTAACAGAATTGAATTTGCTATAGTTGATTGCGGAAAAGGCTTTTTACGAGAACTTAATAGTGCAAATGTGCCAGGAATTAACAATCATGAAGATGCAATTAGATGGTGCATTACAAGAGGAAATTCTTCTAAGAAGTTTAAAGAAGAATTTGATGATGGCTGGGGACAATGGGTGCCAGAAGATATAACTTATTCATCTAATGCTTTTGCTCAAGCTAAAATACCTCAAGTTTCATCGAGAGACGAAAATCATCACGAAGGTTTAGGATTAGCAAAACTAGTAGATTTAGTTAAAAATACTAGAGGAAACTTACAAATAATCTCAGGTGATACAATTTTAGATATTCAAAATGGTTCAGATGAAGAAAAATATTGTAGAATACCATATCCGTGGAACGGAGTGATTATAGGTTGTTCAATACCAACAAATATTGGTTACACCTCAACTTCAAATAAAGATTTTGATGATTTACTATCGTTAATGACTAAATAAAGGAATGGAAAATGGAGACTATAACAATAAAGTTGCCTGCTGGCAGTTTAGCCTCTAGAGCTTCTGCTGCTCCTTTTAGACAACAAATTCAAAAAGGTTTAAATGAAGGTAAAACTGTACTGATAGATTTATCTGAAACAGATGTAATATCAGGTTCTTTTGCAGATGAATGTGTTGGTGTCTTGGTAAAGATGTATGACTTCAAAACTGTTACTACAAAAATTAAACTTCTAAATGGCAATGGCTTTACTGAAAGAAGTATTGTTTCTGCAATTCTTGAACGAAAGAATGAGCCTACCAAAGTAAAAACAGTTTCTGATTTTGGATTTGCACCCGTGTAGCAAGTTGAATTTTATAGTTAAAGCCAGTACTAAGATACTGGCTTTTACATTTTAGATTACTACATTAGGTGTTTTGCCTAAAACTCTCAAAGCATCCTCATACTTCGATTCACTTGTACTGCCTTTACCGCATAGCATTTGGTTCATCTGGGCTTTACTGATACCTAACTTCTCAGCCATTTCAGTTTGCTTTAAGTTTTGCTCAAGCATTGTATTCCATAACAAGAAACGCAACTGCATTCTAATAGGAATATACAAAGCCATTTTACCTTCGCAGCTTGTTTTTGGTAGGGGTATTGGCTTGCGGTTCTTACGATAAACTACTTCGATGTAAGCTAAAAAAGCATCTGTTAATACATTCTCAGCATCTTCAAATGTCTTTTGTGGTTTTGTAGAGAAATCAAGATCTGATACGTATCCTACAAAGCCTTCCTGTGTTTCTTTAATTTCGTATGCATATAACATATAATGAACTCCATGAGGTGATTACTGAGTGCCAATAAACAGCCCCTTTCGAGGCTGTTAGTTAACTAAGACTCTTTACTTTTGCGTGGTCTTTTTTGACGCTTCTTTGTGAGTTTGCAGTTAACTTGAACTTTGAGAATTACAAAGTTAACTTCAAACTTCACTGTCTTTACTTTGACAGGCACTTCGTATCACCTCCTTGATTATTAGTATAGCAAATTATTATACTTTGTAAAGTAATTTATTAAATTATTTACAAATGATTATTTTTTGGTTAATATTGGAATAGAAATTCATCGCTTACGGTGTCGGAGTAATCACGGCTGTAAGCTCCCCCGGTGTTCGCACCGGGGATAGTTTTCTTAAGGATATGATATGAGTAATGTTTTGCCTATTGATGTAGCACAGTACATCATAGATTTTTTTAAGAAAGCAAATAAAGACATCACAACCATTAAGCTTCAAAAATTGGTTTTCTATTCTCAGGTATGGTCTCTAGTCTGGGATGATGAACCATTGTTTGATGAAGATTTTGAAGCATGGGTAAATGGTCCTGTTGTCGTTTCATTATTTCATAAACTAAAAGGCTTCTATTTTTGTCCCTCTAAAGTTGTATCTGCTAATATTGAAAGATTATCATCTAATCAGAAAGATACAATCGATCATGTAATTGAATATTACGGCTCTTATTCTTCATCTGAATTAGTTCAGTTAACTCACAGTGAAGATCCCTGGAAGAAAGCTAGAACAGGTCTATCTATAAACGAACCTTCACATAATATTATTCCTAAAGAAGAAATTTTATCTTTCTATATGACACAACAGTCAAATGAATAATAAGAAACGACCTAAGAACATTCAGCTTTCAAAGAACAAGAATGCACCTGTAAGAACAAGTATTAGAGATTATCCTATTGGATGGAATTTTAAGTTTATAGAGCTTGAAGATGAATGCTATAGATTTAAACCAATTCACTTCCTGAGATATTACGATGAGCTCATTACTCGTTACGAAGGTAAAACAATCTCAGAAATTGAGAGATCCACACCTCATACCCACAATTGGGATTCAGCTGACAAATTAGATAAAACATTTCAAAATATCATATCTAAGAAACATCTTGAACAAGAGCAAATCATGCAACTTTCAATAGATGGTAAGACAAGAATATGGGGATTTGTCAGAGGTAACATATTTCATTTTCTTTGCTTAGATAAAGATCATAGCGTATACAAAACTAAGCTCAAAAATACATAGTATATCACTTGCCCCTCCAAAGTGAGGGGCTTTGCTTATCTTACTTACTAAAAATCTCTTTTAAGATCTTAAAGCACTCATCTCCCTCTTTGTAACGCTGTTCAATCAACTCTTTAAGCTTCATAGCCTGTAATTCTGATACAGGACGTTTGCCATTCTCCATAATTGAGATGTAATTACTACCAACACCAACTTTTTCACCTAATTCACTGGTAGTTAAGCCCAATGCCATTCTTAAACGCTTATATAACTTTCCATCCATGATTTAATGTCCTATAATCGGAGTAGGTGGGGCTCTCACCCCACCTTGCTTTCTAGCTTAAGTTTTTAATCAGATTAAACAGTTCCAATGTCTTTTCTCTGTTACTTTTGCTAGAAAGTATTCACTTATTCTTTTACGTATTTACCGACAACAACTCCAACAACTGTCATAGTATCCGTCATAGGTATATATTTTGGACCAGGCCAGTCTGGATTTAATGGCTTTAGATAGCAATTACTACCATCAATTACTATTTTCTTCATAGTTGCAAAGCTGTCTGACTGTATATTATCAACAACAATAACAATACTGCCATTGTCATAAGCTTTCTCAGGATCTATAAAAACAATGTCGCCATCGTAAAATTTTGGCTCCATTGATTCGCCTTCAACTCTTAAGCAAAAGATCTTTGTACTTTCTGATTTACCTGGATATGGATACCATTCTTCTATATCTTGATCTTCTACTTCTGTCAAACGTCCTGCTTTTACCCACGAAATAAGAGGCGCTACACAAGAACATTTATTAGTTTTTCCAATAGGTTCATCTCCTAATAAAGCTAGAAGAGAAACATCTAAACCTTTTGCTAAAGCAATTAAAGTATTTATACCAGGGTTCGCTGTTTTTCCTTCAATGATCTTATGTATGGTAGGTTGGGGAATCCCTGTCTTTTTAGATAAAGCATTTGCATTTGTGCCCTTTTTTATAAGAATTTGATTAAGAACATTGTAGTCAAATGTCATTTCAACTCTCCTAACATTGTAATAATCAAATTATACCTAAAGTTATAATTTAAGTAATTTGAACTTGATATTACTTTGGTAATAACATATTATTATTAAAGTTATAGATTTTGAGAGAAAAAAAAGAATGATTAGTCCTTACGAAGCAATCGAGATACTTGAATCTTTAGGTTTAACTCAGCAGCAAATAGCAGAATTGACAGGTACGCAGCAAGGCTACATTTCACGCTTAAAAAGCAAATCAATTAAAAGTCCGAGCTATCAAGTGACAGACAAGCTAAGACTTTTAGTCAAAAAAATGAAAAGCGAAAATGGAGATAGTTAATGATTAACTCTTCTGTAGCTTTTCAGGTTAACTACATTCCTCCTGAAATAGCTTCATGTAAGTATTTATCTATCACTGCAAAGTATGTCTTTGGCCGTATAGGCGGTTACACCAAAAAGTACAGTCAAGACTGCTGGGTTACTAATGCTCAATTAGCTGATGAATGTGGTATTAGTGCAAGATCTGTAGCTGAAGCTATAAATCAATTGCGAGATCATAAGCTTATTGTCACCAGTCTGGGAATGTATAAAAACAAAAAGATACGCTACATAAAAGTTATCTATGAACCATTAAACGAAAGTGCAAAAACTGCACAATCAGATTGTGCAAATAATTCACAATCCAAATGTGAAGAAAAAGCACAATCAGATTGTGCAAAATCTGCATCTAGATTGTGCAAAAACTGCACAATGGAAAGTGCAAAATCTGCACAATCCTCATCTATATATAGAGATAAAAGTAGAGAAAAAATAGAGTTAAATAAAACAAACACATCTTCCTCTCAATCACACACACAATTTTCTATCGAAAAAATAGAAAACGATGCTCTATATCTGCAGAACATTTTTACTGAAGAAATTATGAAACTTGCAAAACGAAATATAGAGGCAAGAAATGTCTCTTCGTTCATTGAATCAGAGAAGTGGCTAAGGTGGAATAGGCAGAATGACAAGCTTAAATTCATCAAGAGTGAGAAGCGTCTGCGTGAGCTGGTGTCTTCTTGGGTGCTGAAGTCACTTGAGAATGTCGTAACTCATCCTGAAGTAATCAATCAGGAAGATCTTACAGAAAAAAGACAGGCTTTCTTAGCCAGTCTGAAATATTAAAAGGCTACCTGTGACAGTAGCCTTTGAATGTTTATAGCAAAAATTATTTTTGGGAGGTTTTCCCTTATGAACAAGAGTGATTATATCAAATTTAGTGATAACTGGAATGCTTTTAAACTGTTTTACAAACATGATTACAAGATTGATGAGAGTTCTACTCTTTTTTTCTTTAATCGTTTTATTAACTATGATCTTCAACGGGTAACAGATGCTTTAGCATACTTTGCCTTAACCTCACCAACAGAACCATCGTTTCAGACATTGTGTGACTACATTCGCTTAGATGGTATGTCTAAGGGTGAGGCTGAGAGTAAAGCTGCTTACTTATGGCAGAGAATATCAATTAACTACAGCTCATCAGCTGATTATGTCTTTGGTGATCTGAAAGCTAGCTTAGCGTTCTTTATCACCTGTGGTACTCATGAGAAATATGGCATGACTCAGGATAGTGACGAACCGTTCCTTAAGAAAGAATTTGTAAAAAACTATGTTAACTGTCCACTGTACTCAATGCTTGATGAGGCTAAGAGATACTCAATACAGACATCAAGATACAGGAGTACACCACAGCAGTGTGTGTTCATTGGTGAGCATGATGCCTGTTCTGCTCTTGCTACAGAGTTTTACGGTGAAGGTAAATTTACTGAATGGGAAATACCTGTACAACCTCAGTCACTTGAGATTGTAAAAGCTCAGACAGTTATCAATCCAGATGAGCAGAAGAGAAACATCACTGATGCTATTACAGCTCTTGAGAGAGGTGCTTAATGTCAGACGTAACTATCGATAACTGTGCAAGCATTGACGATGAAAATGCCCTGTTAGCTCAGTTAATATTCCAGGGTGACAAAGTATATGCAGAGATTGCTGATCTTGTGTCAGCAGAGGATTTCTCATCATCTGAACGTCAGCTGGTTTATGAAGGCTGTCGAAGGATGCTTGAGAACAAAGAGATTTGTGAGGATGGTTCTCTTGATGTTCTGACTATCAATCAGTTCTTGAAAGAAAACGGCTATGACAACTTCCATCATGTACTGACTAATATTGCAGAAAACGATTTAAAGAAAGCTTCTATCAGCAAGCAGTTAGCAAAGACAGTTCACAAGTACGCTCTTAAACGTCAGATGATTGCAAACTTCAATGATGCTCAAAAGTATCTTGTAGATAACATCAACCTTGATCCTAAAGAACTACAGGATGGATTAAACGATATCCTCGATAAGAGAGCAGATATAAAACAGGTTGACGTGGTAGATGCTGCTAAGGTAGCTATGGATTTCTTTTATAACATTAAAGACGGTAACGTGAACAATAAAATCATTCCTACTGGTATTGCAGCTGTCGATGCTGTTATCGAAGGTTTACGTCCTGGTACTTTAGATATTATTGGTGCTCGTACTGGTGTTGGTAAGTCAGCATTTGCAACTAATATCCTGTGCAACATCCTCCAGGCTGATACCGAAGGTAAGAACTATCCTGTTATTCTCTTCTCTCTTGAGATGCAGAATGCTCAGGTTATGCAGCGTATGATTTCAAGCTTTGGTAAGGTCAATATTACTGATCTACTTGAAGGTAGAGTTGAATCTTATCAGTGGCATGACATCATTACTAAATCACAAAATACTTTCGGTAAGACGGTAAACGGTGCACCTAAGCTGCTGCTTTGTGATAAAACATCACTTAACATCAACGATGTAAATCGTATTGTTCATCAGATTAACATTCTGTATGGTGGTGTCTCAGGTATTCTTCTAGACTACATTCAGTTAATGCCAATACGAAACAAGGCAGAATCTAGAGCTGTCGGTGTTGGTGAGATCTCAAGACAGCTAAAAGAAATGGCTATGCAGTATCAGATGTTTGTTTTAGGTCTTGCTCAGCTAAACCGTAATATCGAACAGAGAAAAGAGAAGACTCCTCTAAACTCAGACATTAAAGATTCAGGTGCGATTGAACAGGATGCAGATCTAATTATGCTGCTTACCCGTAACAACACAGAAGCAATGTGTCATGTTACTAAGAATCGAAACGGTGCCTGTGGTTCTGTTCCTCTCCATTTCAACGGTAATGCGGTGATGTTTTATTAGTAAATTTTGGTTGATAAAAGGTGATCTATGCGCATAAGAAAGCTATCTTACGAGTTTTTAAATTCAGTCAGGACAGGATATAACTTTCCTGCGTGGGTAGAAGCGTTTGGACACTGGGCAAGAGTTGATCTTGATAATCCGAAAAACTACCGTTGTTGGCTAGGGGCTAAATTTCACTCAGAAGGGGCTGTCGAGCACAAGAGATATATTCCTATACGTGACGATGAGGCATTAGCCCTTGACGGGGCTTTAAATGGTGTCTGTGGGCAAAATAAATACTACAAGTCACTCATCGAAGAGTTTGTGATCAAAGAAAGTTCATGTTTGGATGTTTTAAGATCAAAATGGATTGGTCGCAGGTACAAAAAACTTAACCGCCAGTTTAACTTGAAAACTCTGATTGAAGACAAAGAAAACCTTTACGAAGATATCCGTCTTGCAGTGATGGATAAATTGGAGATGAAAGATGAGTGATACTGAACACAGTATGCTTTATCAAATTTGTATTTTTTTCTTTATTTTAGCTGCTATATATGAAAGCCCAAAGTTTTATGAAACATGGACCGAGTACAGCATAAAAAAACAACAGTTAGAACAAGAACGTTCTAATGATAAATTTGAAGCTTTGATGAAATTGTCAGAGTCAGATGTATTCAAAGGTTTTGTTAATTCTCAGGATTATCAGAATATTAAATCTCTGATCCTTGATGATGTAAGTAACCAGCAAATCAGAGCAACTAATGAACTTATCAGGAACACAGCTGATGTGGAAAGGATTGAGCTTAACAGTGAAAGTTATAATGTGAACGATATAAAGAGAATTAAAGAAACACCTGACGAAGATGTTATACCATCAGCAAGTAAATTCGTAGAAGGTGAATTTTTAGTCACATCTATTGATAGACTGCACTACCCTTACATAAAACTGCACTTAAAGTCAGTTAACAAAAAAAATGCAACTGTTGATGCTTCTTTAAATTGTGAAGAAGGCTCTTTAACAGATGAACAGATTAAGTTGATTTGGATGTACTGCGAACAAGGACAATCACTCAACTTTAAGTTAAATGAAACCATAGCTAAAGATGGTAAAATTAAAAGTGCTTACGTAGAATACGTTTCAACTCTGTAGCAAAGTAAAATTAAAATGAGAATTGATTACAACATCTTACGTGAACTGTTGAAAGCTATTGATGAAGACAGATTGCCTGAGTTTGTTAAAAACCTAGGCAATGATACTTCATGGCAGGACAAAATCACAGATCCTGATTTACTTGAAGAAGAAACTGAACTTAGACGTAAACTATATCTTGGTAATTTAAAGGTTTTAGTTGATGAAGGTTTTATTGATGGAGTAAGTGTTAGAAAGTCTGTAGATTTGAAGTATTCTGTAGGTTTTGAAGATCCAATGATTACAGTCAAAGGGTTATCCTTTTACGCAGGAATTAAAACTCCTAAATTTCTCAGAAAGTTAAAAGAGTTTGTTGAAGATAATGGTTACGCTCTAACCTTTCAAATTATTATTGACTATGCTCCAAAGCTTTTTAGTGAACTGACAAAAGATTACTTTAAAAAATAGGCAGTATTTTCTACTGCCTATTTTTTACTTTCGCACTAACAAAATTCAATCAGTGGATCACAATATGGATCACAAATCTTTAAGATTAAAGATAAATGATTGAATTTTAAATAATATAAATACAATGAGGGATTATCTATCTAATCAATATCAATTTTTAAATTAGAAGGTATAACGAGCACCTAAGCTTGCAAAGTTCTTATCTGATGAATAAGAAGCATTGATACCAGCCTTGTTAATACCAGCTAAATCGTCTTTGTTGGTTAAATCAAAGCGAGCTTCTGTCCATACGTTGAAGTTTGGAGTTACCTGGTAGTTGATGTAAGCTGGAATTGACTTCTGTGTGTAGTCAATGTACTTAGCATACTTGCCATCTTGGCTGAAGGTTATTACGTTATAACCTGTTCTAAAGCTTACGCCACACTCTAATGTATATGCTACTACCCACTCAAAGCCTTTGGTCTTAAAGTCTTCAACATTAGCCTCACGGAACTTGAAGGTACGGTTGTTGTAAACTAAACCAGTGTAGAATCCCTGAGCAAGATCACCCCATAAAGCACCAACTGAATAGGTATTAACTTTATCAAGATCTGTCATGTAAACAGCATAACCATTTTCATTTAAGCGGTTATCATTCTGTCCATTGATTAACTCGTAACCTGCACGAACTGATAATGGACCAAAGCCTACGTTATCGGAGGTATAACCTGCTGTAATTGAAGCACCATCGTTAACTGCTACGGTCTTGTGAGCCTTAAAGCCCTGCTCTAACTTATAAGAATCGTTTGCTGTTAAGTAACCTAACTTTAAGTCAAAACCGTTTGCTGCAAAAGCGTACTCGATACGGCCTGAGTTGCGTTCATCGTTTGCTGTAATTGCATTGCAGCCGTAGTCATCAAATACGTCGGTTACAGACTGAACAAAGTTAATTGCGCCCTTAAAACGACCTACCTTAAAACCACCAAAGTTCTCAATATCAGCCTGAACAAACTGATCACGACCTTTAATACCGTTACCTACCTTTGAGTTTCCATCAGCCATATCCCACTGTGAGTAACCGATTAACTTAACGATACCTACTTTAGTAGAACCGCCGATACCAAAACGTGCTGAATTCTGTAATGTAGAATCGCTTTCACCTGCTAACTTGTTAGCACCATTGTAAATTACAGCCTGTACACGACCATCTGCCTTTAATGACACACCATCTTTATCGTAAACGGTTGCTGCATTTACTGAAACTGTTGCAGCTAAAACTGCTAAAGCTAATAATGACTTTTTCATTTTTACTCTCTTAAATTTATTTCTCTGTGCTCATTGCACGTTGTTTATGTTAAGTAGAGTCTGTTAAATCAAATTGTGCTTATTAAAGTAATTTGTTAAAGAGAAGTTAAGAAATGTAAATAGAAAGAATGGATTTAAAGTAAAGCGTGAGAAATAAAAAAAGGAGCTCATCAGATCTCCTTTAAAATTAGGAGCTAATGCCCAAAAGAGAATTAGCCCCAAAATAACATTTTCTAACCTAAAAGCAGAGTATTCATTGCCTTTACGAAAGTGCTTGGATCTTTTAGAGCACCTTGATCTGCAAGTAATGCCTGCTCATAAATTAAGTCAGCCCACTGTGAGAATCTTGATTCATCAGCCTCAGCATAAGCCTTCTGAACTAACTTGTGCTCTGGATTAATCTCAAGAGTGTACTTCTCGTCAGGCAGTTTCTGACCGCTTGCCTCAAGCAGACGACGCATCTGCATAGTCATCATACGGTTGGTATCTGAAATAACGCATGAAGGAGAATCGATAAGACGAGTTGATACAACTACATCCTTAACCTTATCACCTAAAGCTTTCTTGAAGCGCTCTACTAGATCTTTATTCTCTTGAGCTACAGTCTCCTGCTTCTTCTTTTCCTCTTCGTCAGCTAATTTGCCTAACTTTAAGTCCTGAGAATTTGCAGAAACGAACTCTTTACCTGAGAACTCGGTGATGTTGCCCATTAACCACTCATCAACACGATCCCACATTAGAAGTACTTCAATACCCTTATTCTTTAAGTTCTCAAGATAAGGTGAATTTACAGCAGCCTCATAGCTCTCAGCTGTAATGTAGTAGATCTTGTCCTGACCTTCCTTCATACGAGAGATGTAGTCTTCAAAGCTTACATCCTGCACTGATGACTCATTATGAGTTGAAGCAAAGCGCAATAACTTTAAGATAGCATCCTTATTGTCATAATCCTCAACAGGACCTTCCTTTAAAACGTTACCAAACTGCTTGTAGAACTCAGCGTATTTCTCTTTATCCTTTGATAACTTGTCTAACATGGTTAGAACACGCTTGGTTAAAGCTTTCTTTAACTTACGAGTTACAGCTGTTTCCTGTAATAATTCACGTGATACGTTCAATGGAAGTGCATTAGTATCAACCAAACCACGGATAAAACGTAAATAGTTAGGTAAGAAGGCTTCTGCCTTATCCATGATGAATACACGCTGAACGTACAGCTTTAGACCATGCTCATTCTGACGGTTATATAAATCCCATGGAGCCTGCTTTGGAACATACAGTAATGATGTATATTCAAGATCTCCTTCAACCTTGTTGTGAGCATAGGTTAATGGATCCTGATAGTCGTGACTTAAATGTTTATAGAACTCGTTGTACTCTTCAGCTTTAATGTCTTTTGGAGCTCTTGTCCATAAAGCCTGAGCATTGTTAACCTGAGTATACTCAAACTTCTTCTCAGGCTCTTTTTTCTCATCCTTATCCTCACCCTCTTTAGGAGCTTCATACTTCTCTTCGTATAGTTCTACAGGAGTTGAAATATGATCTGAGTACTTAGTAATGCACTCGCGAAGTTTCCAAGTATCTAGGAACTCACTTTCTGAATCCTTTAAGTGCAGGATAATCTGAGTACCACGGAATGGAACATTTACGTTCTCTGAGGTAAAGGTACCATTACCATCTGATTCCCAACGTACACCTTCTTCAGGCTTTGCATTAACTGAACGTGATACTACGGTAACCTTATCAGCTACGATAAATGCTGAATAGAAACCAACTCCGAACTGACCGATTAACTGAGAGTCCTTCTTTGCATCACCAGTTAGGTTCTTCATGAAAGCTTCGGTACCGGACTCAGCAATAGTGCCTAAGTGGCTGTTTGCCTCATCTAAGGTCATACCAATACCGTTATCAGTAATAGTTAAAGTCTTAGCGTCTTTATCTGGACGGATCTGGATCTTAAAAGTTGGATCATCTTTAATTAAATCCTGATTTGTCAAAGACAGGAAATGCAACTTATCAATAGCATCTGATGCATTTGAGATAAGCTCACGCAGGAATACTTCTTTGTTTGAATAAAGTGAATTTGCAAGTAAATCTAATAGCTTGGTAACTTGAGTCTGAAAGCCATGTACAGTAGCTGTCATTTTTAATTATTCTCCATAAGTCTAAGATGCCTTTATCGCATCTGAATATCTGTAAGACTATATGGGGATGATGACATTCGTTTTCAAGAGAATCCAAAGCAATCTATTGAAAATAGTAAAATTGGTTGTCTTGATTTGAATAAAGTCACACACTTGTTTTCTCATATCAATTAAACTTTACTGCGAGGTTGTATCCAATAAAAATCTCTTATCAAACAAAAAAGGAATATTTATGATTAAACAAATATCAATAATGTCTTTGGCAACAGTTATGCTTTTGGTTGTGCTACTGCTACAAAAGTAAATCAAGCTGAAATCAATAAACATCCAATTACAAAAGTTTGTATTCAAGATAATAGACACTCACCTCTTACCAATTATATTAAAGAAGCTGTTGACAACTTAGGCATCCAGACTGAAGTTTATAAAGTTAACAATAATTTAAATCCTTCAGATGATTGCTCTCATCTTCTGTCTTATGTCTACAAATATGACAGATATGACGCTAAACCAAATCAAATAGCTAAAGTTACATATTTCTTCTATAACTACTATCCAAACACTTTAAGAAAGAGAGTAGGAACATCTGTAGACGACCGTCAGAAGACAAAGAAATATATTGATTTGAACAATAAAGAAGAAACAGCAACAGCTGTAGCAACCAAGATTAGACCTTTCTTCGGTAAGTAATTTTAGCAGTTTCTTGATAAGAAGAAGTTTTAAGTGGAGCTAATGTTTGAGAAGCTCCACTTTTAAGGTATTAGCTCCAGCAATAAACAAACTACATATTTCTTCTGTAGTTAAATGACATTGCAAGAGTATTACCATCAACAGAGCCTAAGTCTCCGCCTAAAGGCACACCTGTTGCAATTCTTGAAACGGTAATTCCATACTTTTTAGCCATACTTGCAATATATGATGCTGTAACATCACCTTCTACAGTCTGACTTAATGCAAGAATTAACTCTTTGACATCTTCGTTTTCTAATCTTGAACGAAGCACATCAAGACCTAATTCTTTAGGACCAATACCATCTAATGGGCTTAAATGACCATGAAGTACGAAATAATTTCCTGAATAGGATGAACTTGATTCGATTGCAGAAACATCTGTAGGAGTTTCTACTACACAGATACTGCCTGAACTTCTGCGTTTGTCAGATTTGCAAAGCTCACAAGGCTCATTTTCTTCGTCTGTATAGTTTCTGCAATGAGGACATAAAGAAATGTTTTTAAGGCTCTGCTCGATGATTTGAGCCATATTCAAACCTTCCTGACGTTTTCTGTCTAAAAGGTAATAAGCAATTCGAGTAGCACTTACAGGTCCTACACCTGGCATGACCTGTAACGACTCGATTAGGTTATCAAGCAGAGTACTAGATGACATGATTAGAATGGTAACTTTAAACCTGGAGGTAACTGCATGCCACCGGTTACAGCAGCCATCTTCTCTTTTGACTGTTCTTCAATGCGACGATGAGCATCGTTGTAGGCTGCAGCTAAAAGATCTTCACAGATCTCCTTGTCATCCTTAAAAATTGAGTCATCAATTTCAACACGGCGAACTTCATGTGAACCTGTCATGGTTACCTTTACCATACCGGCACCAGACTCACCAACTACTTCTAAGTTAGCGATTTCTTCCTGTGCCTTCTGCAGACGCTCCTGCATCATTTGCGCCTGCTTCATCATATTACCCATGTTAAACATGTTCAGATCTCCTAAAAATTTTTCAAAATTCTAAATTAAATTGATAGTTTTTGCAATTAAACTTGACTTATAAGTTTTAAAGCACGTTTGCCCAATCCATAGATCTCGGCAATTTTTCTATCAATCTTCTTAATAATCTCTTTTGATGCTACTTCATCAGCTTCTTTTAGCTCTTCTACTAAAAACTCTATGTACATCTGATCTTCTTTTGAAGCTACAGGTACAGGAACTTCTTCTAATAAAGAACGTAAGATTTTAATGGTATGGAACTTCTTTTCAAAGTAGAAACGTACAGCACTTGAGTTTAAGACCGCAGCTAAATAAGTTGCAGATAAGTCTTTAAACTCTGGCACCAATAAATTACAGCTGTTTAAAGTTAACATACCGTGAGTATCTACAGCTACGATTGGGTACTTTGCAATAAATCTGTAAACTAATTTTTCTTTAGCTCTGTACAGTTCCATTGGAGCTACCTGCTGGAAAGCTCCTTCTTCATACTTAATAAAACTGTCAGGTGGATTGATTTTAAAAGGCTCAATATCAAGCCCTCTTAATACAGGTTCAGCACCTTCAATTTTCTCATTAAAGATAGAATTGTTGTTGGAACCAGTAACAATACCTAAAGCAAATTTAGCATGGCCCTTTAACTTTACACAATGCTCAAGATCATCCATCTTATCTAAAACTAAGGATTCCTGATCTGTAACTTTAAAATTAAAATCAGCACCTTTTCTTTGACGTCGAACAATATAATTAGAGTCACCAACATTCACAATCACATCGCCAGAGGCATTACTGAATGAAGTTTTTTCTAAGGTTAAGATAACACTTGGACATTGAACAGCATGGAAAACTTCACCTAAATAGCGTACAGAACGCACGCGGGCATGCTCGGTGATAAAGGCTCTAATGGTTTCGTGAGAAGCTACATTTAATAATGCTTCTGGCAGCACGAACTGAACAATACCGCCATCTTTTAATAAATTTAATGATCTCTCAACGAAAAGATCAGCATAGCATGGTCGTTTTTTTTCTGCGCAAATTAAAGTTCTTGCATAACGGGAAACCACTTTCTCATCATCACAAGAACCCCAAGGTGGATTTCCTAGTACCACATCTACCTGAGGCAGACTTCTACAGGTAATGGTATCGCACTTTAGTAAGTGATCTTGTAAGGTATCTTTATCTGAGCAGTTACCTGATAAAACAAAGTTAATTCTTGCTAAAGTAACTGAAAAACCATCTAAATCACAGCCGTACAGATCCTCAACTCTAGCGCCACGTCTTAATAAGCGTAACAGGAAGTTTCCAGAACCACAGCAAGGATCTAAGAACACACGACCTCTAGATACCTGAAGTGTTTCTACAGCAGTATCGGTTAAAGACTGAGGAGTGTAATAACGTCCTGACTGTCTTCTTTTAGACAGCTCCATCAAAGACAGATAGATAAGACCTAAAGTATCTTCAAAAGGCACAAAATGTAAGGTAAAGGAAGGAAGCTTCTTTGAAGCTGACAGCAGAGTGTTTCTTGAGGTTTTATCCATGAGTTCAAGTAACAGCCAATCATAAATATCAGCATCTAAAGTGCCTTCTAAGTATGCTCTAAAGTATTGCTTAGTACAGTTTGATTTGATTCTTTTGGCATCAACTAGAAGTTGCAGGAAGGATTCACATAATAAAGCTGTAATTGCTGTGGTAGAACCTGTAAAGCCATTTACCAATAAAGCGACAGCTGCATGATTTGGGGATTCTCTTGAGACGTAATTTACATAAAGTTCTCTACCCTTTAAAGCTGTTTTATTACGTCTTGATTTTAAAACATTGCTATTATCTTTTTTCAAAGATAATAGGAGATTCTCAACTTCATGCTTATAGATAAGCTTACCTGTTTCAGTATCTTTAGCTGATAACTTGCCTAATCTGAGCCAGTTTTTACCTGTAGCTTCAGATATTCCTAACATTTTGCATGCTGTAGCTAATGTAATTACTTCTGTTTTTTTAGTATTTAACTGTTTTATAGGCTGTCTCATGGCATACCTTATTTATGTGTTCATTGCCTTTGTTAAACAATCTTATCATAGATATTTATGATTTAAAAAAGTAAAATTCAATTTTTTAAATAATTGATATTTTTCAAAAAGTTACATAAAGAAATTTTTATTAATAAAAATATTAATTTAAAAATTTAATAAACATTAATCGTACAAATCGGAGATCTTTTTTATAAAAAAGCTTACTAGTGTTATTTTAAATTAAGCTTAAAAATCAAAACTTATGATAGAATTTTTCTTATGAACGCATTAGAAATACAATATCTGAACAAAAGTAATTTAAGTCATATTGCAAGATCGCTGTATATGCTCTATTTAAGACCTAGGTCTGAGCAGAACCAGTGTCTTACAGACTTATCATCAATTGCTTCATACCTCTCTTCAGACAGCACTTACTTTCCTACTACACCAAATTTTGAGGTAGCCTGTTTAGTTTTAAATGAACTAGAACACGCTGGTCTTATCAAAAAAGAAAAAAAAGATGCTCCATGGCAAGGTAATACTTTTATCCTGCCCCTGTTTATTAAGGAAGTTGAAGAACTTCCTTCAAAACCTTTTTATATGACCAATTCTTGGAGACCTACAGCTTCGTTTCATGAAGCTTGTGTTCTGTGCGGTCTGGCTGAAAGTTCTTTTACAGAAGCTGAATTAAAAGCCTTCACCTCTTACTGGTCATCAAAACACGAGAGTAGAAATCAAGTTGCTTGGGAAAGAGCTTTTGCTCAACGCCTCTTAAAACAAAAAGTTGCCTCCGTAAAAAAAGTGGCTCTTGCAAAGAACTCCACAATTGATAATTCAAGTGCTGTTTCTAATAATAAAGTTTCTGCAAGAAACACAGCTAATGCAGTTATGCAGAACAATTCACAAAGCCCTATCCAAAATAGTAAAGCTGAGCGTGAACAGGTTCAGAATGATCTGGCATCTCTATTCAAATAAGTAAAAAGTCACAATAAAGGCATTTATGTTTTGATTTCAATGTGATAGCAATCACATTCAATGCTATAATCAAAAATCTACTATTTGAACAAATATTCTGATTTTGGAGACAAAAATATGCAAATCTCATTTAACAATAAAACTTTGAACCTAGATACTCCAAAAATCATGGGTATTTTAAATGTCACCCCAGATTCATTTTCAGATGGAGGCAGATGGAACACTCTTGATAGAGCTTTAGCACATGCAGAGCAAATGGTAAAAGAAGGGGCTACCATTATTGACATTGGTGGTGAGTCCACAAGACCTGGGGCTACTCCTGTACCTTTAGATGAAGAATTATTAAGAGTAATTCCTGTTGTTGAAAAGCTCTCAAAAGAACTTGATGTCATGATTTCAATTGACACTTCACAGCCAAAAGTTATGGAAGAGGCTGTAAAAGCAGGTGCTCATATCTGGAATGATATCAGAGCATTAAGACTGGATGGTGCCTTAGAGATGGCTGCTAAATTACAGTGTCCTGTGATCTTAATGCACATGCAGGGCGATCCTAAGACCATGCAAGCAGATCCTCATTATGAGGACGTTGTAAAAGAGGTCGAGAAGTTCCTTTTAGACAGAGTTGATGATGCAATCAAAGCCGGTATTAAAAAAGAGAACATCATTCTTGATTTAGGCTTTGGCTTTGGAAAATCAGCTAAACACAACTATCAGCTTTTAGATCATATGCAACACTTTGTGGATTTAGGCTATCCTGTACTGTCTGCTTTATCTCGTAAATCTATGATTAAAGCTGCTTGTAATATTGAAAAAGCAGATGAAAGAATCGTAGGTTCCGTAGCAGGTGCTCTTTTAAGTATCGAACGTGGAGCTCAGATGGTCAGAGTTCATGACGTCAAAGAAACCAAAGAAGCCTTTGACGTTTACAAAGCTCTTTTAAATTCAAGAGAATAAAATCTATGTTATTGATTTTACTATCATGTTCTGTAAGTGCTGTAGTATCAGCACTTTTATGCATACTCATCGGTCCAAAGCTGATTAGACGTTATTCAAAGCCTCTGTCACTTATTGCTGTGGGCTTTTTGATAACTCTTGCTGTAACCCATATTATTCCCGAGGCTATGGAAGAGAGCGATCCTCATAAAATCGGCATGGTAATTTTATTTTCCATGCTCTTTTTAACTTTCGTTGAGATGTTCTTCTTCTCAGGTAGTAATAAAGGAAAAGTTGACTGTTGCGGTCACAGTCATTCGCTAGCTAATGGTTCTTTTGGAATTCTATTTGGCTCATCACTGCATAACTTTTGTGATGGTATGGTAATCGCAAGTGCTTATCTGACTAATCCGGCTTTAGGCTTTGCTGTGACAGTTGCTGTACTCTCTCATGAGATAGCTCATGAGTTAGGCGACTATGCCATTATGCTAGATTTGGGTATGAGCAATAAAAGAGCTTTTATTGTCAATGGTGTTGCCTTATTTGGCTGTGTAAGCGGTGGTATTATTGGCTACTTTATCTTATCAACAGTAAAAGAGCTTGTTCCTTATGCTTTAGCTCTGTCAGGCGCTAGCTTTGTCTATGTTTCACTCTCCGATCTCTTACCAAGACTTCGTAACTGTGAAAATAAGAAAAAGGTATCTTTAAGATTCTTCTTCATTCTAGTAGGTGTGATCCTGTCGCTGTTAATAGCAGGACATGATTAAAAGAAAGATTCAGAAGAATGGAGCCTAATGGCTCCATTTTTGTTTTACTTTACCTTAGGACCGTTTGAGATCTTGGAAAAATCAAACAGATCTTTGTCTAAAAGATGAGAAGGAACAACATTTCTGATTGCCTTAAAGACAATATCGGCTCTCTTTGGGAACTGTTTATCCCATGAGCGGATCATCTTATTCATATTGCCCCTCTGCTGATCCTCACCCCAGCCGCACAATCCTTTTGGAAGAACTGGGTACTCTTTTATTTTAGAAATAGAAACTATATCTTTTTCTCTGCAGTAAATAAGAGGTCTGATTACAGTCAGATCGTCCTTATCATTTCTTAAAATTGGAGGCATAGCCTTCATGATACCTGAATAAAACAGATTCAGGAAAAAAGTTGCAAGACAGTCATCCTTGTGATGACCTAAAGCCAGTTTATTAGCACCGATTTCACGGGCAAAAGAGTAAAGATAGCCCCTGCGCAGGCGTGAACACATTGAACAGTAAGGAATTCCTTCTCCCACCTTCTCTTTGCATAGTTCATAGACCGGTCTCTGGATAATATAATAAGGAAGACCGACCTTTTTTAAATGATCTTCAAGCAGGTACTCAGGTGAATTAGGAAAACCTGAATCTATGTGAACAGGAATAATTGTAAAGTTAATTGGAGCAGATCTCTTTAATGAGAGTAGAACATCTAAGAGAAAATAGCTGTCCTTGCCTCCTGACATACAGACCAGGATCTTGTCATTTTCTTCTATCATGCCAAAATCGCCAATAGCATGACCGACCTTACGACGCAGTCTCTTAAAGAGTTTGTCTGCTTTATATTTTTCCTGTTTATCCTCAATATTGAAGTACGGACTTACATTACGTGCGTAAGCATCTGCCCTTTCTGTCAGATTATGATCGTTTTGCATAGTTATTATTTCTTAATAGCTTTTTGAAGGATTAGCTGTGGGTACGTTTCTGATTACAGCCTTTGGAGTGATTACAACCACATCACAGCTTAAATTATCAGATACTCTCTCACAGATATTACCAATTAATGCTGATGCAATACCCTTTCGAGCAGAGGTTCCGATAAATAAAGCAGTTGGGTTGAGTTTCTTGCACTCATCATAAATCACATCATCAAGATTTCCTTCACCAATGTGGCAATCATTAGGAGCGATCTTGTGACGAGTTGCAAAAGATAGAGCCCTCTTGCAGCCTTCCTTTAGAGCATTGTCATATACGCTGTCAGGTGTATAGCCTGGAAGATCAACAGCTACAGGAGGGATAATAGGAGTAATTGCGTTAATTAAAGCAATCTTACAACCAGTAAACAAAGATAATCTTTGAGCTTCTCTTAATAAACGCAGATTAGTAAGTCTTAACATTTCGTCATCAGGATCTGATAAATCCACTGCTACAGCAATAGTTCCTGATGGTGTCCACAGATGATCTTTAGCAATACATACAGGAACTGCTGAATGACGCAGCATCTGCCAGTCTAATGGAGTTGAAATCACTGAATCTAAAAGACCATGAATTTCAGCGGTTTTAATTAAGATATCGCAACAGTTCTCTTTGGCGATATCTACTAAGTCTTTACCAACTTCTCGTGAGAAAATTACTTTAGTCTCAATCTTAACGCCCATAGCATTAACTGCTAAATAGGCTTTTAACCAACGTTCCTGCTTTTTTTTGTAAGCTTTTTCAAACTGAGTTTTATCCACTGCTAAAAGGCTAGTCAGATTCCATGGTTCCTGAGCTACAGGAAGAACAGCAATGATCTTTACATCATCGTGTCTTTGCTCTTTCTTATTATGAGCCATTGCATAATTATATAAAGCAATACCTCTTTCAAGAGCAGGCTGACGTAGCTGCTTTATTTCAATAACTACAAGAATATTGCGTAAATTTCCCATGGTCAGCTCCAATATTAAAAATCTTTATACATCTTAGTCAGATCTGAAAATTAGCGTTGAGAGCAATAGTTTTCAATCTTACGGTTTAGCTTGCGCCAAGACGATTTTACTTTTCTAATATAACGATTATGAATTTCAGAATTTACTGAATAATGGTAGTGGTAATTACCCACACCACGCCAAATCTTACCATCAGCCTTTTCAATTTCACGTCTTAAAAGATAGCCCATCGCCCACATATTGTGGCAAGGCTTACTTTTAATATCACTTTTGGTAAGCTCAAACTGTCTTAATTCTTTTAAACGCACATCGTTGATCTGAGCAGGACCACAGTCTTGGGTACCATTTTTATTGGTCTTACATGTACCGTTAATAGGACCACGCTCTACATCTAACATGGCATACATCAGTTCCTCAGGGAGATTAAACTGATAAGCTGTCCAGGCAATACATTTTCTTAAATCTTTGTATTTGCTCATGGGACCTGTGCTATAGGCTACATCTCTCCAGTGTTTTGCCTGTCCATGACATTGCATCTGAGTTGCATTAACAGATAATGGCAAAATCAAGAATAAAGAGATAATTAAAGACTTAAACATTTTTATGTACTTACTTTTGTACTTTTGGTTCTCTAAATTTTTATCAGCAATCAATACTTTTACTCAGTTTCTTCTTGCTTAATAGCTCTTACAGCCTCTACAAGATTATTTTCAACTTCACTTAAATTGATACCGTCAAATTTTGCAACCTGCGCTTGAGGATTTGGTTTTGGTACCTCATGCACATTTGGGAAAACATACCCTTGTGTATTGGTATAGCTTCTTATTCTTACGGCATAGATCACAGTGTTAATTGGAGTACCATTGCGTTCAAGTTTTACAGGAGACAAAGTAAATACCAAAGGAGTGTCATAGTTCTCTAATGACACAGCCATTTTGGTAGATACTGCACCTACCCCCTGTTTAATCAAAAGTTCTGATGGTGATGCTGTAACCTCTGCTGAGAAGCCCTGGTTTTCACATCGAACAGAAGCGATATTCCAAGGAATACCTTCAAGATCATAAAATCTTACAATAGCTCCACCATAGTCTGGCACACCTACTGTAGCCTCTGGAGTATATATTGATGCAATTCTTACAATGCCTGCAGAATCATCTCCTGGTACGAAAGGAGCAGATTCAATCTCAACATTTTCCGTAAAAGGTACATAGGCACTGTTATCTTGAGTGCGATCTTCATTTAACTGTTCTAATGTTCTAAATTTAGTAAGAGTATCTGGTAACTCAGGAGGTGGAGCAGGCAAAGTAATGCCTATAGACATCGCAGAATACAACGATGCTAGCAACACTGCTGATTTAGTTACTTTAAACAACTTCATGCCAACACTACTTTACAAATTGGTAAATAAAACCTAAAACATGAATTACACTTAACAAGCTAAAGCTATATTCAAACTAGTATTGTACTCATTACAATACAAAAAATCACTTTTTCTTAACTTTTGAGACTAATCTTTCTAGCTGCTTGCAACCATCTTCATTTTTAAGATTGCAAGAATACTGATACATCACAGCAGCTTTTTCTAAATTCTGCTCTGTACCATCGCCAAGTTCGAACATAAAGCCCAAGTTTCTGCAAGCTTCTGATACATTGGCACTGCAAGCTTTTTTATAATATGAAAAAGCAGTCTTTGAGTTCAGTTCTACCCCATCGCCAACCACATAGCGATTGGCTAATCTCATACAGTCTGTACCTGAATTTAAAGAGCAGGCTTTATCAAAATAAGCTAAGGCCTGAGAATTACTTTGAGTAACACCAATGCCGTTTTGAAATAAAACAGCAGCCTTTGAACACTCTTTAGCATCTTTGGCTAAGCATTTTACGATATGGGATTTAATCGCATCGTTTAAAGATGATGCTTTTTCATTTGTCTTGGCTGGAGAATTCTCGAGAGCACTTACTGATAAAGAAAAGTTCATTACTGCAAGTAAAGCTACAACAGCTACTTTTAACTTTTGATTGAAATTATTCATATACCGTATCCTTTTTTTCTTATTTAGTCTCTTTTTTTTGCTTTTCTTCTAAGAACTTTGCGTTTTTACAGCCCTCTTCATTACCTAAAGCGCAGGACTTATCTAATAGTAATTTTGCTGTGGCATAATTTTTATTAACGCCAAAACCATCTTCGTAGAGTTTGCCTAAAAGAAGACAACCAAATCCTTCACCACCGTCACATGACTTTTTAAAATAGGTAGCTGCATTATCTAAATTTCGTCTTACGCCAAGCCCTTTAGCATGCATTGATCCCAAAACTGCGCAAGCATACATGTCACCACCTTCACAGGCTTTAGTTACATAGTAACTTGCCTGATTAGAGTTTGCCTTCACTCCTTTACCAGTAAGATAAACCTCGCCAAGTAATGAGCAGGCATCAACAACTCCACCTTCACAGGCTTTTTCCACTAGTTTTACACCTGAAAAAGAATCTTTTTCTACACCGTCTCCATCCATATAGAGAGTGCCTACGATATAGCAGTTTTCAAGATCACCTCCATTGCAACTTTTTTGTAAAGCAATTACATCATTGTCCTTTGCAAGCACTGATACTGACAATGAACACAAGGTCATAGTTGTTGCTACTGCTAGAGCTAATTTTTTTATCATTTATAAATCCGTCGCCTTTTATCAAGCCTAAATTATTTGCTTTATGCACTTTTACATAACTAAATTTGTTCATTATAGAGTAAAAGAAGATACAACCTCAAAAAGAGTGGTCACAATTTACATAAAAGGCGCTACTTTTAATGAAATTTTGGTGACTAGATGACGCTTTAATAGTAAAATATCAAGATTAAATTTTTCGTACCAAATATTTTGAGGAATTACAGATGAGCGTTTTAGTTCTAGGACACAAGAATCCAGATACAGACTCAATTGTTGCAGCTCTTTCATATGCACATGTTTTAAAAGCTCGCGGTATTGATGCCGTTGCAGCGGCTCAAGGCGAGCCAGCTCCTGAGACTGAGTTCGTTTTAAAGAAATTCAATTTAAAGGCTCCTAAAGTTATCTCATCAGTTGCAGATGAGGAAGTTTATTTAGTTGACTACTCAGATCTTGCACAGGCTCCTGAAGATTTCTCAAAGGCAAAGCTTTTAGGTATCGTTGATCACCACAAATTAGGTGATGTAACCTCAGATACTCCATTAGAGTGCTGGATCCAACCTTACGGTTGCGCTAACACCATCGTTAAGATGGTAGCTGACTACTACAACGTAGCAATTCCTGCTGATTTAGCTGGTGCTATGTTATGTGCTATCTTATCAGACACCGTATTATTCAAGAGTCCTACCTGCACTGAATTCGACAAAAAGGCTGCTGCTGAATTAGCAAAGATTGCTTCAGTTGCTGATACTGAGTCTTTAGGCATGGATATGTTCAAGGCTAAGTCAAATCTTGATGCTTCACCACGAGATTTAATTTTCCGTGACTTCAAAGACTTTGATATGGGTGGCAAGAAGATTGGTATCGGTCAGTTAGAGTTAATCTCTTTATCAATGGTAACTCCAGAGTTAAAGAAGGCTTTACAGGATGAGTTAAATGCTGTTAAGGCTGAAGGCCGTCACAGCGCAATCCTAGTTCTAACTGACATCATGAAAGAAGGTTCAGAGTTATTACTTTCTTCAGATGATGAGAACAAAGTTATCGAAGCGTTAGGTACCAAGAAAGCTGACGTAATGTGGATGCCTGGCGTAATGAGTCGTAAGAAGCAGGTTGTTCCACCTCTGCAGGGTGCTTTCAAGGCCTAATTACTTTATAAATTGCTAAAAAGCCAGGTTTTTACCTGGCTTTTGGCTATCGAGAATTAAACCTATAAGAGAATTTAATGCAGCAGAAAACTCCTAAAATTGGTCTAGTTTCCCTAGGCTGTGCCAAAAATCTTGTTGACTCTCAAAGATTAACCTCTGTGCTTGTAGCAATGGGCTACAGAATCGAAAACGAATACAGCAAATGTGATGTAGTTGTTGTCAATACCTGCGGTTTTATCGGACCTGCAGTCGAAGAATCCATGCAAGCTATCGGTGAAGCTCTAAACTATGCCCGTAAAGTTATTGTGACAGGTTGTTTGGGTGCTAGAGCTAAACTTGTAATGGACAGATATCCACAGGTTGCAGCTGTTTATGGACCAGGCATGAGAGCAACAGTTATACGCGGTATTGTTTCACTAGTAGGTAAACCTAGTGAAAGTGACCGACAGAATGTTGGTGCTTCAGGAATTCTGCTTACTCCTCCTCATTATGCATATCTTAAGATTGCAGAAGGCTGCAGACATCACTGCTCTTTCTGTATTATTCCTTCATTACGTGGACCGCTGCGTTCTAGACAAGTAGATTCTATTTTAAAAGAATCTGAAGACTTGGTTCGTCGTGGAGTAAAAGAGCTTTTAGTTATCGCACAAGACAGCTCTGACTACGGTATGGATCTTAAGAATAAGACTTCACTGTCATCACTTTTGCGTAAGTTAGGTCAGTTCAAACGATGGGTTAGAGTTCACTATGTCTACCCTTCAGATGAAGCTAATAAAGTTGTGGATTTAATGGCTGAAGGATTGGTATTACCTTATTTGGATGTACCATTTCAGCATGTAAATCCAACCATTCTTCGTTCCATGAAGCGTCCTGGCAATATCGATAAAACATTGCGCCTTATTGAGAACTGGCGTTCTGTCTGTCCTGATATTGCTATCAGATCAACTTTTATCGCCGGTTTTCCTGGTGAGACTGAATCACAGTTTAACGAGCTCTTAGATTTCATTAAAGAAGCTAAATTAGATCGTGTAGGCTGTTTCCCATATTCTGATGTTGATGGCGCTGCAGCTAACGATTACTTAAATCCTGTTGATGAGGAATTAAGAGAGCATAGAGCTGCTATACTGATGGAGACTCAGGCAAAAATCTCTTATGAGAAACTCGAAAATAGAGTTGGCAAAGAGTATCAGGTTTTAATTGACTACGTATCTGATGATGGCCTAGCAGTTGGTCGTTCAAAGTACGAATCTCCTGATATTGATGGAGTAATTTCAATTCCAAACACCAAAGGTGTTGAAGTAGGCGATCTTGTAAAAGCAAAGATTGTCTCTCATGATGAACACGATATGGAAGCAGAGCTAGTCTCAAAGACAGATGGCGCTATTTCCTTTATTAAGAATTAAAGAAAGTCATTTAAGAGGTACAAATGATGAGTCACTACAGACCTTTTGCCCCATTAGTTGAACGTATTAAACAAGATGGCAAGTGCCTAGAAGGCGGTATTCTGAAAGTTGACAGTTTTATCAACCATCAGATCGACCCTACACTGTTGCAGTCAATGTCTATTGAGTTTGTTCGCAGATTTGCAAACAAAGATATCAATAAGATCTTAACCATCGAAGCTTCAGGTATTGCCCCTGCTATCATGGTAGGTTTCCTTTTAAACGTTCCTGTTGTATTTGCTAAAAAGAAGAAACCTTCAACCATGGATAACATGTTAACCACTGAAGTTTTCTCTTTTACAAAGAACCGTGCATACACTGTATGTTGCTCAAAGGATTTCTTAGGTAAAGGCGATAAGGTACTTTTTATTGACGACTTCTTAGCTAACGGTAATGCAGCAAAAGGCATCATTGATCTAGTAAAGCAGGCTGGCGCTGAATTATCAGGCATGGGCTTTATCGTTGAAAAATCATTCCAGCATGGTGGTGATTTCTTAAGAGAAAGCGGCTATCAGGTTGAGTCATTAGCTATTATCGACAGCTTAGATGACTGCAAGATCACCTTTAAAGAGAAAGAGTAATCTTAAGAGCTCTTCTTAAACTAGGATTTTATAGATAAAAGAGATTAAACAAAATGTCTGATAATACAAAAGAAGCTCCTCTTACAGAACAAAAATCGGAGCTTATCTATAAGTTAGAAGACAGACCTCCTGTAAAAGAGGCTCTGTTTGCAGCTTTTCAGCATCTTTTGGCAATCTTTGTGGCAATTATTACACCTCCACTAATTATTGCTGGTGCTTTAAAGTTAGACTTAGAAACAACGAGTTATTTGATTTCAATGTCTTTACTGGCTTCAGGTATCTCAACCTTTATTCAATGTAGAAGAGTAGGTCCTATAGGTTGTGGACTGCTTTGTATTCAGGGTACCTCATTCTCTTTTATCTCACCTATCATTGGTGCCGGTTTAAACGGTGGACTTGCTGCAATTTTTGGAGCTGTAATTTCAGGCTCTGTAGTTGAGATGTTCATCAGTAGGATCTTACGTTACACAAGAAAGATCATCACTCCTTTAGTATCAGGCATTGTAGTGACCTTGATTGGCTTGAGCTTAATTAAAGTTGGTGTGATTTCCTGTGGTGGTGGCTTTGGCGCAAAAGCTGATGGAACTTTTGGTTCTATGGAGAATTTAGGACTGGCAGCTTTAGTTATCATCAGTATCTTAATCTTTAACAGAAGTTCAAACAGATACTTAAGAATGAGCTCTATTGTCCTAGGTCTTATCATCGGATTTGTTATAGCTTATTTCTTAGGTAGAGTTGATTTTGCTCAAATCCAAAGCTACGGCGGATTTAACATTCCATCACCATTTAAGTACGGCTTAGTCTTTGATCCAGCTGCTATCATCGGTTTAGGTGTGGTTTACCTTATCACCGCAATTGAAGCTTATGGTGATATCACAGCAAACTCTTTGATTTCAGGTCAGCCAATTGAAGGCGAGAAGTTCCAAAAACGTTCTTCAGGCGGTATTTTAGCTGACGGTTTTAACTCTATGTTAGCAGGTTGCCTAAACTCCTTCCCTAACTCAATCTTTGCCCAAAACAACGGCATGATCCAGTTAACCGGTGTGGCATCTCGCTATGTAGGTTACTTTATTGCTCTATTCTTAGTTGTACTAGGCATGTTCCCTGCTGTAGGTAAAATCTTTGCACTAATTCCAGATCCTGTTTTAGGAGGTGCTACCCTGTTAATGTTCGGTACAGTGGCAGCTGCTGGTATCAGAATTATTTCAACCCAAAAGATGAACCGTAAAGCTATCTTAGTTATGGCATTAAGTTTCTCATTTGGTTTATCAGTTGAGCTTGTACCTGAAATCTTAAGTAAGTTCCCTCAGGAAATTTCTACTCTATTCTCGTCAGGTATTACTACAGGTGGTATTGTAGCAATTCTGTCTAATATGCTCATTAGAATTAAGGAATAGCACTTCTCTTTGTATTCGTCTAACGGCACCAATTGGTGCCGTTTTTATATTGCTAGGGGTTTGTTAAAGCTAAGATTAAATCTTAACTTTAGACTTTTTCGTATTCTACAACAGTAGTTGCAAGGCTTAGCTTTTCTAGTAGCAGCTTTATCTTTGAAAAGTTTTTCTCTACAAAAACAGAATAATCTGAATTCTTTTTAGCAATAACAAAAAGAGAATTCTCATACTCTGGTGACACAAAATCTGGCATTTGCTCTCTATCCGCCTTTAAAATTATGTTTTGAACTCTTTTGTTGTAGATAACAGAGAACACTGTCTGCTGAGCTTTGGTGTAATCATCAATAGATCTTTTTATATAGTGAGCTGAGATCTTTGTATTCAGGTACAAATCACTACTTTCATCCTGAGATAGTTCATCAAAAAAGATCGATTTTGCCCTGTCTGAAAAGACTATACCAGTATATTCACAATCTTGAATTACAACTTCACGTTTTGATAAGAACTTAAATGCAAAGCTGTCAAACTTCTCTAAATCTGATAAGAAAATGTGATCTGAAAAAGGCATAGCGTTGTGAAGTGATCTGTAATTTTTTTTGAAAAATAAGATGAGATATTTAAGATACTCAGGCTTTCGCCTGAGTATTAAATACTATTCTTCAACAGGAATTTCAAAAGGTTGAGCAGGCACATTAAAGCATTGAGCTTTATTGCGAAGTGCAGCATCTAAAAGAGTTATTGCAAGCATTGACTCGGCAATAGGTACGGCTCTAATACCCACACAAGGATCATGACGACCTTTAGTTACAATCGAGCAAACCTTACCCTCTTTATCAATGGTATTACCTGGAACAAGTATACTTGAGGTTGGCTTTAAAGCCATCTTTACTATGATCTCCTGACCTGAGCTAATACCACCTAAAATGCCACCAGAATGGTTTGAGGTGAACTTTTCAGGGGTAAGCTCATCACGAGCCTCAGAACCTCTCATTTTGGCCATTTCAAAGCCATCACCAATCTCTACACCTTTAACTGCGTTAATCCCCATCATAGCAGAGGCAATCTGAGCATCAAGACGATCAAAAACAGGATCACCCAAACCTGCTTTAACGCCATGAGCTCTTACCTGTACGATGGCACCAACTGAGTCACCAGTTGTAGCTAAATCTTTAAATAAAGCCTTTAAGTCATTGATTTTTGAGGTATCAGAAAAGTTGAACTCATTCTCTAGAGCAGCCTTTGCATCATAGATATCAGTTGAAACTTCACCTATGGCAGTTACACAGCCATCAACTGTGATATTAAAAAGCTTCTTTAAAACTTTTTTAGCGACGGCTCCTGCTGCTACTCTCATAGCAGTCTCACGAGCAGATGCTCTACCACCGCCACGATAATCTCGAATACCGAATTTTGATAAATAGGTATAGTCAGCATGTCCTGGCCTGAATGAATTCATAATTGCAGAATAATCACCAGAACGCTGTGCAGTATTCTCAATGATAAGACCAATAGGAGTACCTGTAGTCTTACCTTCAAATACACCAGAGATAATCTTAACTGTATCAGCCTCATTACGAGGTGTGCCATAACGAGTTGAGCCAGGACGACGTCTGTCAAGATCTGGTTGAATATCAGATTCGTCTAACTCAATTAGTGGTGGAACACCATCAATAATAGCTGCTAATGCCAAGCCATGGCTCTCACCGCAAGTAGTAACTCTAAACAGCTCACCAAAGGTATTAGCGCTCATTGTTTACTACCTCAGCTGCAGCTTTTGCAAAGACATCATGATAAGTCTTTAGCTGTTCTTTTGATAAGATAAAGACACCGGTACCACCACGCTTTAAGTCTACAAAGTGGAATGGTACTGTTGGGAATAAATCAACTAAATGCTCTTCAGAATTACCTACTTCCATAATCAAGATACCGTCATCATTCAGGAAGTCAGCAGCATCAGCTAAAATTCTCTTAGCACAATCTAAACCGTCATCACCTGAGCCTAAAGCTAAATCAGGTTCACGGTTAAACTCCTCTGGCATAGTAGCTAAATCATAGCTGTCTACATAAGGAGGGTTAGCTACGATAAGATCATACTTATCGCCTTCTACTAGATCATTGAATAAATCGGACTTGATAGGTGTAACTACATTTTCAAGACCATAGCCTTGAATATTGATATTAGCTACATCTAAAGCTTCATCAGAAATATCTACAGCATCAACTTCAACATCACCGTCAAAGTGAAGAGCAATTGCAATTGCAATGCAGGCTGAGCCCGTGCACATATCGAGAACTCTTTCAGGACTTCTCTCAAGATATGGATCAAAGCCATTCTCGATTAACTCAGCAATAGGAGATCTTGGGATGATGACTCTGTCATCAACATAGAATTCTTTTCCGCAGAAGAATGCTCTATGAGTAAGGTATGGAGTAGGAATTCTCTCTAAAATTCTCTGCACTGCAATCTTGGCAATGATCACTCTCTCACTTTTAGTTAACTTTGAGTTTAAAGTTGAATCATCACATGGAGGTTGCAGATGCATAACAGCCTGGACAATTTCCAAAGCTTCATCCCAATAGTTGTCTGTACCATGACCTACAAAGATAGAGTGGCTTGAAAAACAGGATACAAGATAGCGAACCACGTCTTGTACGGTTAATAATTCGTTAACAATTGAATCTTGGATCTGTTCTGCGTTTGGAAGCTCATCTAACATTGCATGAATGTTAGAGATCTCAGCATTATTCTGAAGTTTCGACATATAACCTTTTGAATTGAAAAACATACGCTTGAATAAGCTTAAGCATTATAGCATAGTGAAAATTCAAAGCTGTGTATTTGAAAATCACTTCAAATTTGCATAAAAAAAGGACGTTTTTTAACATCCTCTTTTTTAAAAAGCAATATTCATACTGCCTAAAGTTTTTAAAGTAGCTCTAAAACTAATGGTACTGCTCTACCTCGAGTTTTGTGGACATAGCTGTAGCTTCTTCATTGATCTCTTTGCAGATCTTTTTAGATGCTTCATCCATCTTTACTTTAACCACAACTCTGCCTGCGTCAAATTCAAAGACGCCCTGACCTTCGATTGAAAATTGACCTTTAAAAAAGGCTACAACATATTTTGCAATCTGCTTTGGAGCATAGTTTTTAAAAACTCTCATCTATAACTGTCCTTATTCTTGCCACCGTCTGCTGTATAACGATGTAAATTTTTATCTTTATTATTATTTTTTTTCACTCTTTTAATCTTAGGTTAAAAAGAGTCAGAATTTATTGATCTAATTAGAAAAATTTATCATTTACTCAACATTATCAACAAAGTGTGACAACAGTTGTCAAAATCAAGATTTACTTCATTGAGTTTTAATTAAACATTAATGAAACAAAGTAACAGTGATAATAAATTGAGTATCTAGTCAAAAATCACATCATCATAAGCAGGACTAATAAATCTCTTGTACTTTCCTCTTACATAGTCATAATCTATTATCAATGCACATGCTGTAGAAAACCTTGGTGGAAAATTGAGCTTGCTGTTATATTCATAAGCTAATAACTCCACTAATGGTAAATGAGATACCAAAAGAACAGTATCCTCATCATCACAAGTCTCATCGATATAAGATATGATCTTTGCAGGATTACCAGATGGGGTAAGTTCGCTTAAAGTCTCTTTATTTCCATCAAAACCTAATTGCTGACAAACTATGTTGGCTGTCTGTTCTGTCCTTGTTTTGGGTGAACAAAAACATTTGGTGATAGTTAATATCTTTGATAACTTCTGTCCAGTAGCTACAGCTTCTTTCATACCCTGTGAAGACAAGACTCTGTCACAATTTGAAAGAGTAGCCTCACCATGTCTTAAAATCACAATTCTCATACCAATATTATTCCAACATAATTCTTTCTGTTATTTATCTTTACAATCTTAATACTTTTGCTTGAGATGATTGAAATTCATACAGAAAACACAATTTTAGTTCATGTATAATATTAGCACTGAACAATTAGGACTGACATATGGACTATAGATATCTGAAAAATATTAGAAATCTAAATGCATTCTTCAGAGGAGCAACCTCATCTGAAATAAAGTCTATTTTAGAAAAGTTAACAGCTCTATACGAAAATGTTAAATCTCAAGAAGAAGCTGTATTAAAAGAGCAACAAGAAAGAGAAGCATTCCTCTCATCAGTTTTAAACAGCTTGGACAGTCATAATTACACAATCGACGATCTTGCTGCTCTAAAAGGACTGAAAACCAATAAAGCGAAGATGAAGCCAAGATATGAGTATGTAGATCTTAATGGAGAGACTCAATACTGGTCAGGACAAGGCAAGATCCCTAAAGAAATGAAAAAGGTAATGGATCGTGACAGCATTACCGACAAGAAACATTACCTTATTCAGGATGAAGAGGACTAACATCTTCAAATCTAAAATTCAGTCTCTACCTTACTTTACAATAATAGACTCATTGATTTCATGTAAAGTTTTAACAGGATCGTCAGACTTGGTTATAGGACGACCGATAACTAGATAATCAGAACCAACTTCCACAGCCTCTCTTGGAGTCATGACGCGTTTCTGATCACCTAAAGCTGAACCTGCAGGTCGAATGCCTGGTGTTACGCACATAAATGGAATGCCCATATACTGTTTGATTAGACTTACTTCCTGAGCAGATGAAACTACACCATCTAAACCACATTCTTTTGCAAGTTTAGCTAACTGTAAAACCTGAGTCTTAGGCTGATTATTTACTCCTACAGAATTTAGCTGAGTTTCATCCATTGAAGTTAAGACAGTAACTGCGATTAACTTTGGACGGTTCTCATATTTAGAGATAGCTTCCATTGCAGCTTTCATCATTACAGGACCGCCTGAAGAATGAACATTACACATCCAGACCCCAAGTTTGGTTGCTGCCTCACAGGCTCTAGCTACAGTATTAGGAATATCGTGGAATTTTAAATCTAAGAAAACTTTAAAACCTTTATCAACCAACTTTGATACAAGCTGTGGACCTGCGTTAGTAAACAGTTCATTACCAACTTTCAATTTGCAAAGATCAGGTGAAACCTTTGAAGCAAAATTTAAAGCGCTATCTGCATTATCGTAGTCTAAGGCTACAATGATTTTTGGATCGTTCATGTTCTAATCTCCATCCAGTCCAATTTTAGCTTTCATACTCTCCCATCTACGGCATGAAGGACACTGCCAGAACAGCATCCTACTTTCAAAACCGCAATTTGGGCAGAAATAAGGAGTTGTAAGTGAAATATGTGCATCTAACATGCTCTTTAACTGCATGATTGATTCATTAGCTTTGACATCAGAGCTATGAGCCTTTAGCTCTAACATTTGTGAGAACAACTTTAAGTTGGATTTATTCTTTAAAAAAGATTCTAGTAAGGCAATAGCATCTTCACGGCATGATGACTGCTCTACGGTTTTTACAAGCTCAACCATAGCAGAAGCAGAATTTGTTCTGTGCACAAGATCTTCTAGTGCATAGCGATAATTTGGATCAGCAATATTAGGAAAGCACAGCTTTAATTTTTCTAAACACACTATGCCCAGGCTAGGATCGATTGCGCTTACCTCTTTTACTAATTTATAAGCATCATTAAACTTTCTCTGACTGATTAAAACATCAGCTAATTCTAGTCTGGCTCTTTTTGACTTTTCGTAGCAAGTAATAGCCTTTCTAAGTTCAGATACTGCATCAGTTTTCTTACCATCGTAGGCAAGTTTTTTGGCAATTTCACATCTGTACTGACTTAATAGTTTTGAAACTGAATGATCATTTGCCTCAAAATATTGGGCTGCCACATTAACTGCCTTTTCAAAATCCTGTTCTTTTTCATAAACAGTAAGTAAAAGTTTAGCAGCCTTTGATCTGTAGGTAGGGATCTCTACCATTTTTAATAAGATATCTTCAGCTCTGTCTAAAAGACCTGCGCTAATAAAGTCATGACTTAATTCAAGCATTGACAGCATATTCTCGCTGTCATCAAGATTTCTGTCATTAGACATTTTCTCATGTAAAGAGATAGCTTTATCTACCTCACCACGCTGTCTGAATAGAGTTCCTAAGGCAATTGAGGATTCAAAGGATGGATCTTTACTGTTGAAATAGGCAATAAACTTATCTACAGCTTTGTCCTGCTCGTTATTGAGCAAATAGTCAAAGCCACGCAGATAATTTGCGTTCTGCTGATTCTTACTTTCCTGAAGCTTTTGCTTTGAATAATTCTTACCCATAAAGTAGCCATATACGGCCGCTACAGGAAGAAGTAAAAAAAGTAACTCAAACATTATCGATTATTCTTGATTATTATCAGATTTAACTGTCTGTAATTGTTTTTTAGCTTTATTAAGTGATAGCTGTGCTTTCTTTGCCCTGTACCACATCTTTAGGCAGAGCAGTAAACTTGCATAGACACCTAAGATGAAACCAAAGATCACACCAATAACTAAAACAGTTGCTACAGATATCTCCTTTTTAACGAAAAGGAAATCAAATGAAATGAGAGTATCATTTGCACTGCCTACAGCTAAACCTAAAACTGCCAAAATGAGCAGTACAACCAAATAAAACCAAAATTTAATCATTTCGAACCTATGAAGCAAACACACTTATAATAATAACATAATGCGCAGCCCAGATTGTGAAAATCATAATATCAAACACATATTATGAAGGTCACAAACTGCGTTGCGCACTAAAAGGCAAAAATTATCACTTAATTTGCCTTAAAAGCTCTTAACAGATCAGCAAAATAAACTACTCTTGGACGTTTTCTTTTTCATAATTTAAAGAGTTTACTCTATCGCGAAGCTCTACACCTGGTTTGAAGTGAACAACACGACGTCTGCTCAGGTTAACCTGTTCACCTGTCTTTGGGTTATGAGCAACTCGAGGCTCATGAATACGCACTTCAAAACTACCAAAACCACGGATCTCAATACGTTCACCAAGAGACAGTGTCTCAATCATGATCTCAAAAATTTCTCTTACCGCAGCATCAACAGTCTGTGGATTGTTATAGACAAACTGTTTTGCTAAGGAATCGATTAGCTCTGCTCTTGTCATGGATTATCTCCTAACATACCAACAAATTTAACTTCCTCAAAAGATCACATCTTTGTAATCCTTTGGATATTGAAGTCCGTATATATCATCTATCTTAATGATAGTCATAATATTGATTTTCTCTATGATTTAAAAGAAAAAAATGCGACAGATGGCATTTTTTTTAATAATTTTTTGACAGATGGCTTATTTTTGGTCAATATGATCACAAAAAGATATCGAGTAAATATATATGTCAGATTCAATCTTCTCATTAAATTACCTTGCTTTATGCAAAAGTTCTCCTGATTTTGCAGCAAAAATTACTAAATATGAAAACGCCAAAGAATACAGCATTCAAATTGATGAAGGTAAAGAAACCACCTTACTTATAGATGGCAGGCAGCTTACTTCTCACCACGACAGAATGGGGGCTGCAAAATACCAGTGTCAAAAGCTAGATATCAAAAAGCCTATTTGTATTTACGGTTTTGGTCTTGGAGACAACGTAAAATATCTTTTAAATAAAAATCCAAAAGCTGATATCAGAGTATTTATCTTAAATCCAGCTCTTTTCTTGAAGTTATTATCAATTGATGACGAGTTACATACCCTGTTCAAAGCTAATGTTAAATTTTCACTTCCAGATGACAACACTTGCATTTACAGTAATAGCATCATCGTGCAGTCTGAATTATTCATAGACAGCAAAACTTTTAATAATCTTAAAAGCAGATTGATAAATTTCTTAGATAATAACTTTGCAAACGACTATTTTAATAAGACCACCAAAAAGCTTTTTGATAAGAATATCAAAGAAAATTTTGAGTTATTGAAAAATGAAAAAGCATTAACTCAAGAGATATTAGATAAATATCCAAAAGAAATCATGATAACCGCTTCAGGACCATCTCTTGAAGACAATATAGAAACTGTAAGAGAACTTCACAATTGCGGAGTGCTGTTGATAGCTGCTGATACAAGCCTGACCACATTAAATGCAAAAAAAATAATACCTGATGTTATAGTCACTACAGATGCAAATGTGTATGTAGCACTTAAAGACAGGATCTTCAAGAATTTGGGCTTGTATAAAAATACCACCTTAATCTTTTCAGCCCATTCAGAAAAAGGACTTATTGAAAAGTATCCTGGACCAAAATTCTTTATCTATCAGAAACGAGACTTAGAGCTATTACCCTACCTTACAAAAGACAATGCTGATTTTATTTCCTATGGTGGCTCAGTATTAAATGAATCAGTAGCTATAGCAATTAAATCCAAAGCGAAAACAGTTAAACTCTTTGGTTGCGACTTTGCATTTAAAGGAGACAGGACTCATACAGGAGACATTGCCGATAAAGCCATGAGTACCTATGATAAAGAGTTGTATGTTGAATGTAACGATGGCTTAATGCAAAAGACTATAAGGGCTTTTAATCTTTATAGAGAATATCTCGAAGACGTAATCAGTAAACACGAAGATATTAGATTTGAAAACTATTCAAAGACTGGAGCTAAGATAAAAGGTGCGATCTTAGTTTGAGAGAAATTTCAACTTATTGTGATTTTCACATATTAATGGAAAATGGGGACCGAAGTCCCCATTTTTTATCAACCTAAGAGGTCAATTACTGCTTTTTAGCAGCTGCGAAAGCAGCTTCCATTGCAGTAGTTGTAGGCTCCTGAGCCTTCTGATTTACAGACTCTAAAGCTTCCTTCTCCTCAGCCTCGTCCTTAGCACGAACAGATAGAGAAATCTGACGGGTCTTACGATCGACGTTTACGAACTTAGCCTCGATGGTATCACCCTCTTTTGCTACAGTTGTTGCATCATCAACACGATCACGAGATAGGTCTGATGCCTTGATGTAGCCAGTGATGCCTTCTGCTAATTCAACAGTTACGCCACGTGGATCAACTGCGGTAACCTTACCTGAAACAATTGAACCCTTGCGGTGAGCTGAAACGTAATCTGCAAATGGATCCTCAGAGATCTGCTTTAAGCCTAATGAAATACGCTCACGCTCTGGATCTACCTGTAGAACGATAGCTGTGATTTCATCACCCTTCTTGAAGTTGCGAACAGCTTCTTCACCAGCCTGCTGCCAAGAGATGTCTGATAAGTGAACTAAACCATCAATACCGCCATCTAAGCCGATAAAGATACCGAAATCGGTGATTGACTTAATCTTACCAGTAACCTTGTCACCCTTTGAGTGTGACTCAGCAAACTCGATCCAAGGATTTGCCTTGCACTGCTTTAAGCCTAAAGAAATACGACGACGCTCCTCGTCTAGCTCTAGAACCTTAACCTGAACCTTATCACCTACTGATACAATCTTTGAAGGGTGAATGTTCTTATTGGTCCAATCCATCTCTGAAACGTGAACTAAACCTTCAACGCCATCAGCGATTTCAACGAAGCAACCGTAATCTGTTAAGTTAGTTACCTTGCCTTCGATTACTGAACCAACTGGGAAGCGAGCAGCGATATTTGCCCATGGATCTTCACCTAACTGCTTCAAGCCTAAAGAAACACGTGAACGCTCACGGTCGAACTTCAGAACCTTAACAGTTACTTCCTCACCAACCTGAACAATCTCTGAAGGGTGCTTTACACGCTTCCAAGCCATATCAGTGATGTGTAATAAGCCGTCTACGCCGCCAAGATCAACGAATGCACCGTAATCGGTAAGATTTTTAACGATACCTTTAACAGTCTGACCTTCAGCTAAGTTTGCAAGAACGCTCTCACGGTCTGCAGAATTTTCAGTCTCGATAACAGCACGACGTGAAACAACAACATTGTTGCGTTTCTGGTCTAACTTGATTACCTTGAACTGCTGCTCTTTACCCTCTAAATGAGTGGTATCACGTACTGGACGTACGTCTACTAATGAACCAGGTAAGAAAGCACGGATACCGCCTAACTGAACGGTGAAACCACCCTTAACCTTGCCATCGATAATACCAACAACAGTCTCGTTCTTGTTGAATGCATCTTCAAGCTTGATCCAAGCTTCGTTGCGTTTTGCCTTTTCGCGAGATACCTGAGTCTCACCGTCGCCTGATTCAACAGACTCTAAAGCTACGTCTACCTGATCACCAACTTTAACTTCTAACTCACCCTGAGCATTTAAGAACTGCTCCTGTGGGATTGGAGACTCTGACTTTAAGCCAGTGTCAACAATAACAAAGCCGTTGTTGATAGCTACTACAGTACCTTTAACCATTGAGCCTGGACGGGTCTCAACATTCTTTAAGGACTCTTCGAAAAGTTGTGCAAATGATTCCATTAAGGTTTCCCATATAAGCCCCAAAGCATCATGCTTACGGGGAGTTGTAAAAAATGTAATGTCATCCATGACATCACGAAGTAAAAAAAAAAATTATTCTACTTTTAGACCAGTCTTTTGTTTAACAAAGTCTAAAGCTGTCTTGTAAACTGCCTGAATATCCATATCAGATGAGTCAATTACAAGAGCATCATCGGCTGCCTTTAAAGGAGCTACAGGGCGATTACGATCTCTATCATCACGCTCTTGAATCTCTTTTAAGATGGTATCGTAATCAGCAATTTTACCTTTAGACTCTAGCTGTAGGCAACGTCTTTTTGCCCTAACTTCAGCGCTAGCATCCAAGAAGATCTTTACCTGAGCTTTAGGGAATACAACTGTTCCCATATCTCTGCCATCAGCAACTAAGCCAGGTTCTTTTAAAAACTCTCTTTGACGCTGTAAAAGAGCCTGTCTTACTGAAGGATAAGCTGCAACCTTACTTGCATTTGCTCCTGCTTCTTCAGTTCTAATCTGTGATGAAACATCTTCACCACCTAAAAGTACGTGAACACCATCATCAAGGCATTCAAATGATAAGTTCAGAAGCTTTGCCTCTTGAACTACAGAATCTTCATCAAAAAGTGCTAAACCAGCTTTTCTAACAGCATATGCAAGAACTCTGTAAATAGCACCAGAATCCAATAAATCAAAATCCAAAGCTTCAGCAAGTCTTCGTGTTAACTCACCTTTACCTGCTCCGCCTGGACCATCTACTGCAATAACAATTGGATCTGACATTTTTATTCCTTAAACTTTTAAGTTTTGTATTATAACAAATTAATAAAACCGTAATCTACTATATTGCGATATAAAACCGATTTTTTCAACTTTACGCTCAAGCTAAGTTCAAATTTAGCTTGTGTTGTAGAAAAGTTGAAGCAATTTACAGTGACAACACCTAGAAAACGCCTTAAAGCTCAATGTATGATCGTCTATTACATATGATTATGATGTGCTAAAATAGTTAGGAATAATGAGTTTCGTCACATTTTTTAGTGACTTTTCGCATGAATAAAAAGTAAAACCTATTTTTAGTTCTTTTGTTTAATCTAAAAATGGTTTTATAAGTTTTTATTGGTTAAGTTAGGATAAAACATTGACTACAAAACTGATTCAGGGACCTGTTGCTAAACTACCAACAAAGTTTGGTCAGTTTAATATCACTATATTTAAAGAAAATGATGTTTTAGATCATGCTGTTGTCTTTTTAGGGGATCTAAAAGATGGTAAACCTGTTTTATGCAGAATTCATTCTGAATGCTTAACTGGAGATGTGTTCGGTTCCCTACGTTGTGATTGCGGTTTTCAGCTAGAAGCTGCACTAAAAGCAATCCAAAAAGAAGGTAGAGGCGCTTTACTGTACATGAGACAAGAAGGTCGTGGTATTGGTCTGTTCAATAAGATCAGAGCCTACAAACTTCAAGACAATGGTGCAGATACAGTTGATGCTAATATCCAATTAGGCTTCCCTGCTGATGGTCGTGAATATGAAGCCTGTGCTCAGATGATGAAAAACATGGGCTTCAACAAGGTCATTTTAATGACTAACAACCCAGCTAAAATTCATGACATCGAATCACATGGAATTGAGGTTCTAGACAGAAAACCAATTGAATACGGTAGAAATACCTTTAACGAAGGTTATCTTGATACTAAAGAAAAGCGTATGGGACACCTTTTACATCATCAGGATTAATACCTATTTGGTAAATTATTATAGAAGAGAGCTTAGGCTCTCTTTTTTTATTTTCTAATATTTTGAAAACAAAAAAACTTTAAGCAACAAGTTAGAGTAGGATTTATAGAGAAAACTGAAAGTGCAGTTAGGAAACTGCACTTAGATTGGGATAAAAAAGACTATTCAGTAAGTGAATGACGGGTCTGAGATAACTCTTCAATCTTTTTACAAGCTTCCTCTGCTTTATGAGAAATTGAGTGGCATACTCTCTTATAATATCTTTTTGCTTCTTGAGCATCATAAGCTATGTTATATCCATATAAAGCCTGAGATGTACCCGGCTTTACACCATGCTCATAGATTTTACCTGCCCTCATGCAAGCATCATAATTGTTTAGCTTGCAACCGATGTCTAAGTAGTAGAGAACTTCGTAAAGAGTAACTCTAACTAAACTTCTGTTCTTTTCGGTATTAGACTGAATTGCATTGTATGTTGAATAGGTCTGTAAACAAGCATCAGCGTTTTTAAAATTTTCACACAATCTTCTCATGTATGAAAAAGCTTGTTCATATTCTTTGTTACGAAGACTGTCGTCTCGTGCCTTTAAACATCTGTCAAGCTCACCATCACGGCATACACTGTCATCAACAGCTTCTGAAGTCATTGCAGATTTTAAAGATTGTTTGCTCTCCTCGCCCTGACAAATAATAATCATCAATGGAATGCACAGCACTGCAAAGCTTGCAACATAAAGAAAAGCTCTTAATAACTTCATACATACCTATAATTCAAAAAGTGATCAAAATCACATACTTGATTGCAATTATATATGAAAAACAAATCTTGTAAACAGTATTAAGACACGTAATTAAATATAATCAACAAATTTTTTGATGATATTTAAAATTATAATCTGACATTTTACTTAAAATTTAATTTGATATAATTCACAAATCTTTCGATAAATCATAGAGATCGCTAAAAGAGCAAAACAGATTTATCTAGTGGTAATTGTTTACGCGAAAGATCAAAAGAAGCTCAAAACGGGCACAAAAAATTTTTTTATATAAACTTATAACTTGCCAAAATTGAGAAAACAAATACGTATGACAAATAAAGATAAGACATCATCACATGGACATTTAGAAACAAAATTGTGATAATGGCGGATGGAGTGATAGCAAAATCACCAACTATCATCATGAATTTTAATAGATTTTTTAAGCTCGATCTCAATCGATCACAGGAACTGCATAATTTACACACAAAAAATTTCAATTTTTAAGGTAAAGAAAATGACAAGTTCCAATTTCAATTCTAAACTTGATCTTACTACTTACGATGCATCAATCAGCTTCTTGTACAAGATCTTGACTCAAACTAAAAACGACAAACAAATCGTAAAGCTATTAAATATAAAACAATTAAAGGTAGAAAAACAAGTAAAACTCAAATTTTCTCCTTTAGAGCCAAAAGAAATAGAAAAATTAGAGTTTTCAGATCCAGAGCAGAACTATGTAAAGGTTGAAATAGAAGAGCCAGAAAACGCTAATAACAAGGTAACCCTAATAATTCCTGAAGAGCAGGCAAAAACAGCCATAGAGAACAAAGAACTTAAATTAGAAGAGTTAGATACACTAACAGAAGGAATTTCTCTTATAGCCTCAATAGACGAAGGCTCAATCAGCATTAAATTTAACTAAACTCCCCTCCTAAAAATAAGGCAGAAAAAAACTCTGCCTTATCTAACACTACAACAACCACTCTATCATTAGAGTCTAAAACTTATTAAAACTGCAATTATCATCTAACTTCTTATAATATCTGAAAACTTTAATTGAATATTTAATTAACAAAATTCTGTTTACAATAATTTTGATAGTCTCAAAAGAAATAAGAATGGTAGTAATTAAAACACCCAAGACACATACAAAAGAAATTGGTGGCTGGATTGAAATTAAAGAAGAATAATTGCTAAATATTACTGAAAGTATAAAAGCACTAAAAAGTAGTAAAGAAAAATCACGCAACAGTTTAAAACTATTACTGTAAATAGTTCTCTTTATTTCATCAAAAGGCATAAAAAAACATCCTATTTAGAAAGTTCAAGCTGCCTTAAATAAGCCTGATGTCTGTATTGTTCGACAAACTTCTTATTATTCTCTTCCCAGCCTTGCACTTCAAAATACTGAAGATCTGTTAGTAAAACTTCATGTCTGGCATATCCTGGAGGGAGATCATTTTCAACACGATTATATTCTAAATTAGGATCAAGAAGCTTTTGAACGGTAATACCAAAGGCATTAGCTACAGTTTCAACGATCTCTAAAGAAGGATTGATACCGTTTCTGAAGGAATTAACGTAAGCCCTAGAGAGCTTTTTGGGAGTTGTGCATTCGTCTGCAAGTTTTGCATAGCTCCAGCCATTGGCAGTTAATAGTTTTTTTATATTTGCTTTAAAGATTTCTTTTATATTTTGCATAAATACCAACCAATTATATTTACAAGATTAACGATAGAATGTAATTATTCAAAATTTAATTAAAAGAATTTATCAAAAACCATAGCTACATAACCAAAGATGTTAGCTCTGATTTGTTTAAAATCAAGCAGCTGCTCCTCATAATTTTTATTCCATGGAGTAAGTCTTAACTTAGCCTGTTCAAAAGTGGCAACACGAATAGTTGTAGGTTGACCATCAACAGCGATTAAAATAGGCTTGCCGTTATAAGCCTGAGGATTTGGAGCATTGACAATAACAGCTGTCATCCCCTTATTAATTGATTTCCCACTAAGACTTGCCATAGAATCATCATCAACGCTGTAAAGAAACATACGCTGATCTTTGTATGCTGATTCCAAACCATCAAGAACACTGAAGTTATATTTAGAAGCAATTTTCAGTGTTTGCCCCAGATCAGAGTCTACACACAAATTTTGAGCTGTTAATAAGGCTAAAAATTTTTTAGACAATGAAAGTTGCAGATAATCTTCAAGATTTTCCCCTTTTTTAGGACCTTCAAGTAAAACATCGATCGGAACATTCAAAATCTGAGCCAGCTTAACATAATTAAGACCTCTTGGAAGATGTAATCCTGTTTCCCATGAGGAATACACAGTTGGAGAAATGCCTAGCATTCTGGCTATTTCAATCTGTTTGTAACCTCTAAAAGCTCTAATAGATTTCAAACGCTCTGGAAAGCCTGAAGGATCGGAAATAATACCTGAAGAATTCATTTAAACAATTTTCCTGAAATAAAAAGTAAGGAAGAATAACTCCTTATTATTATAAATTGATAAATCAAGAAATTTATAAAATATTTTCAGGTAAATATTCAAAATCCACTACTTTTTTACGATTATAACAGTATACTTTACTATATTGAATATTTTTTCAGTAAAAAGAGAGGAAAACATGGAAAAAAGCAATAAATCATACATCATAGAGCCAATTAAAGAGAAATTAACTTATGAGGAGTGCTTAAAAGCATTGTTGGATAAATGCTTAAAAGACAAAGAGGAATTAAAGTCTCAGGAATACACTGTTTTAAAAGACAAAGATATTTTTATGGTTATTCAAAGTTTGTCACCTTTTCAGCTAAGTGTCAGTTCAAAGAGTATCTGCAATGGTAAGGAAGTTCCATTTTACAAAGAATATGAATTCAAAGAATTTAATGATGTACTAGATTTTCTTGCAACACAGAAGCAGTATTATGCTGATAAAGACAATGAATCGTTAAAAGAAATAAAAGTAACCAATGCATCCCTTTATTTAACCGAATTTATAAATGGCAATGATATTAATCCTAATAAATTCAGAGAAAAGGTAAAAAATACAGCTGCACATACAGTTCTCTTTACTGAAAAGCAGTTGAAAGAAGAAATAAGCAAGGTCACTAAAGAAGAGCGAAAGCCTACACATAAAATTTAACTTAAATAAATTATATATTTATACATACTTTACGTAGCCACGGCTACGTAAAGTAAATAAAAAGAATAGGAGAAAGATTAAAATCTTTTGTGGAGGATAGTGTAGGAGTTGAACCTACGTACTTAAAAGATTTTCTATCTTTTAACAGCGATCTGACACTGCGACACTTCCGACTATGTTAACTATCCTTAGTTTGGATGGAGTGTAGATTTATTTTACTGACAAATCTACTAAAAACAGATGTATAACAAAAGACCTGTTTGATGCCGACAAGCTGATTTCATTTGAAAAAATACCTAAAATTTTCAGAATAATTCCAAATCGAAAAATTGTTATATCATTGATGTGATTATATTACATATTTTATAATATATCAAACATATTGTAACTCATTCACTAAATATAATAGTCTAATTACTTTTACAACTAGAGGATTTACCTATGAAAAGCAGTAAAAGTAAGACTCAAAATTTAAACTCTGATCAGCAGTTTATAAAGAAAATCAAACTCATAAAAAGATCACCAAAATTAGGAAGAGTTTATGAGATCTATAGAGAGGAGCAGCAGGCTACATTATGTAATACAACCTTAACCAGACAAAACAAGATCTGGTTGAAACACCTTTCAATCATTGAAGATCACAGAATTGACAAATTAGAACCTTTGTTTATACAGAAGAAGATCTTAAAACCGATCTTCATTAAAGAAAAATACACCACATGCGTATATACAGCAAGGTTATTAGTAACGATACTTGATTTTTCGGTTGCCTGTAATTTAATCAGCAGAAATCCTTTAAAAGAAATCTTTACACTTCCACTTTTAAAGAAAGCTGCGCAACAACAGACTAAACAGATTCAGCATAGAGTTACTCTGCCCTATGACAATTTAAGGACAGAGCTGATGCAGGTAATAAAGACATTTAATCAGAAATCAAGTCTAAGACGGCAACTGTTACTAGAGATTTCGCTAAGAACGATACTCCGTCCAAGAGAGGTAACCTCACTGAAGATCACAGATCTTAACGAAGATGAACACACCTTGACTGTATATAAGACCAAAACTTTAGATAAATTTGTCATTCCAACCAGTAGTAGACTTGAACAATGTTTAAAAGATGCCTATAAGAATTTTGGAAGCAGCACAGAAAACTGGATCTTTGCAGGGATCAGAGATCAAAAACAGCCTTTATCATCGCAGACTCTGAATAAGGCATTAAAAGATCTTGGATTTAAAAATAAACTATGTGCACATGGATTGCGTTCAGTAGCAAGTAATTACTTTGCCTCACACTCTGATATTATTCATCCATGGACAGCAGAAGCAATGCTACAGCATGCAGTAGGATCAGCAGTTGCAAGAGCCTACAGAAGAGACAATTATTTTTCAGAAAGAGTAAAGGCTTCAAAGATCTGGAATGACTTTATAGACGGAATTTATAAACAGCTAAGAATAGAAATTTAACTACTTACACAAAGTACAGGTATAAACAGACCTATTGTATCTGTACTTTGTCGTTTACAGATACTATAAGAGCTAATTTTGATAACTTTAATTCAAAATTATCAATACCTATAAATATTAAAAATTATGATGATATTAATATTTCAAAAGTAGAGAACTATTACTGTAATGGTAATTCATTAACCTTTCAACCTCATATTTATAATTATAAAATTGCTTATTGGCGAGTAGTAAAATCAATTGAAATTGAAATTTCAGGTCAATCTGATGATTATGCACAAGTAATTGTAAATAATAGCATTACTGTACATCCAAATTTACAAGATACTTTAGGAATAAAAGATGGTATTTATATTTGGGGTAAAACACAGTCTTCAGACTATGTAAAAGAAAAACATCCTTTTACAATGACAAATGAAAATTTAAATATCCAATTTGGAACTGTTAATACTCTGCCTACTGTTTGCTATTTAAAAGCATCTTTAAAGATTAGGTTATTTTTTTAGTTTACAGATACTATAAAAGTTTTATGCAATAATGCTTCTAAACAAATATTAATTTCAAAGCCTTTCACAGCACCTACATCTACAAGTGAAAGATGCAGACAATATGGCTATTATTATGGTATTCCAATCGAAGATTTTGTTGGTTCATCAGGAGATGCTAGCCTAACTAAAACATTTACAGCGAGTGATTTTTTATATTCAGAACATATAAAAAAATATGAAGTTAAATTTGCTTGTGGTAATGGCACCTGCGTTTTTAGAATAAATGGAGAAATAAAATATAATAAAACCATGTGTCAAACATGCCCAGATAGATCTTCAGGGATCACTGTAACAATGCCTGTAACAATATCAAGTACAAGTACTTTACGTACAGGTTTTGCTCAATCGGCTTTTAGAGTTTGTGCTTTTTATTAGTTTACAGGTACTGTAAATCTTTCTGCCAACACTCTGCAAAAGCAGGTAAATTATTCTTTACCTTTAAAATTATTCATGATCAGCGTAACTACAACTCGTAGTGGAGGAGATGAAGGAGCAGGTGGCATCCTAGCATATATATCAGGATTAAAACCTAACAGTCCTTATACCATAACAGTTGAAACTACCTTTCACATATATTTATATATTAACGGAGGAAAATATGCTTGGTGGCAAAGTTCAGGTTTCAGCGGAGATTGGAAATTTCATGATCAAAGCGGTAACATCTACAACGGAGCACCTTCAAGTTTTACTTATCGTTTAAATAGTGATGATCAAGGAAAATTTAATATTTATGGTTTTCTTTGTAATGCTGAAGACCATAGATACCTAACCTCTATGCGATTTACAATAACCTGGAAAGAACAGAATATATCTCAAACAACAGATTGGTATAACGCTTGGAAATAAATGTTAATCAGTAATAATTAATTTTTATAGTAACATCCACACCTGTAGCATTATCATTAGATGCACATACACCAAAAGGATCATTCCATGATGTAGCATAAGCAGATAAAGAGTTTATGTTTTTTAAATTTGACTTATCAATCACTGAAGTTTGAGTTTGATCATAACAGGAGTGGTATCCCCCTAAATTACAAGATCCTACTGTTATACCATTTATAGACGCACTTCCAAAATCATCAAAATTACTGATAACAGTGATTGATTTTATAAGACCAGCCTTTATATATGGTGATAATTCAAAACTTTTATTAAGTGATGCTGTTTGACCACATGCGCCAGTTGGTAAGGCTGAACGAAAAGATAAAGATTCCAACCTTTTCACTTTTAATGATACTGAGTTCTTGTTTAATAAGACATTTATAGTACCTGTAAACGTTTTTTAACAGTATTTAATAAAATAATAAAAACAGATTTATCTGTAAATAGAATCTCTTCTTTGCACTTTTCTACAGGTGATTATTCTAATCAATACAATTTTAATATAGCAAAAACTTATAATTTTGATTTATCTCCATATTACAATGCTGGACTTATAAAATCACTTACTATAGTTTATTCTGCTGACGATCACGGCTATGTTTCTATCAATGGTACCACTTATATTAGAACTTATGGTCAAGATTATGATGCTCATTATGCCACTGTACCCAAAACAAATATAAAACCTATAAATTCAATTACCATTTGGGCTGAAGAGTATTGGTCATATCCTCGATGCAGTTATGACAATCAAACTGGGGCACAGGCGACAATTATTATTAATTATAAATAATACTAAGATAATATGATTATGGAATGGTAAATACTCCACTTTGACCGTAAGCAGGTATTCCCATATTACCAGCAGGAACAATGCAGCTAACTGAATATGAACCTTTCTTTACAATTTTACCTGTTTTTGTATATACAACAGCATAATCTCCGTAGTAAGAAGCTGTATGTGAAGATACGATAATATTCTCTGAATGATTACCTCCAGCAGAAAGAACTCTTACCGAAAACTCTGAAAGTGTTGTCCACATCGAAAGAGAAGAATTCATTTCAGACAAACATACACCACTCATACAGCCAATTACTGAACTGTAATTTATTTGAGCTTTTACTTCACCATTGAAAAATATGTATGTAACTGTATTTGACAATTGTTTATTTAGCGTTGAGATCTCGATTGATATCGGATTTAAGGTATCTGTAAACGAATTAATGTTTACAGGTACTGTAAACTTAGTTTCTACTTCAACAATTGCAGTAATCGAAAAAGTAGTTGACGTCTTTTATCCTGTCAAAGTTTCTGTTCAAAATAATTTGCCAGGTGTAATGCCTGCCAAATATCCTGGCTCTGGATCGCATTATGGTTCCTATCTTGCTAAATATTCTTCAGTAAGTTTATATGGTTTACCAAATACACCTTACTATTTTAAAATTGTAGCTATTACAAATAATTTTGATTCAGGATTGGTAAAAGGAACAATAGATAACTGGACTCGTATTTTTGAATCAAACAGAGGAGAAGGTGGTTTTTGTTCTAATTCTGATCTAGTTGGAACTGAATGCTATATAGGTAATAATTTTAATCGTTATATTGATTTAATTACCGACAATACAGGTTTTATCTCATTACTCTTTCTGCATTGTGGGCATGTAAAAGAGCATGATTTATACATAAATTTAGAAATTTATGAAAAACGTAGAGAAAAGTATGCAAAAATAACTTCAGCATATGTTTATGTTGATCATTAAAAAGAGATCACTAAAGTTTTCTTAAAAGAATAATCTTTATTATTGTAATTAAACTTAAAAGTAAAATTGTAGCTTCCGTTCATGTTATTTCTATTAGATAAAAGAATATTTGCGTTTGAAAGTGATGTAAACCAAATTGGAGATATATTTAGATAAAAATAATATCCATCTTTTCTATGTGTAGGAGAACTAGGATTATCATTTCCTTGATGATATTCATAAAAAGGAATCATCTTATCTATTGTTACCTCAAAATTCTGAGGTATATTTACATTCTTTCCGTCACTGAATTTCAGACAGGTTAAACCGTCATGAATATCAGAATTTAAAAAAACTATATCTGCACCTGAATTTAAATAATCTGACCAGTCAGCTGTTGATGATGTTACTGTTTTAACTGTACGATCTGCATTCCAAGTCCCTCTTAATGCATCTGAATTATCATCACCAAGATTCGTAAAAAAATAACCTACAGGAATGTCTTTATTTATAGTGGCGTAACTACTGTTAGATGATAGTTTTACGGTACTTGTAAACGGAGCTGTACCCTGAACGGTTGCGTAAGCATTACCTTTATCATCAAAAGTCGTTGATTTTCCGTCTAAAATTTTACCAGAACCTGTATTTGACCATGCGACAGTCTCCCCAGGTTTACCACCAGAGACAGTGACCTTAGCGGTATCATCGCCCACGATTTCGG
>ENA-OPNI01000021-OPNI01000021.1-human-gut-metagenome-genome-assembly--contig:-NODE-21-length-57090-cov-2.388796_pt1 | contig 57090 bp, 57 predicted proteins | sample MGYA00241538_ERZ501773 | MGnify/ENA primary metagenome ERZ501773 (study PRJEB25962, sample SAMEA2042556) | human gut metagenome | biome: human gut; feature: human-associated habitat; material: faeces...
TGAACAAGCACAAAAAATAATAAATATATTATTCAAAAATTTAAACCATCCTTTATGTTAAAATTAAAAATGATTATTTCATGCTCTCAGTTTAAACATCAAAAATATCATTTAGATGATGTATGGAAGAGAGATTTATGGGATACTTTTTTGGTAATAAAAACTAATAAAAAATGCTGAAATTTATTTAGTAATAGGGCACGCAACAAGACATAGTAATAAATATGGGCTGGATTTCTTAAGCAATAGTGCTAGAAAATTATTAAAGAGAAATGGGGTTCCAAATGATTATTTCAATAAAATAGTTTTATTGCCAAGAGATTTTAGAGCTTACTATTCTATTTATGCACTTACTCAATCAAGTTGTAATTTAGAGGTCTTTCCTTCGTTATCAAGTGAATATGATTTAGAAGTGGTGCCTCAATATAAAGATAACAATTTTTTAGAAGTGTTTGGATCACCTTCGTTGAATTTACCTAATTTCAATCCGTTTCCAATTAATGAACAGGATGTTCAAGTGCTAGTGATTGCTGGCTTTGTAATTATTGCCGTTGCTGCAATAGTTTTAATTCCTTATACTGGTGGAGCTAGCTTAGTATGTGTTTAAAAAGTAAGGAGTGTTAATTATGAAATATTTAAAAGCAAATATTTTTTATCCAAGAAAATATAACAAGATTTCTATCGCCAGAATGAAAGTTGCTAGAAAAAAATACGAAAAATACTTGGTATCAATTGAAGATAAGTATGATAGTGGTATGCTTTCTTTATATAAAAAAACAGGAGAATTTCATGATTTTAAAATAACAAATTTGTATTATGAATGCGTAAAAAATAAAAACATATTGGATTTAACTCTTATTAGTGGAGATGATGATATTTATCAGTTAAATTTTAGAGAAATAAATGGTTTTAATGTTACTGAATTTTTATCTAATAAAGAAGATATAATATTATGTGAAATCGGTATGTCAAAAAAAATATACTATATATGTTTTCATCTTGCAAATGAATGTGAAATACAAATTGATTTTAAACACTTCATTTGGTGGTAGAAATTTTTACAATAGGTACTATTGTGAGAACTGTTGTTTTAAGTGCTGCAATAGGTGCTGTTTTAGGATTAGGATCAACTATTCTTAAAGATTTAAAAAATGGTGAATTATTTGATGGCGATGTGACAGGCTGGACGTATCTAGGTAATTTTCTTGGTAATGCAATATCTGGAGCAGGATTAGGATTGTGTACAATACTTGGAACAGGACTTGGTATATCAATGCTTGAAGGAACGAAATTTACAATAGGCAGCACAGTTATTTCGGGTGGAGCAGCATTTGCATTGGGTGTAGGAACAGCATTTGTAACTGGAGGATTAGGTTATATAGCTAGAGCTGGAATTAGTGACCAAGAAGAGATTGAATTGTATGATATGATTAATGAAGCAACTATAAATATGTTTAGTGGTATTGGGTCATTTGCAGGAGTCTTTTTTGGAGGACTACTTGGCATAAAGATTCCTGGAAAATTTACTATGAAAAATTCTATACTATATCAAATATTTATGGGGATATCAGGATTTTATGCTTTTAAATATGTCTTATCTCTTTTGAAAAAAGCTTTACAGGAGGAATAGTAATGATTGATTTAGAAAAATGAATGTTTAAGCCATTGTTTATAATAATGTCTATTCCCCTTTTACCTTCGAATATAGGTTCATTAATACTTTTATTTATAGACATGGCAAAAGGCAAATTAAGAATAACCCCATTAATTGTTACAATAGCCTTAATATTAACTTATATAATTATTTCCGTTATTTTATTTAAGATTAGTCATAAAAAAAATAGATTAATGAAACCTAAAATTAAATGGTTTGAAATATATACATATAAATCAGGAAAATTAGAAGACACGAGAATAATTGAATATAAAGAAATAGAATATATGATATATTATCGTATGAATTCAGTTAAAAATTGGATTTGTTCGTTTTTTGGCGGTCCTATACCGAAAACAGCTAGAATTGTATATAATAATCTTGTATATAGGAATAATATGAAAGTAGAAGAAGATTTAGGATATATGGAACTTGAAGATATAAAAAAGATTGCTAAAGAGAGAAGAATAAAACTAATAATAGAATAAATATTAAAAAGGCTCTGCAAAAATAGTTCATTAATATTATTTACTGAATAGAGACATTTAAAATAAAACATACGAAATTTAATCTGTTATCTACTAAAGAAATAATATTATATTTCTTTAAGAATATAATTTTTGAGAGCCCTTCTTTCTTATATTAAGAAAAAACTAGAGGAGATGATTTAATGTACTATTTGCGACCAAGGGAGTTTTTGGGATTGGCAATAATATATAGTATTGTATTTGTACCTATAATTATTGTATCAATAATTTTATGTATAATATCATTTGAAATTAAAGCATTAATTATTTTATTAGTATCATTTGCAATATATTTATTAATTATGTTTATTTGTTGGAAAGTAACAAGAAATAAAGATTATTACCTTCTAGTTAAAGAAAATGGACTAGAAATGGTCATAGAAGAATTAGGTAGCAATGAAAAACTAGAATTGAAGTATAATCAAATAATAAAAATAGAATATTATAAAATAACATCAATAACAAATTGGATATTTGAGTTTTTTCAAATTTTTTGTATACGATGTGCATATATAACATATATTGCAAATGCAGAAGAAGTAACAAGATTAATTGGTTGTTTAAGTTATAAAGAAATAAAAGAAATAGCACAAAAAACAAATATAAAATTAAAAGTTCATTAAATAGAATGCTATTGTGATTAAGAAAAGCAAATAGCAAATGGATTAAAAGAAAAGAATATATTCATATATAAAGGATATTGTTATGACGAAGAAACAAATCTTTACTACTTAAATGCAAGATATTATAGTCCAATAATATGTAGATTTATTAGCTATGATGATATTGAATATTTAGATTATGAAAGTATCAATGGATTAAATTTATATTGTTATTGTTTTAATAATCCAGTTAATAATATAGATCCTAGTGGACATTTTGCAATTAGTACATTTTTAATTGTATTAGCAACAAGCTCATTAGTGACATGAGGATTATCTGAAATATTTGGTGCGCAAATAAAACTGGGGAACCTTACTCAAGATACTATCAAATGGATGGCAAAAATGTAAAATCAATTACACATTACGAGAAAGGTGGGACTCCTAAATATAGAATAGATGTATTAGGACGTCCACATAATGGTGTTTTACCACATAAACATAATTTTGTTATCAATAATGGATTTGTTAATAAAGGTTCTGTCGATGATATTAATTATTTATTATGGCTATTATTTGGAAACTGGAGGTAAAATGTAAAATAATGAGTACTTTTATTTGGGGTAAAATCAAATTAAATAAATTAATAATAATGGATAATTATCAAAGAAAGAATATATTGGTTTTTTTTACTAGTGAAAAAAATGATTTGTTTCAAAGTGATTTAGAAGAAAATGAAATCTATTTCAATATTGCTTGTGGATATGATAAAATGATGACTCTGCCATCTTATAAAACAAATTATTTAAATTGTAATGAGTATTATTTTTCTCTTAATTCATTTAAGAAAACAGATGATTTAAAACCTTATTTTGAAAAACTATTTCAACGTATATTGAATCTTCAACATGTTATTAAAGAAATATTTGATAATGAAAATGTGAAACGAATAATGTATTTTCATACTGAAACTGGTAATGAAAATTCAATTGATGATTATGAATTGGTTGATTGGAAATTAGAAGAATTTGCTGAAAAATTCTTTGAAAAAATTAAAGAAAATAAAGGATTTACTCCAACAATAAAAATAGTGTTTAAGCACAAATCTTGTTAGTAATTAATAAAATATTGTGTTGAAAATCTAGTAAGGAGGTTATAATTCAATGTATTATTTGATAGATAAAGAATTAAAAAGTAATTATGTTACTTTGCCTAAATATGGGTTCTTGTTTTTTTGTGTTTAACATTTATATTGATTATTTTATCTGTTTTTTATCTTGCAGCATTAGTATTTTTAGTAATGTTTGCATTTTCAACTTTAATGATATTCATAACGTGGAAGATAAATAAAAAAATATGTGGTAAAAAAATTTCTTTCACTAGTGATACGATATCAATTTATAATTATAAAGATATTAAAATTAATGAATATAGAGTAGAAAATTTAAAAAAGAAATATATAGAGGTTGGGTTTCCTGACCGTTATGGATTTAGATATAAAAATTGTTTAATTCTATATTTTGATTTTGAACCTTATGAAAAAATGGAATATGGCTCATATTGGAAAGACCCTAATGTTATAATTATACAAAATGCAGAATTATTTGATGCTATTGATAAATTAATTAAATAAAATTGGTATATAAAGTAGATACAAAAGTAGAAATAAATAGTAGTCTAACAACAAAAGAAAAGCAAATAGCAAATGGATTAAAAGAAAAGAATATATTCATATATAAAGGATATTGTTATGACGAAGAAACAAATCTTTACTACTTAAATGCAAGATATTATAGCCCAATAATATGTAGGTTTATTAGTTATGATGATGTAAGTTATATTGATTTGAAATCAGTAAATGGACTTAATCTTTATGCATATTGTTTTAATAATCCTGTGAATTACAAACAAAGACTCGTTTCTTCTGATAGTTCAATTATTGATTTAACGTTCTCTGGAACATTAGGTGTAGGATTCATACCTATTGTAGGTGTTATAGGTGGTAGTTCTGGAATATTTAACCAAACACTAAAAGGTGCATTTAGAAATGGATTACTATTTGGTAATGGAAGTATCACTAGTTTTTATGCTGATTGGAATGCAAGAGCTCAAATTAGTTTAAAAAAAGGTACTTTTAAGGTTGGCATTGCAGGTAAATTTTCGATATTAAATGTTAGTGGACAAGTTGGATTTGGAACAAAGGATTTGAATTTATCTTTGAAAACTGTTGGCGATGCATTAACTGTATCAGGAATGGCAGGTATATTTATTGATCCTAAAGAGAATACTTACTTCACTGGTGTGGAACTAAAAACTACAGCGTTGAGTGTAAGAGTTGGTGGACAACTTGATATATTTGGACTTCAAATAGAGGCCGGGTTATCTGGAGAACTAGGTTCTATTGGTGGAAGATTAGGTATTGGATTAAAACCTACTAATGATGGAAAAATGGAATTTTATTTTCACTCTGGACTTGCACATGGTGTAGGTTGTGATTTCTATATTAGAATTCGATTTGATGGATTATTTTAATAAGGAGGATTAGACTATGAATAAGTGTTGGAATAAGTGCTGGTACAATTATGGTAACATTTTTAAAGTTAAATTAAGAAATCATTATTGTTATAAATGTGGCGAGAAATTAATGGTCACTAAACATCAAAAAGTGGTAGATCAAAAGTCAGAAGAGGCAAAATATTATAGTTTTGATGCTTGTGGAGAGCTAATGGTGGGACCATGCGAATTTATTCATAAAGTATTTTTCTGTCCTAAGTGTTCTCAAAACATTGAATTTATAACTCAGATTAATCAAGAAGATATTGAAATAATCATCAAAAAGGTTATAAGTTATTTTAAAAAAAGAAATAGAGAAATATCTATATCAAAGAGTTATGAAACAAAACTAGGCAAACTTATAGAAAACGACTTTAGTTTGAATGATGATATTACTCTATGCTTACATATATCTGAAAATAACAAAGAGTCTAAAACATATAAAATTCCAATAACTAGAAGAGGATTTTGGGAACGTCCTTATTATTTTAATATATCTAAAAAGAAATTAATTAATTTTATTAAATAAAACTTACACAAGGGAAGATGCTGAAAACAGCATTTTCCTAAGTGCTTCAAATAAAAATCATAATTGGTTTGTTGTTTATTTGTTAATTAGATAAGCATGTCTATTTCTAGATCTAAAGAAATTAAATTAACATTGTTGGAAAGTTTAATAAAAAAAGGTAGCCTGTCAAGAATTCTGTTGACGTCAATCCAATTTTTTGACAGGTTGTTTCTAACAAAATTTTTGACAGGCTAATATAAGAATTCAGGCAAATTATCAATTTCATAATATAAATACTTTTGATATTCATTATACATGCCTATGTTTCCATTGATAGGATTTAATCTTATCGAAATAACATTACTTGGAGTTTTAAACCAAGTATTTTTTTTGTTTTTATTATAGTTTTCCATAATATATGCCCATATATATTTGATATATTTTGCTTCCGATTTTTCAAGAACACGATTATCATCGTAACCTGTCCATATGCCTAAAGTTATGTTATTGTTATAACCAACAATTAACCCGTCGTAATCAGTTGATCCGCTTTTTGCCGCATATTTTTGAGTTAACATTTGATTTATTTGTGAACATGTAGGGCTTATATTAATACGTACATTCCCATCGAAGACATTTGTAAGAGCTTCAGATAATAAAAAACAAGTGGTACTATTAAACTTTTGCGTATCGTTATAACTACTTTTATACAATATATTATTATTTAAGTCAGTTATTTTATCTATATAAGTGGAAGTTATATCTTTTCCCAAACTTGCAATTTTTGCATACCCTAGTGTTAATTCTTCAAGGGATACTTCACTTGTACCAAGGGCCAAAGATGGATTCTTGCTTATATTTGAGGTGAAACCAAAGCTTTTAAGAGTTGAGTAAAGTTTATCAGGTCCTAAAAATAAATGAGTCTTCATCGCGTACATATTATCACTTGTTGCTATAGCGTATGCCATTGAAACATCCTGGTATGGATAAATATTATTATAATTGCTAGGAGAGTATTCTTCACCATTATAATAGAATACAGTAGGTGCACTATAAAATGTTGAGGAAACATTAAATCCATTTTCTAATGCCGCATAATAAAGAAATGTTTTAATTGTAGATCCTGGTTGCCTTAGGGATTTTGTTCTATTGTAAGTTGATTGTAAATAGTCACAACCTCCAACTGAAGCTAAAACCTTACCTTTTGTATCAATTGCCATAATAGCAATTTCAATTTCACTATTTTGTTTATATTTATTAATAGCATTCTCAATAATTTTATTTAGGTTAGAATCAATATTAGTATAAATACGTATACCACCACTACGATCAATTTTTTTAAATTCAAAAGAATTATTAAAATCATTTAAAATAGTATCAATATAATAAGGAGCATTACTTATTTTTACTCTATCTAGTTTACCATATATTGTTGGCACTTCATTAAGTAAATTCGAATATTCTTCACTTGTTATCTTTCCATCATTCAGCATTTCTGTTAAGATAAGTTTTCGTCTTTTGTCATTGTTTTCAGGATTCTTAATTGGTGAATAATTTGAAGGAGATTTAGGTATACCAGCAAGCATAGCAGCCTCATTTACAGTAATTTCACTTGGCAGTTTATTAAAATAAAATAGACATGCATCATATATTCCATAAATACCATGATCGAAGTATATAGTATTTAAATATCCTTCAAGTATTTCATCTTTTGTATATTTTGATTCAATATTAATTGCAATCAAAGCTTCTTCAATTTTTCTTTTAAAAGTTTTCTCAGAAGATAAGAAAACATTTTTTACGTATTGTTGAGTAATTGTTGAACCACCTTGACTTAAAGTGCCACTTTTAATGTCACTCAGTAAAGCTCCTAATATTCTTTTAAAATTAACTCCTTGATGTGAATAATAATCTTTATCTTCGATAGATAGGAAGGCCTCAATTATTGAAGGATTAATATCATTAAAGTAAACATAATTTTTGTTTGAAGTATTATTCTTTTTAAACAATAAGTTATCATTATTGTCGTATATTTCAATGTCGATAACTTCAGGTAATTCATAGTTTAGTTTTTTTGAGTAAATAAATAAAGCAACAAAAAGGACAGTAAATCCAAGAATAAAGATAATAAAAGTGTATTTAGTTATTTTAAGAAGAACTTTCCAAAACCTTTTGTTTTTCATTAGTATATTTGATATTCTTTTATTAAAACTTCACTTTTATTAACTTTTAGTAAAGCTATTTTATCTGTTTTAAACTTTCTCACAATTCCAAGAACAAAAGGAAACTTTTTGTTATTAATACGATAAAAGTTATGTACATAACCAATTTTTTTCCTTTTTGAGTTGTAGATAGGCATTTTCTTAGTAATTATAAGATTTTTTGTTGCTTCAAATTGTTTAACACAATATAATTTTTTTGACTTATTTACTTTCATATTATCAGCACAATAAAGATTAGAAATAATAATGTTTTTATATTTATATGACAAATTGTTTAAGTTAGTAAGAACATTGTTGTTATATAAAAATATATCTCTAACATAAGGATTTATTTCTAAAAATCCTATTGCTTTAAAATGATCAATAACAGCAAATTTATTAACAGAAGAAGTAAGCATTGTAAAATAAGTGTATCCTTGTCTAGTAACTTTATATAAATTTGATGAGTTTTTTAGTTTAAAATAGTCACAAGCTTTATCACCATGAAATGAAAAGAATGAATATACTCTTGAAGTATCATCAACAGTGACTAAAGGATATTTTTTGCGATATGATTTTAAATATCCTAAAAGCTTTGAGTTTTCTTCGCATAAAACGAGATATTTGATTGGTGATAATTTGATTATTTGACATTCACAAATAAACTTGTTATGTCTCATCATTATCGTCATAAATGAATTATCTTTTATGACATCGACTTTCCTTATCGAAAATTTATTTAGTAAATCTTTTGCACTAGGTCCATAAACTGTGTACTTATTTATATTTGATAAATTACATATGCCCATACATTTTCTTGCTTGAACAAAGTTATTATTTTCGCTTGGTTCGTAAAAATTTTTCATAAATATCATCCTCCATTATTATCTATTTTTTCCATTATTTAAAAAAATATGTAAAGTTAAAATATGATTTATTTTTATTTATCAAATATTGAAAAAGAAGAACAAAAGTGGTAAAATATTTATAAATAATATATTATGAGGTGAATTATGGGCTTAACAGCAGGAATTATAGGCTTACCTAATGTTGGAAAATCAACATTATTTAATGCAATAACAAAATCAAAAGCATTGAGTGCAAACTATCCTTTTGCAACAATAGAACCAAATGTAGGATTTGTAGAAATCAAGGATCCTCGACTAAAGAAGTTAGTAGATGTAATTCATCCAAAAAGTGTTGTTTATACATCATTTTCTTTTACAGATATTGCTGGACTCGTAAAGGGCGCTAGTTTAGGTGAAGGTTTGGGAAATCAATTCTTATCACATATTCGTGATGTTGACGCTATTTGCCATGTGGTTAGATGTTTTGATAATCCTGATATAATTCATGTGAATGGTAAAATCGATCCAATATTTGATATTGAAACAATTAATTTAGAATTAATATATGCTGATTTAGATGTCATTGAAAAGAGAATTGGAAAAATTGAAAAAAAAGCACAATTGAAAGTTGATAAAGATGCAGTTACAGAATATAATGTTTTGAAAAAATGTCAGGACGCTTTGAAAGAAGGTATTTCAATAAGAGATGTACCGCTAACAAAAGAAGAAAAACTTTCAATTAAGAATTATAATTTCCTATCTGAAAAACCTATGATATATATCATGAATGTTTCTGAAGATGATATTAATGAAGATAATCAATACGTATTAAAGGTTAAGGAATATTCACAAAAAACTAATACAAAGTGTATTAAGATTTGTTCAAAGATAGAAGAAGAATTATCAGAATTAAGTGAAGAAGAAAAAGAATTATTCCTAAGTGATTTTGGAATTACAGAAGTAGGCTTAGATAAACTTGTCACTGAGGCATATGATTTACTAGGCTTAGCAACTTTCTTTACTGCTGGTGAAAAGGAATGCCGTGCATGGACATTTAAGAAAGGTATGAAAGCTCCTGAATGTGCTGGTGTAATTCATTCGGATTTTGAAAAAGGTTTTATCAGAGCTGAAGTAATTGCTTATTCTGATTTTGAAGAATATGGAACAATGCTTAAAGCCAAAGAAGCAGGTAAAATGCGTAGTGAAGGAAAGGACTATATTTTCCAAGACGGAGATATAGCTTTATTTAGGTTTAATGTATGAGATGCGAAATAATAAATGTTGGTGATGAAGTTCTTTGCGGGAAAGTATTAAATACTAATGCTTCATTTCTTGCTATTGAACTTGAAAAAATTGGGATTGAGGTTGTGAAAGTTATTACAATCGGTGACGATAGAAATGATCTTAACACTGAAATTGATAATTTTAAAAAGTCTAATATTGATTATTTAATCACAACAGGGGGTTTAGGACCAACACATGATGATTTTACTAAAGAAGTATTATATGAAAACTTAGGTCTACAAGTTGTCCAAAGAAAAGAACCTTTAGAACTCTTAAACAAATACTTCCGAGGAAAATTTACAGACTGTAATTTAAAACAAACATATTATCCTCAAGACGCTCACTTACTTCCTAATGATAAGGGAACTGCAATGGGTGCCTATAATGAATATAATCATAAAGCATATACAGTTTTAGTTGGACCACCATCTGAATTAAAACCTATGGTTATGGATTATCTAATTCCATTCTTGAAAACAAAAGTAAAGAATGAAAAGATTATAAAAGAATACATTGTTATGGGGATTGGTGAGGCTCAAGTTGAAGATATCCTCAAAGATTATTATGAAAAATATCCTAACGTGGAAATAAATCCCTATTTCACAATTGGTAAAGTTCGTTATCAAGTAACTTCATATAAACAATTTGAAAATGAATTTAAATGTGCATGTGATGAGTTTGTTTCTATACTAAACAAATACATAATAAGTGATAAAAATGAAAATATTGAAGACAAAGTCTTTCAAGAATTAAAAAGATTAAACTATCACATTAGTTTTTCGGAAAGCTGTACTGGCGGCTTATTAGCAGGTAAATTAATTAACACAAGTGGAGCAAGTAGTGTTATTGACGAAAGTTTAGTAACTTATAGTAATGATGCAAAAATCAAGTATTTAAATGTGAATCAAGAAACAATTGATAAATACGATGTTGTATCTGAAGAAGTGGCTATTGAAATGGCAAAAGGCATACAAAACTTTGCAAATACAGAAGTAGGTGTATCAGTAACTGGATATGCAGGACCTACTGGCGGAACCGAAAGTATTCCTGTTGGAACTGTTTGTTTTGCTATTTGTGTTAAAGATAAAGTTTTTTCTAAAACACTTTATTATCGTACTGAAAGAAATATTTTAAGAGAACGATCAGTAATGACAATATTATATTATTTATTTGACATATTAAGAAATATAAATTAAGTATCTATCTTTTGGTAGGTACTTTTTTAATAAAAAAATAAAAAATAATGAAAACGTTTGATTTTATATATATATATATGGTATAATTTAGTATAGGTATAAGAAATACCTACAAAATGTGAAAGGAAGGATATAATGAAAAAATTTTTTTATACATTTGTTTTTGTTATGATGCTTTTAATTCTCACAGGATGTGGAGAAAAATATTGTAAGGTTAATGTTATTGTAAATGGAAATGAAACAATAAACTACGTAGAAACTGGTAAAATCTATGAACCTACTGATGATAGGACAATAGGGTTATTTTATGATGAAGCTTGTACAAAGGAGTATAAGGATGAACCGATTAATGAAAATACTACTTTATATGCAAAGCTAAAGTTAATTAAAGTTGACATTGTTATTGATGGCAAGTTAAACACTTTTGAAATCAATAGTGGTGATAAAATTAATAATATTAATCAAAATATCAAATTATACTATGATAAAGATTATACAAAAGAGTATAAAAATGAACCAATTACAGAAAGCATAACACTTTATGGGACAGATAAAACGAAAAGTGTTAATGTAGTTATTAATGGTAAAGTAAATACCTTTGCAATCGAAAAAGGGCAAATACTTAACGTCGAAAGTATTAATAAAGATATAAAGTTATACTATGATGAAACTTATACAAAGAAGTATAATAATGAACCGATTAATGATAATATCACTTTGTATGGAAGAGAAGAAAAAGAACTTGTAACAGTTAAAGTCATTAGAGCAGATGGAATCCAAAATGTCCAAATTGAGAAAGGTGGATATTTATTTATCAGAGATTTCGATGATGAAAGATTACTTGGTTTATATTATGATGAGGAATTAACAAGTGAATATGAAATAGATAAAATTAATGAAGATATAACATTATATGCTAAGGAAAAATATGTAACTGTTAAAGTATATGTGAATATGATTTCCAGAAGAGAATATGAGGTTTTATATAATGATGTATTCGACAAGAATTCAATAGATTTATTATATTATACTGATGAAAATTTATATTATGATGAAGATTTTAAAAACGAATATAAAAATAAAAAACTTACAGAAGACCTTGTATTATATAAAAAAGAGCATAATTTAACTATAATGTTTGAAAGAAAAACAATATATATAGAAACTGGAACAAAACTAACAGAAGAAAATATGGCAAAAATTGGTATTACTAAACCAGATAATTTGTATACTGATAATTTATTCATTAAGAAGTTTGTTAATGAAAACATTATTAAAAGTACTTATTTATATGAAAAAGATGATTATACTTTCTATGGAAGAGTAAAAAAATCAGCAATTAATGTTTATGATTTAAATATACTACTACCATTAGGCTGTAAAATACATGATGATGGTTATGATTTAAATGAGGAAGTAAATATAGAAGTATTCTATGGTAATGATACCTCAATGATATTTTACAATAAGCGACTAGATGAAAATAATCATGATGGATTTATATATTTACGCAATGATGATTTCAATATTAGGAGTTTTGCAATTAAAGAAATATTTTATGAAAATTATACAATAGTAAAAGAAAATTTTAAAACTATTGATGGCATAAAATATTTTGCAGTTAAATATAAAGCAAGTACAATAATTAATATTCCTAAACAATTCTTAGATAGTAAATATGATTCAATATGCATAGATTTAGTTAGTGGAAATATAGAGCAAGATTTATGTACTCGTAATTTTTGGGATATATTATATCTCAAAATGACTTTTAAAGATGGTAAAGTATATTTTAGCGGATCGTACATAGATCTTATGTATGATTAATAATATAAAATGTTTATTATTTGTAACGTCATATATTTAAGGTTAAACAATCTTATGACTTTTTTCAAAGCAAATGTAAAACATTTCTTGATAAAAGTTTTTAGAAATGTTATAATTTAGGGTGTATATTTATATACAGTGTATATAAATTACTAATTCCATAATTTAACGGAGGGAAAGGTTATGAAACTAGAAAAAAAGTATGGACTTTTTACAGCAATCTGCATGGTTGTTGGTATTGTAATTGGTTCAGGTGTATTCTTTAAAGCCCAAAATATCTTAAATACAACTGGCGGTAATATGACATTAGGTATTTTGGCATGGATTATAGGCGGAGTCATTATGCTTATTTGTGCTTGCACTTTTGCAGTTATGGCAACGAAATATGAAAAAGTCAATGGAATTGTTGACTACGCAGAAGTTACAGTTGGAAAGGGGTATGCATATCACGTTGGATGGTTTCTTTCTCTTATATATTATCCAACTTTAACAAGTGTTCTTGCATGGCTCTCAGCAAGATATTTTGGTGAATTGTTTGGATGGGGTCTTTCTTCACCTGAAGTTATGACTTTAGGATGCTTATTTTTAGTTTCATCATTTGCACTTAATTCACTAGCACCAAAACTTGCTGGAAAATTCCAAGTAAGTACAACAATAATCAAATTAATACCATTACTTTTAATGGCAGTTGTTGGAACTATATATGGATTATGCCAAACAACTTTAAGCTATAAAGTTATTGATGGTAAGTTAGTCAAAGATGGCGCTACACAAATGCAAATATTAATAAATAATTTTAAACATGTTGGTGATTCAGGGTTTAGCATTTTGTTTGCAGCTATTGTTGCTACTGCCTTTGCTTATGAAGGTTGGATAGTTGCTACATCAATTAATGCCGAACTTAAAAACTCTAAAAAGAATCTTCCACTAGCTCTATTTATTGGATCTATTATAATAGTTTTAGTATATGTATTATACTATATCGGTGTAGCTGGTGGTGCTACTATCGAAGTACTACAAGTTGGAGGTGCTCCATATGCATTCTTACAAATATTTGGAGATTTCTTTGGGACAATTTTAAAAGTGTTCGTTGTCGTTTCTTGTTTAGGAACTTTAAACGGACTAATGTTAGGCTGTACAAGAGGTTTATATGCTATTGCTAGTCGTGACCTAGGTCCACATGCCAAAGTTTTAAAGCATGTTGATCCGGAAACAAATATGCCTACAAATTCAAGTGTTTTAGGTTTACTACTTTGTGGGATATGGTATGCATATTTTTATATAGCTAATTTGTCACAAAATGCATCATTTGGATTTTTCTCATTTGATTCTTCTGAACTTCCAATTGTAACAACATATGCATTTTATATTCCTATATTTATTATGATGATTATAAAAGAAAGAAAAGAATTAGGTACCTTGAAAGGAATAGTTCTACCATCTCTTTCAATACTTTGTTGCCTTTTTATGATTGTTGCGGCAATATATGCTCATGGTGTAACTCCTCTTATCAATTCTTTAGAAAATGGAAAATTTAGCTGTCCAATAATTGCTTATTTAATTGTATTCACTATTATTATGATCATTGGAACAATATTTTATCTACGTGATAAAAAAGAAACTGTAAATTAAATATAAGTTAAGCTTTACGCATAATACGTAGGGCTTTTTTTGTATAAAAAGTTTATATTTGCTTGAAAAATGTGGCAAAAAGTGATAAAATATAACATATACATAGAAATAGCGAATCGAGGGTATATATGATTACTTTAGACTATTTACCAAACCATCCAGAAATTAAATTATATCAAGATGATAAAATGATTAGGATTAACACCGATACAGAGTGCCTAGGAGAATTTATCAAAGTTTATAGGGAAGATATTGTCTTAGACATAGGAACTAATAACGGAGCTCTTTTACTATACGCTAATATGTTTAATCCTAAAAAACTAATTGGAATAGACATTAATAAAGAAGCCTTGAAATTATGTAAAAAAAATATGGAGCTTAATGGAATTACTAATTATGAACTTAAAGAAGCAAATGCAATGGAATATATTTCTGATGAAGTTGATGTAATTATTTGCAATCCCCCATATTTTAAAACTGAGGAAAACAATAAGTGTAAAAACGAGTTGTTAGCTATTGCTAAGCATGAGAGTAATTTTACATTAGAAGGACTCATTAAAACAACATATAAAAATTTAAAAATTAATGGAACATTTTATATGCTCTTTGTTACTAGTAGAATTGTAGAAGTTATGAGTTTGTTAGAAAAAAACCATTTTACAGTTAAAGAAATGAAATTTGTTTATGATTGTAATAAAGATTTTTCAAACGTATTTATGGTTAAATGCGTAAAGTATGGTAACATAGGTACAATTGTTCAAAAGCCAGTTATAATAAAAAGATAGGGTAAAAACATGAATTCAAAAAAAATTGACAAATATATAAAAAGGTTTATGAAAGGTGACCAAGATGCTTTCAATGTGATTTATCACGAAACGTATACATATGTTTATCTTACTATAAGAAATTATACAGGTAACGTTGTTTACGTAGAAGATTTGATTCAAGAAACATATATGAAAGTAATTGACTCTTTAGAAAGTTATACTTTAGGAACTAATTTTTATGCTTGGGTAACATCAATTGCTAGAAATCTAACAATTAATTACTTAAAGAATCGAAATCGAGTTGAGATTAGAGATATTACTGATCCATGTTTTGAAAAAGAAATTGAAAATTTAGAAATAAGTCACTATTTAGATAAGTTACTAGATAATGAAAAGGAAATAGTTATATATCATTTAGTCTTTGGATTTAATTTTAAAAAAATATCAGAATTAACAGGTTTAAGTTATAATCAAGTATATTATGCTTATAAGAAAGCAGTTGAAAGAATAAGAGGTGAATTTTAATGGATAGAAAGAGTTTTAAGAAAAATATTATTGAATCTGTACAAATACCTGAAATGCCAGAAGTAGTCAAAGAATATGCTAGTAAAAAGAAATATGTAGTTCATGAAGAAAATAATAATAAGTTTAAAGTTGTTTTAAAAGTTGCCTATATGGTTATATTTATATGTTTGCTTTTGGTTACTAGTATAAGTTTATTCAGCAAAAATGGTCTTCATAATAGTAGCCTTAATGATTTAATGGGAGTTAGTAATTACGAAGGCAAAATTGTAAACAATGTTTACGTAACATATATTTTATATAGTGAAAAGTATTATCGCAATGAGGATAAAGGAATAAGCGATCATTATGATACATCTATTTCTAATATTGTTTGCGAAATATATTTTGTTTTACTAGAAAAACCTATAGATGAAGCAACTGAAATAATAATGGAAAAGTATAACTATGAAGGATTAGATAATTTAATTAAGAGGATTGACAGGGCCATGAGAGATATGGTTTTCAACAAAGAAGAATAGAGCAAAAAGCTATGGATGTTAATGACATTTCATAGTTTTTTATTTAACCTTTTTTAAAATATGTATTTAATTTTATAAGGATTTGTGGTATAATTTAATGAATATATATTTATAAGGAGAACAAATTATGGGAATTTTTAGTATCTTTAAAAGTAAAAAGAAAAAAGAAGAAGCTTCAAAATATAGAATTGGAATGGAAAAAACAAGAAAGTCAAGTGCATTTAGTCGTTTGGCTAATCTGTTTAAATCACATAGTCAAATAGATGATGATTTGTTTGACGAATTAGAAGAAATATTTGTTATGGCCGATATTGGCGTTGATACGGTAGTAAAGTTCATTGATGAACTAAAGAATGATGAAAGAGTAAAAGGTTTAAGCAGTGCTAAGGATTTACAACCAATTATTATCGATAAGATGTTTGATATCTACTTGAAGGGTGAAGTGGTAAATACTAATTTAAACTTCAATAAAAATGGTTTAAGTGTCTTTTTATTTGTTGGTGTAAATGGAACTGGAAAAACAACTACAATTGCAAAGATTGCTAGTAAACTAAAGAGCGAAGGAAAAAAAGTTTTAGTTGCTGCAGGTGACACTTTTAGAGCTGGAGCAAGTGAGCAACTTGAAGTTTGGGGCAAAAGAATTGGCTTTGAAGTAGTTACAAAAGATTATGGTAGCGATCCATCAAGTGTTATTTATGATGCTATATCTAAAGCTAAAAAGGAAAATTATGATGTATTGCTTTGTGACACAGCTGGACGTTTACAAACTAAAGTAAATCTAATGAAAGAACTAGAAAAAATAAAAAAAGTCATTTCTCGTGAAGTTGAAGGTGCACCTCAAGATACACTACTTGTTATTGATGCAACAACGGGTCAAAATGGCTTGTCTCAAGCTAAAGCCTTCATCGAAGCAACGGAAGTTACAGGAGTAGTTCTAACAAAACTTGATGGTACAGCTAAAGGTGGAATTGTTCTAGCTATTAGAGATATGTATAATATACCAATCAAATTTGTTGGCTTAGGTGAAAAAGTAGAAGATCTTGAATATTTCGATATTGAAAAATATGTATATGGCTTATTTGCTGAGATGATTGATGATGAAGAATGATGAAAATATAATAATTCAAAGAGACTATTATATTACTTTATATGATTATTATGGAGATTTACTTACTCCAAAACAAAAGCAATATTTTAGTGATTTTTATGACAATGATTTAACACTTTCAGAAATTGCTTTGAATAATAATATTTCTCGAAGTGCAGTATTTGATGCTATAGACAAAATAAATAAATCATTAAAAGGTTATGAAGACGTTTTAAAATTATATGATAAAAGTAAAAAGAAAGAAAAATTATATGAAGAATATGAAAATAAATCAGGTTCTTATAAAGAACTTATCAATAAATTAAAAGAAATAGAATAGGTGATTATTATGCCATTTGAAAGTTTATCAGAAAGATTACAAATGACTGTTCGTCGTCTAACAGGAAGAGCAGTTTTAACTGAAAAAGATATAGATGAAATGATGAAAGAAGTTCGTCTTTCATTATTAGAAGCCGATGTAAATTACAAAGTTGTCAAGAAATTTACTTCTGATATTAAAGAAAAAGCATTAGGAGAGAAGATATTGAAGTCATTAACACCTGGTGATATGGTAATAAAATTAGTCCTAGATGAGCTAAAAATGCTAATGGGTGAAGAAGCTGAAGGAATATCTTACAAGATCAATGGAATGACAGTTATAATGTTAGTAGGTTTACAAGGTGCTGGTAAGACAACACATTGCGGGAAACTAGCAAATTACTTACGCAAAAAAGACGCTAAAAAACCTATGCTAATTGCTGGTGATATTTATCGTCCAGCAGCCATTAATCAATTAGTCCAAGTTGGAAAACAAATTGGTGTTGAAGTATTCGAGATGGGTACAAACCATAAAGTTACAGATATTGTAAAAAAAGGTTTGGAATATGCCAAAAGTAAGGGATATGACCTAGTTATTATTGATACAGCTGGTCGTTTACACATTAACGAAGAATTAATGGTTGAATTAGAAGAAGTATCAAAGATTGCCAAACCTGATGAAATTTTATTAACAATTGACTCAATGATGGGACAAGATTCAATTAATGTTATTACAACTTTCAATGAAAGATTAAAACTTACAGGTTGTATATTAACAAAACTTGATGGCGACACTCGTGGTGGTGCTGCTCTATCAATTAGATATCTAACAAATGTTCCAATTAAATTCATGGGTGTTGGTGAAAAAATAGATCAACTTGAAGTCTTCCATCCAGAGAGAATGGCTAAGAGAATTTTAGGAATGGGTGACTTAGTGTCCCTTGTTGAAAAGGCTACTGATTCAATTGAAGAAGAAGAAGCAACAAAGCTTATGGAAAGAATTCAAAAAGGAATTTATGACTATAATGATTATTTAAAACAACTAAAATGGATCAAAAAAATGGGCTCGCTAAAAGGTATTTTGTCACTAATTCCTGGTTTAGGACAACAAATTAAAAACCTTGATATTGATGAGAAAAAGTTTGAAAACGTCAAAGTAATTATTATGTCAATGACAAAAGATGAACGAAAATATCCTGAATTACTTGACAAATCACCATCAAGAAGAGAACGTATTGCCAAAGGAAGTGGACGTCCTTATACTGAAGTTAATGCATTAGTTAAGCAATTTAATGAAATGAAAAAGCAAATGAAGTCATTTTCTAGTCTTTCTGAAGCGGATTTAGCTAAGGGAAAACTTCCTCAAAATATGATGCGCGCACCTCAAAAACAAAAGAAAGGAAAAGGAAAAGGAAAAGGCGGATTCCGATTCTAGACATAAAATATGGATTACGAAACATTTTTAAATTCATATCGAATTATCTATGAAGATTATACAACATACATAGAAAATGCAATTAGCAAAAATGTTTTGAAAGGCGACGAAATTGTTAGAGATTACCTTTCAGAAACTCAAGTTGGAAATTATTCTCTAAAATCATATAAAGCTAAAATAATCCGTAACGAACAAGAACATCATCAAAATGATCAAGATATAATCAAAAAAAGTTTACATGAAAAAAATGAATTATTTAAATTAATTGATTTATATTTTGATGATTATCAAAAAATAGATAAAACAAAATACGAATCACCAAACCGTTCAAAAGATTTAAAAATTATTCTTCAAGACTTACGAAGAGAAAGACAAGATTTGATTGTTCAAAAGCAAACACTTGATAAAGAACTATCTTCTAAGAAGAAAGAATATGAAACCATTTGTAAGAATAAAGAAAAAAACACAAAGAGTAAAATTAAATCATTTAAAGGTGATTATGAATTAAAAGTACAAGAATTAAAACATATTACTAGTCAATCATATTTTGATAAAGAACAAAATTTACTTTCTGTTGACGATAGTAAGACTATCAAAATCATCAAGGATGAAATCATTGAAATTCGTAAAAAAAGATTATTACAAAAGAAAGAATTTGAACTTGACACATGCAAAGAAATAGATAGTGAATTAAATACATATATCGAGGAAACAGAACAGATAAAACTTGATTATTTGACTAGTCAAAATGAAATACAAAAAAAACTTAATGATATTGAAAATAGGCTAAAGCTTATTGACATTAGTATTAGTGAAAAAGGAAAAATATACGATTTAGAGCAAAGAAGAAAATATATTCAAGATTATTCTGAAAGTTTATACAAACTATCAGAAAATTTAAACCTTCATAATGCTTATCTAAAAAAATCATTTCCTAAGTATACTTTTGAAGATAAAGCTTTTATCTTTGATGTGATTATTAATAATTATAATTATTTTCTATATATAGCTTTAGAAAATGATGAATTAGAAGATTTAATATATTACATTAAAGAAATAATGACAGAAGTAAGATATGCTAAAGAAAAGTTTATTGAGCTTTATAGTAAAAATGAAATTTCTTCTTTGAAGAAAAAACAAGATCTATTAAAAGCCTTGGAAAACTACAAAGCAAATGAGGAACAACAAACCCAAGAATTTATCGATAACGTTATTACTTCAATCGAAAGATTCTATGATAACTTATATAAACAAATTGATGAATACTATAGTGAATATTTCAAAGTCATGATGGATTTGTGTAATAAGATCATTACTGCATATCAAAAGGTAAAAGATATCACTGTTACAATGTTACCAACAGATTTATTTGTTGATTATACTGAATATGATTATGGTAATGTTTCATCATATGGGTATAAAAAACTTAATAATAAGTCAATGATTGAATCTGGATTAGGTAATTCATTAGAGGAATATTATAATTCAAAGACAAAGAACATTGAGAAAATTCAAAAAGAACAAATCGAAAAAGCCAAAATAAAGCAAAAGGCGTTAGATAATTCTTTTTCTTTAGTAAATAAGAAAATAACATATTCTCGAAATCTGATTAATAAAGAATATAAACATAATGCTTATATCATAAAGAAGAATGCTAAGAAATATCCATTACTTTATAAAAAAAATATTAGTAAACGTAAGAAAGCCAATAAAAAAAGCACTAGACTAAGAGAATCTAATGCTAATAAAAAGTATGAGTGGGCTTTAAAAATTTTATAATTAATATAAGTTTTTGAGTCCAAGTTTAATTAGTTCACTGATAGAAAGATTTAAATTATTTTCTAAAATTGGAACTACTTTCTTAATCTCAGATGGTTTATATCCAAAATTCTTTAAGGCTTCAATTGTTTGTTCAACTTTTGGATCTACCTTAAGTGTTTCTTTGTTTTCAAAGTTTAATTTGCCATGCAAATCAAGAACAATTTGTTGACTTGCTTTCTGGCCAACACCTGGAAATCTTTGAAGATATTTGGTATTTCCAGATTCGATGGCATCGATTATTTCTTGTGTGTCTCCACTTGCAAGGATAGTCAATGCTCCTTTTGGTCCTAAGCCTTTTACAGAAATGAGTTTAAAGAAAAAGTCTCTTTCTTTAGTTGTCTTGAAACCATAAAGATCGAAAATGTCTTCGCGCACATGAAGATAAGTGTAAATAGTTACATTTTCACCATTTGTAAATGAAAATGGATTAGGTGTATATATTAAATATCCAATATTATTACATTCAATTGTAATGCATTTCGCATTAATGTCTGTGATTGTTCCTTTTATATAATTATACATTTTATCACCTCGTAGAAATTATATCATAAAGGATGAGTAAAGTAAACAAAAAAGGATAGATAAAAATGGAAAACAATAAAGATGAATTAAAATACGAAGAATATGAACAAAGTTTACGTCCGCAATATTTAAAAGAATATATTGGACAAAAAGATATCAAAGAAATGCTCAATGTTTATATTAAGACAGCTTTGCAAAGAGAAGAAACACTAGATCATGTATTATTATACGGCCCTCCAGGACTTGGAAAAACTACTTTAGCAGCAATAATTGCTAATGAGATGCATGCTAATTTCCATAGCGTAACTGCTCCTAGCATTGATAGAGTTGGCGAACTTGCGGCAATTCTTTCAAATCTTGAACCTGGTGATGTATTATTTATTGATGAAATACATAGATTACCAAGAGTTGTTGAAGAAGTATTATATTCAGCAATGGAGGATTTTAAAATAAATGTTGTTGTTGGCAAAGACTCTACAGCAAATTCGATTCAAATAGATTTGCCGCCATTTACTTTAGTTGGGGCAACAACTCGCTGTGGAAGTATTTCTAGTCCTTTGAGAGATCGATTTGGAATTGTACATCAATTAAACTATTATACAAATGAAGAATTAGAAGATATTGTGCAACGTACTTCAAAGATATTTAACTATGATATAAGTAGTGATAGCTCATTAGAAATTGCTAGAAGATCTCGAGGAACACCTCGTATTGCTAATAGATTATTTAGAAGAGTGCGTGATTTTGCTCAATTCTATGACGAAGATAACAAAACTATTTCTCTTGATATTACAAAAATGGCATTAAAGAAATTAAATGTCGATGAAAGCGGATTAAATGAATTAGATTATAAATATTTATTAACATTAATAAAACGTTATAAAGGAGGCCCAGTAGGGTTAAATGCTTTAGCTGCTTCAATAGGTGAAGAGGTACTAACTCTTGAGGATGTGTGTGAACCTTATTTATTACAAGAAGGATATATTATAAGGTCTAATAGAGGAAGAGTAGCTACTGAAAAAGCATATAAGCATTTAGGAATTGAAAAATGAAAGTAGAAGATTTTGATTACAATTTGCCTTTAGAGTTAATTGCTCAAACACCACTTAATAATCGTAGTGAATCAAAACTTATGGTTGTTGATAAAAAAACTGGTGCAATTAGTCATCATCATTTCTATGAAATATTAGATATGTTAACTGATAATGATGTTTTAGTGTTAAATGATACTAAAGTTTTACCTTCAAGAATATATGGTAAAAAAGTCGGAACCGATGCTCACATTGAAATGCTTTTATTAAAAGATTTAGGTGATGATGTATATGAAGTTCTCGCAAGACCTGGAAGAAGATTAAAAGTTGGAACTGTAGTTAATTTTGGTGACCTTTTTACAGGTACTATTACTGAAAAGTTAGAAGATGGAATTTTTCATGTGAAGTTTACATATGAAGGAATTTTCTTAGAGCTTTTAGATAAATTAGGCGAAGTACCTTTACCACCATATATTCATGAAAAACTAGAAGACAAAGATCGTTATCAAACAGTGTATGCAAAAAATATTGGAAGTGCTGCGGCTCCTACAGCTGGACTTCACTTCACAAAAGAACTTTTGGATAAATTAAAGGAAAAAGGAGTAACAATACTTTATGTTACTTTGCATATTGGTTTGGGTACATTTAGACCAGTACAAGTTGATGACGTTGAAAAACATCATATGCATACGGAAAAATATTTTATGAGCCAAGAAGTTGCTGAAAAGTTAAATGAGGCAAAGAAAAATCATAAAAGAATTATTAGTGTAGGCACCACTTCTACAAGAACTTTAGAATCAATATATACAAAATATAATACGTTTAAAGAAGTCAGTGAAGAAACAAATATATTTATATATCCAGGATACGAATTTAAAGCTGTTGATGGTTTGATAACTAATTTTCACTTGCCTAAATCAACTTTAATAATGCTTGTAAGTGCATTATGTTCAAGAGAAATCATTTTGAATAGTTACGAAGAAGCAATCAAAAATGGGTATCGTTTCTTTTCATTTGGCGATGCTCAGTTTATAAGATAGGTGAATATAATGGTTATTAAGTATGAATTAATAAAAAAAGATAAACAAACAAATGCAAGACTAGGAAGAATTACAACTCCTCATGGAACATTTGAAACTCCTGTATTTATGGCAGTTGGAACCCAAGGAACAGTAAAAACTCTGGTAAAAGAAGAATTACATGAAATTGGTTCACAAATTATTTTAGGCAATACATATCATCTTTGGTGTCAACCAGGTAATGATATTGTTAGAGAAGCTGGTGGACTTCATAAATTTATGAATTGGGATAGATCAATACTAACTGATTCTGGTGGATTTCAAGTTTTTAGTTTAGCAAAGCTTCGTGACATAACTGAAGAAGGAGTTACTTTTAAACATCATAAAAATGGATCAAAACTATTTTTATCTCCTGAAATATCAATGAAAATACAAAATGATTTAGGATCAGATATTATGATGTGTTTTGATGAATGTCCTCCTTATCCAGCAACATACGAATATATGAAAAATTCTGTGGATAGAACAATAAGATGGGCCCATCGTTGCTTTGAGGCGCATACTCGCAAAGATGAACAAGGATTATTTGGAATAATACAAGGGGGAGAATATTTAGATATTCGTAAACATTGTGTTGATGAATTAACAAAAATACCTTTTGATGGGTTCTCAGTTGGTGGATTAAGTGTTGGTGAAAGTAAAGAAATCCAGAATAATGTTCTTTCATATACAGTTCCATTATTACCAGAAGACAAACCTCGATATTTGATGGGAGTTGGCTCGCCAGGAGCTATTCTTGATGCAGTTGAAAGAGGAATTGATATGTTCGATTGCGTGTTACCAACAAGAATTGCTCGTCATGGCACAGCAATGACAAGTGAAGGAAGACTAATAATTAAAAATAAAGAATTTGAACGTGATTTCACACCACTTGATCATAAATGTGATTGTTACTGCTGTAAAAATTACACAAGGGCTTATCTAAGACATCTTCTTAAAGCAAATGAAATGTTAGCATATAGATTAATAAGCATTCATAATATAAGATTCTTAGTTAATTTGACTGAAGGAATCAGAGAAGCAATTAAAGAAGATAGGTTCTTAGAATTCAAACAAAAAGTATATGAAGAATATGGATTAAATGATAATGACAAGGATTTCTAAATATATTTTATTATTAGTCATTTCGATTTTGCTTTCCATATCATTAGGATGTAATTTAAATATTTTTCGCGTTGAAACAGTAGAAAACGATGGAAGTTTTACGTTAACTATTGATGAAGATGTGTTAAAATATTTGAATACTACTGATATACCTAATTATACATGTACGTTTGATGGAGTCCTTAAGAGCAGTAAATACCGTACTGGAGAATTTGAAATAGCATTTTATGATAATGATGATTTCTTTCTTTCAAGAATTATTGAAAATTTAATAAATGAGTATAAGGAAAAAAATCGTGTTTCGTTTAAATCAATTTCATCTGATAATGAGACTGAAAGTTGGATGAATAGAAAACAAGACGATGTAAATGAAAAAGAATATATAAAAATTAAAGACAATAAAATATATAATGAAATAGTTTATATTTCTTTAGAAAATGGTTTGCAATTATCTATCAATTATGCTCGTTTTTCTGATTTTGAAGGAAATACATATTACAGATGGCAAAAAACTGAAGGAATTCGCTTTGTTCTTCATTATCCATTAATGGTATATCATAATGAAGAACACGATCGCAACGAAGTTGTAGTTATGCCACTTCCTAATGGGGTAATATATTACTTTGATACAACAACTAAACAAATTGATGCATTATTAAAAAATGATAAGTACTTGAAAGAAGAATATTATAAATTTGGTTATGTTAATTCATACGAAAAAGACTACGATAACATTGTCAATTATTACCTGACAGATGCTAAAGGCGTTAAAACTAGTGAAGGAATTGAATGTGAATTTATGAGCAATAAATTCCTTGTAACATTTGCAGAAGATAGTTTTAGCCTAAAACTAATAATTTAAAAAGGAGATAACCATGTATAAATTACTATTCAAAGATCATAAGGTTGGTGTTGACCTTTGGTTAAGCAAAAAAAGTTTATTTGAAAGTTTTTTTGGTGATTTTTATGAATTCATAAAATCACATAATGGAGAAGAAGACTTAAAAAAACATAGTATAAAGTCTTTAGATGATTTTTTGAAGTTTGCTGATTGGTATGCTGATGGAATGGAAAATTGCTATGGAATGGGATTTGCTTTCCATAAATATTATCTAACAGTTATGGAAGGTGGTACGTTAGACGAACAACCTGAAAGTACTTTTATTGGTTATTGCTTTAAAAATGGTAAATACATAGATTTCTTAAATTTCTTGGTTACTTTCTTTGCTTGGTGGCGTAATGATGAAGGATGTACATGTTTTGATCCATACAACCATGCCGATGAAAGCATTAATTCCAGTTGGGCATTGCTTGTTGATACATGCAAACTATTCTACTTTACTGCAGAAACTGTTTTTCACTGGCAATCATTTAGAGTTAAATATGCTCTAGATAATATACCAGGTGTTATTCTTTCAGAGTATAAAGAAAACTATGATGGAAAACTTCCTAAAATAAGAGTAGCAGGTTATCAATTTGATGGTTGGTTTGATGAAAAAGATATCCCTGCTGATAAAAGTAAAGAACAAGTTTTATTTGCTCATCTAACAAGAAAGGATACATATAATTACTGGGAAAAAGAAGAAAAAACTATAAAAAAGGTTTATGATCCAAATTATAAAAAAGTTGATCCCGCATAAAAATAATAAACTAGACTTCGTGTCTAGTTTTTTTTGTTTTGTACAAATTATAACATTTTTTGACATTTTGTAATAAATTAAAAAAAACCATTTAAAAAAAAGACAATATGTGGTATAATTAATAGAATGTTTTTGTGGAGGCGTAACATGGAACGAATTAATAGACTTTTAAGTTTCTTAACAAAATATAATTTAGTTTCAATATTAAGTTTTGAAGAAAAAACATATAACTTAAAAGTGTTTTTTGTTCGCTTAGTTCCCAATGTTTCTTTTAGTGAACTTAGAGAAAAACTTGAAGAGTACTTATTAAATAGTAGTTTTGAATTCTCTAACTTTACAGATAAACAAATAACATTAATAGCTGATGATTTGTCAATACTTGAACTACATATATGTGATAGTATAACAATCGAGAATGCTAGAGGAAATGAAGCAAATATTTATAATCCTCAAAAAATAGAATACGTACCCAATAACTATGAAAATATTGTTTGCACTATTAATAAGATGTTAATGTCTTTTGCTAGATATTTTGTATATTTACAAGATAAGGAATTAATCACAGCATTCAATTATCTAGTAGAAGCTGATAATGAAATAATTAAGTTTTTAAGTAGTAGTCTTTTAAATCAAGATTATATTGGAAAATTAGAATATTTATTTGACAAAATGTCTACAGAAAAAATTCAAGAATTTAAAAATTATCATGCCCTTTTATCAATTTCAAAGATTGTTGAAAGTAGTAAAATGATGGTGTGGTTTATTAATGACTATATAATAAGCTTACCGATTTCAATAGCATCTTTAATAAACTTAGATTTTTATATAAATATAAAGAAACAAATTTTAGACTTGTAAGTATTAATATAACAAAGGAGACCAACTTCTAATGAAACATATTATAATAATAAATCCTAAAGCAGGCGTAAATAACGAACCAGCTAAAATAAAAGAAAATGTTGAAAAAAACTTTGTAGGACTTGAATATGAAATCTATTTTACAAAAGGTCCTAAAGATGCAACTAATTTTGTAAGAAATTACTTATCAAATAATAATGATGAAGTCAGATTTTATTCATGTGGTGGAGATGGAACATTAAATGAAATAGCAAATGGTATGATAGGATTCGATAATGCTCAACTTGCTTGTTATCCAATTGGTTCTGGAAATGATTTTATAAAATATTTTGGAAAAGTTGAAAGTTTTCTCGATTTTCAAGCCCTAATTAATGGTGATGTTGTTGTTACAGATATTTTAAAGTTTAATGAAAGATATGTTGTTAATATTTTTAACGTTGGACTTGATGCTAATGTTGTTGTCTTTCAAAGAAAATTTAAAAAATTACCACTAATTAGTGGTAAAGGTGCTTATAATTTAGGTGTTGTAGCTTCTTTATTACGCAAGATTTCTCATAAATGTAAAGTTAAAGTTGATGGTGAAGAATTATACAATGGCAAAATGACATTGTGTGCTATTTGTAATGCCAAGTGTTATGGCGGTGGTTATTACTGTGCTCCTAAAGCAGTTGTTGATGATGGCTTAGTAGATATATGCATGGTAAAGAAGGTTTCTCGTTTTACTTTTGCAAAGCTGGTAAAAGATTATAAAGCAGGAAAACACTTAGATAATCCTAAATTTAAGCCATATATTTTATATAAACAAGGACGTGTTGTTGAGATGGAAATTGAAAAACCATTATACTATTCTATAGATGGCGAAACTGATAAAAGCAGTAGTATAAAAATTGAAGTTGTTCCTAAGGCACTACGCTTCGTTGTTCCTAAAATTGACAAATAAGTTAAAGTATGATAAAATATTAATGGAGGTTACAAATTATGGTATTTGAAAAACTTAGACAAATGATAGCAAAAGAACTTAATGTTCCAGAAAGCAAAATAACTATGGATACACATTTTGTTGATGATTTAGGAGCTGATTCCCTAGATGCAATTGAACTAGTAATGGCAATTGAATCTGAATTCGGAATTAGTGTTTCTGATGAAGAAGCTCAAACAATCCAAAGAGTTTCTGATATTGTTAAAATTATAGAATCAAAAAAATAAAGCCTTAGGGCTTTTTATTATATATAAAGGAAAGTCAAAATGAAAAAAACAACTAGAATAATAGCATTGCTAATACTCACAATTTTTCTAAGTGCCTGTGACTCAAGTTTATTCACAGGAAAAAAATATATTATTAAATATTATGATGGTGATAATCTCGTATATAAATACGGGGCCGAAAAAGGAAGCCAAGTTAAAAATAAAATTATTGAAAAAGAAGGATATACCTTTTTAGGTTGGGATCTTGATGGTGATGGTATTGTTGATGAACTTCCTATAGTTACTGAAAGTCTTATTTTAAGAGCTGTTTATAAAGAACCTTCAGAAATTACTTATAAGTTTATAAGGGGTACTGAGTTATTAGATACAAGAAAAGGTAAAATAGGAGAAGTTTTAATACTTCCTAATTGTTCAAAACAAGCTACGAGTGAATATTCATATGTTTTTTTAGGCTGGGATGCAAATGATGATGGCATTCCGGAAAGTAGTCCATACACTTTGACAGGTGATGTAACATTTTATGCAATCTATGAAAAACAAAAAATGATGTACACCTATACAATTTTTGATAGAGGCAGATTATTAAAACAAGAATACGTGGAATATGGAACTGAAATTGTATATCCAAAATTAGAAGAATTTATCATTGATGACGGAAAATATAAAGTGTTTGCTGGTTGGTCTTATGAAGGATATGATGTAGATTATATTGACATTATTAAAACTAACCTTGTTATTAATTCGATATATACAGACAATCAAGTTTTAGTTTTACATTACGAAAATAATACTTTAGTTAATAAAACCGAAGTTGGTGAATCAATAGTATCTAAAATACCATTTTCTAAAGAGGGGTATGGAATGCATTTTTACCTTGATAGTAATTATGAAGTTGAATATCCTTATATTGTAATGCCTAGTGGTTATGTAGAATTATATTGCCGATTAGAAAAAACTAGTGACATTAACGATATGGTTTTAAAAACTGATAAAAAAGTTAGTATTGTTTATAGTAAAGAAGAACTACTTAATGTTTTAAATTCTATAATTCTTAATAGAATTACTGAAAAGACAATTACGATTAATTTTTCATTTGATTCAATCAATGATTTAATGAATTATTTATGTGATAATGCTATTACTTTAAGAAATTATGGATTATCTGCTTCATATCAAGATGGAAAGTTATATTTAAAATTATCTTATGATAACATAAACTATAAAGTATCTGAAAATATACATTATAAAGAAATAAAATCATTGAATGTAAGTTACAAAAAAACAAGAGATGATAGTTTTAATAGTTTTTATATTGACAAAGTATCAAAAACATACGAAGCCGTTGATTCTGATTCCCTATTCTTTATTTTAGAACATGGTTATAAACCAATTATAAGAGATACTAAATTATTACAATTATATGAAAAAATGCGTAATGTATTAAGAAATATTGTAAATGATACAATGTCAGAAATAGAAAAAGCTTTAGCTATATACGAGTGGATAATTAGTAATACTATATACGATTATGACATACTTTTAAAAACTGATAAAGATGTTAAAGAATACAATAGTTTCTTTTTAGAAGGAGTATTTGATGATCATCTTGCTGTTTGTGATGGTATAAGTAAGGCTTATGCAGCTTTGTGTAATATTGAAGGAATTAAATGTGTACAAGTAACTGGTTCTAGCGTATCTAATGCTATAAAACATGCTTGGAACAAAGTTCAAATTGCCGGAAAATGGTACATAGTTGATCGAACAAGTGGAGGAACAATTATAGGTAGTAATGAAATATTATCTCATTATTTCTTTATGATTAGTAGTGATGAATATAAAAACTACTATATAGAAGAAAAGAATATGTTTTCTAATATTATAGTAAAAGATGGCTATAATATTTATAATGATTTATATATCGGAAAAGAAGATAAGAAATCTATTAAAGTAAAATCAATCGAAGAAGCAGGTAGTTTATTTGGTGCCCTTAATACTATAACTGAAACCTCTTCTTTAGAAATGTACTTAGATTTTCCAGTTTCTGATTTAAAAAATACTATTCAAGAAATTATTAGTTATAATAAAATTGATATAAAAGTTAATTATTTATTTTATAATAGAAATGGAAAATATATTATTATTTTCATTGTTCAAAAATAGTTTAATAAAACTGATTGCTTAATTGTAGTCAGTTTTTTTAAATAAATTTATGAAAACGTCTTTATGAGATAATTATTGACAAAACTAAAGAATAAGTATATAATAGAACGTGCGTTCTAAAACAATTGTTCTAGATAGTGTTTAGGAGTGATATTATGCCAATGAAACCAAAATTTACAAAAGAAGAAATTATTGATAAAGCTTTAGATTATGTTAGTAAATATGGAATAGAGGCTTTAACTGCTCGTGAACTAGGTAAGTGTCTAGGAAGTTCAGCTTGTCCAATATTTACAGTATTTGAAAATATGGAAGAAGTAGTAAAAGAAGTTAAAAAAAAGGCTTTTGAAAAATATAATAATTATGTAGGTAAAGCATTTGATTATTACCCTGCATTTAAACAAATAGGTATTTTAATGGTTAATTTTGCAAAAGAAGAACCAAAGATCTTTAAATTATTATTTATGACTGAGTCTGATGAAGAGTTTGATATAACGAAAATGATAACAACTTTAGGTGATTTAAAAGATGAATGTTTAAAAGTAATAATGCATGATTATTCATTAACTTATGATGATGCCTATTTACTTTTCGAACACTTATGGATATATTCTTATGGCTTAGCAGCTTTATCAGCAACAAAGAAATGTAATTTTTCTAATGAAGTAATTATGGATATGTTAGGCACAACATTCTTTGCAATGGTTACATTAATTAAATCTGGTAAGCATAAAATAAAAACTCCTGTACCAATGCCAAAAAATGAAGCAAAAGACGTAAAATCGTTCTTGGAGGTATATAATGAAACAAACAAAGATGGAAACAATTAATATAGTTATGATTAATGGACAAAATCATAAAGGAAGTAGTTATCATTTAGGTAAAATCTTTTGTGATGAAATTGGTAAAAATGTAAAAAATCTTGATGTGAAAGAGTTCTTTTACCAAAAGATTTAAATGGCTTTTGTTTAGGTTGTTATAATTGCATAGATGATGAAACTAAATGTTATCGCCATCAAGAAAAAGAAATAATTCTTGAAGCTATGGAAAAAGCTGACATATTAGTATTTACAACACCAAATTACTGCATGTCAGTATCTGCACAAATGAAAGCTTTTCTTGATTACTATTATGACCTATGGATGACACATAGACCAAAAGAATGGATGTTTAAAAAGAAAGCTGTTGTTTTTTCAACATCGGCAGGAGCATATCCTAGTGGAGGCTTAAAGCTTATGGAAACAAATTTAAATGGTTGGGGTATTTCATATGTGAAAGGATATGGAAAACCTGTACAAGCTAAGAATTGGCAAGAAGTATCTGATAACAAAAAAGAAGATCTTGAGGAAGAAATATCTAAACTTGCAAGAAAAGTATTAAATAAAAAAGTTAAAACAACTTTAAAGATTAAAATTATGTTTAAATTCTTTAGATTCCTGCATATAAAAGGTTGGGATTCTTCTGTTGAAGAGAAAAAATATTGGGATGAAAAAGGATGGCTTGGTAAAAAGCGTCCATGGAAGGAATAAATATGAACGAAGTAATTAAAATATCAAATTTAAATAAATCATTTGGTGATGTTCATGCTGTTAATGATTTATCATTTATGGTAAAAAAAGGTGAATTATTCGCCTTTTTAGGAATCAATGGAGCTGGTAAAAGTACAACTATATCTATTATGTGTGGAGTACAAACAAAAGATAGCGGGCAAGTTTTAATTAATGATATGAATATTGATACAAATATGAAAGAAATAACTAAGGAATTAGGCGTTGTCTTTCAATATTCTGTATTAGACAGTTATTTATCTGTCTATGATAACTTAATTTCAAGAGCATCACTATACGGAATAACAGGTCAAGATGCAAAAAAAAGAATAGAGTATTTATCGGAAATACTTGATTTCAAAAAATTATTAAATAGACGTGTTGGCAAATTGTCTGGTGGTGAAAGAAGAAGAGTAGATGTTGCTCGTGCTCTTTTGCATGAACCTAAAATTTTAATTCTTGATGAGCCAACAACAGGACTTGATCCTCAAACAAGAAAAACTTTGTGGGCGGTAATTGATAGTTTACGTAAAAATAAACAAATGACAGTTTTTCTTACAACTCATTATATGGAAGAAACTGTTGATGCTGATTATATAGTTATTCTAGATAGTGGAAAAATAGTTGCTGAAGGAACACCACTAGAGTTAAAGAATACTTATACTAATGATTATATTACATTATATGGAGTTAGTGAAGAAGATGTTAAAAAGTTAAATGTACCATATGAGTCAATTCGTGATGCCTTTAGACTAAGCGTTAAAGATACTTGTGAGGCAAGAGATTTAATAATTAATAATAAAGAATTATTTAACGACTTTGAAATAACAAAAGGAAAAATGGATGATGTTTTTTTATCTGTAACAGGTAAAAAACTAGGAGGTAATTAAAATGAATAAAGAAAGTTTTAAAACATTTGCAATTCTCACAAAAAGAAATATTAAAATGTTCTTTAAAGATAAAGGTATGTTCTTTACATCACTAATTACGCCAATGATTTTGTTAGTTCTCTATGTGACGTTTTTAGGAAATGTATACGAAGAAAGCTTCTCAGGAAACATTGCAGAAGGATTTACAGTAAGCAGTGATTTAATTAAAGGAACTGTTTCTGGTGAACTAATTTCTTCCTTATTAGCAGTAAGTTGTGTAACAGTTGCTTTTTGTTCTAATCTATTAATGGTTAATGATAAAGTAAATCATGTCAATATTGATTTTATGGTTACTCCAATCAAAAAATCAGTATTAGCACTTTCATATTTTGTGGCAACTCTACTAACTACACTTATTATAAGTTATTCGGCTCTAGCTCTATCGCTTGGATATATTGCAATTACAAAGTGGTACTTATCATTTGGAGATGTAATGTTAATCATATTAGATGTCTTTTTACTAACAGCATTTGGTACGGCTTTATCTTCTGTTGTTAATGTTTTCTTAAAAACAAGTGGTCAAGCATCTGCTGTGGGAACAATTGTTTCTGCTGGTTATGGCTTCTTATGTGGTGCTTATATGCCTATTTCAAGTTTTAGTGATGGATTACAAAAAGCTATGATGTTTCTTCCAGGAACGTATGGGACTTCACTAATTAGAAATCATTGTTTGGCTGGTGTATATAGGCAAATGGAAAACGATGGATTTCCAGCTGAGGTTATTGAAAAAATTAAAGATAGCATAGATTGCAATATTTACTTTTTTGGAGAAAAAGTTGAAATTGGTTCTATGTATTTAGTAATGATTATTGTAATAATTTTATTAGTGTTTGCATATGTCTTAATAAATATTTTGAAGAAGAAAGGAAAATCGGATCGATGAAAAAAATAATAATATTTATACTAGCAATTATTTGTTTAATATGCACTGGCTGTAAAGTAAATATTATTGGAAGTGATAAGATAAATGGAATGAAGTATCAAAATACAGATAAATATAATAAAGGCAGCATGCTTTATGATGATTGTGAAATAAATAAATTATATGTTAACTGGTATATCGGAAATATCGAAGTAATAGAAAACGATAAAATTGAGATTATTGAAGAAAATAATTTAGAAGTGAAAAAGAAAGTTCATTCTATTATTGAAGATGGAACTTTAAAGGTTCAATTCTGGGAATCAGGATTAATTGGTGACGCTGAAAGTAAAGATAAATGCGTTACAATTTATATTCCTAAAGATATAGATTGTGAGATTAGAAATGTTTCTGGTGATATAAAATGTGATAACTCTAAAAGTAAAAATTTTGATGTATCAACTGTATCAGGAAAAATTGAATTAGGTGATCTAAAGTGTCAGAGTTTTGATGCAAGTAGTACATCCGGTTCTATAACATTAAAATCAATTATTACATCAGAAGCCGATTTAACAAATGTAAGTGGATCAATTAGTGTTAATACTCTAAACAGCGAGGATGCAACTTTAGAATCAACTTCTGGACGTATAAATATTAATAATGCTATTACAAAAGAAATTGATTTAGATACTGTAAGTGGAAGAATTAATGTTTCTTTTTCTGAGTGTGAAAAAGCTAATATTAAATCAACAAGTGCTAGTATAAAAGTTTTAATAAAAGATGATTTTGGAATGACACTTGATTTTGACACAACATCAGGAGAACTTGAAACACCACTAACTTATCAAGTTACTAACAAAAAGAATATTTTTGGAGATGGAAAATGTATCGTAAGTGTTAGAACTGTTAGTGGCAATTTAAAAATTAACAAAGGAGAGTAAAAATGAAAGGTTTAAATAGAACATTAACAATGGTAAAGGTTTTTCGAATCATTGCCAAAATAGAATTTGTTTGTTTAATAATTGCAGGTTCGTTATCATTAATTGGTTTCCTAACATTATTATTAGTTGGTAGCAATTCAGAATTATTTAAAACAATAAGTGAAAATACAGGTGTGGCATACAATAAAATGCTTTTTAGTACAATAATGGTTGTGATTTCATCAATAGTATATATTTATATAACAAATAGAAGATATAATATGTATAACTCTATTTACGAAAGTGGAATGCCTTTTACAAAAGATGTTGTAAAGGAAATGCGTATAATAGGTTTATTATTAGTTTGTTCTGTTGTAGTTATTAGTATAATACAAGGTATATTAACACTTGTCTTAAAAGAAAAAATTGATATGGATTTCTCATCGACATTTGACTTTGGATTAGCAATGCTTTTATTGTCTTGTCCTGTTGAGTATGGTGTAGAAATACTTGAAAATAAAAATAATGAATCAAAAATGGAGAATTTATAATGCTAAGAATTGAAAATCTAACAAAAAAATACGGAAACAAAGTTGCTGTTGATAATATTTCTTTACATATCGAAAGTGGAGAAATATATGGCTTTATTGGCCATAATGGTGCTGGTAAAACAACGACAATAAAAGCTGCAATTGGAATTTTAGATTTTGATCAAGGAAATATTTATATTGATGGAAAATCAATAAAAAGCAAACCTTTAGAGTGTAAAAAGATAATGGCATATATTCCTGATAATCCAGATTTATATGAATATATGACAGGTATACAATATTTAAACTTTATAAGCGATATATATAAAGTAAATAGTGAAAATAGAAAACAAAGAATTAAAAAATATGCTCAATTATTTGATATTGAAAAAGATTTGAATGAATCTATTAGTTCATATTCACATGGAATGAAACAAAAACTTGCTATTATTTCAGCATGGGTTCATAATCCTAAACTTGTTATCATGGATGAACCTTTTGTTGGACTTGATCCAATTGCAAGTCATAACTTAAAACAAATGATGCGTGAATTATGTGAAGATGGGGGAGCAATATTCTTCTCGACACATGTTTTAGAGGTCGCAGAAAAATTATGTGATAAAGTTGCCATAATCAAGGATGGGCATTTAATAAAATCTGGTACAATGGAAGAAGTAAAAGGTGATAAATCATTAGAAAATGTCTTCTTAGAATTAGAGGATAAAAATGCTTAAAACTTTGATTAAAAAGCAGCTACTTGAAATAAATAAAGCTTTCTTTGTTGATCAAGTAACAGGTAAAGCTCTTTCTAAAAGAAAATCAGCTGTAAAAATTTCTTTATTTGTTTTATTGATGGTGTTTGTATCAATGATCTTTGTTGCCCCAGCATCTTTAATGTGTAAACCATTTTGTGAGGCAAACATATCCTGGATATATTTCACAATCATGGGTGGGATTGCAATTTTCTTTGGAGTGTTTGGCAGTGTATTTAATACATATTCTAGTTTATATAAGACAAAAGATAATGATTTATTAATTTCAATGCCAATACCTGTTAAGAATATAATCGTTTCAAGATTGATGGGAGTATATTTGATGGGATTATTATATACTAGCATGGTTATGATTCCTACGCTTATTATATATTTTATAAATGGAAAACCAAGATTTGCTAGTGTTATTTGTTCAATTATTTTATACTTTTTAATAACAGTATTTGTTTTATTCTTATCATGTATTTTAGGATATTTAGTAGCTAAGCTAACAACTAAACTCAAAAATAAAAGTATTATTACTGTAGTCATTTCCCTTGCATTTTTTATCTTATATTACTATATCTTTTTTCAAGCTAATAAAGTTATTGAAGATATAATAGCCAATAGCCAAAAGTATGCGGATTCAATAAAGGTTTATGCCTACCCGTTCTATTTAATGGGTAAAATGGGTACAGGTGATATCTTAGCAAGTCTTGTCTTAACAATTGCTGTAATAGGAATTTTTGCCTTAGAATATGCTATAATTTCTCGTAGTTTTTTGAAACTAGTTATTACAACTTCGGGTACGAAAAAACAAGTGAAGAAAGAATTTGATGTCAAAAGTAGCAATGTAGAAGTATCTTTACTAAAAAGAGAATTAAAACATTTTATTTCATCACCTGTTTATATGCTAAACTGTGGACTTGGAACAATCTTAATAGCAGCAATGGGTATTTACGCCATTGTAAAGAGAAATTCTGTTAACGAAATAATACCAGAAGGATTAAACAAAGAAATGATTATTGGCATATTAATGATTGGAATATCAGCTTTAGCAACAATGAATGATTTAACTGCTCCATCAATTTCTTTAGAAGGTAAAAATTTATGGATAGTAAGAACACTGCCAATTAATACATTTGATATTATTAAAGCAAAAATAAATATGCATATGCTATTAACAGTTCCTGAACTTATATTCACAAGTATTTGTTTGTGTGCATGTTTTAACTTAGAATGGTACTATTATTTTGCTATCACGTTTACAGGAATTGTTTTTGTGCTACTAGTAGCTTTAATTGGTATTATGCTTAACTTAATTTCTCCAAACTTAAATTGGACAAATGAAATTGTTGTTGCGAAACAAAGTATGTCAGTAATGGTTACATTATTTGGTGGATGGATTTATCTATTAGTTTATGTGGGTTTATATTTCTTATTTGCAAGGATTAATGCTTCATCAGCTGTTTTATTCATTTATCCAATAGTAAATATTGTTTTATGTGTTATATTAATTTATGTCTTAAAAACTTGGGGCGTAAAGAAATTAGAAGACTTAAAAGTTTAAAAAGTTAAATATAAATAATATAATTTATATCATTAATAAAGGGTGCAAATTATTTGCTTTCTTTTATAGAAGTAATTTCGGCTATTCTCATTTTGCGAGTAGCCGTTTTTATATAATTTTATAATATATAAGACAATATCACATTATAATCATAAATATAAATCAAACTCTTAAAAATATAAATCAAACTCTTAAAAATATATTGACAAATCAAATCAAAAGTAGTATAATATAATAGTAAATATCATAGTGGAAAGAAGAAGTACCCACTTCTCACCTGACTGAAAAATATCAGTAGGTAAATGTCACTTATAACATCATATTTTGATTTGTGTGATTTAATTGGTGGGTGCACTATGCGCCTACTTTTCTTTTACTATGATGGACTAACCATATAAGGAGGTAAAGAACAATTAGTAAAGAACTTGACAAAAACAAACCTTTAGCAAATTATGACATTCGTGTTGACGTTGTTTTGGTTATCGATGACAACGGTGAAAACAAAGGCCAAATGAAGCTAGAAGACGCTATTAGAGCAGCCAAAGAAAAAGAATTGGATCTTGTATGTGTTGCTCCAAATGCAAAAATTCCTGTTTGCCGTTATATGGATTATCGTAAGTATTGTTATGATATGCAAAGACGTGCAAAGGAAAACAAAAAGAATCAAAAGATGATTGTTGTAAAAGAAATCAGAGTTACCCCAGTTATTGGAAACAATGACTTTGATGTTAAAGTTAAAAACTGTCGTGAATTTTTAGCTGATGATTGCAAAGTAAAAATATCATTATATTATCCTCGTGGTAAAAAAAGATTATTACAAATGGATTCATCAACAAAAATTTTAGAGAGATTTGTAGAGGCATTATCTGATGTTGCTGTTGTCGAATCAACAACAATGCAAGGTGATAAGAAGACTGGAATCCTCTTAACTACTAAAAAAACTAAATAATAAGGAGTGCGAAAATTATGCCAAAAATGAGAACACATAGCGGTACTAAAAAACGTTTCAGAGTTACAGGTACTGGACTAATTATGAGAAGTCGCCCAGGAACAAGCCATTTAGCACCTGGTAAAACACAAAAAAGAATTAGACATTTACGTAAAGAATCAACTGTTAAAGTAGCTGATTTACATCGTATTAGACAACAAATAGCTAATATCAAATAATTAAAATAAATAAAAGGAGGAACCAATTATGCCACGTGTAAAAGGTGGTTACGTTACTAGAAGAAGACGTAATAGAATTTTAAAATTAGCCAAAGGTTACTTTGGATCAAAACATACTTTATATAAAACTGCTAATCAACAAGTTATGAAATCATTATCATACGCTTACAGAGATCGTAAACGTAGAAAAAGAGATTTCCGTAGATTATGGATTGCACGTATTAATGCAGCTGCAAGAATCAATGGTTTATCATATAACAATTTAATGTACGGATTAAAAGTTGCTAATATTCAAATCAATCGTAAAATGCTTGCTGAACTAGCAATTAACGAACCTAGCAAATTTGCTGCAATTTGTGAATCTGTTAAACCAAGCGTAAATGCTCATTATGATGGCATCAAAGCTAAACAACATGCAGATCATGAAGCAAAAGTTGAAGCTGAAAAAGCTAGAAAAGCTGAAGTTGCAAAAGCTAGAGAATTAAGAAACGCTGATAAATAAACCAGTTATTTATAATTAAAAGGTTTAAATAAATAGTCAAGATTTCTTTTCTTGACTTTTTTTAACCAGAAAGGAAAGCTATGTTCATTATAAAAATTAATAATCAAAATTATTCATTTGAAGATAAAATTGTGCTAAAAGACTTAGCAAAAGATTTTATGCCTAATGCCATAGTTGCTAAAGTAAACAATAGGTTAAGAGAACTTAATTACTATATCAACTATAACTGTGAAGTCGAATTCCTTGATTTAACAAAATTTGATGCTGTTCGTGTTTATGAAACAAGCTTACGATATTTGTTAATTATGGCACTAGAGAAAATAGATCCAAAGATCGTAGTGCATTTTAATCAATGTATTTCACGTTCTATTTCTTGTACTTTGTCTAATACAAAAGAAAAAGTATCTAAACCATTTATAGATAAACTTGAGATAGAAATGCGAAAATTAATTGAACAAGATCTTCCTATAACAAGAACAACTATAAGCAAAGAAGAAGCAATAAAAATATATACTGAAAAGGGATATCTTGATAAAGTAGAGGTTTTAAAATATCGTCCTGAAGATACTGTAAATATGTATACATGTTGTGGATATGTGAACTATATGTTTGGATATATGGTTCCATCAACAGGTTTATTAAAAGATTTTGTCTTACAAGTTTACTATCCAGGATTTATTGTTAGAATACCGAGAGCTGAATGTGGTGGAAAAATACCTCCATTTGAAGAGGCACCTGTTTTCCAACAAATGATTCAAGACGCTCAAAAATGGGCTAAAATGATAAAATGTGTTAACTTACCAATGCTTAATAAGTATGTTGATGATGGTAAAGTATGTGATTTAGTAAATATTTGTGAAACTAAACACAATAATATGTTATCAGAATTAGGAGAACAAATATACAAACGTAGAGATTCCTTAAGACTTGTTTGTATAGCTGGTCCATCATCAAGTGGTAAAACAACTTTCTCACATAGATTAAAAATAGAATTACTAAGTAGGGGGTTAAAACCTATCAAAATTTCTATGGATGATTATTATCGCAATCGTGAAGATTGTCCAAAAGATGAAAAAGGTGATTATGATTTAGAACATGTTAATGCTCTAGATTTAGAACTATTTAATGAAAATCTTCTTTCTTTAATTGAAGGTGAAGAAATTGAAGAGCCAACATTTGATTTTAAATTGGGTAAAAGAGTAAAAGGTGAAAAAGTAAGAATTGATAAAGATACAATAATTATTATTGAAGGCATTCATGCTTTAAATGAAGAGGTTACAAAGCTAATCCCTAAACCTCAAAAATATAAAATCTTTATTAGTCCATTCTCTCAACTTAATATAGATAATCATAATCCTATTCCAGCATCAGAAATCCGTTTATTAAGAAGAATTGTTCGTGATGCAAAATATCGTAAAACAGATCCATCTGAAACATTTGCTATGTGGCCAAGTGTTAGAAGAGGAGAATTCAAATGGATATATCCATGTCAAGAAGAAGCAGATTATGTTTTCAACACAGAACTTACTTATGAATTATGTGTAATGAAAAAATACGCATTAAGTGCCTTATCTGTTATCGATAGAGATAATGAATATTACGTACAAGCAAATAGAATCTTAAAATTCTTAAAATATGTAAAAGATATAGACGAAAAATATGTACCTTGTAATTCTCTATTGAGAGAATTCATAGGCGACAGTTGTTTCTATAACTTTGATGAATAAAAGAAATATGCCAATACTTTCTTATATGAATATGTATTGGCCTTTTTTTGTCCTTTTTTTACATGCTTTTTTCTCATATTGTGTTATTTTTAAAATATAAATTAATTTATTAATTATTTGTGTTGTAAAAAATACTATTTTTTGGTATAATTATATATGTATTAAAGGATTGTAATTATACTTAATTACTAATTAAATTATTAAATAAACTACATTCTTAATAACTGATGTAACTGTTTATAAATAAACAAGGAGATACGCAATTATGCTTGAAAACTTTTTAAAACAATTTCATGAGTCCTTTTGTGTAAATGCTTATGATTATTTAGGGTCATTTGTTACTAGAAAAGAAACAACTTTTAGAGTTTATGCACCTCACGCAACAAGTGTAAGTGTTGTGGGTGATTTTAACCGTTGGTGTGAAACAGAAAATCCAATGAGAAAAATTGATGAGCGTGGGATTTGGGAAGTTACCATTCCTGAATTAAAAGTTTTTTCAAATTATAAATATGCTATATATAATAAAACAATGAATAAGAAAGTTTATAAGCAAGATCCGTATGCTAAATACAATGAAGCTGAAGGGGGTCACTCTTCTAGACTATATGATATTGAAGGATATAAATGGTTTGATAATGAGTGGATGGAAGAACGAAAAACAAAAAATATTTATAAAAACCCAATGAACATATATGAAGTTAACTTAGGTTCATGGAAAAAAACACCAGAAGGTGGATTCTTAAGTTATCGTACATACGCTGAAGAACTTGTAGAATACTGTAAAAAAATGGGATATAACTATATTGAATTAATGCCTATAACTGAATATCCTTATTTGGGCAGTTGGGGATATCAAAGTACTGGTTATTTTAGCCCTTCTTCAAGATTTGGTTTGCCAGAAGATTTTATGTATTTTGTTGATAAAGCCCATCAAAGCGGGATTGGTATTATAATGGATTGGGTTCCCGCTCATTTCCCTAAAGATGATTTTGGTTTATGTGAATTTGATGGTGAATATTTATATGAGGATTCACGTCCAACAAGAATGGAATACCCTACATGGGGAACAAGAATATTTAACTACTCAAAGCCTGAGGTAAAGTCATTCTTACTATCTAGTGCAAATTTATTCTTTGAAAAATACCATATAGATGGGTTAAGAGTAGATGCTGTAGCAGCAATGCTTTATCTTGATTATGACAGAAAAAAGTGGATTCCTAATATTTACGGAGGAAATTATAACTTAGAAACTATTGATTTTTTGAAGACATTAAATATGGAAATGTTTAAAAAACATGTCAATATTTTGATGATTGCTGAAGAATCAACAGCTTTTCCTAAGGTTACATATCCAGTTTATGATGGAGGGTTAGGATTTAATTTCAAATGGAGTATGGGGTGGATGAATGACACCTTAACATATATGAAAATAGATCCTTTATTCAGAAAATATGAACATAACAAATTAACATTTGCTATGACGTATGCTTTCAGTGAAAACTATATTTTGCCTCTCTCACATGATGAAGTTGTTCATGGAAAAAAATCTCTTGTTGACAAAATGCCAGGAGAATATGATGAAAAATTTGCAAATCTACGAACATATTATGCTTATATGATGACACACCCCGGAAAAAAACTTTTATTTATGGGTGGAGAGTTTGGACAATTTATTGAATGGGATGAAAAAAAAGAACTTGACTGGTTTTTACTTAAATACCCTAGACATACTGAATTGCAAAGATATGTAAAAAGATTAAATCATTTGTACCTTCGTAGTCCTAATTTATATGCTATTGATAATAGTTGGGATGGTTTTGAATGGATATATGCTGATGATTATGATCATAATACTTATGTTTATGTAAGAAAGTATCAAGACAGTCGTGACATAATTGTTGTTTTGAACTTTTCTGGTGCTGATATTATCGACTATGAAATACATTACAAACCACTAAGAGGTTTATATACTTTAGTCCTTAATTCTGATGATTATAAATATGGTGGAAGAAATTTCATCAAAGAAAAAGAATTCAAAGCTAAAAAAGGAGTTTTAAAAATTAACATTCCTAAGCTTTCTGCTTTAATTCTCGAAAAGAAATATTAGTAGTATATAATAAAACTATTTAATAGTGATAAAATAATATAGAAAGGTTTATATTTATGCTTAACAAAAAAGAATGTGTTGCAATGCTTTTAGCTGGTGGACAAGGAAGTCGTTTATATGCATTGACAAATACTGTAGCTAAACCTGCTGTTAGTTTCGGTGCAAAGTACAAAATTATTGATTTCCCTTTATCTAATTGTGTTAATTCAGATATTGATACTGTAGGTGTGTTAACCCAATATCAACCACTTGTATTAAATGAATATATTGGAAATGGTCAACCTTGGGACTTAGATAGAACATTTGGTGGTGTTCATATTCTACCTCCATACCAAGGAAAAACAACAACTAATTGGTATAAAGGAACAGCTAATGCTATTTATCAAAATATTAATTTTATCAAAATGTATGATCCTGAATATGTTTTAATATTATCTGGGGATCATATTTATAGAATGGATTATAATCAAATGCTAGAATATCATAAGCTTAAAGGTGGAGAAGCAACCATAGCCGTAATTAATGTTGACATTAAAGAAGCAAGTCGCTTTGGAATAATGAACACCAATGCCGATTTAAGTATTTATGAGTTTGAGGAAAAACCAGCAAAACCAAAGAGTACTAGTGCAAGTATGGGAATTTATATTTTTAATGCTAAGACATTATATAAATATCTTGAAGAAGATGAAAATGATCCAAATTCTAAAAATGATTTTGGAAAGAATATTATCCCTAATATGCTTAATGATGGATTAAAGATGTATGCATATCCATTTAGAGGTTACTGGAAAGATGTTGGTACTATAGAAAGTTTATGGGAAGCTAATATGGACTTATTAGGAAAAGAACCAAAATTTGATATTTTTGATAAGTCATGGAAATTCTATTCACGAAATGAACCTTATCCTCCACATTTTATTGCTGATGGATCAGTTCTTGACAATTGTATCCTTGCGTCTGGCTCATATGTTGAAGGAAAAATAATTAATTCTGTTATTGGTCAAAATGTTAGGATTAAATCAAATGCAATAATTGAAAATAGTGTTATTTGTGATAATGTTACCATAGAAGAAAATGCCATCATAAAATATAGTATAGTTGCTGAAGGAACTATTATATCTGAAAATGCTATTGTTGGTGAAAATGCCCAAAGTCAAAAAGAAATTACAGTCATTGCTAGTAATGTAACAATTGGTAAAAATGTTAAAATTGCTAAAGGATCAATGATTGAGAAAGATGTTGAGGAATAATTATGCAAATACTAGGACTAATATTTTCAAATATACACAATCGTGAAGTGTTCGAAGTAACTGAACATCGTACAATCGCATCAACTCCAATTGGTGGTAGATATAGATTAATTGATTTCCCATTATCTAATATGACTAATGCAGGAATAAATTATATAGGCGTTGTTACAAAAAATAATTACCAATCTTTAATGGATCATTTAGGATCTGGAAAAGAATGGGATTTGGCACGTAAAAGAGGTGGCTTAGTAATTCTTCCTCCATATGGAGTTAGTGATAAAGTTTACTCAACAAGATTAGAAGCTATCAAAGGCATTATGTCTTTTATTAGTTATTCAAAAGTTGATTATGTAGTGTTAACAGATTGTTATCATGTTTGTAATATAGATTATAAAGATGCTTTAAAATATCATTTAAGCAAAGATGCAGATATTACATGTATATACCATGAACATAATATTTCTAATTCTGATTTTACAGAAGCAAAAGTATTCACATTAAATGAAGATGGACGTATAATAAAAATGGATATGGATGGAAAACATGTTGGAGTTGCTAAAGCAAGTATTGACACATGGATTATGAAGAAAAGTTTACTATTAAATCTAATAAGAGAAGCAATCAATACAAACGCACGCAGTTTTAATCGTGATATATTGCATAGAAATCTAAATAACTATCGTATTTATGGATATGAATATAAAGGTTATTTTGGAAGTATAAGTGATTTAAATTCATATTTTAAAGTAAATATGGATTTATTAAACAAAGGTGTCCGTGGTGAATTATTCTTTGAACCAGGCAGACCAATCTATACAAAAGTTAGGGATTCTGCTCCTACTAAATACGAAGACGATAATCATGTAGTCAATTCACTAATTGCTGATGGATGTGAAATTGAAGGTGAAGTTATCAATTCAATTATTTTCCGTGGCTCAAAAGTTGGAAAAGGCTGCGTGGTTAAGAATTGTATTTTAATGCAAGATACAATCATATCTGATAACACAAATCTTGAATATGTTATTACCGATAAAAATGTAAAAATAATGAACAAAAAAGAAATTAAAGGTTCTATAAATGATTTAGTTTATGTGAAAAAGGATGGTATATTATAATGAAACAAAAAAAGATTCTTTTCGTAACATCTGAATGCGCTCATTTTGCTTCTACTGGTGGACTTGCAGAAGTTGCAGGTAGCTTGCCTAAAGCAATAGTTAAAGGATCAAAATCATATAAAGTAAAAGTTGTAATGCCTTTATATAAGAAAATATGCGAAAACTTTAAGGATGAACTTAAGTTTGTTGGCGAAGGTAAAATAAGTTTATCTTGGCGTGATTCTTATGTTGGTGTATTTACAATGAAATATGATGGTATTGAATATTATTTTATTGATAATAAATATTACTTTAATAGAGATAATTTATATGGTCATTATGATGATGGTGAACGTTTTGCTTTTTTCTCAAAAAGTATCTTTAAGTTGATGGAAATAATAGATTACTATCCTGATATTATTCATACTAATGATTGGCAAACAGCATTAGTTAGCATTTATTTAGATATTCTATATAAAAAAGAAGGCTTGTATACAAACATAAAATCTGTTTTCACAATTCATAATATAGAGTATCAAGGAATATATGATTTAGGATTTTTAGAAGATGTTATAGGAATTGGATCTAAATATCAAGAAATACTTGAATATAATGGATTAATTAATCTAATGAAAGGGGCAATTGTTTGTGCTGATGTAGTTACAACAGTTAGTCCAAGATATTCACGTGAAATAGCTACAAATAATTATGCTCATGGATTAGAACATATCATAAGAATTAACAAGGCAAAAATCGTTGGAATTCTAAATGGTATAAATGTGGAAAGTTATAATCCAGAAACAGATAAAGATATATATGAAAACTATGATATTAATTCAATTGATAAAAAGGTTGAAAATAAATTAGCTTTACAAAAAGACTTAGGTTTAGAAGTTAACCCAAATAAGTGCTTAATGGTTGTTATTAGCCGTTTAGCTACTCATAAAGGAATAGATATTTTGTTAGAAGCATTACAAGGATTTTTAGATTTAGGTGTGCAATTTGTATGCCTAGGAACTGGCCTCGAAGAATATCAAAATGCTTTTCTAAAACTAAGTTATGAAAGAAGCAATGATGTAAAAGCTTTGATTACTTTTGATAATAGCTTATCAAGAAAATTATATGCAGCTTCTGATTTATTTGTTATGCCATCAAAATCAGAACCATGTGGTTTAAGTCAAATGATTGCATCTAGATATGGCTCTGTACCTATTGTTAGAGCAACAGGTGGCTTATATGACACAATAACAGATTATTCTGAAAATGGAAATGGTTTTGTATTTAAAGATTATTCTTCAAAAGCTTTATATGAAAAAGGAAAAGAAGCAATAGAATTATATTATCATAATAATAATGAATTTAAAGAAGTTGTTAGAAAGGCTATGGCAAAGGATTTCAGTTGGAACGCATCTTCAAAACAATATATTGAGATGTATAATAACTTATTGAAAAAGGAAAAATAAAATATAATCTAATTTACGAAAGTGGTGGTTTTTATGGACATGAAGGTATGGGATAAATCATGGCAAGAAATGATAGAAGAAAATGTTGCTCTTTTGTTTGGTGTAACTGGTAGCGAAGCAACCGTTGATCAAATATACAAGGCATTGGCAACAGCTGTAAATAACATTCTTAGAGACAAGAGAAAGGTTTTTAACTCAAAAGTTAGAGATCAAAAACTAAGACGTGTTTATTATCTATCAATGGAATTCTTGCTTGGTAAATCCCTTAGAAATAATATATACAATTTAGGACAAACTGAAGAAATAAATGAAGCATTAAAGAACTATGATTTAACATTAGAAGATTTATGTGAAAAGGAACCTGATGCTGCTTTGGGTAATGGTGGATTAGGACGCTTAGGTGCTTGTTATTTAGATTCACTAGCTAGTTTAAATCTACCGGCAATGGGATTTTCATTAAGATATGAATATGGACTATTTAAACAAAAAATAGTTGATGGTTACCAAACAGAACTTCCTGACATTTGGCTTCCTGGTGGTGAGGTATGGCTTGCCAAGAGAAGAGAAAAAACCTTCAATATCAAATTTGATGGATATGTTGAGGAAAAAGTAATTGATGGAAAAAATGTTTACGATTATAAAGACTATAATGAAATTGAAGCAGTTCCATATGATATGATGATTAGTGGTGCTACTGGTGAAGGTATTAGTGTGTTAAGATTATGGAGAAGCCGTAATATTAAGAAATTTGACTTAAACTCTTTCACACAAGGAGATTATTTGAAGGCTACACAAGATTATAATGATGCTGATATTATTACAAAAGTATTATATCCTTCAGATGATCATTATCAAGGAAAGACACTTCGTTTAAAACAGCAATATTTCTTAGTAAGTTCATCAGTACAAAATATTGTTTTTGATCATATGAGATATTATGGTGATATAAGAAAACTAGATAAGTACTCAGTAATTCATATTAATGACACTCATCCAGCACTAGCTATTCCAGAACTTATGAGAATTCTAATGGATCAGCATGGATTAACTTTTGATGAAGCATGGAAAATAGTTACTAATTGTGTATGTTACACTAACCATACTGTAATGTCTGAAGCTCTAGAAAGATGGAGTGAAGAGTTGATTCAACGTAAAATACCACGTATATATATTATATTAAAACAAATTAATAAACGTTTTGCTGACGAAGCAAGATGCTTAGGAGTTTCTGAAGAAGAGTTAAAAGATTTATTAATAATTAATAATGGTGAAGTACGTATGGCAAATTTATGTGTTGTTGCTAGTCACAAAGTTAATGGTGTTAGTGCTTTACATACAAATATTTTGATTAATTCACTATTCAATGGATATTATAAAATTTATCCAAATAAATTTGTTAATGTAACTAATGGTATTGCTTATCGTCGTTGGCTATGTCAATCAAATCCAGAATTAAGTAATTTCTTAGATTCATTAATTGGAACTGAATATAGACAAGATGCTAGTAAACTTCTAAAATTATTAGATTATGTTGATGACGATCGCGTTCTAAATAAACTAGAACAAATTAAATATAATAATAAATGTGTATTTGCAAAATATCTTTACAAAAAATTTGGTATTGTTGTCGATCCAAAAACAAGATTTGATGTGCAAGTAAAGAGATTACATGAATACAAGAGACAACTTTTAAATGTCTTAAGAATTGTTGCTTTAATTATTGAATTAGAAGAAAATCCTAATAAACAAGTAACACCACAAACATTTATTTTTGGTGCTAAAGCTGCCTCTACATATTATATTGCTAAAGACATAATTCATTTAATCAATGAAATATCTGAAGATATTAAAAATAGACCTGAACTAAGAGAAAAAATTAACGTAGTGTTTGTTGAAGATTACAACGTAACCACAGCAGAAATGCTAATTCCAGCTAGTGAAGTTAGTGAACAAATATCACTTGCAGGAAAAGAAGCTAGTGGAACAGGTAATATGAAGTTTATGATAAATGGAGCTATTACAATGGGTACACTAGATGGTGCAAATGTTGAAATCCATGATAACGTAGGTGATGATAATATCTTTATCTTCGGTATGAAAACAGAAGATGTTAAAAACATGTGGGAACATGGATATTATGCTAAAGGTTATTATGAAAGAAATGAAACAATTCGCAAAGTTTTAGATCGTTTAGATAGAGGCTTTAATGGAAAATCATTCTGGAATATCAAGGATTATTTATTAAACAGATATCCAGTTGCTGATCCATTTATGTGTCTTGCTGATTTTGAAGATTATATGAATATATACAACAAAATGGATGAAGTATATAAAGATAGAAGAAAATGGAATCAAATGTCACTAGTTAACATAGCTCATGCAGGAGTATTTTCTGCTGACCGTAGCATCAAACAATACGCTGAAGAAATTTGGGATTTGAAGCCTGTAGAGTAATGATTGATTTTCTTTTTAATCCTACTAATAGATTACATAAGTCTATTTTAGGAGCATTAGAGGTAAATGAAAACTGTGAAATTAATTTATACGTTAACAAGAATTTTAATATTTATGATTTGAAAATAGTCATTTACAATGAAACAAATGAAATTGTTCAAAAATCATTAAATTTTAAAAAAACTGAGGATAACTATAATGTTTATTTCACAGTTATTTCCTTTTCAAAACCATATTTATATTGGTATTATTTTGAGTTCTATGATTGCTACGGGAAACATTATTTAGGATGTTTGGATAATTATGATTGCTACTTAACAAATGAAAATGTTAAAGGTTATCAAATAAATGTTTATGAAAAGAATAATACTGATTTATCGTGGTTTAAAGGTAAGATAATGTACCAAATTATGGTTGATAGGTTTAATGGCGTAAATGTAAATAAGGATAAATATAAAGATTATATATTTCATGATAACTGGAGTGATTGTCCTAATTATTTACCAATTAATGGAAAAATCCTGAATAATGATTTTTTTGGTGGTAATTTTCGTGGAATAATTGATAAAATAGATTATTTAAAAAGCTTAAACATAAGTGTTATTTATTTGAATCCTATATTCTTAGCACCATCAAATCACAAATACAATACATCTGATTATCTAACAATAGACCCAATGTTTGGAACTGAAGATGATTTTTATGAATTGGTAACTGTTCTTAAAGAAAATGGTATTTATTTAATTATTGATGGAGTCTTTAATCATACAGGTGATGATAGCATATATTTTAATAAATATAATCATTTTCCTCAACTAGGTGCTTATCAATCAGTAGATTCGAAATATTATAATTGGTATAAATTTATTTCTTTTCCGAACAAATATAAATCTTGGTGGGGCATTGATACTTTACCATCTGTTAACCAAAATTCATCTTTTCCTAATTTTATATGCGATGAAGTAGTCAACAAATGGTGTAAGTTTGGCATAAAGGGATTTAGACTTGATGTTGTTGATGAACTTAATGATAGTTTTGTGAGAAAACTAAATCACTCAATTAAAATGCATGATAAAAATAGTATTATAATTGGTGAGGTTTGGGAAGATGCATCAAATAAAATAGCATATGGTAAACGTAAGAGTTATTTTGATGGAAGTGAACTTGATTCAGTTATGAATTATCCATTAAAAGATGCCATAATTGATTACCTAAAGAATGGTAATGGATTAAATTTAGTAAATACAATGAGAACACTTGTTAATAATTATCCTAAGCATGTTTTAGACTCTCTAATGAATATTATCTCAACTCATGACACTGCACGAATAATGACAGAATTTTCTAATGTTAATTATTATACTTTATCATTTGAGGAAAGAGCTAATTACAAACTTAATAAATCAGAATACTATATATCAAGAGGAAAATTAAAACTAGCAGCAATTCTTTTATATACTCTCCCTGGGGTACCTTGTATATATTATGGCGATGAAACAGGGTTAGAAGGTTATAAAGATCCATTTTGTAGAAAAACGATGCCATGGAATAATTTAGATGAAGATATTTTGTCTTTCTATAGATTGTTAGGAAAAATACGTAATGATGATGTATTTGTTGATGGTGAATATAGAGAATTATTTCTAACTGAAAATGGTGTATTTGCTTTCTCACGAATAAAAGATTCTGAAATAATTATAATTATTAATAATAGCAATTATGAGTATAAATATAATATCGAAAAGGGATATGATTTGATAGATAATTGCTTGATAACAAATTATATTATTGTTCACTCACAAACTGGAAAAATTATCAAAAGGATTAATAATGAAAAAAATATCTAAATTAGTTTTATTAATATTGTTAGTATTTACTCTTTTTGGATGTACTAATGAAGTAGAAAAATATGCTTATGTTTCGATTGATTATAATCTAAAATTAGAATTTATTTTAGATAGTAAGAATAAAGTTATTGCTTATAATGGAAAGGATGATATAACAAAAACTATTCTTTTAAATGAAGAAATTAGAAACAAAAAAATAGATGATGTTATAAAACAGTTGTTTAAACTTTCCTCAAATACTGGTTTCCTTTTGCCAAGTTCTATTGGAAACTCACAAATAATTGTAAGCGTTGGTGGCTCTTTTGATAAAGAGAAATTACATATCCTTGAGATGAAAATTACTAATATGTGTGAAAATAGCTTAAGAGATGCGTATGTAACTGGAACAGTGAAAATTGAAAATCTAAAAACAAGAGTGTTTTTTGAAGAAGAAATATCTAAAACAAAATATTATTTAAAAGATAAGGTAACTTCTCTTTCAATAGACGATTTAATGATGCAAATGAAAGAGATTATTAATGATAATAATGAATATTTGAATACTAATTTTGTAAAAGAAGCAAATTTCATGCGTAATAATGATATACTTTTAAAGTACTATCAGGAAGCAAGTAAACTTACTAGTTCTAATGAGACATTAAATACATATATTTCAAATTATGAGAAAAATTTAAATGACTACTATCGAGGAGACATTGATTTTCTAACTAATGACTATAATAAAATGCAAGAGGAATTACGAGCAATTGAAAAAGATTATATCTACTATCGATATTCTGTTGCCTTGAGAAAGTATTTAGATAATAATGATAATGATGTTAGTAATAAATATAATGATATACAAAATCAATATAATGATGCTATTGAAAAAGTGAAAGTCCTTCAAAACGATTATGAGCAATTATTAAGTAGTCATAAAGATGAATTAATGATACTTTCTTTAAGAATTGAAAAATTATTAGATGAATTATTTACAAAAGAAGAGATAAATAATTTGAAAAATGGAATTATATATAATAATTCTGATAACGAGTATAAAATGAAACTAGATACTTTAATAACAAATGAAACTTTAAAGCAATTTGAGACAGGTTCTTTAAATTATAAAGAAGAACTAAAAGATTTAATAAAGAAAGCTAGACTAATGAAATAATCCATTAGTCTTTTTTTCATAAATTATCATTTTTTATAATAATAAATAATATTATTAAGTGGTGATTATATGAGAAAAATATATATGTTGATATTGTTTATTGTTTTTGCTTTTACATTTTCTAGTGTAAAAGCAGCTAATGTATTAAATCCAATTGATAAAGCTGTTAAAGTAATTGGAAAAGATGAAGTTATAGATGACATTGAGTTTGACATTTATGCTCCTAGTGCAATATTAATGGAAGCAAGTACTGGAAAAATAATTTATCAAAAAAATAGCACTGAGTCAAAAACTCCTGCAAGTATGACAAAAATTATGACAATGATTCTTGTTATGGAAGCAGTCAGGTCCAACAAACTAAAAATGGATGATTACCTAAAAGCAAGCGAAAATGCTTCAAAAATGGGTGGGACGACTATATATTTGGATACAGGTGAAGAAATGACTGTAGAAGACTTACTAAAAGGGCTAGCGATTACAAGTGCAAATGATGCTGCTATAGTATTTGCTGAAAGCATAGGTGGATCAGTTGATGAGTTTGTAAAAATGATGAATAACAAAGCACGTGAGATTGGTTGCGTAAATACTCATTTTGTTAATCCTAATGGCTTGGCAGCAGAAGGTCATCATTCATGCAGTTATGATATGGCTTTAATGGGTCGATATCTTGTTGTGAATTATCCGGAAATACTCAAATACACTAACATATATGAAGATTATTTACGAAAAGGGACAGAGAAAGAATTTTGGCTTGTAAATACAAATAAGTTATTTCGATTTTATGAAGAAGTTGATGGCCTAAAAACGGGATGGACAAGTGAAAGTGGGTATTGCTTAACTGCAACTATGAAAAAGAATGATATAAGATTTATTTCAGTTGTTATGGGTGCTGAATCAACAGGTAAGCGAAATCATGATACTATGACTATGCTTAATTATGGGGTTAACACATATGAACTTAAAAAAATTGCCAGTGAAGGAGATATAATTGAAACAATTCAAAACATACATTATAAGCCTGGTAATTTTAATTGTGTTGTAGGTAGCGATGTTGAGTATCTTACAAAAAAAGGAAATGAAGTTAAAGATATAAGAAAAGATGTAAAAATATATGATAATATCGTTGATGGTAAAATTGGTGAGATGACTATTTATATCAATAATGAAGTGTATACTAAAGTTGATTTAATCCCAAGTGAAAATGTGAAAGAAGCAAATTATTTTGATATCTTTAAATCTATTTTTGAAAGAGTTTTTTTATAATTAAAAATAATTAAATAAAATAATTAAACATATATTGACAATATGCGACAAAAAGAGTAAAATAATCTCCGGTGTTTATGAAAGATAAACAAATTACGATATTTCGTTAATGTTTTGAGTGGAGATTTATATGTTTGCATCTGTCAATAAAGTTATAGAATTTATAAATGATGAAATTGTTTGGGGTATTCCTCTAATAGTTTTAATGCTTGCTGTAGGAATTATTCTTACAATTAGGCTAAAGGCTATTCAAGTATGTCATTTAAAAGAATCATTAAAAGATATGGTTTCTAATGATGATTCTGGAGATGGCGAGGTTTCTTCCTTTGGTGCTCTATGTATTTCTATGGCAGCAACTTTAGGAACCGGAAAAATAATAGGTGTTGCTACTGCTATAAGTATTGGTGGACCTGGTGCATTATTTTGGATGATTTTTGCAGCCATATTTGGCATGGCAACAAAATACGCTGAAGGATTTCTTGCTGTAAGATTTCGTAAAAGAGAAAAAGATGGCACAATTGTTGGAGGACCTTTCACATACATTGAAGAAGGTATGGGCAAAAAATGGAAGTGGTTAGCAGTTTGTTTTGCTATTTTTGGAATGCTTGCAGGAGCTTTTGGAATTGGAACGACTACACAAATGAATAGTATTTTAGAGTCTGTAACAAGTGTTTTCGATCCAAATATGAAAAACACAATAAATATCTTTGGAGTTAATATTTCCATTGTTACATTTATTGTGGCTATTATAATAACTATTGTCTCAGCAATAGCAGTTATCGGTGGAATAAGTCGTATTTCTAAAGTTTCAGTGTATTTGGTTCCAGTTATGGCTATTGGTTATTTCATTGTTTGTATATTAATAATAATTTTTAATATCACAAAAATACCGCAAGCAATAGTAACAATTTTCAAAAGTGCTTTTGAATTAAAAGCAGCTGGTGGAGCTATTGCTGGATATGGAATTATGCTAGCTATGAGACAAGGCTTTTCCAAAGGGATTTTTTCGAACGAAGCTGGACTTGGTAGTGCTCCTATAGCCTTAGCAAGTGCTAAAACTGATGATCCAGTAAAAGAGGGATTAATTTGTATGTCAGGAACATTTATCGATACAATGGTTCTTTGCTTAACTATTGGTTTAGGAATTGTTATCACAGGAACATATGTTGATAATAAAGATATAGATATAACGATAAATGCTTTCTCACAAGGATTAGGAATATCTAACCTTGCAAGTGCAATAATTGTTATGCTTTCAATAACGACATTTGCTTTCACAACAATCATAGGTTGGAATGTGTATGGCGAAAAATGTGTAGCTTATCTAACAAATAATAATAAAAAGATGATTATAGTTTATCGAGTTATATATATATTAGCAGTAGCCATTGCTCCATTCTTGTCATTAGAAGTTATATGGACTATTGCATCAATATTCAATGGATTAATGGCACTACCAAACTTAATTGGTTTACTTTTCTTAAGTGGGTTAGTTGCTAAAGAAACAAATGAATATTTTAAAAATCGAAAAGAAATGAAAAATACTGGTAATACAGTTAGTTAGAAAACTTTAGGAAAACTAAAGTTTTTTATTAACTTTTATAACAAAATTTAGAAAAAGTATGATATAATTATTAGGTGGAGGAATGTAGTATGGATAACATAAAAGTACTTGTAAAAGATCAATATACTTTAGTATTAGAAGAAGATGCCAAAAAAGGAGATATTATTGATTTAAGAAATATTACGAAAATTGATTCATCATTAATCAGTAAAAGGATTGATGATGATGTTGATGGAAGAATAAAACTTATGCTTTCCGAAAAACAAAAAGAAATTGAAAAACAGAAAGATAAAGAATTAAAACTAGAACTTGAAAACTTAAAGAATAAATATGAAAATGAGATTAATAAACGTCAAAATATTATCGAATTACTTAACTCTGAAATCGAAAAAAATAAGACAGATTTTGATGAAAAGTTAAAATTATTAATCAAACAAAAAGAAAATGAATTTTTGATTAAAATAAATGAACTAAAAAATGAAAAAGAAATTCTTGAAAAAAATATTGAAAGTAAAATAGAAATTGAAAAATATAACATCGTTTCAAAATATATAGATGAAAAAAATAAACTTGAAAAAGAAGTCTTAGAATTAAAGAATTCTTTAGAAAATAGTGTTAAGGAAAAGGATCATCTAGAAAAAGATTTGAACGATAAGTTAAAACAACAAGAATTACAATTAAAGCAAGAAAAAGAAATAGCTATAAATGCAAAGGATAATGAGATAAGTAAGTTAAAGTTAGATAAAACATTTAAAAATGTAAAACAATTAGGCGAAGAACTTGAAAACTGGTGTAATAATGAGTATCAAAACTATTCTGTTAGTGGATTTGAAAATTGTATATGGGAAAAAGATAATAAAGCAGTTAAAGATGAAAATGGTGTAGGTTCAAAAGCTGATTATATATTTAAAGTTTATGCTAATAGCGAATTTACTGATGAAAATTTATTAACATCAGTAACTTGTGAAATGAAAAATGAAGACCCATTATCAAAAAATAAAAAGAAAAATGAAGATCACTATAAAAAATTAGATAGTGATCGTAAGAAGAAAGAATGTGAATATGCCCTTTTAATTAGTGAGTTAGAATGGAACCAAGAAAATGATGCTCCTATTCGTAAAGTAAATGGATATGAAAAGATGTACATGGTAAGACCTCAATACTTTATAACATTTTTAAGTATTGTTGAGAGCTTAGGAAAGAAATATAAGAACTTATTATTAGAAAAAGATGAAATGGAAATTAGTTTTAAGAAGTCAGAAGAAATTATGCAAGAATTTGAAAATTTTAAAGATACTATTATAAAGAAATTTATTGATGATAATAAAGATAATATTTTAAATAATATTTGTAAAATCATAACAAAAATAAAAATATATGGTACAATAAAATAGATAGGGGAATAGTAAATATATGCTAGAAGAATTAGATAAATTAATAAATTTCATACAAGCTGAATATATGAAATTAACTATTAAGTGGGAGCAAAGTG
>ENA-OPNI01000022-OPNI01000022.1-human-gut-metagenome-genome-assembly--contig:-NODE-22-length-56945-cov-4.046493_pt1 | contig 56945 bp, 65 predicted proteins | sample MGYA00241538_ERZ501773 | MGnify/ENA primary metagenome ERZ501773 (study PRJEB25962, sample SAMEA2042556) | human gut metagenome | biome: human gut; feature: human-associated habitat; material: faeces...
AGCACAACGTTCATCACAATCATAACGACTGATAACAACTTTACGTACTTTTTGATATGAATCAGATCCCTCAATAGTTACATTACCACCTTCATAAGACGTATTAACAAATTTATATTCTTCAGGGATGGCAGCTGTAATAGCATCGTAAATAACTTTAGCAGCTACTTCATTCTGTTCTGGGAGAACAACATCTACTAAAATTGGCTTACGAAAATACCAAAGAGCTGAGCCATAGTCTCCACGGTAATCATTATCAAGTCCAAGCTCAATTAAAATCTGTACGTGTTGACCCAGAATACCAGAAGGAGCATGTAAAACTAATTTAAATTTAGTCCCTGTAATAGGACTAGTTTCATAAATCTTATGGTCTACAATATACTTAGCAAAGTACTCACCTCCATCATGAAAACGTACTTTCTTATCAATTGCAGGCTTACCAAGACCTTTATTTGTACCTTCTACAACCTTAACGTTGTTAAGGCTGTTAAGTACTACTTCTTTTTGAAAATTCCACATATTTTTCTAAATTTTAAATTAATAATTATTTACTTCCAGGTACCGCTATAGTCTGATTAATAGGAATATTTGTTTGTAATCTTGGATCACTTGCATTTTCTAAAAATAACCTAACATAAATGTTGATTATTTCATAACATACATAATCAGGAAATTCCAAAATTGGTGTATCATCGATTATAGCTAATATCTGGTCTTGTGTCATTGAGTAATACTTTGGAGATTTTAAATAAGTAACATATAACTTATTTAATGTTCATTGAGAATCTCCACTATGTATCTCAATTTTTACAATAGACTGGTTTACAACTCTACTTTCATTAGGTTTTAATGCGTAGAAACGATACTCATTTTCTCCAATAAATTCTGGATTGTATCCAAATTCTGCATCCATGTTTGGATTTGTTGGGGTTTGACTCTCAGTATTATGATTAATAATATAATAATAAGGTTTTTTATGAGAAGGCCTCATATAATAATTATTAATAATACCAGGATACATATCTGCGGTTAACCTTTGACATGGAGAGGTAATAGTCTTTAAACTACCATTCCCACATCTAGATTTTGAATCACTACCAACAAACTCTGCCATACAATTAAGTAAGTGTACGTAATCTTTTGGTAATTCTAACTCTCAAATTGTATCATTAAATTCTTGCTTTGGAGTAACTTCTCCAACTGTTATAGTAGCAGTAGTTTGTAAAAACCCAATATCATCCGAACTCTGTTGATTATACTCAGCTCTATTGTAGACACTATTTACATATTGTTGAATAGCTTTATTAAACAAGTATATAAAATCTTCTAATAAAATAGAAGGAGCTTTTAACTTGTTGCATTCTACTAAAGCGAATTCGTAAACGTTCCTAAGTGTCATTCTACTTGTTTAATAAAATTATATAATATTCTATTTTGTTTTTTCTTTTGCGGCCCTTTTTACTACCATATCAGGGAAAGTAAGATTCTTAATTGAATCATAAATATTCTGATTTTCTGGATTTTTCAAGTACATGATGATAGCTTCATCTGTTGCTCCTAACATAGTTTCACTAAACATCCAAATTCCACTCTGATTGGTTATAACGTTTTTATCTTTTGCATCGATAATTAGAAGTTTCAATGCTTGATCAGATCCAGTATATAGATCAATGATCTCTTGAGGATTCTTTTGTGCACGGCTGTATAAATAATCTTGTACATCAGTATCAGGTGCATTTCTCATAGCTTTACCTAAAAGTTTACACTTAGTAATGCGCCCTGCAGGAGAATCATTCTCAATAAATACAAATGCTTTTGTGACAAGCTGAATACGTGAAACTCTTCTCTTTGAAACTTCTCCCTCTCGTTCAACATAAAAATCTGCTCGACCGTATCTTTCCTGCGTACCATCAATAAGATAATTGCCATATTTATCTTTAGCTGTTCTTTCTGGTGCAATTACAGGATTTGTTTCAATGCATTTCCAAAGGTTACGCTCATACGGGTCATCTAGGTTAAAAGTACGTCCACTATATACCTCAATAAGTTCATCCTCTGGAATGAAATAATCTCTTTCAGGATCATTAAGTTCATCAGGACTTAAAATCATTTCGCTATCTCCATGTTCATTATATCTAACTTTCTTTACAAAAGGAAAGTTCGTTCCATTCTTTTGTTTCATAGGTTGAAGATAATACTTCTTCTCCCTCCCATATACATTCTTAAGAGTTATTTTATTCATTATTTTTTGTCTTTGAAATAAATTTTTTATCTAAAAGTTTTAGAAGTACTCCCTAATTTAGGGAGTACTCTAAAATTAATATATCTTCTATATTTCTTGTAATATTAAATATTAAACTTCTTCAAGGATTGCAGAACGATAGGGATTCATCACGCCTACTCCATGATAGCCCCAGTTAACAATCTTGGCTCCAGCAACTGGACTTGAAACTTCACCAGACTCAAGTCCGCTTTTTCCGCCCACGCCTCTAATAACATTGTGGATAATATTTCCACCACGGAATGTAAATAACATTACTCCAGGAGTGCCATTCGAATCAGTAGTTAGATCAAGGAATATACCATAAGCCTTCTTAGGGAATTCAAGATCTAATGAACGATCTAGACGGAAAATCATCTTGTTGCCAGCGAATTCATATGATTGATACGTTGCTCCAAGGTCGACATAATCCTTAGCACCTTGTGACCATACGAAACAACCAGTAGTTTTCCAGTCACGAATCCATGTAGCCATTGTTCTCTGAACAGCCTGCCACATCTTGGTGTTACAAATAAATACCCAAGAATTTCCTGTAGGCTCATCTGACTTAGTAGCCATTTCATTCATAGCACCTTCAAAGATACGTGTAGTTAATTTATTAAATACATACTTCGTTGCGAAGCGTTCAATTTGAGGAATTATCATTTTTGTTATCGTAGATGAGTTTACCATCTACTTCATATACTTGATTTCGTATATGATCAGACTATATCTTCATCCATTTCTGGATGGCTCCTTTTCGTGGTTATTTTATCCTTTATAGGACTACTTTAACTAGTCGTTGCACGTTCTAAATATTACTATTTAGCTTCGCTCAGGATTGGCATCTCAGCTTTCCCTGAATTAAAGAGCTTATTTCCATGCTCATTACTAAGCATAGGGGCAAATTCTCTTACCCTCAGTAGTGACAATAGGACGACCAATTTCATCAGAAATAGTAGTCTTACCATTTACATCAAAGTTACCTTTGGAGAATAAAAGCTTGTTATTACGAGCAGCCATATAGCTATCAAGACAAACTTTTTCTGCACCAGAAAGCTTGTAAGTAAAATCTTTGTCCTTTGTTGCAATATTGATAAACTGATCTTCCAAAGCCATATATTTAGCTGAATAATCAATATCGCATCTAGTCGTTCCAATCATTGTTCTCAATATGTTAACTTATATTTTCATATAAGATCAGACTATATCATTAACTAATAATTTTAAATATAAAACCTTTTGTTTGAGTTTGTAAACCTTTAACACATTTTTTAACTCCAGGCCCATATATATTAAATGCTTCCTGTACACTTTTATATTCTCTTATAAATGTACCATCTAAGCTATACTGAGCTACCTTCTTAGTGCGATTATTATAAACTGGATTTTTATATGTTTCTTTATACTCAAATAAATAACCTTTATATGGTTTTTTATGAGATATACTTTTATATATTCCTCGTTTCTGTATCTGCAGTGTTTTTGCTGCATTCTCCACACTATTAAATGTATTAATAATATTTCCACTAATATCTTTTTGATATAAGGTTTTATCTTTTATAAATATATTGTATTCATCAATATTTAATTGTGATGTTTTTGTTAAACTCCATAAACTATTAGCACAAGTTCCTTTTTTATCTATAGCATATTTTATGCACGATCCATTAGCAACCTCAACTTCTTTTGCAGCTTCTTCTAAAGAGTAATATTTTCTAATATATTTTCCTAATAAAGAATACTGATAAACTATTAAGTTATTTATTGGAGGCGCTCCTCCGCCTATAACCTCGTTGTACACATCTTTGCGTTTTATAAAGTCTTCGGTTACTAATTTTTTTTCTAGCATAAGTGCTGATTGCTCATCATCAAATACTCTTAAAGTTATTCTTCTAAAGTTTTTAACTCCATATTTTAATACAGCTGCTTGGAATGCACACTGTGGTTTATTATATGTAGATGGAGCGGTTATTTTTACACCACATCCTATGTATCCATCAAATACATAAGGATCTTCACATTTATGTTTTCCTATATAAATCTTATTATTTTCAAGATTTATTGTTAAATATACAATATATTTCATTTTTTAAAATTTTAATTATCCTCCATTTCGAGATCTTATTCTCTACTCTCTTACGAGATAGTCGTTGAACCTTACTTAGTGTTGAGTATAACTCCTTACATAATCTAAGTCTTGGCTGCTGATTACCATAGTTTTATCTTTAGGATTCCAGCAATTAAAAGGATTTTCTTAGCAGATTACGCCGCTAAGGCACAGATTTGTTTATGCTTTTCAATATTTGATTGGTATTTTGTAACGCTTTAATACAGTATGTTACCATACTGGCTAGACTATATCTTAAACTTCTATATATTTAAACACGTATCCTTTACAATGGGTTCTTATTCCTCTTATTACAAACTTAGCATTTTTATAGCCATCTTTCACACACTCACTTAAACAAGAATATACTTGAAGTAAGTTGCCCGATAGATCATATCTGCCAATAGGTTTAAATTCTTTATTATAAGGAATATTAGGAAGATTGTTAACTCTTGTGAATTCTTTAGTTTTTCATTCTTTCATATAAGGTAATTTTTCATATGAAAATTGAAATCCTTTAACTCGTTGACCAAGTTTAATTGCTCTTCCAATGTGACTACCATTTTTAGCGTTTGGATTAATAAATCTCATGCAATCATTAATACAGTTAAATTCTTTTACAAAATTACCTGATGAATCATACATATAAACTTTTCTCTTTAATATTTCAGGGCATCCACCTGAACCTCCAAGTTTAACATTATATGTATCAGTTCTTTTTATAAACTGTTCTGTAACAATGTCAGCCTCTAATTTATAAGCGTCTTCTTTAGAATCAAATACTCTAAGAGTTATTCGTCTAAAATTATTAATGCCATATTTATTAACCGCTGCTTTAAAAGGTGTTGTGCTTTTTTTATAACTGGCGGGTCTTGTTGTATATACCCCATTACCTAAATATCCATCAAAAACATTTGGGTCTACAGTTTCATGTACTCCTACATATATTTTATTATTAGAAATACAATGTGTTAAATATACTAAATATTTCATATTTTATTTTTTTGAAGTTTTCCCCCATTTCAGACAATTTGTCTTACTCCTTTCGGATAGTCGTTGAACCTTACTTAGAGCTTCGCCATGCGATTGCTTTATCTAAGTCTTGGCTGCTGATTGTCCTATAAACATACCAAATTTATAGGAGTTTCCAGCAATTAAAGGGATTTTCATTTATAACTTACGCTATAACGGGACTTATTTTAGTATTAAATACTGTGGTAAGTAAATTTAATACAGAGCTTAAATTTAATCCAGTCTCATGAAGCTCTGGCATATGATTCGTAATAAAACGAGTGTCAGTACCTACAATACTATCTACATCAAGTACTTCCTTATAGTCATTATCAATAACACGGCATACATATTCTACAACCGCGTCAGAACGACGTACTGGAGACAGCATAACCATACATTGCTGGCGAGTCTCTTCAATTACAAATACGTCATACATCTCGTAGTAACGCTCTGGGAAATGGAAAATAACCTCAGAACCATTCGAACCATCTCCTTCAACTGCAAGAATAGGAATTCTTTTAACAAAATTAACATCAATTTCCCATTCAAGTAAGAATGAATTAAGAGACTGAAATTTACTAGGCTTGCCCTTTTCCATTGTATAAACATTCATCAGTGCTTCAGTAAGACTTGTTGCAGTATATTGTTTATACAAATTAGACACAATACCTAGACGCTCAGGTTTATCACCCAGCCACTTATGAAAGTCTTCGTATGTTCTTGTACTCACTTTGTTATCCTGTAGACTCTTTATTCTACAGTTCTACTAGTTTACTATCCTAGTAGTTCAGATCATATCATCATCCTATTTAGGATGTCTTGCACTCGTGTTAAATATTAAGCACTTTATAACTCATAGAAGGGACTTTCGTTAAAATAATGTCTCTAATAATAGCTAAGAATTTTCTTCCTTCATGAACCCCGCATCTGAGCATTCATTGAGTACTATCTTTAGCATTATCAGCTTTAACTACATTCCAATTCATATCATACTTATCTATAAAGTATTGTTGAATTAATTCATTTTCTTCTTTTGTTAAGTATGTATAAAACCGTAATGTATAGCCACATTTAACTCGTCTCCCATTTAGATATGTATATTTCACTGTCAAACACCCATCATCCATTCACCATAATGCTATAGCTAAAGGATTAAGTAAATTTAAAACTTTTTTTGTAATAGTCTTACGATTACTAGGATAAAGCAACTCTCTAAATTGAATAAAATCCTTAGATTGTCTTTTAAAAGAATAATTAACAACTTCTTTTTGACTAATAATTTTATTTCCTTTTTTATAAGTGCTAATTTTATTAATCATATATATATTTATATCTTTACCTCCAGTAACTGAATGTAATAACTTAGCTTTATATTCAATATACTCTTTTTGTTGTTCACAGTGAGTTACATTGATCCGACCTTTGGGAGATATATATCCATCTCCTAAGATTAAGCCTATCATAATGGCCTTATCATATTCAGTAAATTTCATAATTATACTTCTTAATATTTATTGATCGTTGAACCTTCCCATCCAAGGGCTTGGCTGCTGATTTTCCGAATAAATTAGAGGAATTCCAGCAATTCACAAGATTTTCTAATAATAATCGCTTATTATAGGGGCAGTAGTCCACCCATCTGAGCATGCGAAGACGAAAAACTTGTAATTCTCATATTTATTTAATTTTTAAGTTTATAATAAATCTTCACCATATTCTGTTTCTACAGATTTGTGGCGATTAGTAAAATTATCTTTTGTCTTATTTTTATCTAAAGAGACAACAGTAGTCTGCGGCTTATTATCTACAGATTTTCTTGTATTTTTAAGCTGAGATTTCCAATAATTAGTAATATCTGAAATAGCTTCCTTTCCATAAAGTGCAAACCATGCAAGTTCTACTAATGTCTTTGGATCATTTAAATCTTTAAAGAATTGTGTTGCACCATTCTCGTCTCGATTTAAAATATACTTATAAATCTCTTCCTTCTCAGACTCTTCTATTTGCAGACTATCTGACTTATTATCTTTATAATCCATAGGAATAGAATTAAAGTCATTCAGTTGACTTTCAAGAGAAGTTTTAAAATTATTAAATTGCTCCTCTTGTTCTTTTATTCTTTCTTTAGCTGTTTCTTCTTCTTGTGCTTTATATTGTTTGCGAATTATATCAACCTTTTTCTTAAATAGTTCTTCATTCTCTTTAGCAGTCTCTAAATCAGTTTTGATGTCTTCTTCACTCATATCGCTGAATTTTGACTTTAAATCAGCAATATATAGTTCATCATCAGAATATTCATCTACACTGTATTGTTTTTCAATTGGTCCATTTTCTTTAATGTAATCCTCTACTGCTTTTTGTGAATAATAAGTAATTACATCCTGAATGGTTGCATTATTGGCACGCAAATAGTTAATTACTTCTATCTCATCTTTGCTAAGATTTGGAGAAGTAAGTTCTTTAAGAATATTTATTTTTTCCTCCGAGTCCAAACTATCAAAGTCTACCTCTTCTGTGGTACCATCATCATTCTCATAAGTTACTTTACCATCTTTAAGACCGTACTCACTTAAAAAGGATGTCAAAAAGTCGCTATTGTTATTAGTTTCTATATTTTTCTCTTGATCTGATTCTTTAGATTCTACTTGATCTGAATCATTATTTGGTTGATCTATAAGATTTTCTCCTCCTACAGTATCTGCAACGACTGGACCACTATCTTCGGGACTTGAAACTGAATTATCCTCATCAGTTAATAGACCTTCAAGACTGTCCGAATTAAATTCATAATGATTTGGCATATTTCCTATTTTTTCTTATTAATTGATTAATAATCTGTTCTAATATTTGTGGCAAATATAATATATTAATTCTTAATTTCCAAATACTTTATTAAATATTTTCTTTTATAATACACTTTTCTGGTATTTGAAATTTACCTTCAGCATCAATTGTAGCTTGATATTCTCCACTCCCTATAGTAGCTGTTCCATCTGCATAAATTTTGATATGTCCAATGTTTAGATTTCCTTTAGTATCTATTGTATAGTTTCCTATAGATATAGTACCATCATTATTTAAAACAATTGGACCGATAGTAGCAGTTTTATCTGATTTAAATTGATAAGTTTCAGCACTTAAAATAGCTTCACTGGAATTAATATCTATCCATGGAGAGTAACTTATCTTACCGTCTACATCTTCTTTTTTAACCCTTCCAATAGCAGCCTCACCATCTGTGGTAAATTTATATGTAGAACTTGATAATACTCCATTGGTAGAATATTTATCATGCTCATTACCAACAGTAATATATATCCATGGAGAGTAATTAACTTGCTCTTTTTCTGATCCATCTTCTTCAGTAGTAGTTACCGTCTCTCCTGAAAGTCCTAATATTGACGGAGTAAACATTTCACTGGATAATTGAATGTAAATATCTCCGTTAGATGTTTTTTTAACAATAGAAGTTCTAGTACTATTACTACTAAATGTATTAGTAACTAAAGAACTTGTTATCAACTCTCCTCTTGATAAATCAAAATACGTCGTTCCAGATTTGTTTACTATTTTATCTACAACTAATGTTGGAAAAGACCAATTACCTTCAATCCTCTCATTAGAAGCCTTTTTAGTATAATCACGTGATGAATATCCAGATAAATATTCTGCATTTAGATTTTCTACTAAAGCATTAGAGTTAATAACTAAGGGAGATTGAGAAGCATCTTCTAATTGTATATTAATAGGAGATTTAAAATCACTAACAGCTGAAGATGGAAGTTTAGTATAAGAATTATTAGAAGCTTGATAAAAACTACCAGAAGAGCTGTCTATAACAAGAGTTCCATCACCAGGATATTCTCCACTATACGTTTCAAGATTATCAACTATTAATACTCCCTTTATATTGGAATTATTAGAGGTGTTAGAATTTTCTGAAGAATTAGGATTGTCTGTATCTCTAAAGTTTATCGGGTAAAATCTATCTTTTACTTGAACATAAACTCTACCAGATGTCTGTAGAATCAAGTCTTTACCTTTATCTCCAACTTTAGAATTATTAGATAATGTTCCCATTAGTCTTTTAATATTTTCTCAACAAAATCTAGGATATTATCCGTAATTAACCCAGACTTATCTAGTTTATCAATAAGTGATTTTAACAAGTTAATCTCATTGTCTGTAAATTCTACTTCAATTGAAGGAGCTTCCGAAGATCATGTAATCCTACCATCTTCATTTTTGATATCAAGATCTTCAAGTTCTTCACTAGAAAAGTCAATTTTTTTACGAATATTTCTTTTTGAAATCATCTCAATTACAGAACCTTGTTCTGGTAGATTCATAAGTAGCATTAATCTAGTTGCTACATTTAAATTAAATTTACATGTGCCTTTACTCATATTAATTCTTATTTAAGTTAGATAATGATACAAAATTATATAATATTTAATAAATAACCAAATTTTTATATAAATATTACATATAAATAAAAAAATGCCACATTTCTGTGGCATTATCTAACTTTTTATTTTTTATTATCTATCTCTCTAAATTCTATGACTAGCTTTTTTCGACAGTTATCACATAAGAATCGTTTAGCTACTTTAAACATAGCTTGCCCTATCTCGCCAGTTAAATATTGAAATTCTTCTCCTTGCGGGTGTATTCTTAAAGCAGAACATATGTGCATCGCTAAATGTCCTTTTTCATGATCAAAAGTATTTTGAAATTCTTCAGCAGATGTTGTTAATCCGATAACAACCACAGAACACCTATGTTTAAAATTTGAGTAAGTAATTCCTGTATTATATTGCCCACTTCTTAACACTCTTTTGCACTTAAATTTGAATTGCCCGTATCAATATCATTAATAATTTTTAACATAGGATTATACAGTGCACATGTAACCAATACCATTGGGTTACTTGAATCATCTTCAATTCTTTTTACAGTATAAACTTTTCTTTGAGTAGATTTCCCTGCTAAATCACTCGCATTGTTTATAATATATATATTACTTCCTGAAAAACTAACTGTACAATCTCCCCTAACAACTACTATAGCCTCAGATTTAGAAGCTGTTAAATTAGAAACATTGATTGTATGAGATGTTTCTGTAACCTCAATAAATGTTCCAGGATCACCTGCAGACAAACTAATACCTAATAATTTTTCATATCTATTATCTAGGGGAGAATTTAAATCAATATCTACTTCTGCAACAGTCGGATCATAAACTTCAGTAAGTTCTCCAGCAGAAATATGTAAAGACTTAAATACAGGAGTTGCAGTAAGGTCTTCATAAGATCCACTTTTAGCTACATCTGCTAGCCCATCTATTCCTGCGGCAGGTATTCTAATATCTCTACCAATAACTCCTAATCTATAGGAAGTCATTTCCGAAGGCACAAATGCAACACGATCATCACTATCTGCTTGATTTACTATTGGTACGTGATCATAACCTGATTTGTGACCAATCAATAATTTTAAATCACCTCCATCATTTTCAACTGTGGTAGCTAAATAACTATCACCACTACTAACAGAAATTGTACGATTTTGATAATTAATAGAAATAGGATCTCCAGAATCTCCGTTGATATCTATAGAATTAATATAGTCAAATCCTAATATCTGTTGAGTTAACTCATCTACACTATTTGATAATTGACTAACATTAGTCTTAAGAGTTGATATATCAGATATTGGAATATTAGAAGCTGAAACAGATTTTGTACCTGCACCTATTACTAACATATTATTTGCTAAATCTCCAACTGCAACTACATCCCCTCCTCCAAGTTCTGCTATCTCATCTTTTGTAACATAGTTGCTTAATGTAGAAGTATCTACTTTAGAAGACAGTGCGTTGTTAATAACCTTATTCTGAACAGGGTTCTCAGAAGTACTGTTTAATTCTGAATCTACTGTTATTGGAGTTGGCATATCAGTAATTTGAGATACTGTATGAGTATGATTTAATCTGGCGAATGAGTCAGGATTATATCCAGAGTCTTTAATAACTTTTCCACTGTTATTATTAAAAGAAGCAAAATTATTATTAGTAGCTGAAGTAGGACCTGTAACATCCCCCATACCAGCCTGCGCAGAATCTGCAGGAATATATCCTAAAATATCTGTAATATCTGTTGAGGTTACATTTAAATCAGTTAGTGTCTTAGGAACATCCGCTAACTTTGCCAAATTTCCAATTAGTACCCCTGAATCTTTAATAACTTTACCTTCTCCATTAGAAGTAATCACTCTGTCTGCTGTTGAAAACTCAGCAGCTGCAGTTACATCTCCATAACCACTTTCACTAAGTCTCTCTTCTACTTCCTCTTTTGTATATACTGAAATACTTTTAGAAGCTACTAATTTATGCTTATTAATAGAATCAACTGCTAATTCTGTAATTATATTGCCACTGCCACTTAATACTATATCAACATCAGGAATACTAGGAATATCTTCCCTAACATTTTGAATCTGAGAATCAACTTGATCCTTTGTATAATAGTTAGTCAAATCAATAGAGGTATCCCCAATTTTTTCTCAGTTGTTTTCAATATAAATATACTCATCATGGATATCTGTCCCTGATCCTTTCTTTTTGACTAAGTATATGATATTACTCTTAATATCACTAGATGGTAATACATCAACTACTAAGAATTGTATATTAGCTAAATTATCAATTATACCTTTTAAAATTTTACCTTGTTTCGCGGATAGTGATTTATTAACATCGTCTGATAATAAATTATCAACTATTATAGAGCTCTTGATCTGATTACTTATTTCAACATCGATAATATTTTCAATAGATCCTGATAAACTAGCCTCTAAGTTATCAATAGCATCTTTCACTCCTCCAGAAGTTACTAAATTGTTACTTCCTTCAGTAGGAGTACTATCTATAGCTTTTAATTTATCGACTACTTCAGGAATTTGAAGAAGAGTATTATTATACTCTTCTTCAGATCCTTCATATCCATGTTCTACTGCAATATCATACGCATCTTTTCCATTTTTTCCAGGAGCTCCAACTGTACCAGGAAAAATAACCCATTTATTTTTATTTTTATCAAAATATTTTACACTCATAATCAATTATATTAAGAAGCTTTATATACAGCACAGTTTACAGCAACTAGAGTTGGTGTTATTCTTGAAAAAACATAAACTCTATATGTTCCTGCATCTCCATTTAACGGAATATCTTTTTGCACTTTTAACATCGAGTTTGAACTAAAAGTAACAGGATATGTGCTTTCAACTACTACTACAGCTGTTTCAATTGTCTCTTTACTATTTGCCTGTAGCAGCAAACTGTTTCAGTCTGATGTATCTAAAGATAGAGTAATGCTCGTTGCTCATAGTGAACCAGTGTTATGATAATAACATATACCTTTTTTAACAGAAATTGACGAATCACTCCCATATGCTTGCATAGTTAGGTTAGTTTGTCTATCTCTAGGAATAGTTATTTGTTCAGTCTTAGAGCCATTATATTTTATACTACTAGTTCCTACATTTATAGTTAAAGCATTTTTAACCTGCGATGCGGTGGCTGCATTACCACTAAATTCTCCATCTTGAATATATATATTCTCATCATACCCGAAATATACAATGTTATTATCAGGAGCTATATATACATTAGTATCTGAAACTATAGCTAATCCATTATATCCAAAGTCATATGCGTTCATAATACCAACAAGGACATCATCGTGACTTCCAACATATACACCATCTTTAAAGTATTTTTGTCCTCCAATTTCTTGTTCCTCGGTGGTTACAATACCAGAATTACTTGGACTAGCTATAGGAATTGCTCCAAAAGATACAGCACTCATTCCAGTGCCCGTCAGTGAACCTGTTGGACCTTTACTTGTTCCATTTGTCCATGTAAAGGTTGTTGGATAATAGTTTGTATTTGTATCTGTTCAAGGCACATTTACATAAGCTTTACCATTACTATCTAATTGTACTGCATAATTTTTACCAGTTGCTGAATACCCTATTTTTATTCCGCCATAAGAGCTTGAGGATGCAGTGGGAATACTCTTTAAATATCCTGCGGAAGCATGATTTCCTCAACCATAAGCTGTATTAAGATTACTTTTATCAGTAGCAGTCATTACTCCTGCTGTGGTTGTTGTTGCAGCAGGAATAGTTACACCAGATGATTCTAAACTTGCTGCACCAAAAGCACTTGAACTACTAGCCGTAGATCTTCCTATTTGCCTTAACTTGATTTTTACTGTACTTGCAGTAGTAGTTGCATTTGCGTCTGCTCCTGTAATTAAGTACTGTCCAAGTGAGGTAATCACAGAACCTTGGCTACTAATACTAGTACTTAATCCTGATATATTATTAGTTACCCATTCTTGTGTTGCTATTATTTTACCTCTTATATACGCATTTCCGTCATCTCTAATCGATAGTTTATAGCTATTAGATTGATTAGATTTTCTATGTAACATAAAGGTTTCATAATAATCAGTGGTTTCATTAGTAGTTCCAAATGAAGAAACGTATACTCCTTTATTCTTCAATACTAAATAAACACCATCGCTGCTATTATTAGTATTATCAATATATATTGGGTTAGGATGAGGTGCTGCAAATGATGTAGATTCGTTAAAATTCCCATGAAGAGTAGTAGCATATATATCCTTAAATTTCTTACCGCTTTCTCCAATATTTGATACTCCGTTATTGACAGGATTAATATGAGCACTGATACTCAAACTACCAGAAATTGTACCTCCTGTTAATGGCAGATATCCTAAACTATCTAAGGATGCTCATTTAGGAGCATTACTACCATTAGATACAAGAATCTGCCCACTAGTACCACCTGAAGTAGGAGCATAAAGTCTAACCTCAACACTATCTGATGAATAAAAGTTATTTATAGTATCGTTTACAACTAATTGTTTAGTTTTAAGATCTTTTAGAGATCCATCTCCCATTGTTACATTAGTACTAGTACCTCCATTACTAATAAATTTTCAAGCTGATACGCTTCCTGGAAAAGAAGAGTTTTGAGCATTATCTCAAGAATATAGTTGACCTACTTTAGACATATTGTTAGGCATTCTTCAACCAAAAGTACCATATCCAGAAATTCTATAGACTGTTAGTTGTCCACCATGGTTTTCACTAACACTTTTAGTTGAAAATGTAAACCTTAGCTTTGAATATTGAGAAGCTGTACTTGGTGAATTATTATAATATATAGAAGATGTCAAAGCTCTAAAATTAGGTCCTGACCATCCTTGTAAACTAGCATCCTTAGATACTATATCTCAGGATTTAGAACTAGGATTATATGCCTCAATAAAGCAATTATAACCAGAACCATTAGTAGACATATATATATATATTCAATCAATAGTACAATATCTGTCACTATTATTTATAGTAAGTCTATATTGAGTAGATGTACTAATATTTCCAGTATCTATGAGTTGTAACCCATACTTATTATCTTGTGAAGTGAATAAACTTATAAGTCTACTACTTCCTTGTGGATCTTCAGTTCACGATTCTCCGTTGTTTTTACTTATTTCTCCATATAAATCAGCGCTCTTTATAAACGCTAATTTATCAGAATGATACTCTCCAATATATGAAGTAATTCCATATGGTACATTATTAGAAGTTGTAGTATCAACAGTAGGCCCTCCTATACTAGTTATAGGCACTTTTCCCCATTCAGGAGCTGATGTCCCATTTGAAACTAATACTTGTCCTGCTGTTCCAGGAGTTGTCGGTCCATACAAGAATTTGGAAGACCCATTTGAACATAATACTCTGTGCTCCTGATCTTCTGAAGTTTTAAAACCTTTTGCCATTACATACGCATTACCAGCAGCTCCGTCCTTGAATATATAATCAGTTATGATATTATTAACATTCTGCCCACTAATATTGCTTCTGTGATTAATGAACAATGCTTCGCCCCTGAATGTCTGTGGTACAAAATTAAATTCATTAGTTGTTATGACATTCATATCTTGGAAAGTTAACTTCCTAAATGTCGGTACTCCTGATGTGCCACTTGGAGCTGCTCACACTGTATTAGCAGTTTGTGTACTTAAAGATGATCCTAATTCTACATTTCCTGTAAGTGTACTACCAGAATTAGTGAATATAGAACTTGGCAGTACTAACTTAACTGAGTTGACTAAATCAGGTTTACCTGTTACTCCTGACCAAGGTACACTAGTTGCTGATCCTGCTGTATAAATAGAGTAGCCATCTTCACTATTTAATTTAGAAGAATCAATAACAAAATACATGTGACCTGTATCTTTCTCTTTAACAGTATCGCCTTCTTGTACTTGTTCAGTGGTTAAAGCTAGTCTTGCTGCTTTATTTGCAACTATTACTAAACGCTCCAGTGCTCCCTTAGGCAATCTCTCAATATCAATAACTCCCGAGGTAATTTTACCAGCATCTATACCATTAGCAACCCCTATATCTATATTAATGGACCCAGAACCTCATTTTTCCCACATTCATTTCCCCTCTTCTGGAGAATTAATTGCGTAATACTCTTCAAAGGTATCATCTGAAGATCCTTCACTAGATTTAACTAGCCATAGCTCATTTTGATGCCCTGTAGCATCTCATTTCAGAAAATCTTCCAGAGTTCCTTGCCAAAATTTAATCTCAAAGTTTGAAACATTAGCAAATGTATTTTTAAAAGCATCTTCGCTTAGTTGACCTCCTGCCTCTCTATACGCATTATATACAAATTCAAACGAACTAAACTCATCTAAACTGTAATCAAATGGATCATACCATATTTTATCTTTATCTTCAACTTGTATAGTTTCATCAGGATTATCAGGGTCTCTAACTTCCATTACTGGACGATTACCTTCACCTGGTTTAACTTCTTCTGTACTTATTCATATATTTTCATCTCCTCTAAGTTCATCTAAATAACATAGAGTAGTTCATTCACTGACAGAAACTCCGTCGTAACCTCATACTATACGATCATCTCGTCTAGTACTATTTTGAGCATTCGGATGTTCTACAACATCAAAAACTCTCAATAACTTTGGAGATTTCCCCCCAATACTTCCTAGATTTACTCAGTCAGAACTTTCATCAATAGCTCAATATAAATCTATAGATTTAGTACTCTCGTTTCTTACAAGTTTAAAAAGAGGAGTAGGACCTACTTCTCCTTTCTCACCTGGATCTCCTTTCTCTCCTTTTTCTCCCTTATTCCCTTTAAGACCTGTTTTTCCTTGAGGAATCCCTAGAGTTAATGTATAAGTTGTAGATTCACTTCCTGGAGTATCTGCGGATATTTCTGCATATCCGCTATCATCAGGAGATAAGGTAATAGTATTAACCTTACTAAATATTCAATCATTACCCTTTTCACCTTTTTCTCCAGGTTCCCCTTTTAAGTTACTACAATCTACTTTAATAGTCTCATTTCCATGTAAGGACTTGAATACTATATAATTATTATCAAGCTCTGTTTGTGGAATATAAGTATCACCATCTTTTCCATTTGTTCCATTCTTTCCATCTTTACCATCTTTTCCATTTGTTCCATTCTTTCCATCTTTACCATCTCTTCCATCTTTACCGTCCTCCCCTTTTATATTTACAGGGTCAATACTTTCTATATTATCAGATATAACTCAAGAAAGTTCTCCAGTAGATGTATTATAGTTAGGGATATATACTTTTCCTCCAGGTCCTGGAGTTCCAGCCAATATAAAATCTCAATATTCAGATTTTACTCCAGTTGGCTGATTTGAATCTTTTGGATCTTCAAATAGTAGCTCAGGTCTGTTACTATTACTAGAAAGATGTGTTCTACGGCATACTAATAAAGTTCCTTTATAAGATACAAAGTCAGTAATATAATTATCATTAAAATAATTTATTCCAGGGTGCCATTCTTTAGCAAAATTAAAAGACTTGCCTTTGTAATACTCTCTAGATTCAGTAATCCTACTACGTTCAATTGAATTTTGAAGATCAATATCTGGTTTAATATTTTTCATTCCTTAAAATATATTATTTTACTGGGTTAACATCAAGAACTTTAGAAACTAGGAAAGACCCAGCTTTTGTAAAAGTAAGACCCCCATATTGTATATCCTGTCCTGGTTGACGGCAAACAATTAATACAAAATCATTAACATTAGATATATTTAGTATACCAGATATACCTCTATAAGCAGCTGTTCCATCTTCCATATCTGCAACATCAAAGATAGAAGTATACGTGCTATAAAGTGAGTCTCTTAAATATTTAATTGGTACAAATGAATATGATAAAGTTCTGCCAGCCCCAAGGTATATTTCAGATATTGTAGTTCGTATGGTGCCGTTTTGATATGTCACAAAGTTTATTATTCCATTACTACTACTTGTACTTTCTGCTGGAGATATTGCAACATAATCTTCATCATTTTCTTCTAGTCCGTTTAAATATGTACAATTATCAATAGAACCTTTAATAACTCCTTTAGCTACAGGTAGATACTCTTCTGACAAGGCAAATTTATATATATTACCATTTGCTAATCCTTCTTCATCTGCCAAAATTGAAATACAAGGTGTAGAAATATAATTACTATATCTAGATGTATATATCATGTCTGGGATTATATTAATCCCCCCTTCAATAGTCATTACTGTTCTTGAATTAAATAAATCTGAATATTTAAATGTACATTGGCCAAAATTTAATGAGCATTCACCTGTTCTCAAATTTATATAGTAAGCAGGGTATCATTTGGATAGATCTTCTGGATTAAACTTATTATAATTTGTAGTTATTCCTGTAGACTCCTTACCAGTTTGACTAAACATATAATCTCCATTAAAGACAGCTGATCCAACAAGAGAGTTAGGGAAAATAGACACATCTGCAAAAATTGCCTCAAAGTGGTTAAATTTAGTCCAGTAATGTTCTTCGTTGTCAATTGATTCAACTGGAGACCAACTATTATGATCAGTTCCTGTTCAACTAGTAACTGCTGATAATAAGTAGTATCCAGATTTACTAGATTCTGAATTATAAACATAGACATAGGGAGCACTTTCTTCAGTAGTACTATATGTAGTATTTATATCATAAACACCAGCTGGATAAATCAGTTGACCTTTTTTACCTGCTTCTCCATTTACTCCTGCAGGCCCATTAAACAATGCAGGATCACTTCAACTACCATCAAGTTGCCCATCTTGATCCTCATTATTTAAATATTTTATTCTACCCTGTATAAATCATAATCTCGGGTAATCTTCGGTAGTGGAGGGAGGAGTGATAGTTCATCCTTGACTGGCAGTATCTAGTGTGTTTGTTGGTTTAGCATTACTCGGCTCCGTGTCAGTACCATTACAAAATCTCATAACAATACCTACACCAGGAATACCTGATACTCCCGTAGATCCAATAGGACCTTGCGGACCCTGTTCTCCTGTAATACATACAGGAGTTGCTCATTCTTCCCCTAATACAATAGAATCATCTTTAGAATTCTTTTTAATAAAAGTCATTCAGAGAAATTCTCCAGAATTAATTATAGGTCACTGGTCACTTCAATTACTACCAGGATTAGAACTTTGTTTGTTAATTGATGGTACTTCACTTTTGGAAGAGCTTTTTGCAAATTTATAATCTGTATAAATCCCATCAGTTCCATTAGTTCCGTCTTCACCATCTTGCCCCTTTTCTCCAGTAATTCGTTGTGGAGCGGATCATTCTCCAACCACTTTTTGAGTACCTCCACTAATTAATGCTTTAGACATTCACCATGTGCCATCTGATGATGTTGGTGCATCAGATCATCCTGTGGGAACAGGATCAGTGCCTGTAGGAGTATCTGGCGTAGAGGAACTGTTTTTAAATACATAAGAAGTTCAATTACCTGCTTTTCCATTTTCACCACTAATACATATTGGTGTAGATCAATTTCTAAATAAAGTATCATTAGGATTAATAACTGCTGTTGTCATCCATAAGTATTGAGAGTTACTCTTAGTTGGAGGTGTTAAAGACCATCCCTCTGGAGTTCTTACTGTATTTGATAGACTTGGAGGGGTAATATTACTACTATTTACCGCAAATCTAAACTCAGTAAATTTACCATCTTGAGCAGTTCCGTCCTTACCATTTACAGGTAATACTTCTCCTCATTGAATAACTGTATTTGTTTGCCCATCTACAACTCCTATACATTGCCATCACTGTCCACTACTTAATGGATAATCTTTTCATTGTGATTCTGTAGGAGGTTGAGGAGTATTGAAGTCGGGTTTCTCTGGTTTAGAGTTAGATTGAGCATAAACATAAGTTTTATAATTTGGAGCAGTTCCATTAACTCCGTCAAGAGAATAATAAGCAAATAAAGATGGTTCGCTATAAGACTCTCATCTGCCATTAACATAAACACTAGTACTAACTCATTCCCATCTATGTGTAGAATCTACACCTGTAGGAGCAGACTTTCATAGACCTCACTCTGTATCAGTAGGTAACTCTACATCTTCTCCACTACCAGTTGGAGTTGTTGGCTTAGTTGCTTTGGTAGTTCGAATATATATGTACTTTAAGCCGTCTCCATTAATCCCTGGAGTACCATTAGCTCCATCTTTACCATTAACTCCGTCTTGCCCTCTTTGCAATTTAAATGAAAACTGAAATTCATTGGAATCACTTAAAGTTACAGCAGCTTCAGGAGTGCCTTCAGTACTAGTAGTACTTAACACTCTTGCAGAAAATGATGGAAGTTCTCCTCCAGAAGTATTTATCGTTTTTCAAATAGTGTCATAATCAGAATTAGACTGTTTTACCAATACCTGGTTTGTACTACCCCCACTTGGCACTCCTTTACCAGGGTTTCCTGGTATTCCTTGTACTCCTGGTTCACTTTGATCTCCTTTAACATTTCCTAAGTCCTTTCATTCTTCATTATAAAATACTCAAAGATGATCATCTTCTAATTTGAAATCAATATTAAGCTGACCTGTCTCAATTGATCCTCCTCCCATTACAAATTCCCAAACAGGAGAGTCATTAATTCCAACAATTAAGTTATTATTAATAACAAGAGATGGTTCATTATCAACAGAGGAAATATGACTTCTTGTACATCTAAGAAGAGCACCTTTATATGATACGAAATCAATAAAGTCCTCATTGTTAAAGTAGTGAGTATCTACGCATCATTCTGTACATCTAAAAGATGTACCTTTATAAAATGATCGTGAACCCATTGCATTATAATATGTATCTGAAACCATTATTAATTTAGTTGATATATTTATTATAGTAATTAATTATATTGATAATATCCTCCTGATCATTATTAGTATTCTTTATATATTCTATTGTACCTATAATATCTATCATTTGATTTAGTTTCTTCCTATCTAAAGAATACCCAATGTTTAAATTTACTAGCTCAGTAGAGTAGAGGATATATAAAGTTTCATATAGTTTATCCATTACATCCGCAATTGTTATTTAATGTATTATCTGTATTACAAATATCATTACATCCTAGAACATTTTCTACAATACGTTGTGCTTCTTGAAAATTATTAATGTCCTTTAAATAATCTAGAACATAAATTGTACTTAGAATAAAGTCCCTTTTTTCTATAATATCTTTATAATCAGTACACTTATTATAGATATTATGATCTATAATTTGGCGTTGTAAATTTAATAAACATTGTGTTAATTTGCAAATTGTAAACACTGTTTTTTTACAGTAAAAAGATTGACTACCACATAGTTTATAAAGATCAATATAATTAGTTACAATTTCTGCTTCAGATTCTTTTAAAATAAGGTCAATATTATCTAATAATTCTTCTTTAGAAGTAGGAGTAGTTTCATAGTTTTGTTTTGCAACATAAAAATTGTCATTATAGTAAAATGTTTGATCTTTTAAATATACTAAAGAGTATAAGTCTTTCGAAGAAGTATCTTCAATAAATAGGGTTTCTAGTTTAGGAATAACTATCTTATAATAATAATGAACCCCATCTTTCATAATAGGAAAAATACTATCTGTTAAAAAATTATCTCTGTTATGCTGGTAGTTTTCAAAAATTAAAGTATTGGGTTCAATTTCATTTGTATTAGAATATACTAGAAACTCTAAAGAGACATAATCCGCTATATTTTCAAATAATGTCCCATATCTACCTGGCAGATTAGTATAACTACTATCATCAATAGCAGACAATTTGCAATTTGGATAAACTATTAAACGAACATTTAAGTTACTCATTATATTACACTTTTTATTTTATTATTATACGGATTATCATCATATATCTCAGCAACCTGTGCATTAATTTGTTTATTTTTAACTTCTAGACTCTTATCATTATATTCCTTATCATTTCTCATCCTTTCTTTCTCAATTGCAACCTTTTCTGCTTCGATTTCAAGTTTAGTTTGATTATTAGCTTGTAATTGACTCTGTAGCTGTTGAATTTGTTCTTGTAATTGTTGATTAACTTTTTGAAGTTCTTTAGAGTTTTGTTCATACTGTTGAATTTGTTGTTGTAACTGTTCAATAGTATCATTTTCCTCTTTTTTACGAGCTATAGAGCGATCAATATATCGCTTTAATTCAGTAATAGAAGATGCAGTTATAATATTTGTAATATCTCCTAAATCTGCTACTCCGCTCTTAACAAGTTCTCCACTAATTGCAATTAATGATTGTACGTTCTGGTAAGATTTAGTACTATCTTCAATATGAATATCGAAATCAGTTAAGGTATAATACTGAGGAAGGGCTGTAAATATTTTAGAATAATTACCTAAAACAATTGTACCTGTTATTCCTTTTGGCCAAACTAGTTTTGCAAGATTAAGCATATCATAATTTGCTTCTTGGTATACAGTATCCATGGCATTGAAAATTTGCTTAGTTAAAAGCATTGTAGTTTGTACTCCTAACTTAACATTTGAAACAGCATCACGTTGTTCATATTGAGCTAGAGCTTCAGGTAAAACACCAGTTACCATAGAAACCTGTTGTTGAATTGATTGTATAGCTAAATTAATTGCCTGAATACTTTGTGCTTTAACGGTATCATCATAACCATTAAATATTGTATTCATTGTTTGTGCTCCTTCCTGACTACTATCAATTAAACCCATACCTTGCTTTTTATAAGCTAGCCATTTTTGTAATCGTTCTGGTAAATCTACGCCTAAAACTTGTGGAACATAAGCTAAATCAACCCAATCTCCAACTGTACCAGAACTAGAAATAAGATTATCTCGATAGAACACTAACAAGTCATATTTATCCTGTTGATCCATAGTTTTAATAATCATAGAATTAGGATCCCCATTCTTATCTAGGAAAAATAAACCATTAACACTTAATCTACATTTATTCGGATTATCTTTTGTTCTAATAATATTTTCAGATTCCCCCCTAGTTATATAAATTTCTTCTCCAATACGTGTGCCCTCATGCCTAGTCTGTTTTCCCGTTTTATAATCAACTTCAATTCATTCTACATCATAAACAGTTCACATTTTTGGATAAGTATACCTATTAGTTCTACTAGTTTCACCAGGTCATATAGGGTGTGTTTCTAATCCTCCTAAAATTCCAGTATGAGTACTATTTCAAACTCCAGCTATTTCAGGAGATGTGGCTCTAATATAATAAGAAGGACCATCTGATTCAATTGTGCTGTTATTTTCTTCCTTTAGGAGTTTTATATGTTCCTCCTTTAGATCTTTACGGTATTCTAGTAAAATATCTTCTACAGACATATACCTTCTAACTACTACACGATATGAATCTGCTAAATAGTCTGAGTTTGGGTTTTTTTCTACAAATGTATTGATCGGGTTCAATACCTCAAATTGTATATTATCTCCACTGTTAGAAGGTTTCACTCTATAATAACATGTACCAGTAATACATAAATCTGTAAGTAGACTATGCATTTTATTTGTTAAATCTATATTTTTTGACTGCTTTAAATAATCAAGAATATTCTGGGCTGCAATTTCATATTGAGATACAAAAGAATCATTAATACTATTACTAATTTTATTTAATTGTTTCTCAATAAATGGATCCGTTGAAACTTCTTCATTGTTAATAATAGAAGATATTATATTATTTTCTAAATATTTCTTTAGATAATTAAACAGTTCCTTGCTAATTAGTAATTGTTTTTCTCTCATAATATTAGAAACTGTTTCCTCATCTTTACATGTTATTTTTAAATCTTGATTTAATCCTAAATATTCTCCAATTAACCTATCTATATGAGGACGAACAAGCGGATTAAATGTAATTCCAGTGGGGACACCAATACCATAATTTTCTTCAATATGCCTAAACTGATCTGCATCTCGTCTACTGTGGTAGTAATTATAAGCTTTTTGAAGTGCTATCTTAGGGTATATTAACTCACTTATAGCTTTGTCAATTTGTTTTATTTCTCTATCAACATTCATTTTTATAACTCTATTATCGGAAAATGCAAATTACTGTCTCCATTTATAAGTACTCCTGTAGTATAATTAATATTTTGAAGTTTTCTCTTTCTAAATTCTTTTTCTAAAAATTTTAAAAATCCTTCTTCACTACCTTGATACCCAAAAGATATTGGAGCTGCATCTTTACAATTTAATCCAAGTCTTAATGTATATATCCCATCTTCATACTTAACATCAATAGGAGAAATATACTTAGACTGTGTAACTTGGTTAATTAGTTCTCTAACTCTACACTCAAGATTACTTTCTTTACGAAGGTATAATTCCATATCGTTTTTGCCCATTTAAATCATAATATCATCCAAAATCCTTTCATGAATTTCTTACTTCATCTTGAGCCTTTGGAGTAAATCCTAAAAGGTCTTCATCCCCTAATTCAGCAGCTACCATAGCTGCAACAATATCAAATTTACGTTTATGTTCCCAGGAATATTTAAGTAATTGTTCCAGCATTTCATCAATCTGCATAGAATAACAAGATTCATCTACAAATCTACTAATTAATTCAAGTCCGTGACGTAGATACGTTTCAGTTGCGGGGTATCCAATCATTCCAGAGTTACCTTTTCGAATATCAGGCATCGTTGATTTTGGCCTCTTCATAAAAAGATTATCTTTCTTTTTAGAACGAAAATACATAATAATACTAATTTTTGTATGCTCTAACATCGCTTTGCAATTATAATAGATACATAATTTCATAGCATTTTCATAAGCCGTAGCAATGTCTCTAGGTCTATCTTTATAGATTGCAACATAATTTGGAGAACTAGAACCTAATGTTCTTTTCTTAATTACTATACAAAAATCAGACACATCATTGTTTGTTGAGGAATCTGCAGTACCTTGATCAATAGAGTCAATTCCTGCAACATAGAGATTTTTATAAAGATTCCCTTCTCCGTCTCTAAGAGGAGGTTCATATATAAATACTTTTCCTTGTGGATTAGGAATAAGTTTAACTTTATTTCTTGAATTATTTTCTGACCCTTTTGGAACATCTCATAACAAATCAACTTGTTGTGGTTTTACCCCTACTTTTTGTATACGAAGTTGAGTTAAACGATCTGCTATAAGTACTGGATCAAAAATACCATCACCTTGTTTTAATAATGCCTCACTAGGGGTGAAACAAAATTCTGCACAATAATCTAATAAATTTTGCCCAGACTTCTTTTTTCTTTCAGTTTCATAATGTTCTCTTGCTTTTTTCCTATCTGTAACTCCTCTATTATCATAGAAACCTTTTTTAAGCATAATATTAAAAGCGGGTATAAAATAACCAGTATATTGAACTTCACCATCCTCAGAGTAATTATTTTTATATGGAAGTACATTGTATTCTTTTGGACTATTAAACATTTTAGATAGACCCTCTAGTGCAGAAGCATCTGAATCACCTCCTGTACCTCAGACACTCATAATGCCTTTTCTAGCACCCGCAACTGTTACTAATGCCTCTCCTTTAATTCAAGCAGTCTCTAGATTTTTGAAGGACCCTCCCTCCTCTCAGAAAAGTCTATTAGAACGAATACCACGGACTTTGTTAATATTATCTGCTACAATTCCTTCTATATTATTTAATCTGCCTCATTCGCGATTTTCATTATCAGTAAGAGAAGTTCTTTTATGAAGAGCATTGTTAATCTTCATCATAGGTCTTCTAAATCCACCGTTGGTGTTTCCATTTAAAAAATGAAGCTGGGCTCAACATTTATTTAATGTCGGCTCCAGATAGTTTAGTGAAGAAGTAATATATGTTGAATTAAAATTTCTTCCTGTTATAAATGGACGAACTCCTAAACAAGCTCCTATCTCACTTCAGCCTATGCCTCGGCTTTTTAGTGCAACGCAGTCTTTTTTAAGTAGTTCGCACATTTCAAAATAATGAAAGAATTTATATTGCTCTGCTACAAATTTTGGAAATCCTTCTCCAGAAGCTTCCGCCAGTTTTTTAGAATCGTCTACAACAGGCATCCTATAAAAGTTAAGGAAGAAATAATTATCTCCAGTAATTCTATACTTACCAATCGTATAACCATTAATGCATCTATCTAATTGTTCTTGTCAGAAATCAGCATATGGTTTAGATCCAGACGGATATTCAGTATAGTGACCAGTTTCAGTATAGACTCTTCCCGCTTCACAAAAAGGTGCTGGATCAAAATCTAATCCATGAGTTTCATCTATAGGTCTATAACCAGTCAATTCATAACTACATTCAGGGTCAAAGAATTCTATTTCATCTTCGAGAACATAATCCCACAATCCACTTTTCTCTCTTTTAGGTTGTTCAGGCTCATCTTCTTTACCTAGAGCTTGGGAAACAGTAATATCACCTTTAAATAATTCCCTAATTAATTCCTCTTCATAATTATCTTTAAAAGCAATTTCCTTAGGAGCCTCTTTTTCTTTAAGAGATTCTTTTATTTCCTTATATTGTTCTTTTACTGGTTTAGCTTTCTTTTTAACCTTCTTTACCTCTTCCTTATCTTCACCACTCAACTTCTTCTTCATATCTCTCTGAGCAGCTCTCATTTCAGCTTCAATACTTAGTTTTTTCGCCATAGTTCATTACTCATCCATAAATCCTCGCTCCAAACCACCTCTAACTTTAGAACTACTTTCAATTTGATCTTTCTTATAGTTTAGTTCTAGTTCCTTTAACTTATCAGTCATAGTGCCGATAGAACCAATACTATCAAGAATATCTTTAGCTTTTCAGATTGGTTTGTTATTTACAGGATCTCTTTCTTCAAGGTCAATATTGTCTAATGATACTCTCATCTTTTCAAGAGTTCTGAAGGCAGTTTTTATAAGACTTAGAATACGAGAAGAATCTTTAATTTCAATATATTTTCTAACGGCAGCTCTAAAAGTGGGATCATTTCATTCTTCATCAGATAGTCCTGAATCTTCCATAGCCGCTTTGTGTTTTTCCATCTCTAAATATTGTTGATATGGACTCTTCCAATCAGCAAATAATCAAATATATTTAAATTCTTTTCATGCTCGTAGCCTCTTTTTACCTGTAGGATCTTCACTACATTTGTTTCTATCTAAGTCTCATAATGCCTCAAACTCCTTTACAAGTAGGATCTCATGAACATTAAGTTCAAGAGATCCCGTAGTATTATTATAAAGGAATATATCTGTCATTATTCTTTGTAATGTTCATTAAATCGTCTTTGTCTTTCTGCATAGCCTTTTTTATTAGCTTCTTTGTCAACAAAGTGGTATCACTTAGGATTATTTCTTCTAGTAATACCATTGACACTATTAGTATATGTAGTATCTTGTTTGTCTCTACTTATAGTTCTATATTCTTCTTTCCCAGAAGGATATCTTAAAGTTTGTTTTATAGAACCATCAGGATTTGTTACAGAACTAGACATGTATCCATCTTTAGTTACCTCTCCCCCTGTATTAAATTTTTCGGCATTAAAAATACCTTGTAATCTTCTAAAATTAGAACTTACAGGGGTTGGTGTCCGTAATCCTAATTTACCTAATATGCCAGCATCATTAATATTACTGTCAATTCTTCCAGCATCTGCATTATTAATATATAATGTATCCCTTTTATCGGGAGATACTAATTCCGATGTTGTAGTATTATTTCTAGTAATCTGTCTTAGACCTATACCATTAGAAAGAGTCTCTTGATGAACTCCTGGTTTTAGATCTCTAACTAAAGTACCTCTTGCAGTTTTATATTTGTTAGGACCATATTCAAATAAACTAACTCCATGAAAATTTTTTCTTACTTTATCAGATTTTCTCTGATCAGATTTTCCTCCTTGTTGAAATTTATTAATAAGTTGTCCTAATTTACCTCCAAATTTAAACATCTGTTTTTGTTTAAATTGACTAATAAGACCAGATATTTCATTTAACCCCTCTTCTGTTTGGGCTAACTTATTTAAAATAGTGACTACTTCATCAGGAGTTTTATCTTTAAACTCATTAATATTAACTGGGAGTCACTCTATAAACTGAGTTAAGTCTTCTTTATTCATACTTATTCTGGTTTAACTACACTACCATTAATATTACTACTATCTTTACAAGTTATCTCTCACTTTTTAATATCAGTATCAGGGGAATAATATAATGGTATAATTGGTTGTTGGGAATTAACAATGGTATATTGTTTTACCTGATACAGTTTAATAAAAGTATTTACCTCATCAGGTGTCCCTGTAACTATAAATCCATCAATTTGTAAAGTCATATGTTTGTTTATTTATATAATTCCAAATCTTTTGTTGAAAATACTGCTTCTTGCAGCACATTATTTTTATCAAATCAAATACATTTCATACCCTTGAAGATATTGTACATCTGATCTCCCTGTTTGAACTGTCTTGTAACTTTCTCTTGAATAAGCATTATTGGAGAATTTAGCTCCTTATGTTTTAAGGTTACAAGTTGACCAGGGGTGTAAAATAGGTATGAGTTACCTTCTTTATTCAAATTTTCATTCATATCCATAATTTTTTATATTCACCTTTAGTGCATCTTATTCATTATCTCTTATACTACAAATAATATTATTCTCACTGATTGTATAGTATCCTTTTCCGCCAAAGGGGAGTGGCGCAGCTAATGTAAAATTAATATATACATCTTCCCCTTCTAATACACTTTTACATTCATTACCAACAGCAATAACTTTACAACACCAAATACCACGCTGTGAGGCTTCTTGTTCTCCAGTTTCCTGTGATTTATATGTTGCAGATGTTTCAAAATCACCTAAGATAAGTCCAGAGGTGGTTTCATGTAATGGTAAACGATAAGGATTTTTTTCGTAAGGTAATACAACTACTCTACCTGCCGTAGGAACAATTTTCTTATTCTCATATGGTTTGCAATCTTTATCTTTTGCCATTAAATTAGCTACATACTCCATTTGATCTCTTTCTGATTTTTCTTGTGCCCTTTTAAGTGCTTCGGGATCAATTTCACGTTTAATATTATTACCCATTAAATGTTTTCCTGTTAACTGATAGTAATCAGTTCCTAAATACTTTTCATTACTCATAATTCATTATTATTTTAAAATTATACATTATCATCTATTATCATAACATTGTTCATCTTCTACTAATGATTTACTATAGCAATTACATCCACATAAAGTACATCAGTATTCTCCAAATAATTTTTCTTTATGAGGGCAGTTTAAACATATCTTATATCTTCTTTCAGCTCAATCAGGGATAGGTTTAAAGAATCTACGATATCACCCTATTATAATATTTTTAATTGTATGTAATATTTTTCTCATAGATCTTATCATTTTCCTACAACACATTTTGCAGAGGGCATACGTAATTTTCTCTGTAACATACAGTTACATCCTCTCTTATATCCTAATTTGGGTCTATCACTTACTGTCTTTTTATCAGCTTCAGATAAATATAATCTAGAGTTACATCTAGCTCCCATAGGACTATCTAGGTATAGAGGGCATTCTTTACAAATCTTCATTCTATTTTCATATAAATCATCTACATTTTCCATAATCATTATATTTTAAAATACTATTGGTTTGTCTTTATCAAGTTCTGCTTTTATTTTATTCTTCTTTCTATGATATAAAAGAAGTCTAGCAATATCATCTTTTAAATATTTTACTTCATATTCAGTTTCATTACCGTCGTGATCAAAATGAACAATTGCTAGCTTTTTTATTTTGAATTTAGGATTAATCTTCTGAAGAAGATATGCGTACATACTAAGTTGTAACTGATAGTGACATAGATTGCAATCCATAATATTTTCTAATGGCGAAAGCATCATCTGTCTTTTCTTAGTAGTTCTATCAAAATAAGACTCTTTATCAATCCTACCGTTAGTCTTTCAGTCTAATAAAACTACCTCGTTATCACTTATCTGTAAATAATCTATTTGACCAGCAATCTTTAAGTATTCATCAAACTCATAACTTATAAGAAACTCAGGGTAAATGGCCCTGTCAATGTCTAGTTTATAATACCCTTTCTTTACCTCAAAAGTTCCTCCTCCTGCATATTTGTTTATTGCCTTTTTATCTCCTTGATAAAACAGATCTTCCATCATAGCATGAATTTTAGTACCACGTTCTGTACTGGCATTCCTTTTGTCTTCATAACTTTGCAGGATTTCAGATTTCTTATTAAGAAATTCAACAGGGTCTAATTCATATTCTTCAATATAAGACTCCTTTCATTTTTTAGAAGAAAGAAGTTTTGATTTTAATGGGTAAAACACTGTGGGATCTAATAACGCCTCACAAGCTTTATATGATGACCAAAAATCTGAATCAAATTTTTGACAGTACTGTCCTATTATTGCCGTTACAGATTCATATTTCGAATTGTCTGTCTTACCTATATAAATATGCTTTTCATCAGAGTATATAATATTATCATTTTCTTTATCTACAGCATACCCATTAACATATTTTAATTTACTACCTCTAAGTTTAGGCATATTATATTTTTATTCTTTATTATAATTAGATTGGATAAGAGTTTTAATATCTGCTCTATCATCTATAAGATAGTCATGTATTTTATTTTGTAGGCTATCAATATTTGGCGGAATATTTTTTCAAGTTACTCCTAAAATACCAATTGGGTAACCACTACTATCTTTTATAATTGTACAGGCTAAATATTGTACATCATTTTTTTTGAGTTGTGTATAAAGAGTTGAATCAATACTATCTAATTTAACCATATCTCCTATGAATACTTCATTTTCCTTTAAATAATAAGGAAGATTAATTCAGGTTAGATTAAAATCATTATATTGATTTTTAATTGATTCAACATCATCATTACATAATTCAAATCTCATAGTTCCATGTTGTCAGTCCATAATACCATTATGGTACTGAATAATTCATACTCTATCTGCATGATATTTATATAAATATACAGGCAGGAGACTTTTTACTTGTTGATCATATTCTGTCCTTTTATATAACTCTTTTGTGTGTCTTTGAGTCATGTAGTCAGTATATTTGTCAAATAAAAAACTAGGATTATAACAAATTCTAAGTGTTAAACTCAACGTAATTAGAATAAATAATCCCTTTAAAATATTAAATACTCCATACTCTTTACATAATTGTAAGATTCTTTCTAGCCATGAAAGTCCAGAATTTATATCAGGTTTTGTTTTTGCCATATTTTTATATCTATATAACTCTTTATAATTTTACTTGAATGATGCAAATATATAATAAATCTTTCTGATATCCAAATAATTTATCCAAATACTTGCAAATATCTAAATAAATAATTATTTTTGCAAAAACATATATTACTAGATAATAATCCTATTAATTATTTTATAAAGTATGAAATATAATACTGACATTTTAAACAAAATTGTAGAGGTATATAGTACAGAGTATCATAACAATCTCGGACTAGACAACATTACAAGTGGATACTTAGAAATGATGAAAAAAGGTTCTAAGATTCATATTAAAAAGAAAAATAGAGGTAAATTTACAGAATATTGTGGCGGAAAAGTAACTAGTGAGTGTATAGCTAGAGGTAAAAGATCCCCTGATCCAGCAATTAGAAAGAGAGCAACATTTGCTGCCAATAGCCGTAAATGAAATAAGAAGTAAGGAGGTGTATAAAAATGATGACATGGAAGAAAATCAAAGCGCAAATAAATATTTATATGATTTTAGAGAAATTTGGTAAATTATATATTATAGATTAAATTATGATAAATACCCCTAAATATTTTGAATTAAGTGAACTTTTAAAAAGCGACACAGCTCTCAGTAAAAAAATAGAAAATCTTCCAACATGGGAGGGAGTAGAAAAATTGAATAAACTAGTTGTGGAGTATTTAGATCCACTGAGAGAAGCATGAGGTTCTGCTATTACTATTACTTCTGGATATAGATCACCAAATCTTAATAAAGCTGTAGGGGGCGTAAGTAATAGCTCCCATCAATACTATGAAGCAGTAGATTTACAACCTAAAGATACTTCAGTTAAAGGAGTAGAAACCTTCTTTAACTTTATTAAAAACTACTTTACTGATAATGATATTATTGTGGATCAATGCTTTATTGAAAAAAGCGGATCGACTACATGGGTACATTTAGGTATATCTCCACGAATGAGAAACCAATATGGAGAACTGCGAGTCTAATAGATAACATATAACTAGTTTTTTAGATACTATGAAGGAAAGATCTAAATTAGAGTTCCCTGAGATGTTTAAAGTAACTTCATTAATTAAATCTCCAAAACAATATGATGTAGATGAATTAATTAAGGTTATAGGAACTAAAATATTTAACTATACTAATGCAAATATCTTAGTACAATATAATGATAAAATCTTAAATAAATTTTCAACTGAGGAATGTGAGCTACAAGCTCTATTAGATAAAACACCAGTGCCTCATACATATAATCTATTATTAAAAACTAAATTATCAGACAGTCTTAGTACTATTATATGTCATGAAATGCAACATTTTGATCAGTATGAAAGAGGAGATCTTAAACTTATGAAAGAAGACTCTAAACTAGTATTCTTATGAAAGGGACAGCAGTTTGATTCTTCATTGGATTATATGTCAAGACCATGAGAACAAGAAGCAATAACTGCTCAATACTCACTTTGAAGACAATTTAAACAAATTTACTATAAATAATAAATTAAATATTATATGAAATGGTATATTAAAATACTGAGATGGATATGGGAATTCCCACAGTGTCTCCTCGGCCTTATTTTAACTTGATGTTATAATGTAGAGTACAAAGAAACTTTTAAGGAAATTCCAATATATGCTGGAGATTTTCCTGGAGGAATCTCTCTTGGTTTATATATTTTAATGGGAGAATCAAATTGAAAATATAACAGAAATTACACAAAAGAACATGAATGAGGACATACTCGACAATCTTTATATTTAGGTCCTCTCTATTTACTAATTATAGGGCTGCCTAGTATTATTTGAGCAGCTATTCATACTCCAAAGTCTAAAAGATCTTATTACTCGTTTTTCTCAGAGAAATGGGCTGATAAACTCGGAGGTGTACCTAAAAGATAGTATGGACACTTTAAAACAAAATGCAATAAAAAATTCAAATCTCACATTATGAGATTTTTTAAAAAAATTTGGAAATGTATAAATTTTGATATGTTATAGGCTTGATATTTATGGGAATATTTTTTATAACAAGTACTAAAGTACTGCAACCTATATATATATTACTAAGTCTAGTATGCTTTATTATAAGCGCAAAACAATATGAAAATAAAAAGGGAGCTAAGTAGCTCCCTTTTTATTTTTAATTAATTCAAACATATTTAGTTGTTTTATTTACTCAATCACTTACTTGAGACCCATTTAATGTGATAGTTATCTGGGTTCCCTTTAAAATCGAATTTAAACGTATGGAACTGTATGTTCTATATCCACCTTCATATGAAACTCAATTTTCTTCCCCAGGGGCCAGTGTTAGATTGGCTAAACGAACTCCTGTTGTTCCATACCCCTCATATATATCTATACTACATTCTGTGTTATTTAAATTATTGCGACTACATACATAAACATCACAACTAATTGAAGGATCAGGAGTAGGAGTAGATTCTTTTTCATATGTAAATGACCTTACTCATAAAAATAAAGTTTTGCCGATATCTATTGTTCCTATATTCGTTGGATATAAATCTGAATAACTAATACTAGAGTTATATCCATAACTAGTTCCATTAATATATCTATCTAATGCAATGTTCTTACAGTTATTTACTTTAATATAATGAGTATAACTATCTCCTTCTATATCAGCATAAGTTACTGCTGTATCTTGCGTAAATATTCCAGTAATACCATATGAATCAGCATCACTAAATACAGTTATTGTAGGGCGATTGCTTGTAACAGAAGGAACATGACTAGCAGCAGTACTATTAATATAAATTCCAGAATTATACTCAAAAGTAACAGTTGCCCGATATTCTTTTGTAGCTATTATAGGATTAATAGCTCCTCCCTTGTTAAATGTTCCTATAGTATTAGTATCTCCTGTTTCTACTTCTTTTACTGTGGCTTTGACAAATAAATCAGGGTAGGTTGTACTAGACTGAATAATTGCATTTGTTATGGGCTCTACTATTAGTCCTTTTCCAGAAGTTGACTCAAATTCTTCTAATGCTACTGTTTGTTCAGCTATTCCTGCAGCTATTAGAGTTAAAGTTTCAGTAGTATAACTTTGAACATCTCTATCTCTTCAACGAATACTGACTCTAATAGGAAGTTTAGTTTTATTGATATAATCTATTTTAACCTTTGCTGCTGATTGTATAGGAACATTCTGCCCAAAAAATATTGTATTCATTTACTACTTATCTTTAAAATATTTATCATAGATATGCTTAGCATACCAGCCACAACCTGCTCCTACCGCTAAACTTACTAATGCAAGCAACAAACTTCCAAAGCTCATAGCTGATACAATACCACAACCTGCTAATACTAAAGCAACTACGATTGCAGCTATAATTAGTTTTGTTTTCCAAGTCATTGTTTTCATATTATTTATATGTTAAATTACTATAAGTTGTCCCATTTTCAGAAACAATATAGTTGTATTGATTTTTATATAATGGTAATATATCGTCTTTTCAATAAATAAAAGCATAAGTTTTATCATAAAAAGGATGATCTTTCATTTTATCTTCAAATTCTTTCGGAGAACGATCTTTTGTAACTAGAGTATAAGAATCTCCTAAATTGAAATTCATTTCTAAACCGTCATTTGTAATTTTTCTTAATGCAAACATATATGTATTTATTAACACTATTTATTCATCTTATTATATACTTGTTGAGCATAATCTCATCGTTGATCTATTTTTGCCTCGTCTTCTCTTGGTCTCTCAAATGTTCATGTAAATAACTCTGCAATTTCTCCAGGATTCTTTAAACTATTTCAAGTATTTCTTAGATTAGTATAAGAGTACTTTGTTCATTTTGAGTTTTTCATACTATTTCAATCGTTCTTCTCCTTATCAGTTAAGGTTTTATAATCCCTTGATTTTAAAGAGTCATAGTATATCTGTCAATCATCACTCCCATTATTAATGTGATCTCACAATCAAGTCAACTGATTTTGTCAGGTGTCTGGCTTATCTTTAAGCCACTTTTTATACTTATTATATTTACCATCTTTTAGTTGGGCAATTCCTTTAGCCCCAGCAGATGATATAGAATTATGATTTAATCCACTTTCTTGAATAAATACTCCGACTAACCCAGCAGCTTGCTCTTTTGAGGCACCTAAATTGATTAAATAATTATATACCTCTTCAATATTTTTAAATCCACTAATAGAAACAGGATGTGATATATCCTCTCTATCAATGGTAGAATTACTTAAAAATGGATCTGTAATACCTTCTCAGGGGTATTTGGAATATATTCTCCCATCAAAACTCTTATACCATTTATAACCTAGATTATTATCTACATCATATGATTTAAATGCTGTAGGATGGTTTAAATTTTTTAATACTAACCCAGTTTCTGGATCTCTACTTCTTCCATGATTTTCGTTAAAATCATATTGCCCAGCAGAATAATCATACATTTCTTCAGGATCATTATATGCATTTCTTAGAACTCCTGAATTTTGGTATTTAGGAACTTTTAATCCTAATTCTGCAAACAAAGTACTATCCTTCTTTTTATTAGGAACCTGAGCAACATCATTTAACATCATACGAATACTATCTGTACTATATCTATCTAAAAACTGAAAAGTGTTATTTGTATCATATTCTCTATGAACAGTAGATTCTTCTGGAATATACTTATATTCAGGTTGGTAAGGCTCTGCACTGATAACATTACCCTCATTATCAAATACTGTGGTAGAAAAACTATTATGATCTTTTCCTTTAAGTCTATTTGTTAGAGTTATTTGTTTTACATGCTTCTTTTTAAGATCTTCAATTTCTTTATTGGTGAACTTATGATTAGGATCTACTCCTAAAGCATACCTAAACTGCATTAATCTTGCATATATCTCTTGTGGATCATCTAGATAATCATCAGGTATAACTGAATTTTGATCATAAAATGCGTCCCCTAGTAAATTCTTAATCCTAGCTATCTCTTTAACTTGAGGATCAGGTCTGCTACTATGTACCCATTCATGAACAGCAGTAGAAGGAGAGTCATCTCTTAGATATATTTTACGACCTCTATAGGAATATACACCTTTAGAATCCGTAGGAACCTTAGAAGGATCTATAGAAGCAGTAGTGAGATCAATATTATGTGCAAGAATATTATACCCTAATGCACCTGTAACTGGTATAGGAATTAATTGATGTTGCTGTATATTTCTTTTTATTTGAAGTGTACGGTTCTTATATCAATTTTTAACTCATTGTTTACCTTGAACAACACCTCCTAGTTGAAGTTTAAGAGTACCACCATGCTTGGCAGTAGCAATTACCTTATTTAAAGTCCTAGAATAGTTTGGATCTGTAGCATATCCTCCTTTTTGAACCCTATCCGCAAACTCTGAAATATTCCCTGAGAAAGCATTATAACGATTACTATTAAGTAGGTCAATCTTAAAATTAGCGTAATCTTCTAGAGAATTAAAATCTCTAAAACTATCATTTATATAGACATCTTTACCATTAATAACCTCTCTAGTTCTTTTAATAGAACCTTTACCTTTAATCCCCCCAAAATTAAAATTTCCAGATGGTTTAGACCCTCAAGCAGACTCCAATCCATCCTGAGCTACTAAAGCCTTGGCAAATACTGGATTTAAACCCCTCTTAATTAAGAGAGATTCATATATTGGAATCATGGTATCCTTAAAATCCTCTTTAGATTCAAATTTTTTAGTGTTTGTCTTAGCTTTATTAATCTCAGAATTCTTAAATACTCGTATTTCTTCTATTGGAGACTCTACTGGAATAACTGCCTCCTCTTTATCTTGTTTAATAGTATATTTAGGTTTGTATCCTTTAATATTAATAGTAGGACTTTTAATAGATAACTCTTTAAATGAAGAATCTCTAATATACGGTTTGTAAGTTATATTCATGTTAGTAAATTTACTTTTTATTTCGCAAATATAAAGATTTTTTTTAACAAAAACAAATAATAATTTACTATGTTGTAATGATAACTTATCTCTTCCTTAACCTGTTTTCTAGTTCCGCAATCCTATATTCTAACTTCTCTACTCTATCGTAGAGCTCATCTAATCTCTCCTCTTCCCTTGTTTTAAATCTATCTAAATGATCTCTACCTGTATCTATGATAATACTGTAACCGTCTCCTATACCTTCTAAACTAATAGGATTAAAACTAAATGGTAAGTTTTTCTGTTGATCCATATTTTTATTCAAATTTAAAGCCTGATGACTCTTTTAAATTACTCTTTTCAATAATCTCTTTTAGTCTGTTTATCTCTTCTTGCATTTTAAGAATATTTTTATCTACAGCATGTAGCCTCTTATCATGCTCATTAATCTGTTCCCCTTGTTCATCTACTTTTTTATTGATAAATAACATCGCTTGACAAATTAATGCAAGATCAATATATCTAGCAGTCTTTTTCAATCCTGTAACTTTATCTATAATTGGTGTGCTACTTGTTTGCAATATGCCTTTCTCTTCTAATTGATGAAAAACTCTAGTTAAAACTCTCGTGCCAATATGCATATTAGTTGCAAGTTCTTCTTTAGACTTTGTGGTAACCGCAAACTGACCATCTGATTTATCTGTGTATTGTTGCATTGCCATTAATATGCCTTTTTCTTCTGCTTCTAATTCTTTATAATTTAAGAATTCATATGTAAATCTTTCAAAATATTTACCTGTTTTCTGTATTTCATAAATATTACTTCTTCCTTTCTTTTCATCTAGAACTTTAATTTCTCCAGCTTCTTTTAGTTTTTTAATACTACTTTGCACTGTATTAATTGAAACTGAAGCTAGTTCTGATAGTCTCCTAATAGATATAAATGTACGATAAGTATGTTTATCCATATGCTGACGCATATATCCATAAATTAGATAATCTGTAGGATTCATTTTTATTTCTTTATTTTTATCCCCTAAATTATGTGGCACTTGTACATGTTGAGGCGTTTTATTGTTCTTCTCCATAAATTATTGTTATATCATCTTAAATCATATATTTATATTTTTAATAATTAACATGCAAATATACAAAATATATCATATATATCAAAATTTTGTACATGTCATTTTTTGCTTAATCACATATATTTGATACATGTTATTTTGATACATTTTTATTATTCCTTCCTGCTACTTTGATACATTTACTGATACATCTAGCCTGTCAAAAATCAAATTTAGCCTGTTACTTTGATACCTATCTATATTATTATCTATACATCCTCGCTTCGCGGAGCCGCTCGGATGGATCTAGATTTAAGGCTAAATATTAAAAGCCCCCCCCCGTAAACAAAAAGGAACCTAATTTATAGATTCCTAAAATTTCCGATTTTCTAAATAATAAGTGGGGTATATAATGCGTAAATACGGTTACATAGTATTTTAGCCCCCTCCCACCACCAATGGGAAAATGATTTATTTTTAGACAAAAATTCCCACAAAATATTGAAACAATTTACCAAAGCACATAACCTTTTCATAACCTTAACGCTGTTTACTATGAAACGATTCGTTGACGTTCTAATAGCTGTTGCTGTCGTAATAGCTATCGGTCTTCTATTCTACTCAGTTTCTCGTCATGAGGCATTTTCTTTTGCAGCTACCATGATACTAGTAGCTGGAGCACTTACAGTTATCCCTACTAAGTAGGGGTAACTTTATTCTCCAGTAATCAAAGCTTTAAATATATCTGTAGGATAATTTCAAAAACCAGCAGTTATGATTAACCTTGATATTACCGACTATACTCCTGAGGAGATGAACGAGATGCGTTACCAAGAAGATATTGCTGAAGAGCAATTGGACCGTTACATTGATTCTTGGTTTCAAAAATAGGATCTTCAACTAAACAACAGTACTATACCAGTGTGGCCTACCGATGCGTAGATGGTTTATAAGTTAGGCTGTTGTTTTTTTTTGTTTGCAATCTATTTACCTTAACTCAATATTCATGGCTAAGATTTACACAATGCCAGAGATCGGCATTATCCTCGATGGTATTTACCGTAACTACAGCAAGCACAAGATGGAACAAAAGAATGTTACCGTTCTTGCTGTAGAATGTCACACTTCCACTAATGTTCTCCTTAAGGTTCGTAATATTCTTACGGAGATGGGGATTCTTATTATCGAAGGAGAACGTGCACAACAGAAGTGCTACTGGAATCCGTCAAAATGTATACCTAACCCTGCATTGCTAACCGAAGTATATCGTGCTTACACGAGAGACGTTAAGAGCAGAGTTAAGGTTGAAAAGAAGGTACAACGTCTGCCTTCCTTCGAGTTAGCGCTACTGGCCCTTAAGAAACAGGGTTGGGATATGGTTATACTCAAGAAATCTTCTGGTTACAAGAAGGTTAGTGAGGAGTATAACCTCATTGAGATAGGGGAGTAATCCTCTATCTCTTTTTATAGATAACTAAAACTTACAAAAGGTTGTTAAGTTTAACTTTAACTCTATACTATTATGGAAGTCATTATTCTTATCGTAGCGGTCATTGCTATAGCAAAGATCAGTACTATCACTGGTGCTTGGGTTCGTAGGAACAGCACTGATTGGTAACATGAAAAAGCTTATCATTGGTGAGATTCTTGTGATCTTGTTTCTTGTTGTTGGAGTGGACTACTTGCCATTAATTATATGCTGGATTCCTTTTATAGTATACAATTACTTGTATCTTGGAAGGATTGTCAGATATATTGATGGGGAGTAGTCTTACTTCCATATGGATACCAAAGATACAGTAGTTTATTTAAATTTAAAATTCTGCTATATGACTGCTCTTGCATTACAAGCTTTCTTAGAAGAGAAAGATCCTATTCTTGTAAGTAGGATTATCAATTCTAAGGCATTCAAGGAATCACGGGAAAAGCGTAACGTCCCTAAGTTTGAGGAAGATGAATATCATTTTCAATCATCTATCTCTAGTACCCAAAATCTGGGCTGTGGAGTTTCCAGAGCCCTTGAAAATTTCTTCGAGTATGGTGTATATCGTTGTTAATGGTCTCATTGTCGAGGCCAAAACTGTTACAGAGATTCACATGCAAATGGAGGTTAAACGACACAGAGTTGTTTATTCCAGAAAGAAGTGCAAATCTCTGAAGGAGGATGATATTATTACAGATATCGTCAGAGAAGCTATCAAACAAATGAAGGGAGAGTAACATCTCCCTTCTTATTATTATCTACTATGACACGAGAAGAACTCAACAAGAAGATCGAACATCTGATGGAAGCTCTTGAGAATACTCAGAGATCTATCCAATTCACTAATATTCCTGTTTATGTACTAACCAACTACATCAAAGAAGAAACAGGAATAGACATGGAGCAAGTAAAGGAGTAGTTTGTAGCTACTCCTTACCTTCTTCAAACTCCAAACTTGGAGTAATTGTTAAAGTACATCCAGAATTGAGAAGTTTTTCTCTCGTCTTGTAATCTCCTTTCCAGTGTATTAGAGGATCTATTTTATAGCATCCTCTCTCTCCAGATATAATACCAATGTCTTTTAATATCACTAAAGACTTATCATACATTGATACAGATATACTCAGTTCTTCTATTATGCGTTGCTTCTCTCCAGCAGGAATAAATACTTCTCCTGTATTATATGTAGATCTTTCTAAAAACTTCCATAGTATCTTAACAGCAGTAAAACTCGTCAAATTATATAATACTGACATATATTTAGAATATGTTAAGAAAAATGGTTCTGTATCTTTCTTTACTGTAAATGTTTTACTTATACTTTGCTTTACAATCTCTCCAGTATAAGCATCTACAATTTCGGTAGTTTGTTCTTGTATAACTTGTTTCATATAAAAATGTATTTAATTACTAATTATCTGTAACAAAATTACACATTTTATTCCAAAAATACAAACATTTATGTAATTTTTTTACATAAAAACTGTAACACATTACATTTAAACTGTAACACATTACAGATTTACAGTAATATATTACATATTCTATTTCCACAATCTATTGATACAGAATAGATTATATAAATCTACATATATTATATTATAATAACAGTAATTTTTTATGTAAAATCAATGTAAACCAAAGCAACTAACATTTTACCAAAGCTTCCAACTAATACTTAGGAAGAATATAAACAAAAGCTTCCAACAAATTATTACGACAACAAATGTCGATTCAAACAATTAATTAAATATTTATACTATGAAGATTAATCAATTCAAGAAGGAAGATTTTCCTATTATCCCTACTCGAAACGGCCTCGAAGTAAAGCAGGTCGCAGTAGACTTTCTGAAGAGCACTGGTATCGGTCTCGTCAGCTATGGCCTTTCCGATGGCGATGTCTTTGAATTCCCTGACACTCTCGAAGACGCTGTAATCACAACCCGTCAGGTGCGGAAAGACTCCAAGAACGTCGAAGTGCTCGTCATGGGACTCAAGAACGGCAAGTTGGCTAACTTCTCGCTGGCAAACCTCCGTCGTCGTGACGCAGATATGAAGCCCGTTCATCCTGTCTCTACTGACCTCTGCATGCTCGAAACTGACTATGATCGTCTGGAGGCTTGCCTTGGCAAAACGATCGTGGCTCAGGGAACCGTCAAGTTCAAGCAACGAGACTTCGACAACGGCGTGCCTCTTGATACCACCACCGAGAAGGAAACGGCAAATCTCGTATGGAAAGCCTAAAACCTGCTCGTAACGGCCAGTTAACTGTTAAAGGGGAGTGAAAACTCCCCTTTAACATCTTAACTACCAATTGCGGCGATTACGTAGTATACAACTGAAGAGGCTGAATACATAATAAACTCGCTTTCTACGTAATCAAAGCAACTAAAAACAACGAATTCTATATCCAAAAAGTTATTCAACTAAATGGAAAATAAAGGTTCTTTCTCTGAAAAACTATTAAGTACTATATTCTGGGGAACTCTCCTCGCTGCTTTTGCATTTGGTGGAGCAGAAGTATTGGGTTATTCACCTGTAGTAAGCACTGTAATATCTTATGCTGTCGCCGCTGGAGTGTCATTCCTTGAATAACTACTCTGTTTGTAGAAGATTGATACCTTCTACAAACACTAAATAATGTTGCGAAACAGAATTAACAAGGTGTTAATAGTTGATTATTAAATTCGCACTGCTGTGAAGCAGAGCCCTTCCTCTGCATATAAGCTAATCCTTTTATCTGATGTTGGCCAAGTTTGATTGGTAGAGACTGAGCAGAGGCAGTCTCTTTTTTAAATATTTTTATAAATATTTTTAAATATTTTTATAAATGATGCTAAGTGCTTGATTATCAATCTCTAAACCACACTCTATTCTTTTATTTTTTAAAAAAATCAGCAACAATTTTCACATATTACAATCAATAGATTTCTGACAATCAGCGAGTTACTCTTTAATTAATAATTTATAAATTAATAATTTAAAGTTTGAGCAAGCGTTTGATAAGATTTTATTGATTTATACCAGCAGAAGAGAGAGAACAAATTATTTCCAGCATACATAAATATTCTATATAATGATACAGATTCGAGCATTTCCGATATATGTGGTATTATTGGGTCTTTTGGCGTTTACACCGATAAAAATTTGGGGAAAGAGTCCTTCCGACGTTTCAAAGAGATCTACGCTCTCATTTTGGGAATACCAGCAGAAGAGAGTAAAGACTACTGTTTGTTCAAACTTGAGGGTGAAACAGTAGAATTATACTTCATAGAAGTAGAAAACGAATATAGTATCATTGTAGTATACACAATACTCTAAAAAATACACGTAAAACCTAAGGTTAAATTCTGCTACAAAGTAGCAGCCATAATTAATCTACCATAGAGTAGGATCACTTAGTTTAGAATCTCTTAAATGAAAACGCGCAAGTAGTTTCTGAGAAGCTCAGAGCACTAAGTATGGTTGTGTATTTTCAAATATACCGAGGAGGAGAAATAATACTAACTTAAAGACTCTCAGTTTTCTTTAGTTAGTCATTTATCGTGGAGGCACCGCATGATAGGATTATATAACTGAGGAATATCATGATAGTAGGTATATTTGTTTTTAAACTCGAAATCGTGCCTGACGATTACCAGAAATTAATGTCTGGATTTACTATGATTAGTTTTATCTAATGTAAGTAGGCTTAAACGAGTATAAATAAAAGCCGAAAACTGGAAATCGTGAGATAGAGGAGTGAAGTACCTCCTCTATTTTTGACTACACATTTCTTATATACAAAGATATGAACATTATAGTATAGGTAAAGGGTATACTATAATTAGAGCAAAATATAGAATCAGTAGACCCTTTATACTAGATTCTGATAAATAATGATAGTAAGGATGGTACCATTATGAAATACACTGCATTATGAACTAAATGAGCTCGTTTATCTTTTTTAAATAAACTCTTCCACTTTCAAGAGTATAATTAGGAACCTAACGTCCTTAAGAAAGTGGGCAAAGGAAGGTGAATACTTATTAGGCGTCGATCTACCTAGCGGTCTTTTAAGGATAAAGCTTTGTAGTAATACAAGGATTTTGCAGGATAGCGTGAGTTCATATACGTTAATATGGAGCGTCGGATAATCGGCTAATTATCCAAACCTTCTTCAATAGGAACGAAATTCACCCATAGCTAATAATCAGTTTGTCTAATAGGACTTAGGCATATGGGCGAGAAGGAGGAGAATATAGTAAAAGTCCTGATATGATGATATTAGGCCGTGATTGATCTTGCACGTAATAAATGAAGATTGGTGGTCTATGACCCAAAACATAGACTTGAGCGAGAAGGTTCCCACTGTAAACCTGCTGACTGACAAATTCGGGAAAAGTGGAGGTAGCTATACCAATCTCGACAGAGATAAAAATAGCAATATAATTCACTACTTCATACTCGGGTCACTGAAGTGCGTTCGTAAGGTAAAATCAAGATAGAAGATAGCCTTGATTAGTGAATTAAAAGCTCAGATGGTGGAATAGGTAGACACGAGGGACTTTCGTGAATTATCTCTTAAATAATTTGGTAGAGTAAAATATTTTTAATATCTTTGTGTATTAAAATTTAATACACATTGATATGAAAGTAAATTACACAAAAGAATTGTTAGAAGAGAAAATTAAAAATTGTTACTCTTTTGCAGAACTTTGTAGAAGACTTGGATTAAATCCTGAAGGTTCTAATCCTAAAACTCTTCGTAAAAAGTTAGATTTATTTGGAATAGATTATTCTCATTTTACTGGACAAGGTTGAAATGTTGGATTAAAATTTAAACCTAGAATTTCAAAATCTCTAGATTTAATATTAACTGAAAATTCTACGTATCAATCATATAAGTTATTAAAAAGACTTATTATAGAAGGTAAGAAAGAAAAGAAATGTGAATGCTGTGGTAGTATTAAGTGAAATGGAAGAGAAATTCCATTAGAATTACATCACATTAATGGTAATAGAACAGATAATCGACTTGAAAATCTTCAAGTACTGTGCCCTAATTGTCATGCATTAACAGATAATTATCGAGGTAAGAAAAACCAGATAGTTAAATCTAATTCTAATCATAAAGGAGTATCAAATAAAGAGAGTGCTTCTGAGGAAACTTAGAAAGTAGAAGTTGGCTAACTCCCGAAAATCCTAATAATAGGACAACGTGGAACTAAATTGCAGAAATGCATAAATGTAAAGAGACTATACACCAACCTCCTAAACAGAAATGCATGGAGAAGAAATAGTCCAGACCACAACAGTAATGGCTATGGTAACATAGTGTGGTAGGAAAATCCCTTGGACCGAAGGGTCTGTGCGGGTTCAACTCCCGCTCTGAGTACAATTATTTAATAGAAGAGTAAGTAATATTATATTATTAAGTAATATTATATTATTATGTGTATATATTGTAATAAAATAGTGAATACTGATTTAAAAGAAATAAACGAATCATATATAGAAGATATTATTTGTGAAACCGATTATATGGGAATTTATCGGAAATTTACAATTAGTAAATATGATAACGGGGAATTTACATTAGATTATGATTCTGATAATGAATCTTTTTCAATGGAAATAAGATATTGTCCAATGTGCGGTAGAAAACTTTAGCTCTGATGGTGTACACATCAACTAAGGAAGAGACTACTAGTTAGGTACTCTTCCTGTAGGCATACAGGCTATCTTATATTACTAGTTAGAAAATGCTAGAGTGAGTAATTTTTAGCTAAATAATATTATGAAGATAAATTTTTCAAAAATAAGGTATGACTATCCATGTTTGTCATGTTCTCATGTAGATATCATGTATTGTCATAATTGCATTCACTATCTGGGAAGATATCATAAAAAGATTTAATCTACGAGCAAGTTATACGATGTCCTTCAAAATCGGTTGAAGACTGAGCATAAGAAGGAAGCTGAAGATTGTATTAAGATATACAATAAGGTAAAAGAAACATCAAGAGGATCTGTATGGGAATCAGATTGGAGAGTTTTAGTTCGTGTAATATTTGTAGGAACATGGCCTAATGCTAAACCTATCTATAAACCTAATGCTATAGGAGAAATATTTATTAAAGGAATTTCATAATGAAACAACAATTGTATAGAGAAGTAAATGATGGTGTAGGAACTAAACTTATAGAAGTTTCTGAGGAAGAAGTCAAAGCTGCTAAAGAAAAGTATGCTAAGACAGGTGAATGTGATTGTATTTATATTTATGATGAATCTAGTTACTGTGGTTGGTATCTAAGATATTGTGGTATTTGTGGGAGCTTAGTTAGCCTCGTTTAAACATATAATACAAAATATGAAAGTTCGATTCAACAACAAAAAGAAATATTGGTATAAACCAGGAGGAGTTTAAAAAGGGGCTATATTATCGTATCCAAACCAGAGCCCCTGAGACTAAAAGTTGTAGTTGTCGTTGGTAAACAAAAATAGAATATACGTTGCAACTTAGTTATTATATTTTGCAGGTATGGTGAAATTAGGCAGCCACGTATCGCTTAGGACGATATTTCGAAAGAAGTGGGGGTTCGAGTCCCTCTACCTGCACATTCAACTAATATATTAAACCAATGATTTTTTTGATACTTTTCACCATTATTTATGGATTTAGTGCTTTAGTAACAGGTGTATATTTAGTCGAGCGGGAAGATATAGATGCAACAACAGCTTTTGTACTAATAATGATCCCTGTTATCAATACTGTAGTAGCAGTACGTGTTGTTGTTAACACACTAGCTAAGTTCAAGTTCAACAACAATTAAGACTATATGTGGTTTTCACTACAACACAGGGTGGTAACTCATATTCATTTTTAAGCTGAGGACTTTTAAAATTAAAAAATACATCCGATGGAATTTGTACATTATAACACTGCCAAACTTGCGAAGGAAAAAGGCTATAATGGAACAAGCAGAGTTTACTATGATACTACGGGCAGTTTATATACCCAAACTTATAGTGAAGGTATTGGGTACATTCCCAATTTTAGCTGCTATGCTCCTTTACAGGAAGAACTTAGTGAGTGGTTAAGAGATGATAAAGGGATTCATATCTCTATTATTGCTGTTTATAAAGACCAAATCAGATACTATGCCTATATCATTTATACTCCAAATTCAGTAATCAATAGTGACACTAAACTTACGGAAGAGCTTTTCATGTTGTATGAAAATGCTTTGGGAGAAGCTTTAATAATAGCGTTAAATTTACTAGAATAAAAATTCAAATGCCTTAGAAATCCGAAACTTTAATAATAATCAACATAATTAATAAATAATGGAAAATCTAGCTTGTTGGTTATATTTATGTTCTGTTTTTGGAGGAGTATATATCATTGCATTAGCAACTCTTATTGTATGCCTGAGTATTTTTATGATCGTATCTACTGCGTATTATTGTGATGAATGTGAATTGAAGACAGCCAAGAGATGGTGGAAATATACTGGTATCGCTGGGATAATTTCCATGGTGTTTACTATTTTGGTTCCTTCAAGATCTACCTGTTACCAAATTTTTGGAGTTACAATTGCAACAGAAGTAATTAAAAATTCAGAGGCATTACAGGAACTCCCTGAAAAGTCTTTTAAAGCTGTTAATAGATTTTTAGATTCTATTGCTTCAGAAGATAAGAAGGATTAGAAATTTAGTTTTTATAAAACTCTAGTATAAGCAGAGAGTATAAACAAAGGCTATCTCGGTAGATAGAGATTATCTACAAAAACATCTATATGTTTTCTTACATAGAGAGGCTTTCAGGCGTAAGTAAAAGACCAAGTGAATTTAGATGATTCCAATGCTGTATAGCTTAGCTAGCAAGTGGATAATATAATACGACAGCACAATTGATTCTAATACTTGCACACTTGAGAGTCATTACATCTTCTCAATGACTTGGTAAGAGAGAAGATTTTTATGTAATTATATCTCGCGAAATGATAAGAGTACGGATGCTTACCTGTTCTCTGACATGATTGCATTTAGACTATAAGAGTTTGACCACTCTTATAGTCACTAATATACATTCATTACCAAATAAAATAATTTACCAGTTTTATCTGCTGATAAGTGGAAGTTAGTAGACTATCTACTTATATAGAATTTATGTTTTCAAAAGACTATAAGCGACTGTTTGAGTGATCATAGAACAGTACACATTTCCCAAGATGTTTCACTTGGCCTGAATGAACGGATACAACTCTAAGGACCAACTATTGCGCAATATATTTGGATAACTGGGGGTATATTATAGATCCTGGCCTCCCAATAAGAAAATGTTATAGTCTTTTTAAGGATATTTAATTATTAGTGGCAAATATACCGAAAGGGGAGCTTACTATTAGTGTGTAAAGACGTTTGCTGTAAGCACTATTAAATATCCGCAAGGGCCCTTAGCTTAATGGTTGAAGCAATTGACTCATAATCAAGAGATTACAGGTTCAAGTCCTGTAGGGCCCACATAATTAAAAAATACTAATACAGATGAAAAGCTACGATTTAGATTCTACTCAAGCAAAGAGATATGTCCAAAACAAATTATTTGGTTGTCTTAAGAAATTTGAAAATAAAAAGTTAACAGCTTTAGCTGGAAATAGTCCTAAAGTAGCTTTACAGCAATATCAGAAGTATTTTTTATCAGATAATATTACTTTAGTTGATATTCATCCTGTTGAAAATTGGATTGTTAGAGCATACATTGATGATGTTCCTCCCTCTCATGTTATGGATGTTGATCTTGAAGAGACTATTTTATATGGCCAGTATTCTATAATGAATGTATTCTATAGAATGAATACTATGTTGCTAGGTACAAAGGCTTTACTGTTTACTGTATCTACACGAGGTTCTAGAGGTAGGGAGAAAACAATTGACATCCTTAATAAGACTCTTTATAAAAATACTTTAAAAGTTGAGAAACTACTTACTGAAGAAATTGGAATAGGGTCTAGATATGTTCAACTTATACAACATACTCAATCCTTATATACAATCTCTAAGCTTTACTGTTATAAAGATAGTTCTCAAATGCTTTCAGGACTTATAGTATGGAATTGATATGAAAACTGAAGAAATTACTATTTTAGACAAACCAAACAATGATCTTAAACTTTTATCTGCAAATAGATTAACTAATCCTGCTCATGTAAGAGAGATTATGCAATCTATGGAAAGAGGAGAATGGGTTCCACCAATCTTTGTAAAGGATAATTATATAGTAGACGGCAGCATCGTTATAAAGCGTTCTGTACACTATGTTCTATTTATCCCAGTCGCTGTTATGAATTAGGAATGTTACGAATAAACTCAAAAGAAGATCCAATTAGCTTGGCTATTAGGTTTAATTCAGGACATAAAAGATGGTTAACTAAGGATTACCTTTATGCTTACTGCGAAACAGGCAGAATTTCCTATTGTCTTTTAAGGGATTTTTTAAAAGATAATCCAGAACTTGAAATTAGGTCTGCAATACAGTTAATTTTGGGCAAGTATAATACTAAAGATTTTCAGAGCGGTATGCTTCATATTAATGGTATACTAATAGCATATGCTTCAGAAAAACTTAAAGCTCTTCATAGAGTTAGTAAGATTCTAGAAACGTCAGAGGTATTTAAAAGAGATGTTATACAAGCTTTCTATATAATATGTAATGAGGTTAATGATGCACCTCGTTTTTATAAATCTCTTTATAATTTTCAAATGCCTCATAAACACACAAAAACAGAGTGGTTAAACGCCTATAGACTCTGTTATAATAATTTTACTGAATACTGAGTTTAGTGATATAGGATTGTTAATTCTATTAAACTGATAGTAGAGGAAGGATACTGTTAATAATCAGCACAGCTATCACTTAGTATTATTTACCTGAAACTTTAAGAAGATGGAGTAGTCTTCATTTTAATTTAAAGTTTCAAAAGTCAATAGAATATAATTATTCTATGTCTGCTACGAATTTGTATTCGTGTGATTAAATAGAATTTGCAGGGAGCGAGCACTTAATGTATTGCCATGATCTCAGAATCTATTATGAACGCAGATTGAGTAAGGGTCACTATCTCAGCCCATTTTAATCATCATTTACAATAAAGTTTCTATTTATTCTAGGAAGATATTCGATCAGGTACGTATATCTTTAAATGAGGGAAGCTAATTTAATAGCTGAAACATACGGAAGTTGAAAGCGTGGCCACGTAACTAAGCAAACTGACTGCTTGACGCCTAAATCCTAGGATTTTTAATTTATCTGTTATGAATATATTCCCTAAAACTATCAGCGACAAGATAGTGTACTCTAAAGGGTATACTTATCATGATCCTATTTTTGGTAAAGATATTAGTATATTTGTATACATCTTTCGAAAAGAATATAAATCATGGTTCTCAGACGAGATAAAACGTAAGTATATTACTAAACTTAGTTATCCAGATGTATGGGAATCTGAGTTTACTTATGATGGTATATCTTTTAATAAAAACTTCAGTGGGTTTTTAAACAATATCAAGAATAAGACTTTTATTAAGTATTTAAACACTATCAGCAACTAATCGATAAACTATGTTATCTGTTATACTCATTGTTACATCATTATTTTTAATCAATGTAATAAGTTATGATGATGACGATCTTATACTTTTAGGATCAAGAGTTTTACTCTCTATAATAATATTTCTTTTATCTATTAATTGTCTAGTTGGGAACTTTACTGTTGATTATATAATGAATAAGTATGAACAAGGAAAAATAAAAAAAGAGTATACAATTGTAGAGCAAGATACAACATATAAATGGATTTACTATAATAATAATTAAATGTATGTATTTTCCTAAGCCTCATAATATTTCAATTCATCTAAGTTATTCTGGCAAGTCCCTTTGGTATGTTAGTAGTATTAACCAATGGAAGCCATTTAAGGAATGTTCTAATTATCTAGAATATTCCTCTTGTTATAGAGGAAAATGTGGATCTCTAAAAGCATTAGTTAGAAAACTTCGAAAGTGGGATGTACCTAGGAATACGAAAGCTAAAGTAATTCTATCTGATGATTCTACAATTTATCTTTCTGCTCATTAAATTATTTTTATGAAAAGAATTAGTTTTGAAACTGCTAAATTAGCCGCTGAAAAAAGATATCCTACCTGTCAGCAACAGTATTATATATCACAATACAGTTTAAGTTCAGAGAACAATATTATTTATCATTACTCAAAAAGAACCTGTGAACTGTATAGCGATTTAATTCCAGCTCTCTATCAGGCGGAATTACAAGAGTGGCTTAGAAATGAGCATGGAGTAAGCGTATTAGTTTACTTAGATGAAACACTTTCATATTTCTGGGTAGTTACAAATCTAGATACAAAAGTTTCGATTGAAGGGTATCACGGACCAGAGAAAGTACAGTGTAAACACTATGAAGCTTGTTTAGAGGAAGGACTAAGAATAGCACTACGTTTATTATGACATACGGGTTGGAGAAGATGGTACCTCATTAGTCTCATAAGCTAAAGACACTAGTTCGAATCTAGTACCCGCAACAGCACTCATTTAAATTACGCAACTAGGACAATGAGAGCTTGTGCATGAATGCGACATGACGACAGGCAGGTGATGGTGACAAATACTACAGTAGGAAATGACTGGGCAGACTGCAACGTTCCATCTAGATACTTACCTCAAGCAAAACTAAAAAAGTATCATTTTTTATACTAATTATCTTAGTTTCAACTATATTATTTATAGCAACCTATAAACTTAAAGAGGGGAGGGGTATGGAAATTGAAGATGCATCTATTATTGACGAGATGGTTGATGATGTTCCTCTTGAAGCCTTAATTGGCTATGATGAGGAGGATATTACAGAATTCGAACGCAGGCAAAAAGAATTCTAATATAAACTTAAGCATTGTAGATAAACCCTAATATTGGAGAGAAGGGGAGTTAAACTAAAAAAAGAATACTCTAATGGTGGGGATTAGAGGATAATATTAACCTAGTGTATCTTAACTTTAACAGAGGTTTTTATTCTAGATTATTATGCGTATTAGTAAAAATAATCATATGTTAAAGGAATAAGTTCTACAATGTTCTAAGGTAAATCGTTTAAAGAAGTCGTAAATCTTTCACAATAACTTGTGTTGTGTAATAAAAGAGCAAGTTCTATGTACAGTTACATGGATTACTCCGTAAATTCGGGGAGTTAAACTGCAGGTTGATAGGAGTAGTTAAACTATCAATGAGTCCTTTGTCTACTAAGGGAGTCCGCTCGTTACAAGTTTAGAGGGAAGGAGTAGAAAAACTTGAGTTAAGGCCAGGAGTATTTAGTTAGCATAAACAATATCCCCAGATTTGTAAATGTGTTAAATACAATAGGTACAACAAGAAGTTTCTGATTGAATAACTTTACTTTTGAGATTCTGTAGTCTTGAGTTCAGAAACTATTATAGGGAGCCAGTATTATTATAGTGAATTGATACTCCTGCAAGGGCATGCGTTACAGAGGAGTATTTTTTTATAATTAAATTCAAATTATATATAATAGTAATAACACCAAACAATTATACTGATGAGATTTAAAATATATTATATTCCAACTGAGGATTATATCATTGTTTCAGGAGATACTCTTGAAGAAATTCAAGAAAAAGTGAAAAGAGAAACTAGTAAACGAGGATGGAATAATAAAGATTGCTACTCAGAAGAAATATAAAAACAGAAATATTAAAGAAATTTAATAAGCTGTTTATCCTGATAATTTATGAATCTGCCAATTCATAGAAAAACAGGGATGCCTTGGCAGAGGCTGTCAATGATCTATGGTTAGATTAGACGGAGGTAGAAGAATACTTGTGAGATTACCTCTTTTTATTTTTAATACCCCAAATAATGTCTTTTTACGAGACTAGGGGTTGGTTGAGAGGAGAATAAGCTGAAACTCGTTCTATCATGTAGTACGATAGAGAAATAGTAGGTGCGAATCCTACTACAACCACGATAATAAGATAGTGAAAGTATCTGTACAATAGGTTGTACACTTACAGAAGCTATTTATTATTTATATACCTGTACATATAGTTTCTGATATTGGTTAAGGAAGTATATGGTAAATGCTAGTACCAATCAGGCAAAAATTGTTTTCTACAGCTGGTATATATTTTTGTAATAAAAATCTAATCCTTATCTTAACTTAAATAGTTGATATACTAATTCTTAGTTATGACAGATAAATCTATAAAAATTGGAGTTGTCTCGCTTCTTCTTGGAACTTCTTTCCTAATAAGTTTTGCATTTTTTTGTATAGATAATACACGTAGTGAAACCTTTTTTAGACAGAACCAAGAGAATATAAAATCTCTAGTTTTACAGATAGACTCCCTAGAGAGAATTATTAATTCTACATTTAAAGAAATGAAAGATACTATTATCATTCGTGTTTTCCCCCAAGAAATTAAAATCTACTGTGATACAAGAGATAACATTAAAAGTAATTTAAAGTAATGTGGTTTTATCGTTTTGTTATACTATTAGTTAGTATTTCCTTTATTCTTTACTATACTCTGATGACTCTACAGTTATTAGATATGTGTAAAATTACTCGCCGTAAAATTACATGGAAAGTAATAATTCCATTTTATTATTTTTTTAAAAGGTAATTGTATAATTTAAAAATCTAAACAGATGAATTTCAAAAAAATTGTTGCTGCTCTTGTAGCAGTATTTGCTATTTTTTGTGTTGTTTCTCTGGGTAAAATTGGAGAAGATGTGAAAAATGAAACTATTGTTGTTAATCAGTATCCGTTTACTGGTAATATGGAATACTGGACTACACCTGGTTTTCATTGGCAATGGTGGGGTAAAACTACTACTTACTATAAAACTCAACAGTTGTGGTTCGGATCTGATTCTGAGTTAGGTGAGCAGCAAGGCAACCCTATTCCTGTAATTTTTAATGATGCGTCTGATGGTATGATTTATGGATCGCTTCGTGTAAAGCTTCCTACTGATCCTAAATTTCTTGCTCGTATACAGACTGACTATAATGGTATGGATCGCTTAATGAATGATCTTGTACGACCTACGGTTACAAAAGTAATCTATGCGTCTGGACCTCTTATGTCTGCATTTGAATCTTATGCTGAAAAAAAGAATGACCTAATTGAGTATATTACTGACCAGCTAAATAATGGTGTATACAAAACAGCTGTTAAGCAAGCAAAGGTTACCGATGCAATTACAGGAGAGGAGAAAACAGTGAAAATTGCTACTCTCATTCCAGACTCATTGTCTGCTGGTGGGTATAAACGTAGTGAATCTTCGCCATTTGCCTATTATGGCTTAGAGATTGGTCAGGTAGCTGTTTCAAAAATTGCTTATTCTGACAAGGTAAACAGTCAGATAGCTCGCCAACAGGAAGCTAATATGTTAATTGCTACATCTAAGGCACAGGCTGCTGCTGCACAACAGGAGAGTATTCGTGCTGAGGAAGAAGGAAAAGCAATAGCTATGAAGGCAAAGTGGGAGCAGGAGAAGATTAAGGCTGTAGAAGTTACTAAAGCTGAACAGGAATATGAAGTGGCTCGTCTTTCTGCTTTGAAAGCAAAAGAAGATGCTAAGCGTATTGAAGCTCAGGCTCTTGCTAATTCTGGAGTTCGATGGGTTCCTGAAGTAATGATCGTTGGAGGTAAGGAAGGAGCATCAGCAAATCCTCTGGACGCTGTTGGTCTTAACATGCTTCTTGATATTGCTAAGAAACAGAGCAAATAAAATTACTAGGCTTGGAGGATGCCTTGAAAATTCCTCTACTAGCCGACTTAACATCACCTGACTGTAGATCAGGCCCGCTTTAACAAATAGGTGTATTGGGGTAGCGGTAAGGGAGTTCGAATCTCTCAGGCGGCATAAATTTTATAAATATGGAAACAAAAATATTTTATAGAGTCGCTAATATAAACAGTGAACAAGGATTATGGTACAGTATAGATGGTAATTTTACAGGTGATATCATACAAAATATAATTTCTGTACTAACTCTAGACTGCCTATGCCTTATGATGAAAACATTGTAGGGTATCTTTCTGTAACAGACAACTTAGAAGATCTTTATAAGTGGTTTACAAAAGATGATATAATTGCTTTGAAACCTTATGGTTTTAGAATTGTTGCATATTTATCTGATGATTATAAATTTTATAACAATCATTACTTGATAAATAAAGATACTTCTAAAATTATTAAATATTATAATTAAATAAATAACACAAATGGCACATCCTAAAATGAAGGCTATTACAATGCCTTTTAAAGAAGTTAAGTTAGATGAAGAAGGTAATCCTATCCTGGATAAGAAAACAGGAGAACTTCAGTATAGGATTGTTTATCGTAAGGTAAGGCATAATGCACTTTACCTACCTAATTACAGAGCAGAAAAACCTACCTGCTAAACCAAAGGTGTAGTCTCCATAGTAGAACACTGTGGTTTCTTCTAATACAGTAAAGGAAAAACCTTTATTAAGAAGAGGAGCCCATATAAAAATTATGAAGCTCTCAAAAGACGATAAACATTGCCTATACCTCTTTGATCGGAGGTATAGGCTCTTTTTAATTTAAATTTTATGGTAGATAATTTTGAACTAATTCGAACATTACTAAAATTTGAAAGTAAGGATGATTTTTACTTTATTCAAATTTTACAACGTTCAAAAGATAATCCTGAAACAGGTGCTAATAATAGATTAGTAAAATCCTATTATATTCGTTCTTTAGAATATTTTGATTCTAAGAAAAACGAAATTAAGCAGGTTTGCGAATTATATAAAGCGAGAGCTTATATTCATCTTACAAAACGTAGCTATAAAGATGTAGCTTTGGTTTGTTTACAAAACTTAGTTGAACGAATTCGTTATGATCAAGTAGATGAAGTTTATCGCTGTTATGATTCAGCATGTGGCGTAAGCTATGTTAAAGCAGACAAAACTTGGGTTGTTGACATTGACGAACCTATAGATAATCGCGCTGTAAATAATATTTTGTTATTTATTGAACGAGAATGTCAACCTATAGGTTCAAAGTTTAAAGCTTTAATTCCTACGAAAAGTGGTTTCCACTTGATTACTACTCCTTTTGATATGTCAACTTTTGCAAAACAATATCCAAATATTGATGTACATAAGAATAATCCAACGTTGTTATATTTTAAAGGATAAAAACAAACCGCAAAGAGCAATGTCGCGGTATATAAATGACAGAGCGGGTTATGCCTAATAGTATGCTTTTACCTTTATACAGAAAAAGGTGGTAGTTTGGTTGTTTGGTGCCAATAAAAAGCACGGTAGTCCTGAGTGAATCCAACGAAATATTCAGGTGGCTTTTAGAAATTTCACATCAAAATTTTAGTAATAGTTCTTGAGTTATAAGAATAGTATAATGATGTACTAGTCATTATTATATAATTGAAACAACAAACGTTTTAAACTATTACGAACTCCTAAGGTATGAGTTGAAACTACCTTAAACGGGCCTGTCAGGTTTTTGACATTCAAGATAGTGGGTAATAATTCATGTAGGAGCTGGTATAACTTCTTTAACAACTGGACCAAAAAATAAACGCTAAGAAAATTTTCCATAAGTTGACTAACAAAGTTATGTCTCTTATAACATCAATAAATACTCAGGTAGTATTAGCTGCCTAGGTTATGTAAATTAGATAAATAATAGATTTTAGAAAGCTTTTACTGTTAATTGGATGGATGTGGGTTCGACTCCCGCCATCTCCACTAAATTCTTTAAATTATGAAATCATTATATAATATTGGAGATACTGTTATAGTGAAGTCTAGATATGATGAAGGGTGTAGCCAATTGAGTTATAGGTTTGTATTCCTACCTAACATGATTAAGTATTATGGAGGGAAAAGTCTTACTATTTTAGGGGTAAGCTACAGAGGAAAAAATTTTAATAACCAAGTTGAGGATGATGGATACTGTTACACGTTAAAGGAAGATGAACGTAACTATTGGTGGTCATCTAGTATGTTTGAGCCTGAATTTTAATAATGAAACTTACGTCACATGATATTCTTACCAGGTCAGGGTGTTTATCAAGGTTATTAACAGTAGTTAGCTGGATGATTATTATATTAATTATTAATTTAATATTTTATTTTATAGAATGTTAAAGAAACTTAGTTTAATATTCATTCGTTTTGCACCTTTCTTACTAGCACTAAACATATTATTTAAAATACTACTACGCTACTATACAATTTCTACGGTAATTATTAGTTGTGTAGATTTGGTAACAGTTATGGTA